>Ga0179591_1191534_pt1 | contig 10643 bp, 18 predicted proteins | sample CZOMad2_1_08_16f_FD_182891 | JGI IMG/M metagenome (GOLD analysis project Ga0179591, IMG submission 182891) | Vadose zone soil fungal communities from Angelo Coast Range Reserve, California, USA - CZOMad2_1_08_16fungal (PacBio error correction) | ecosystem: Environmental > Terrestrial > Soil >...
GGAGGGGGGAGTATCAGAACGGAGGAACGCCGAGTAAAAGTCAAAAAAGCAAGAAGAGAAGGGGAAAGAGCAGCACTCGTGAACCGGTGCCCAATTAGGGGCAATACTCAGACTAAAAAAGGGAGGACCGCACAACTATCCTATAGGTGCAAATATCTTTAAGGGGACTTCAAAAGAATTCAAAAAGAGAATGAATAAACAAAGCAAGGCCGTAAAAGATTAATGAAGAAGGGCGTTCTCTCTCCGCCATGGGGGGGGGACAAGGAAAGCAATCGGAGTGACCGGAAATTACCTGTTAGGGATTGGATGGGGACCTGCAGAAGAGCCGTGAGAGTTGGGGAAAAAAAAGAAGAGTCTCTTTCTGCTGAGTCTTTTTTGCAAAACGGCAGAGACATGGTCATAAAAATCTGTGATGATAGAAAGAGGGTAAAATAGAGTCGGTAAAAAAGAAGACTGGGAAGTGGGAAGTACTCTTCCTGAACACTGAAGTGTGAACCGGGCTTCTCAAGAGGGGTAAAAGGGAACAGCAGGGGGACTTACGCGGGAATATGGCGATAGAAATATAGTACAGGAAAAAGAGAAATAACAAAGGGGGGAGGTAAAGGATGAACTTCTCATACAGCCCTATAAGAAAAAGCGAAACAAGGACCAAGGACCAGTCTTTGGAGTAAACTTTGGCAAAATCCTGGGGTCAGGGACAGACCGAGGTAAAAAGGGCCAAAATAATAACCCAGGCACGAAACCCGCAAACGAAAACTCATTCCTCGTCTTGTCACACCGGCTATTAGAGGTCGAAAAAACTGTCTCACATATCAAGGGTTTCAAAATGAATCTAAAAAAAAGAAAGGGGGAAAAGGACACCCAGCAGCCAAAGGCGCAGCTCTTGGGGGGAGAAGAGTTCAGCGGAGGGGAGAGGGAATACAGGGACAAAGTTATTACTCAAAGGGAAAAATACTCAAGGGGGTGGAGGAGGGAGATGCGAATAATGACCCTTTGTAGGGGAAAGAGTGTATGTGCATAGCAGTAACAGATAATTCCAGAGAGCCTACCTCAAACACCAAAGAGAGTCAAGAAAGTGCCCTGTATTGGGGGTTCCCTCCGGAGGGGAACCATGATTCAAATTTGTTCAGCATTTACCGCTACCCTGAAACAGCATTGGAGGTTTGTTAATGAAAAAAAAAGATGCAAACGTGGGGAGGGTGATAATTTCAAAACGGAGGGGGGTGGAAGTCTGTGAGGCGGAGCACACGGGAAAAATGGGAAATGGAGGTGGACGGGGTTGGGAAATGGGGAATATGTATAGCGTTTTAATTTCGGTTTTTTGAAGCCGACCAGGCCTGAGAAGAGAGTAGTCGGGAAGAAAGTGAATATATGGTAACTTCGTAATATCGGGGAACACTGGTGGAGAAGAGGCTGTGAAAACGGGAAATGACTGGCTAGGTTCTTGGTATGCTGTGTTGATAAGAAAAAAGGGGGGGGGGGAAGATGAAGAGGGGGCAGAATGATTCGTCCAGTCTCGAATGGTAACCTACCAGTTAATGGGGATTTTCAGAGGAAGAAAAAAAGAAGGGAAAGAATGGTTTGTCCCTTTGGCAGAGGTTTGGGGTTGCAAGGTGATGCGGAAGCAAGCGAAGAAGAACGCGGGGTATTTGTAGAAGCTTGTGGTCTTCTTGCCGATAAAACAAAAGAAAAGACAACCTGTGTCCGACCGGGTGGGCCAGAGAGAGTACTGGCCAAAAAGAAGCTGGGGGAGGGACTGAATGTCCCATGATTCCATGTTTCATAGTGGCGAAGTGTAAGAAACAAATGGCAGCAAAGGACGATGTTGCTCACGTGGTCAGGCGGGTAGGACTCTTTGAGGGACTAAGGGAGGGAAAGAGAAGGCTTCATGTGCCGTTGGTCAAGATGGCTCGGCTTGGGGGGAAAATGAAAACGGGGTGGAAATGAAAAAGAACTGGCAGCCAGGGGTCAAGCCAGGAAGAGAAAAATAAATAGACCAGCCAGGCAAGGTAACGAAAAAGAAGGGAAAAGGTGTCCGTAAGCCGCTTATGGTGCTCAAATTGTTTTACGGGCGACAGAAAAAAAATTGGGGGAATAACTAGCAAGGCAGAACGTTATTTGGGGGAAGAAAATGGGGGACATTTGGGTCACCTTAGAAAACAAGGAAAGAGGCATAAGGTTTCAAAATTAGTCTCTTTCTAGGAAACACAAAGGGAATATGGCAAGGGGTGAAGTTAGAACGGGTATTCCAAATCTTGTCAAAAGAAAAAGAAGGGGGGCTTGTAGAGAATAATCTTCCGTGTTCTAGAAAAAGAAGAATGGGGAAAAATCGGGGGGGGTTGGAATAGGGGAAAGAGAAAAGGGGCGGCCTGGATTGGGGGGGGGGTACGAGAACCCGCCCCACAAAGAAAAAAAGGAATTAGTGATCGGAAATTGGATTGATCTTCGATAACAGTCACTTACCTAGGAAATGGGGGGAGCTAAAAAAGAAAAAAGAAATGGTGAATGAAGAGGATCATTATGTTCTAAAAAGAGGCTGCGCTAAAAGATACAAAGGAAAGGTGAAAGGACTACTAACTGTTTATTACCAAACCTGTAATCTAAAGTGATTGATAAATCTCACGAAAAGCGAGGAAAAAAGAAAACGTTAGATTAAAGGTTTTGAAGAACATGAGTCCGACGTACCGGAAGGGGTTCGGAAGCCGGAAGAAGGGGGGGGAAAGATAACCGTTTACTTCCCCATCATGCTTATTTGCTGGAAAAAAAAACCTTGAAAAAAGAAGAAAAGGGAAGTAGAGGTTGATCGAAGAGACATCCCGGGCAGCAATATCTTAGTTTGGGGGGGGGGGGAAAAAAAGAACAGCTCTGTGGTCTGGCTCTTCCCAAAAAAAACTAAGGAAAACTGTTTGGCGGGGACCTACCAATTAAACGGAAAACGGAAAAAACGTAATATGCTCGACAACCAATAACTTTGCTATTCATTGAGAAAAGGGCAGCAAAGGGGAAGAAAGGGGAAAAACCGGCCATCTTAATTTGCTGGGCTTCCAGGCTTGGACAAAAGGGGGAAAGAGGTTGGTGACAAGGATAACGATCATGAAGGCGAAATCAGAGGAAATTACCACGTAGGAAAAAAGAAGAAAAAAAAGTGATCAGTTACTGTGTACAAAGAGTGGGTAAGACTGGTAAAAAAAAAGAACAAAAGGGACAAAAAAAGAGAGGAAAAAGTCAAATCGTGGTCAGGAAGTAAAGGTCTGGAGGCCCCGGACCTTTCGATGGGGGAAAGAGTGGAAGGAGGCACCCTGTGAGGAAAAGGCGGGGTTCGCTTCCAAAACAGTAAAGAGGAAAAACCACATCCGATCCAATCTTGCACAACGTGCCTGAAGCAGACGAGTCAAAGACGAAATGCAAAAAGGGGGGAATCAACCGAGGAAATAGCGCAAATCTTCGGCGCCCGCACCAGGGGATGGGAAGGAGTAAAAAGAAGGGACTAGAAACATGGAAGCTGTAATGGCCATCGACGTCAGGAAAACCAAGATATCTGGGGTGGGGGGAGGAGGGGAGAAGGACCAAAGCCGCCTTCAAATGTCGACAGCCGTGAAGTTTTGAATGAAGAAACACACAGCTTAGAACTACCAAGGGACTCATGCCGATGCCTGTCGTCTATCCACTTGCCCCAACCAAGCGAAAAAGGGAAAAATTTCCGGCCCCGAGAAAAAAGAAAAAAGGAGAGGTGTTACAATGACGAAACTTACTAAATGAAGAACATTCCCTTTCTATCGGAGAACCGAAGTAAACAAAAAGAAAAAAAGAAAAAGCATGAACGGGAAAGTGGGGAAAGAAGACTTTATGACCACCGGGGTTCTCCCGATTATTACCGGGGGAAGTCTTAAGGGGGCCGAAGGAAAAGGAGGAAATCGCCAGAAGCGTGGGCCAAGGAAGAGGGAAAAGAGATACATTATCCCATTGCCACCCAACCGTCAACCGAAATAAGGTATAAAAAGAAAAGAACTTCAAAAATGGAAAAGGAAAAGGTCAAAGAACACCTACCATAAGTTTGCCTATTGCGTAAGGGAAGAGACAAGGGGGGAAAAAGAGGGGACGGGGAGAAGGAAGAGGACCAGTTTAAATTTTCATGGGGCACATACGGGACCAAACGAAAAAAACAGTTAGGAGAGTGTTGGTTTTAGGGCGGAACCAGTAAAGACGGTCTCGTTGCAACGGAGAGGCACTGACAGAAAGAGAAAAAAGAGGGGGAAGTACCACGCAGGGGAAAGAAAAAAAGAAAGGTAGTGGGGATGGGGACGAACTGAAAGTGCAGGGTCGGCCCTAGTACTCCGCCGAACCTGCTGAAAAAAAACGAAAAAGAAGTGCAGTGAGGGGGGGGAGGTGGAAAAAGCGGGTGTTTACGCCAGCCATCATCTGGTTGCACAGGGGAATGGTACGTAGAAATAAACCCTGGTGAAAAAGAAGAGGTAGGGTCAGAAAGTTTCTTTTTGAACTAGTGGGGGAAACTGGAAAGCATACAATAGTCCAAGGAAGAAAACCGTATTGCCCAGTGAAGACAAAGGGCGGGAAAAATTAAGGACTTTCCTAAGGTCAGGGCAATTAACATCTTTGTTAGTAGTTGCTGGATCTCTTGGGAAAAGGTACCGAACGGAATGCTGAGAAGATGGGCTACCCCTCCCATTGGAAGGGGGTCCGCCCGGTCACCAAGGGGAAGAGGAGGGTCACGGGACCCAGCAAGGATGTGACGATATTTGTCATCAAGAGTATCGCATCAAAAACAATTTTCGACCTGGCCTCGAGGGAAGACAGACATACGACAGCTGGCTTATGTGGCAGCAGAACCGGAAGGCCAGTTGAAGGGACCAGCGCAAGAAGGAATAATTGTCAAGGCATCCTGATTGTTACTGTGCATTGGAAAAGAAACGGGAGGAGGAAAAGGCATCTAAGTCGTGAGGAGGGGAAGTCTGTTTACGGATATGGGCCTTTTTTTATTGGTTAATATAGGTTTGGGGGAATATGATGACACTGGGGAGGAAAATATACGATAAGTAAAAGCGGTAAACCTGGTGTAGGAGTCGGATGTATCACATACTCAAATTGGGCACCGGCGTACTGGGAAGCCTTAGAGGAGAGACGAAGCGGTGTAAGGGGGAGCCGCGAACATCCTGCGGATACATTTCCGTACACTTAAAGATCTCAGAACACAAACAACGTGGACTAGGAGGGGGGGGACTGAAGTATCAAAGAAAGAAAGCACGAGTAAAATCAACTCCAGGCATGAAAAGTCACGAGCCTGCCGCGTTTAACGAGGGAGGAACGATGGGAGAAGACTACAAAAAGAAAAACAGTCTTACCACCTAATGCGAACCTATCTTATAGAAAAATGCGGTATCGTCATAAAAGAAGGAGAGAACCAGAAGAGAAAAAATAAAAAAGAAGAAGTAAAATCTAATTGGAAGAACGACTAGAGATGCGTTCTATCTCCACGCCAAGGGGGAGGAAAGACTAAAAAATAAAGAGGAGGGGAAGAATGCAGGCTTCTTATATGGACCTAAGATTGCGGCCGTATACTTGGGGGGGATAAAACTACGAAGAGGGGAAAAGAGTCTCGATTGTGCAAAAGTGCAGTAAGGGTAACTGTGAAGAGAAAGAGGGGGATGAAAACAATCGAGTCTGTAAACGAGCTGGTAAATGACAATGACTTAGAACGAAAAAAAAAAAGGTGAAGGGCTGAATCAAAGCCATTGGATCCCAGTCCAAATTTTTCGCCATTTACCGAAAAGGAAAAAGGGAGCATAATACATAAAGAGGAGAAAATGTTAAAAATGAAGGAACTGAGGGTACATACATAAAATCAGGATCATCAAAAACAGGAAAGGTTCCAGAAGGAACATTGCAGGAACTTTTTTCTTCAGCGTCCGAGGGAAAGTTAAAAAGGGATCAGAAACTAGACAAACAAAAACATACTGCGCGACAATTCGATATTATTTTAACCAAAAAGGGGACCAAGAAATTTCTCAGAAACTGGGACAACTCCTAACATTTTCACAGATGATGCTGGCGATGAAACCCCAGCAGGGGAAACACAAAAAACCGAAATGGGGGGAAAACGTAAATGCATATATTTGGTTTGGGAGAAGGCAGGAAGACAGTAAGGAAAGAACCTGAAAGGTGGAAGAAAAGGTCCAAAGAAATCCAGTGTGCAGGAGAATCTGAAAAAAGCAGAGAGAGGACCGGTAGGCCGGAGTGTTACTTTAGTGCCTAGCCGGGGCAAAAAAAAGAAGAGTGAAGGAGCCGGCAAAAAAGAAACCACATATTTCGCCCTAAGCCTGTGTTGTTTGGTGGACGGGGGGAACATGAAAGGGAAAAAAAAAGGGGCTCTTTTCCGCTACCTACACCTGTCCAACAGAAGTTCGTGTGGAAAGGACGAAAGGAAACTTAGGGGTGGATAATTTCAGAAAAATTATCATTTCTCTGTGAGACAACCCCTTTCAGAATGGAGGGGGGGGGGGAAAAAAAAGGGATAATTAATCGAGGGGTAATTTCTTTTGAATGCAACCAGTCCTTACCTCGATCTCTTTACACGGGAACATGGGGAAAATTGGGTAAACAAAATAGGATAGAACAAAAGGAATGAAAAACAACTGGTTGAGAAAAGTCTTCTTTTAACACGGAACGGAAAAGGGGAGGGGGGGGGAGGGGGAACTGTGGGGGAGTGAGAGAATCTAAGGTGTTTCACTGGTCGAAAAAGTAAAAGGAGCCACGATTGAGAAGAACGCAAATACCTCAGTGGATGGGGGGACCCATTTATCCATAAGTGGCTAAAAAGGAAGATTTAAGGGAAAAGTGGGGGGAAGAGAAGAAAGGGAAGAGGGCCAAGGCGTCCAATTCTTGGGTTGAGGTAAAAAAAGTGTGGAAAGGGAAATACACACTGCCGGCTTTACGAAAATGGTATTCGCGCAGGTTGTCCGGCGAGCAGTCGAAAATAAAAGGGGGGAGGCTAACGGGGGCCAGTACAGGAGGAACTGGGTTGGAATAGTTTTCAGGACTTGTAAACTAAGGGGAAGGTGCGCGAAAAATATGTGATATATGAACCCGCTTATTTAAGTATATGTTGCTAGGAAAGTGGGGGGGGAAAGAGGAGGGAGAAAGAGGAATCAGCCGTTGGGAAATGTCGTTATGGTGGCCATATACGTGTTGGTACTTCCAGAACTGGGGGGGCCAAGGGAAAAAACCACAAAGGAGAAGGAAACGATCAGGGGAACCTAAATTCGTATAGGTCCCACGCATTTCGACTGAACATTAAGCCTCGTGGGGGGGAGAAGGGACGGGTACGCTTGACCAAGTAAAATATACCACCGCTTTGAGCCTAGAAAAGGAAGAGAAAGGGTATTGTGAAGAAGGGTGAATTTAGTTTCCCTGATTCTCGTATTAATGAAAGAAAGGAGTAAAATGTGGAGTACGGCGGGAGAAATGAGTCGTCAGCCATACCATTAAGATGGACGGTGGTAAAGTTTCCAATGAAATAGGCTCAAGTAAGGACATTTATGGGAGGGCTAGAATAATATTCCTTTTTACAACAAGGTTGACCAAGGCGTTTTTTGGAAATGGGGGAAAAAAACCGGCGAAAACAGGGGATCCTTGGGGTTTTTTTTGAACGAGGAACGACAAACACGACGGGCGACCCCATAGAAAAAAGACGATTGATATCAAGGGATTGATTATTCGATCAACAATGGCCGGAGTGGGGGGTCGGAACGGGTTTTAGATCCTCAAAGTCATCACATGCGGTTAGAAAGGAGAGATTTTATAAATTAGTGCAAGCTAAAATGAAAGGGGGGGCGGAATCCCGACTAACTGTTATTAAAAAATTTCACATGGAAGGGAGGGATGAGAGATCTCACCCCACCCCCGCGGAGGAGGACCCAGGTCACCGTGAGATGAAAGGGAAAGAAAGTGGCTTACGTGATGACCGGAAGCCCTTTTCGTTAAGGCGCATCATTGTTGGGTTAGACATCTCTCTGCGGGAGAGGGGAGGGTTGGCTTGAGAGAAAACCTTGGACCGCCCACCGACTGCACGGAGGACTTGTATATCCGAGAAAAGAAAAAAAGTCAGCATAAAACAATAGTATTTTGGGGTCAAGCGATTTGGTCGCACAAGCGCGGGTATGGGAGGGAAACGGAAAAAAAAACAGACAGCAAAGGTGGGCGCGTGCCGGCCCACATTCAAAACAAAGGGACCGGAAAACAGAAAAAAGAAAAGGCAAAAGCGACCACCCCAGAATGTCGTATGAGGGTATCCCACCAATTGGCAAACATGGATAGATGAAAAAGGCCATCTTAAGGGGGGGATCGTGCCAGTACGACTTTGACAAGAAACGACTAAATGGGGTTGACCTATGCCGATCATGGGAAAAGAGGGAAAAAGAGGGGAAAAACAATGTACGCTTCTCACCACATGACCGACGAGGGACCTTTGGCAATGTACGAAAGGGTATGCTTGGTAAAAAAGGAAAACCCAGGTGAGCAACAATACGCTAGACTGCAACATCCCAAAGGTGGAGGAGAAACTGCTGATGCAGCCAAACTGCTCCTGTAGGAGAGCGTGGCCAAGGGAAAAAAAAAAGGTCTTGTGAAAGGAGCACCCGTGATATTGCCACCAGCATCGCCAGCTTAAAAAAAAGGAAGAAGAAGAAGTACTCAAAAACGTCGAACCCGACCGCAAAATAGAAAGTAACTCCCTCTTGGAAAATAGGAGCAACCTATGAAAGTGAACGCAAAAAAAAACGGGGGAAAAAGGTACACCGACGAAAAATAGGGGCAACAGGGTCTTTAATGGCCACCGCATGTCTCAAAACCATTGGTTTTATTGGGAAATTAGAGGGGGTGGAAAGAAAAAACGCAGCGAAAAAAAAGGGACAAAGGAAGGAAATAAGGCAATTTGAGATGCCTCCGGAACGGGACTTCAGGAACTACAAGAACATGTGAGACCGTGCCAGGAGCGGAGGGTAGAGAAGGGGAAAAGAACAAAAGGCTACCAATAAAAAAGGGAGTTCTCAGGCCAACTATTTCTACCTGAAAAAATCCAAAGGAAAAGGGAGGTTGACAATTCGATAGTTGGACGAAATTCAGGCATAAGGACCTTCTATAGTCTTCAACAATAGAGGAGAGGCACAAAAAAGATCCGAATTTACCGTTCCGTTTGAAAAGACGACGTTGGACAAAAGGGGGAGCCCGATTATTAGAGTGGTACCAGATCTTCAATGGGCATTCCCGGGGCAAAGGATCGAAATGAGGCAGAGTACAACACGAAATTAAACATAAGTACATTATACCTTGCACCCAACGAAAAAGCAAGGGAAAAAAAGGTGCTCAGCAAACACCTTCCCCAAGTAGCGAAAAGGACAGCAAACTACCGGAAATTTTTGACACGGGGCGGAAAATTCAAAGGACGGTGAAAGGGGAGAGGTGAACGACTGACCAATTTTAATTTTCATGGGCAACTACTTGAACAAAAAAAGAGGAGAGTAGCCTATGTGGGGGTGGATTTTCGGCGGACCAGAAACAACTGATCACGATTTTAACGGGAGAGGAAGGAAGAGAGGGGAAGGACACGGTAATGATTAGTATCTCTCATATCATCGGCACAAAGGGAGGGGAAAGGGGGGGGGAAGGCGTCCTACTGTTAGGGATTTCAAGAATTACGCGCGAACATGCCAGGATAAAAAAAAACGATAGGTTCAAGTAAAAAGGGGCTGGTTATGTGGAAAAAATGAGGGGTGGAGCTCCAGCATCATCTTTGAACTTTGATAGTTATAAGTTTGAGAAGAAGAAGAATGGTGGTAAGACTATTAACTGGGGTTAAAAACTCAAGTATTTTCGGTTGCTAGCCGGGGGTAGAGACGGGAAAACAACAAACGGAAGAAAAAAACGATGCCCAGTTTTTGAGGGGCCAGAACCATGGTAGGGCGGGGAGGATCCTTAGCGGGCTGTAGTGGTAAGTTCATTCAGGGAAACCTCGGGGGGAGACATCTTGGTCTGTAGAGAGGGAGGTGAGGCCAGGGGACCGTGGGGGGAGGAGAAATGATTGCGAAAAGCTGCTACACTCCCATTGAAGAAAGCCCCGGCCAAAAAGGACGGAAGGGAAGGTATTGTCAAACGTCTCCACCTGCGGGGGACCTCGCTAATTGTCAAGAAAATATTAGCGCGGAAAATGAGGAACAGGGGTCCTCGCCGGGGCAAAATCGCTCAGCTCCCTACGGGGGGAGGATAAAACAAGAACGGCAATCAATATGCAGGGCACTACGCATCCTGCAGTTTATTTCCGGGACAGAACTTATGAAAGGGTCAGGGAAATAAAAAGAAATAGAACAGCTAACGTATAGGAAAAAGGGATCTTTGGCGCTATGCCTGTTTTTTATTTTGGGGGGATCGGTTTGGAAGGAAAAGGAGAAGGGAAGGAAAGGGACAGGGGAAAAAACGATAGTAAGCGCGGCGGTAAGACTGGTGGAGTTAAGGTCTTCTATTTATCACATACTAAAAGGGGGTAACCGCGGTCAAGCACCGAAGTAAAAAGAAGAAGAGGTTGGTGAAGGTTACGAAGGAGGAAGCCTGCTGCTACTTTCCGTACCCCTTAA
>Ga0179591_1347375_pt1 | contig 10643 bp, 14 predicted proteins | sample CZOMad2_1_08_16f_FD_182891 | JGI IMG/M metagenome (GOLD analysis project Ga0179591, IMG submission 182891) | Vadose zone soil fungal communities from Angelo Coast Range Reserve, California, USA - CZOMad2_1_08_16fungal (PacBio error correction) | ecosystem: Environmental > Terrestrial > Soil >...
TAAGCCTAACTGAACTGAAACCTCTATACAACCCGGCCTTACAGAACATATCATCTATCACCAGCTACATCCTCTATTAAGGAAGTGTTCGGTGTGGTAAGGCCTCAGGGGGAGGAACCTGCCCGGATTTTCAGGGCGTTGTAAGGTTCCGAACGACTACCACCGTGCACCTCATCGAGCCCTGTGAGGGAATGCCAAACTTAAGACTCTTCTCCAGCAGACGACTGAGGGTGCTGGGGGGGGGGCTAAGAAAGTCGAATGGATTTTCTTTCAGGGAAAGAAGCTATTAGGATACCCCCCAAAAATACCATTAAGCCGACGGAAAGCAGTGCAAAAGCTGGTCTCTCGGAGAAAAGGAGGGTCAAAAAATCGGCAAACGGGATACACAAAAGCTTACGGAAGACTTCATCTCTAGGCCGTCTATGAGGGACAATGGATGGAGAGAGGTGAAGATCCTTCGATCGGGGTAAGCGGATTCGGAGCCGATAAACGCACCTACAAAGGGGTCGGGAATCTGGGGAATTCCCACAAGTGCAAAACAACAGACTGATCAGGGATATTGCACAGAAAACTGGAAAAAAAAGGCTGTATCCAGACAAGGTGAAGAAAGTATCACCTTTTCTCGACGTCAAGATCGAACTCAAAAATCGGCTGGTCAGGGCGGTCGCTGATCATGAGGTGGGAAGTCCGAGAGAATGCAAGGACTCTTCGCGAGTGCGGGGAAAAAACCTGTGAAAATAAGTTGGGAGTTGAAAAAAAAAAAAGAATTGGGGGATTCATTCCGACGGCAAAGAGGGGCTCTCTTAAAAGGAGGGGGAAAGGTGGCATATTCATAATTGAACAGCTAAAGGAATCAGCGTATGATCCTGCAGCCTTCGTGGAAACCAGAGGGCTAGGAAGCTACTCACAACTTAGTGGAATGGGGGCTCGAAATCTGGTAGGATCACTTGAATTTGCAAAGATCATACTATGTTAAATTGCGAAGATGTCTCTGCAAGAAATCAGGTTAGGAGGCTGTCCCTGATTGCGGGGTCAAAGTGAAGAAATCCGGGGAAAGCGCGAGGAAATGTACCATAACTCTTATTATTAGGACACTGCCGTCAGGGGGAAGTAGACCTGAAATAAGGGCCAGGTCGACAAAATTAGGTGGGGGGCTGCCTTCAATTGAAGACTCAGGGAACGTGTTGCAGTTGAATTTCCCTATCAAAAAGGTAGGTACTTGTTGGGGATACCAACTCCTGTCTACTAACAAGGGGGCTCTTCTGACAAACTGTTGAGTAAGAGGACTAAACCTAGACACCTGAAGTTCAGAAAAGCATCATCACACGAAGGAATCATAAAAATCACACGGGGGGTCCGATAAAAAACACTATTGGGGAACAAGTGTACGTGTTTAAATCTGACCGCAAAATGAACCAGTGCGGGAAAAAAAACCGGGGGAAGTGGGGGATGAGATCAGGAGCCCGAAGTCTACTGCATGAGGGTTCGCTGTCAACCGCAGTGTTCGCATCAAAAGAAAGCAGCTCGGCGTCGCCGATGAAGTGTCTGAAGTTGGCGGCCAGGGGGGAATTAAATGCAGTGTTCGAAAGAAACCGAAAAGGGGGAATCGTAATGCGGCTGAACCGAAAAGGTGAGAATGCCGAAGGTCAGGAACATCACCGGACGAACGGAAAGGGGCCGTACGATGTCGGGGAATTCTCTGATCAGCAGTGGGAAAAGAAAATCGATGGAAGGGGAACGCCAGTGGGGCGCCATATACTCAAGGGGGGAACCTGCAGAGGTGGGGGGTCGAAGGTTGCCGCCTAGACAGGAAGAAAACGACCTGGCAGGGAGAGGTCTCCATTACTGAGAAACCAAAAAAAAATTGATAAGTCGTCGCTGTGGTTTTCGGGGAAGGTCTCTGCCAGACGAGGGAAAAAGGCCGGAACGAGCAGGGAAGGGGAAGACGGAAGAAGCATGGGGGAGAACGTCAAAACTCTTCAACCGAGATGAACCGAACCTTCTAAAGTTGTACCATAACCAGAAGGAAGGAACGGAAGGGAGGAAACGCCTTATAGTTCATCCGCGGGAAAGACCGCCTGAAAAGTTCGAAAGGAAACTGGAAGGTCGTAAGGTTTGTATTGCATTGGAGGGTTTTTGCGCGGAGGGGGGTGGAGGGAGTTTTGTAGGGGGGGCTGATCCTATAAGGGGGAGGTGGGGGGAGAGGATGTGCGGGAGGGGCGTGAGTCCGAGTGGAGAAATTGAAAGTAACAGAAAGGGGGCGGATTGGAGTGGGGGGGTTAGAGTGGGTTGGGAAGGGGGAAAGAGAGTCGGGAGGTGATGGCGAGATGAAGCGGGGTAGCTAAGGCGGATGGACCCCAAGGAATGGGGCAGAAAGGGAGGGTAGGGGGAATGCGAGTGAGGTAGATGACGTTGGGACGAGTGGCGTGGAGAGGGGCTATTGGTGGGGGGGCGTAGGGGTGGGTGGGTGAGATACCGGGAGTGAAATGTGACTGGCGAGGGGGTGGGGAAGGTGGGGAACGAAGCCGGGTGGGAGGGTGGGGGGGGTATGGGGAGGAGTAATCGGGAGAGAGCGGTGGGGGGAGTGGTGGAGATGGCTCGACGTGGGGGGGCAAGGTGCGGCAGACAAAAGTAGGTGGAGGGCGGGTTAATGTGAAGATAGGTATTTTAATGGGGCAGCCGAAGGAGGTATATGGAATGGATGGTGAGGGAAGAGCGTTGAAATGTGGTGTGAGGTGGGGAGGGGGAGGGGACGTTGGGGATTTAGTGTGTTGTGGTTTTGTTATGTTGTTGGGGAGAGGGGGGGTTTGGTGGGGGGTTGAGTGGGTTGTGTTAAAGGGGAGGGAGGAGGGGGGAGGTGTGGGTGTTGTGGGGGGTGTGCGCTTGTGGGTGGTGTTGTGGAGCCATTGAGGGGGCGGGGAGGGCGGAGGAAAGTGCGGGGGGGGGGGGGGGGGGGGGGGGGTATAGATGTGGCGTGGGTCCGGGGGGGCCGAAGGGCGGGGGGGGGTGCTGGGAAGGGAGGTAAGGGCCATGCCAAGCGTGTTCCGGGATGATCCGCCGGGGATAAAGGCAGATTGGAGTGCGGCGGGGAGAGGGATTTTGACGTTGAAGGGCTTACAGTACGAGGTTGCCTGAGAGGGTGGCGGGTGAGGCTCGATGTGAGATAAACGAGCGCAGAGACGGGAAAAACAATGAAAGGGGATGAGAAATGGTAGGGGCGAATAGATGAAGGAGGGGAGCGGGTAGTGGATTGTGGTGGTCCAGGGGTAGGGTAGAGGTGCGAATGGCCATTGCGGGGGTGGGGCGCCGTAAGAGGAGTGGATAATAAGAGGGAGTGAGTTGAGAGGGGACTGGGTGTGTGTAAAAGAGCGGGGGAGGGCGGGGAGTGTGGGAGGAGGAGGACAGTGGGTACGTGGTGGCGGGGGGGCGCGGGTGGGGTAGGGGGAGGGGGGGGGGGGAGGGGCGGAAGGGCTCGATAGTAAAAGGGAATCCTGGTGGTGGGATGGGGAGAGTAGATGGGCAGGGGTGAGGGGTTGTGGGAGGATGAGGAGGTGAAGGGGTGGTAGGGGAGGGGAAGGGGGGAGGGGGAGGGGGGGGTAGGAGGGGGGAGTGGGGATTTTGTAATTGGGTGGGGGAAGATGGGGACGGGTTGGTAGAGATGGGGGGGTGGGGTGGGGGAGACAAGGCCACGGGGGGGTGGAAGTGAAAGGGAGTGAGGGAGGAGGGGGGAGAGTTGGAAGGGATACACGGCCTGCTCTTAGACGGCAATTGATCTTAGGATCGTGTCTTGGGAAGCTTATTTAGACTCGTACGGTTCTGCAAGAAAGAAAAAGGAATGAGTATCAGAGGAAAAAGACCGCAGAAGGGAAACTACCTGGCGAAGAAGAAATTACTATACCTGGGAAGAATCTCAAAAACACAACAAAAGGGGGAGGGAGGGATATAGATTACACCGGATAGGGAAACCTTCTAAAATCCAGAAAGGGGGTTTCAATTCTTCCGCTTGAATTCGAAACTCACGGTAAGAACGATCATCATCACGAAACGAACAGCGAAAATGAAAGGAATAAAGGCAACCGAAAACCTATCATCAAAGTTTTGTCCGATGGAAAGATCCGAAAATCAAAAAAAAAGTACTATCCTTAAAAAAGTCTGGGAAAAAACAACCGCAGCGAGGAACAAAGAAGAGGTAAGGTCTACGCCTATTTAAGTTAGGGGATGGGGACTCTTTGAAGGGGGTGAGGGGTACCGGAGAGGGAATTCAATTACGGAGATGAACTGGGGCGGTGTCGAGGGGCGGCCAAGGTAAGTCATCGACGGCTGCGGGAAGACTGGCAAGAAGGACGAGGACCGCTATATCAATGTTGTTCTTGATCACATCAATGTGAAGCCTTAGACACGAATTGACAGAAGGCGACTGCTGGCGTAATAAAAAAAGAGTAGCGAGCCGGGAGAGGTTCTCAATTAAAGCATGGGGGCAAGAAAAATAAGGGGAAAAAGATATCTAAAAACTAGAAGCGGCAAGAAATCAGCATCTTAGGCGACCATCCGGGTCATTAACTTGGGTCATACTACTAGAACTCAAAAGGGGGAGGTACGTATCTGGGATAATCATTCCAGCTTTTCTGGGGGGGGGGGGGGGGGGGATAAAGGGAGAATCGGTGTAGTAGGGTGAAGGCATTCATTGGTAAAATAGGAAGGTGCATCGGAGAAGACTATGGAAGGCTTGTGGAAACGACCTTTTTAACGCCAAAAGTCAATTACTCGCAGCAAAGTGACGAGGTCAGATGTGGGGGCATAACTCTCGGTTGAAGAGTGGGTACGACCAACCAGACCGGGAAAAATACGGGAGGTCATCAAAAAGCCCGAGAAGTTCAAATGAGTAGGAAGGTCTAGGACCCGGTGACGACATAGTTAAACAGTTGTATGCCAGAAGGAAAACAAATACGGAATTACATCAAAAATACCTTTGAATGAACTGGAATGGCGCAAAAAAAAACCGTGCAGCGAAACTCTGGACGGGAGGGGGAGGGGTGTCTACGTCCTGACGGCGGACGGCACTACTAGGGAAAGGGCGGGCGGTTCTACTCTTCTCTTGTACCATAAAAAAGGAAAAGGAATTTCTCGTCCGGAAGGCAGAAAGGATTGGGCCTTCAGGGCAAGGTGTAACAAGACCCAAAATCGCGCGGGACAATACAAGGAGTCCAAAACATGATCCAAAAAAATTTGGAAAACCATGGGGGTGAAGGGTCAAAAGGGGGCAGGTTTCAATCTTGAAAACAGAAGGTTTGGGACTTATCAAAAAGGCGCGTGAAAAGGAGGTTTTACCTCTTAACGCAAGAAGAAGGGCCACTGTTCAACGCGTCGGAACGCGCTATGGCACAAATTGGAGGAGTGCGATGCAGACCAACAAAAAGATTTTTCAAACGGGGGACCTGGTTCTGTCTAATCGCAAAGGAGCGGAATACAACGTTCCCACCTAAATCCATGATAACGTACAAGATTCAAGTCGTCACAGAAAAAGCATCGAGATTACCCGAAGCAAAGGGGAAGAAGTGTCTGAAACGGCAATCGCTAGATTTTGCCAGTTCTGACAAGTGAAATAAAAGGAAGATTGTCGTCCGGCCTTGGGGGACTGCCAAGATCATGCTGAGGCGACTCTCTTCGGGTGACGGAGGCTGAGGGCGGTTTTCGGATGAGCAGCGAAAAAAAATTCCAGCTTCGATCCCGGTAGAAAAGCCTCTCCAGAAAAGAAATGGGTCGCGTAGCCCATGCATCATACGGGGACTGGTAATAGGGCCCGGACTGAGTTGTCAGCCGCGGGGGGTGGGTACACAAGAAGATGAAGCTGCTAAATGTGGCAGATGCGCTTTGAGGAGGGCGGGAAGGGGGGGAAGGTCCGGGGGCATTCTCAAAAACAGTAGCGGAATTCCGCCAGAAAATTTACTCATTATGAAGAAAAAAACTAAGAAACATCTTCGATGGGACCCGAAATCGACGACGAAGGGTGTGATTAAAAAGGCCATTCGAAGAGATTGAGGTAAGGGGGGGGGGGTCGAAGACTGCAACCTGAGCACAGCCCGCCACGAACAGCGTTCAGGACCTCTTTGTTCATAGAACGGAATCATTAGAGGCAGAAAAAAAAAAAAAAAAAAAAACAATGTCGTGGGGAGAGGGGGGGGATGTAATGGGGGGGGAGGAGTTTTAAGTGGCCTCAAGGGGGTCTCAGTCAGGATTGACTTAACATATCTATCAAGACAACGTAGAGGAAAAAATGAAAGAGTACTGAGGCATAAAACACACCCCCGCCCCACAAAGCCTGTACAGAAAGCTAGGGGGGAAAGTGGGGCGGGAAGTGCACTTTCACCTCAAAATAAGGATGGAACATGAACCACCCTAGGGATCAACCACAGGGACTGCCGAGAAAAAGGAGAAGTTATTCATCTTCCTAAGGCAAGGAGGGAAAAGCCGGCATTTCTTGCGGGGGTGGAAGCACTAAAAAACAAAAAAGAACGCAGATCGTGAATGAAGGGGGTCATCAACATAAATATCTGGTTCGAGAGGGATAGGCCATCTGGGAGGTTGTACCCTTGGATGGTTGTTTCTGCAGCTCGTAAAGTTGAAAAATTGTTGCCGAAAAGAGGTACGCACTGAAAGACAAAGAAAGTCAAACCAGAAAAACGCAGTAGGACAGGAAACGCTGTGCCGGAAGAAATATCAGTGGCAACACCTCGGGTCGCTTCAGCCATGTTTGACAACGGCGGGAGGGAAGGGCATGAAGGGAGGGGGGGCAGGAATCTGCATTGAGGCGCGGCGTAAGCAGGAACTCGTTATGAAACGGATTTAGACAGGGGTCGGGCACGTCTTCTAAAAGGAGAAACTAAGAAAAGTGCGACGCGGGAGCTCGGGGCAAAGTTCTCGGTGTAGGGTGGTGAAATTCCACGGACCGCCGCGGCTAGGGGGGACCAAAGTCTAAAAGCGCTGCTATAGGGGGGGCAAGTGGACGTCAAGGGCTTACGGGTAAATTCACTGGAAACGGGACACACAATTTAGCGGGGGCACGCCCTCCTAGCGAATGAGGAAAGGGTCGCGGATCAGAGGGGATTAGGGGGGAGGGGTCCAGGGGGAGGGGCAAAGGACATGGGGGTGCGGGATTGGGGGGCCGCAGGCGCGCGCTTAAAAACAGGGGGACCAAAGTGGAGGTGGTAAAAACCGATCCTGCGCAAAAAGGAAGAAAGCATATAGGGGGAGATGGCGCTCAACTCTCTTATGTAGAGGATCTTCCGGGGGGAAACAAATCTCGCACTTAACGGCCTAACACTGCACTTAAAAGGTCGCTAGGCTTAAAAGCAGGGCCGGACTAAAAAAAGCGATGGTAGAAGAGGGGGGAAAAGAATGTAGGGATTACTCCTTGTCCTTCGTCTGACATCTTTTTAAAAGTTACCTAGGGCGACCGGGGGTCAATCCTGCAAAAGGACGAGATGGCTTCTATTCCTGATTGGGTAGGGTTCATAAATAAGGACTCGTGGAAATTGAAAGACAACTCCTGTCCAACATCAAGAGGGATTGATACATCCGCAGACCGGCGGACAGTCCAAAAAAGTGAGCTCAGCCATGATGGGGAGCAGGCAATTGATCGATATGAAAAAGTGGGGGAAACCGATCCCGTAGGGCTTTTGGTTGGGAGGAGGAATAAAAGTTCAGCAAGGGTTTACCGCGTCAGGGTAAAGGGGGACTCTCCGAGACATATTCCTATATAATTTAGAAAAAATCAGAGAGAAGTTGGGCGATCAGGATTTTCCAAAGGCACTTGTTTGTGAGGGTACAAACTATAGAAGAGCTTTTTGAAGGACAACATGGGGAGGACAGGGCGAGGGCGGAATGATGGGAGGGGGGCACACTGGGGATCCACAAGAGGGGCATGGAGCCAGGGGAGTCGGCCTATGAAGGGGGAACAACGGGGGGGAACTGAAACTGAAAGATACCATGAAGGTAGGGGAATAGCGAAAGAAGCAGGGGTGAATAAACGAACCTCGAGAGGACCCGGTCGCGGCGGTTCAAGTGAAAGATGGGGAAGAAAAAGTGGGAAATAAAAGTTTCTGGGAGGGATTGGATTAGGAAATTCGCGGTTGGGGAAAACAAGATCTTCGGAATGGGTTGGAAAAGGAAGAGGCACAAAGAGCCAAATTTCGCATGGAGTGGGTCTCGATGGGGACAGCCAGCAGAATGGGGGGGATTCCATAGGGGTCTGATTTACTAGAGGACGTAGGACAAATTATGTAGAGAGGGGGCCCAATCACCGGGGATCAAGAGGCAGTGCAGTCAGGGCTGTTAAAGCATTGGGGGGGTTTTTTTGGAGGGGGAGTTTTGGGGGGGGGGTTGTACAAAGTCCTTCTGTGGAAGGGGGAGAATTCAGGGCCCGGCGAGCAAGTTTGCACCAGACTCTGTCAGGGGAAAGAATACTGAGAGACTCCGGACCAACACCGTGACACACAGACCCAGGAACAGAAATAATGGGGTCTGTTATGAACAGTCCGGGGGCCCGCCCCCAGAATGACGGAGGGTGTCATAACCTGATTCCCGGATACGTAAGGGGGGGGTTGGTATGGTAACTGTAGAAGGAACTCGGGGGGGAAAATCGTCACGGTCAATTGAACTTATGGAAATATATCGCGGGTTCGTTCGTTCGGAAAGGACTATTACGCCGAACGGCGCGTAGTGGTGGAAAGGAGGGAAGGCAGAAGGAACAAAGAGAGTTCTACAGACGATTCATCTCTCTCCAAAAAAAAAAATATAGGATTGAAGGGGAGGGAGGATGGGAACCTTGTGATCGAGGCAGGAGCAAGAACTCACGGTTAAAGGGGGGAATGATCTTTAAAGAGAAAAGGAGACGCTTATTAGAGGGAATAGAAAGAACCCGAGCGAGGAGTCACTCAAACGCTCATGACGATCCTTTGAAAAAAAAGGGGAGGGGGGCACGTCGATGAGATCTTCAAAAAAATGGAAAAGATGAAAACAGGGGCAGTCGTTCAGAACAAGGAGGGATGCCGAGGACCCGAGGAGGTCAGAACGGAACCTAGTGGGAATGCAAGGGGGGCAATGGTCATGCTGTTCGGGGGGGGCAATGGTCGTGGGCAAAGGGAATGGGAAAATTGAAGATTGCAACGGATGATCGTCAACAATAAGAATATGGTCAGAGGGATGCGGGGAAACCGGAGGGCACAGAACGGAAGACTCTGCGTCTTGGGTTTGGGCTCGTGGGAGGGAGAGAGTTCCCGACAACAAGGGGGTCGATGCAGAAGGCGCGAAGCATTATGCGGACACTCAGGGAAAAAAACTCTACAGAGACATCTCGGCGGGCGAAGGGGATTGTAAGCGGGTCTTAAATACAGGGACTGGGAAAACAGAAGAAAAGAGTCAAAGCTCGGGAAAAAATCGTCATGACGTTTAATGGGGGGTCAACGCTGGAAGATTCACCGGGTTGGAGAGATGGGAAAGGATCATTCGCTTCTTCTCGGAGAGGTTCAAAAGGGCTATAGGTGAAATGTCGGAAGGTCAACAAGAGACAGTGATCGTCGGGAGGTATTGCCGTAGGTCTGCCAAGGGGGGAAAAAAATCCCATAACAGTAAAAGTCCATGGGGGGGCATCTAGGAATTCCCACTCGGGTTTTAAGGAATTTAAGGTGGGCTAAAAAAGACTCAAAAAGTACCTTTAATATCTCTCCGCATGTCTATATGATTGAAATTAGGAGGGCGGTAGATGAACTACAAACCGGATCTCTACGGGGGATAAAAATTGAGGAAAGACATGGGAATCTAGAAACCAACAATCAGCTAGAAAAACATACATGTCCCGAAGGACTCCGCCTGTCAAAGGGGGGTGCGACAACATCCTTTGTCGGGAAACTTGAGAGGGGGGGAAGAAATGAAGCAGGTATTCCTGATCAGGGTGACTGCATTTCTGCTAGACAGAAGGATTGGGGCACAGGTACCAATAAAGGTCGAAAAGCAATAATCAAAGAAGATTTTCCGCCCTCGAAATACACATCAGGGGAGCGCAAAGTACCCCGCGTCAGAAGAAGGATAGAGAAAATCAGCAAGGCTGGGTTCGTCTTCCTTGCCCAGAGGAGGGATCTGAAGAACGTTTTCAGTATAGGAGAGTTAATGGTCTAGAGCGGAAAGACGGGTCAATCTCCTAAGAGTTTAAATGAACTTCTTAGGAAACGAGAAAAAGGACAGTGACTAAGCGGGTTAGGCTTCAGACGGACCCATCTTTGGGAAAAGACCCTTGTTTCACGGTCGAAGCGAAAGAAGACTCAGGCATCGACGCCCGTGACAGGGACAGCCCCTCACAAAAAAGGGGATAGAGAAAACCGCCACGTTTCCATAAGACGGGCTAGGGTCGAGACTTAACGTGAATCATGAAAAGAATCTAGACGGAAGTCGACCAATTGGAGGTTTTCTCATTGCAAGAGAAGGAGGGACTTCCGGTGGGGGGGGGGGGGGGGGGGGAACTTCCAAAGGGCTGGGAGGTTTGTTGGGGTTCGGGGAGTAGGGTTTCTGGGTAAAAGACGGACGATCCCCCGGACGAGGACAACTTTCAGAGTCCGAACGCCGAATCTCCGCAAGACAGGGAGTGGACA
>Ga0179591_1383951_pt1 | contig 10643 bp, 10 predicted proteins | sample CZOMad2_1_08_16f_FD_182891 | JGI IMG/M metagenome (GOLD analysis project Ga0179591, IMG submission 182891) | Vadose zone soil fungal communities from Angelo Coast Range Reserve, California, USA - CZOMad2_1_08_16fungal (PacBio error correction) | ecosystem: Environmental > Terrestrial > Soil >...
AGGGGGAAGGAGGCGTTGCGCGCGCCCTTCCTCCTCGACTACTCTCGGCTATCGCGGTCGGGGGGAAAAGGAAAAAGAAAAAAGTCGCGGAGAAAAAGGAAAAAAAGGGGAAGGGCGATCCTCCCGCTGCTCGATTCCGTCTCTTGCTCTATCAATGCTCTCCTCGCCGACGGAGGGAGGGGGAAAAAAGGGACTGGGGGGAAAAGAAAAGGACCGTGGTCGCGCTGCGGTGTACGCCTTTCTCCTGACGTCCTGGCACGCGATAAAAAAAAGAAAAAAGGAAAAAAAAAAGAACTCTCGGAAAGGAGAGAGGAGTGGCGCCAACTCTCTCCTCCTCTCTTTTATTTTCCTGTCAGTGCACACGAGAAAGAGGGGGAGGAAAAAGAGGGGGTTTCTCGAAAGAAAGGAAGGAGTCGATACGATGGCTCGCTTTCTCGCACTAATTCTGGCGGTACGAGGGAGGAGAGGAAAAAAAGAAACGTGCGGAGAAAAAAGAATCGCGTCGATAACTCTCTTCTCACCGCGGAAGGGGAAAAAGAAAGAGAAAGATTTGGGAAAAGGAAAAAAAGGAAAGGGGAGTAATCAACCCGCTTCACTTTCTCCTCTACAATCGAGCGCTCCGGCTGGGACAAAAAGAGGCATCGTAAGGAAAGAAAAGGGGGGAGCGCGCCTGCTCTATCTGCGATGTGCGGCGGCTGGAAGAGAGAGAGGGGAGGAAAGGGAAGGAGGGAAGGGGGGGCAGCGTCGCCTCCCCTCCTGCGAGCTCACATACCGATACCGGGGGGGAAATTCCCAGAAGGAAAGGGAAAAGGGAAGCGGGGTGGATACTACGATACTGTCTCCCGTTCGCTCGTTCGCCGACCACATACTGGAAAGAAAAAAAAGAGGCGTTCGAAGAAAAAGGGACGGCGTGTGCAATCGCGCAGCACGTTTTGTTTCCTTTTACGCTCGTCGGACTCGATCGTTAGGAGGAAGGAGAAAGGGGGAGTCCCGAGAAAAAGGGAGGAAGTTCAGGCCACCGGACCTCTCCATTTCGCGCCAGCCGATGTCGGGGAAGAGGAAAAAGGAGGAAAAAAGGAAGAATCAAGAAGAAGGGGGGGAGACCAACCGCCGTGACTGCCATTACGCGCCCTCCGTCCTTGACGAGCGTTAACGAGGGAGAGAAAAAAAAGAGGGGGAGGCTGCAAAAAGGAAAAACGGCGACCACGGTCGTTACTACTCCCCTCTCTCCCAAAGCGTAACGGGGGGGAAGGAGGGGGAGGGGTCTAGTTCAGAAAAAGAGATCCGTCTCGGATCGCCCAACCGGCAGTTACTTCGACCACCTTCGCGCCTGTGGTGTGAGAAGAAGAAAGAGAAAAAGGGGAGAAAACGCCGGGAAAAAAGGGGGAGAAAGCCTGCTCCCCATCTTCCTTCTCGATCGTACGGGCGTATACGCCCCCAAGGAAAAAAGCCCTAAAGGGGAAAAGGGGACGCAAGCCATCGTGAGTGCTTGTTTTTCCGTCAGTGAGCGCGAAGATCGAGGAGAGAAAAAAGAAAAAGGGGGAAAAAAAAAAAGGGAAAAGACCTGCCCGAAAGAGGGGAGGAAGGGGGCGTCCCCAATGGTCTCGTCTACAACCACTCCCCTTTCCCGCGGCCAGCCCGGTGGCAGGGGGGAAAGAGGAGGGAAGGAGTTCAGGAAAAAAGAAAAAAGGACGCGGATCGTCACGCCTTCCCTTACCATGCGACTTGTCCGGGCAGGAGGGAAGAGGGGAAAATCGCAGAAGTCGTCCGCGAGTCCCCGCCTCTATTGCGTTCCTCTTGACGCCACAACTGGAGAGGAAAAGGTAGGGGAAAAAAGAAACGTCATCGCACGGCCAAGCTCTGCGATGCCTGGTTTCCCCGGCGCCGCGTCAGGTCGAGAGAGGGGAAAAGAAGAGGGAAAAAACCCCAGAAAGGAAAAAAAAGCGCCTCTTACTCTTCTCAACTCTTCTTCTCCCGCCAACTCAAGGGAGGAGGAAAGGAAAAAAAAAAAAAAGGAAAAAGCTTCTGGAGAGGAAGGAACGTCGGCGCGCCTCTTTTACTCTCCTCTATTATCATGGAAGGAAAGAAGGGGAGAGGGAAAAGAGAAAAAAGAGGGGGATCTAATGGGGGGAGAGGAGCACGCGGTCCCACGCGTCGCCCTTTTTCGCTTATTCCATCGCCTGCGCCATGAAGGAAGAGAGGAGGAGGGGGGGGGACCAGAAGAAAAAAGGAAGGCATGCACGCCGATGAGGGCGTCGCTCTTTCTTCGAAGAACGAGAAAGAGAAGGAAAAGATGCTGGGGGAAAGAAAAAAAAAGGGACGGGCCATGGAGGCCGAACTACATGATGCTTTATCGCGGATCGCCGGTAGAAAAGGAAAAAAAAGGGCGAGAAGAGGAAAAGGGGGAAAGAGGAACGCTTCTCGAAGCCGACGGCGGCGCGTTCTCACCGGCGACTGCGGTCCAGAGGAAGGAAGGGGAAAGACTTCGGGCAAAAAAAAAAAAAGGGGGGGGGCCCCACTCGGCACGGCTCTTCCTATTAATATGCTTGCTCAGCGCGCTGTCGCCGAGGAAAAAGGAGGGGAGAGAGGGGGGGGAAAGAAAAGCTGAAGGGAGGGAATACGCGGGCGGCCATGGGCATCTCCCTTTTCCTTCTGTTTCCTACCCTACGTCAGCGACCAAGCGAAAAAGACAAAGGGAAAAAGGGAGAAGGAGACCCTCAGGAGAAAGAAAAAAAGAAAGAAAAAAGAAGACAGCCCGGATCAGCCCCTCCGTTACCCGAGTGCTTCGTCTTCGGTCCAATTCCACGGAAGAGGGAGGAAAAAAGGGGGAGAGAAAAAAGCTATCGGGGAAAAAAAGGGGGGGGGGTTCAGCGTCGTCCTTCGTCTTCCTCTCTACTTAAATCATCCCGCCGAACCGCGAAGAGGGAGGGGAGGAAGAAAAGAAAAAAAGAAGGCCACCGAAGAGGAAAAGAAAAAAGGAAGGGAGGGGCTGACGCATACGGATCCCAGCTTCCTTCTTGCCTCGCATTGCGCGCACGATCGAACGGGCCAGGAAGAGAAAAAAAAGAAAAAAGAAAAAGGCTTTTTGGGGAAGGGGAAAAGGGGGAGCGGAGGGTCGAGTGTAGCCAACGTCGCGCTCGTACTCTATCTTACGCTAACACCTGCGAGTCGAATGTGTTGTCTCCCGATCAGCAAGAGAAGGAGAGGAGGGAGGGAGAAAAATCTTATCGGGGGGGGAGAAAAAGAACCGACGTTGTCTACCACTCGACGCACTACCTTCCCTAATTTCACACATCTACAATTATCTCGGCGTCGGGGCGGGGGGCGAAAAAAGGAAAGGAAAAAAAAAAAAAAACTCGTTCGAAAAAGAAAGGCGCACAACGCTGGCGCTCCTTATGCGTCATCACGACTCGAACGGCCGGAAGGGGAAGAAGAGGGGAGGAAAGGGGGGAAAAAACGCCCGAAAAGACTTTCGGCGGGATGATTTCCGTCTAGATTACTACTAAGGACGACTCGAACACCGTCCTCAAAAAGGGAAAGGAGGAAAAGAAAAACGATTAGAAAGAAAAAAGAGGGAGGAAACATGCGTCAGTGGATTTTACCTCCTGACGCTCCGCACTCGGCGTAAAGAAGGGGGAGAGAAGGGAAGGAAATCTACGGAAAAGAAAAGGGAGATCCTGTCACTTTCTAGTGTGCTGCTGACGGAGGGAAAAGGAAAAAGAAAAAGGAAAAAAGAAGGGACAATTGAAAAAAGAAAAAAGCGCGGCACTGACACCCTCCCTGCTCGTTGATGAAAAGAGAGGGAAAAAAAAGAAAAAAAAGGCTGCAAAAAAGGGGGAAAACCCAGCGCCCCATCTTGACTCCATTCTTCCTACTTCCTGACAAGTAGAAGGGGGGAAAAAGAGGCCGAAAAAAAGAAAGAGGGCTCAACTCTCGGTCTCGTATCCACCTCACTCCTACGCTCCTCCTCTCTATCTCGCGCAAGAAGGTGGGGGAAAGAAAAAGGACCTTACAAGAGAAAAAGGAAGGGGAGCTCATGCCTTCCTTTCCTTTTCCTCATTCTTGATTCTAACAGGAAAGGGGGGAATCGGAAGAAAGGAAGAAGCATATTTCTCCTCCGACCGCGCGACTCTGAAAGGGAGGGGGGAAAAAAAGGAAAAAAACAAGCGAAAAAAGGGAGGGACAGCCCATCGTACCTCGCGGCCGGAGGGGGAAGAAACCAATCAGAAAAAAAAAAGCCATTCGCGACGTCCGCGCGGGCGAACTCACGCTATTGATCGAAAAGAAAAAAAAAAGAAAGAGGAAAGAGAACCTCGAACCGCCTTCAAAAATGACTTCAGCGAAGCGTCGGAGTACTAGAAAAAGAAAAGAATAGAAGAAGAAAGACGTGGTCGGGCTGTCTAATTCCGCTTTCGAGGACGCGTTAAGGAGAAGAGGGGAAAAAACATGAAGCGGGAAACTCGCCGCGATGACCCTACGCTCGACCTGTATCGCGGCGCAGGGGAAAAGAAAAAAAAGTGAAAAAAAAGGCAAAGCGTGAGATTGTGGATCTTGACAGTTGGGGGGAAGGAAAAGGGGGGGAAAAAAGCGGGAAAAAGGGGGGGCCCGTCGAGCGCACGAGAGGGAGGAAAAAAAAGGGGGAAAAAAATAAAAAGGGGAAGAATGCCGCGGCACTCACGTTTTCGGATCGAGGGGAAGAAAGGGAAGTGGTGATCAAGTCCACGGCTGTGCCGACGGGCAAGGGGAGGGGGGGGGGGGGGGGGGAGGGAAGGAAAGAGAAGATTCTGGATCACCCTTTCTTTCGGCTAAGCGGGAGAGGGGGGGGGGGGAGGACTTGGAAAAGAAACTTTACGTGTCCCCACCACTCCCTCTTCTTTCGTCACAGGACCACAAAGAAGAAACCGAAAAGGGGGGGGGGGAAGGCCGTCTCGATCTCTACTTCTATTTTTATTCAGGAGGGAGAAGGAAAGGGGGAGGAAAAAGGGAACAAAAATTCACAAAAGAAGAGAAAAAGAAAAGCGACCGAAGGTGTCACTTCACCTTCCTTTTTTCTATCGCCTGATAAGACGGAGGGGGAGGGGGGAGAAAAAAAAAAAAGATCAAAAAGGGAAAAAAAAGGGAAAACGAGCATCCCCCTTTACGAGACCTTTGGAAAAAAGGGATCGTGAAGCTCGGCATCTGCGAATCACCCTCCCACAGGAAGGGAAGTGTTCCGTAAAGAAGCGGGAACGCTCGTTCATGCTTACTTAGGGCGCGTACGGGAAGGAAAAAAACGAAAGAAAAAAAGCGGCACGCTTTTATCTTCGCCTGACGCCAGTTCAGGGGAGGGGGGAGGGAAAAAAAGGAGGCGAACGGGAGCGGGAATTTCCGCAACTGAAATCTAGACATTGCTCTCTTTCTCCCCTCTTCCCGGCGGGAAGAGAAGAAAAACGAAAAAGAAAAAGGGGAAAAAAGGTCGCTCGCGTCGAGAACGCCGGCGCCAAAAAGGGGACCTGTTGGAAAGAGAGAACTCTCTACTTTCGACCGTTCGGAGGGAGAGAAAAAAAAAAAAAGACCTTTTCCTCTACTACTACACGGGATAGAGGGAGGGGGGGAGAAAAATAAAGGAGAGGCTCGTCATCTTCTCTCAAACACACAACTTATTATATGAAATAGAATATTCGAGAAGAAGGAAAAGGGGAGGACTTCTATAGAGGAAAGTCTCGCGGCCCCTTTCCCATTCGCTTCTTCTCTAGGGAGAAGGGGAGAAGGATTAGAGGGGAGAAGGAAAAGAATCGCGCGCCGCCATAACGGTCGAAGGTGGCGCCGCGCGTGCAGAAAAAAAAAGTTTGCAGGAGAAAGAGGAGGGGGGAGCGCCGCGTACCTCCGACTCTTTTAGCACGCGCGCCAGAGGGGTAGAGGAAAAAAGGGGTCCCAGAGAAAAAAAAAAAAGGGGCGCCGCAAACTGGCTCTCCTTCTAATCTCCCGCGTGACCCAGGGGGGGGGAAAAAAAAAAAATTTGGGAAAAAGGAAGGCCAGTACGCGCCCTCCTTCCTTTACGCGCTGTTCCCGCTGCGTCGAGGGAGGAGGGGGGAAAAGGTGCTCGGAGGGGGGGGGGGGGTTTTCTGGCCGGAACTGAAAAAAAAGAAAAAAAAAAGAGTTAAAAAAAAAAAGGAGGAGTGAAGCGCCTCCGGCTATGGCGCGCAGTGGCTCGAGAAGGGAAGAAAAAAAAAAAACATGGAGGGAAAAAAGGGGGAGCATGAGCCCGCGTAGAGGATCCCGGTGAATGGCGACCCGTCCGCGCGCATCGCCGCGAGTGGTAGGGAGGGGGAAAAGAAAAAAAGCCGAAAAGAGACCCTGGCGCCCGTGTTCGGTCGGTATCTCCCGAAAAGGAAAAAAAAACGCAGAGAAGGAAGCGCGAAGATCGAGAGGTCTTCCCCCTTCAGAACGAAGAGAAAGGGGAAAACTCCGGGAAAAAAGAAGGATGGCGTCATCGGCGCCCCAATGGTCTCTTCGACAACCACGCCCAGGGAAAGAGGGAAAAAAGAAAGGGAAGGAGAAAAAAAAGGAGGCCGGATCCTAAAACGTTTCGTGAAGGAGGCAAAAAAAAACTGACCAGGGGAAAGAGGAAAGGGTCGACGTTTTCTATTCTCGAGGGGAGGAGAGAGAAAGGGGGAAAAAGAAGGGATTAAGGGGAAAAACCCTCTATTCCCTCCTCGAGAGGGGGGAAGAAAAAAAAGAAAAGTTGAAAAAAAAGAAAGCCGATATCCTTTTCCGACCAAAGGAAAAAGGAAAAGAAAGGTTTTCAAAGAAAGCCGGGGTCCCCCTTTTGTTCCTCGCGGCTTGTAGTTTTCCAAAGAGAGGAGGGGAAGGGAAAAAATTAGCAGGGAAAAAAAGGAGCCGCTTCCACTCTTCCTCTCACTCGTCGCTTCTCAAAGCAAGAAAAAGGAGAAGAGATTTCTCAAAAAAAGAGGTCTTGAAGTCGTTCGTGTTCGCGTTCACGTCGGCGCGCCTCGGGGAAAGAGGGGGAAAGAAAAAAAAAAGAAAAAGAAAGAGCTGGAAAAAAAAGAAGGGATGTCGCGGCATCACCTTGTTTATGATCTGGAGCCACGCGGGAAAAAAGAGGGGAAAGGAAGGGGGGGGGGGTGAAGGCCTCGAGTTCGCTTGTAGTCCATGGTCGGGGAAAGAAAAAGGAAGGAAAACCGTTCCGGAAGGAAAGTCGCTCGTTCGGCGGAGCAACTCTGCCTTAAGGGAAAAAGGCCGAGAAAAAAAAAGGAAATACAGATGATGATCGCGATCGTTCCGTAGACGAGTGCCGCTCATGATGGTGAAAAAAGAGGGGGAAAAGGGGGAGGGGAGAGCACGACGAGGGAGAAGAGAGGAAGGACGCGGCGGCGTTTCTCCCTGCTACTGTCTGTCACTTATCGCTCCGGGGGGAGGGAGGAAGAGGGAAGCATTGGGGAAAAAAAAAAAGAAAAGAGCGGACGAGGAAGAGCTGTCGCGCGCGCTTTCTCCTATTAATCCCGTCTATTCTTCTTGATGACCTGGTCGAAGCGGGAAGAGAGAGAAGGGGGGAGGGGGGGTGAAGAGCGGCCATTTCATCTCCTTTTTCCGTCGGGTTCCTAACAGAAAAGAAAAAAATATTAAAGGAAAAAAAAAAAGGTCTTCCACGTCCTCCCACCTACCTACATCCCTCCCCGTTATTCATCAATTAAGGGGGGAAGGAAAAATTCTTAAGGAAAGGAAGAAAACGCCGCCGAGGCGATTCCCGTCTATTGAAAATGAACGCGGACACGCTTTAGTACTGTGTTCGCGGTCGGAAAAGGAGAGGAAAAAGGCTGCAGGGGAAAAAGGAAGGGGTAGTAACACCCGCTCGCCCCCAGCCTCTTCTCTATCCACGCGCTACCTGCCGGACGGGAGGGAAGGGAAGAGAAAATTCGAAAAGAGGGGAAGGGAAGCGCGCGGCGAGATCGTCCGGCGTTGAGCCCGCTCGACTCCTCCGATTCATGTCGCGTTTCAAGGAAGGGAGGAGGAAAAAAAAAAAAGGCTAGGCAGAGGTCCCACGGGAAGAAAAAAGGAAAGAGAGAGGAAAAAAACACGGAGGAGAGGAACAGAGATATATCTAGAGAATAATAATTGCTATTCTTATCGTTTACAACCCTTCGCCTCGACGTGGGGAAAAGGAAGGGAGAGGGGGGGAAAAAAAGAGGAGAAAGGGGGGGATCAAAACGACGACTGATCTCGCCTCCTCTTCCATTTCCACGTGAACGCGGCCGGCGCCGTGCCCGGACGGGAAAAGGGGGAGAGAAAAAAAAAGAAACTCTAACGGGGAGGAGAGGGAAGAGCGGTGGTCTACGAGGACTTAATTCTCATCCTCAATACGCGCCCTCGCCGAAAGGAAAGGGGGGGAGGAAAAAAAAAGAATCAAAAAAAAAAGAAAAGAAGGGTGTCACGCGCCGAATCGCTCTGTCTTGGCGTCGCGTTCAGAGAAGAAAACAAAGAAAGGGGGAAAAGCAGCACTCGGCGTAACGGAGGGTCTTATCCTGCTTTCTGTCGTGTGTTGAGGACGTGAAGAAAGGAGGGAAGGGGGAAATCGGAGGAGGGGGAGTGGTTCGCTGACATTAGTTTCTTAACCGCTGCCTTGAAAAAAGGAGGATGGGAAAAAGGGAAGGAAAAAAAGCGTGGGAGCATCCCGCCTGACCATCTCTTTCACTGAATCACCCTGCGCGCGATTCCCGGCTCGGAAAAGGGGGAGAAAAAAAAAGGAAAGCCGAAAGGGCGCCGTGCTAGTGTGGGCCCACCCATTCCCTCACTTTACTCCATTCTGACCGAATCCTGACAAAGAGAGAGGGAAAGGGAAGCAGGAAAAAAAGTCGGAGAAGCCGTTCATCGTGCTCAACTCTTCTTTGCTCTATCACCTCACGGAAGACGAGGCGCGAATAATAGGGGGGGGGAGAGAGGGGAGAAAAACCAAGGAACAGGGAGGGCCCTCATGGCCCTGCCTTTCCTTTCCCCTCTGTTATGCTCCCCTTCAGCTGGAAAAGAAAAGGGGGTCCTCGACAAAAAGAAAGAAGGGACCGGACCTTCTCGATGATGCTTTCAGACTCAAGCTCGCGGGCTGCGCCGAAAAGGGGGGGGGGAAAGACCCGGGAAGGGGGAGAAGGCGATGGAATAACTATACCAATTTTTACGCGTGGGACAAGTGCAAAAGTGAAGGGGGAGAGAAAAAGGGGAGGGAAACTTCAAAAAGAAAGAGATGGATCGACGTCCTTCGTTTTACTACCGGATCCCTCGGGGGAGGGAAAGAAAAAAAAAGACTTAAAGAAAAGAAGAGAAAACAGGCGCGCGCCTGCGTACTTTAAGCTACCGACAGGGGGAGTCGGGAGAGGGGAGAAAGGACGCGTTCCTCTTCTCCTACTCTTTGAATTCTGCTCAAGAGGGGGAAAAAAGGGGGAAACGGAAAGAAGAAAGACGCTCGAACCTTATTTCTTCTCCGGGACCCCCGCAGAGGGAGGGGAGGGGAAAAAAAAAAAAAAGGGCAGAAGGGGGGGAGATGACAGTTGTGTGGTCCATATTCACCGCTCGCTGCGGGACGAAGGAAGAGCCGAAAGGGAAGGGAAAGCCTGGGCCAAGTCGCTCATGTTTCCGGCCGCGGCGTGCCGAAGTGGGGAAGAGCAACTGTTTGAAAAAAAAAAAAAAGCCGCCTCGGCGCGCCCTTTTTTATCAATTTCCACCTGTCTGGCCTCTGGAAGGGAGGGGGGGGGGGGGGGAAAAGGGAAGAGAAGGGGCGGGCGAAGCGTGGGCGAGTGCTCGTCGAGGAGGGAAGGAAGGAAGAGAGAAAAGGCCTTGCGGCACAGCCCACAACTCATCGGTTCTGGATATACCGGAAAGAAAAAAGAAGAAAAAAAAGAAGAAGGGAGAAGGACGGATGTTGATGCATGATTCTATTTACCTCGTCTTCCTCCCGAAAAAGAGGGAGGGAGGTGGAAGGAAAAAAAAAACTGTCTCAGAAAAGGAAAAATGACAACTGCCGTTTTTTGCTCATCCCTAACGGAGGCGGAAGAAAGAAAAAAAAGAGGGAACTCCAGAAAAAAAGGCACTCGCCACTCTTCATCCTTCCTGGCTGTTCGCTCGGTCGCAGTAGGTGAAAAGGAGAGGAAAGGTCGAGGAAGAACGCGATCACCTCCCTCCCTCTTCTACTTTTTGTCATAGGGGGGAAAGGAAAAAAAAGGTAAGGGAGAAAATCACGTCTTTTTCTCCAACTCGTCTTCCCTCCGACGAGGAGGGAAAAAATTGAAGGAGGGAGGAGGGCGACATCTGCTGTCGCTAATTTCTGGAAGCGGCGGGACAGGAAGAAAGGAAAGGAACACGAGGAAAAAAAGAGAGAGTCCGCGCTCGTCTCCCTTCCAAACTTTCTGCGCGGGGGGGAAGGAATGGAGCGCGGCGCCACCGGGGGAGGCTCGGGAGGGGGAGCGAACTCCTCTACTGGCGACCGTATCGTCGATCACAAAAAAGAAAAAAGCTCAGGAAAAAGAGCGCGTCTGTGGACGCGGGGCCGCGAAAAAGGAGAGGGGGGAAAAAAAAAAAAAAAAAAAAGAGGGCGGCTGCGCTATCACTCGCTATGTGGCGGCGGAGAAAGAAAGAGAGAGAAAAAAGGGACGCAC
>Ga0179591_1386263_pt1 | contig 10642 bp, 16 predicted proteins | sample CZOMad2_1_08_16f_FD_182891 | JGI IMG/M metagenome (GOLD analysis project Ga0179591, IMG submission 182891) | Vadose zone soil fungal communities from Angelo Coast Range Reserve, California, USA - CZOMad2_1_08_16fungal (PacBio error correction) | ecosystem: Environmental > Terrestrial > Soil >...
CAGGGAGGGAGAAAAGAGAAAAACGCACCGTCCGATGACTTTGGGAGTCGAGAGAGAGCGCTATCTCGGCGAACCCGAAGGGCGAACGCTTCTCCCGCGCCTGGAGGTAGGAAAAAGCACCTGGTGACGTGGGGGGGGAAGAGAACAACTATTCAATTTTGGAACACCGTCTTAAACGAAGGGAGAGAGAGAAAGGAGGTTTATCTGTGTTCATCGGGTCCTTCCTTTTTTGAACGTCTGCTTTGAGAGGAGAGGGGGGGGGAATGAAAGGGGGGATTACCATCATCTGCTCCCCCATGGGGGAATCTCTCGTACGTTGTTTTGAGGCTTCGGATTTGACCGTGTTCGTCGCGAACGTCCCGACCCTGTGTGATGTGAGGGGGAAAAGGCTTTTGAATTTGCGCCCCCGATCTGGACGCGGTTCGGCACAAAGGGGCGGGCCGCGCTGGGGGGGGACGGAGGTTGTGAAGGGAGGTGGACCCCTTGCAAGCGCAAGAGGTCTCTTTAAGATGGCGGCCCGGGAGAAAAAGGGAAAGGAAAAGGAAGAAGGCGGCGCCCGCGAACGGAAATTTTCTTTCTTTTCGAAAACTATTCGTACGAATGGTAGGGGCCGATGAGAAAAGAAAAAGAAAGGCAGAGAATCATGTCAAAAGGAAATAGGGAGAGAGGACTGACGAACGACGCCTTCTCGCAATCCGAAGGAAGGGCAAAAAGGTCTGAGCATAAAGGAAAAGTGACTACCTTCTGGATACAGAGGGAGAAGTCTCTCGTCCCTGCGACGTGTAAACCGCCATCCCGCTAGGAAAGAAAAAAAGGACGGCGTTGTCCTTGTCATGGAGCACAAAGGGGGGGGGGCCCGAATCGAACTCGCCTTCATGAATGAAAGGGACCTGTTGTGAAAGAGAAAAAAAAAAATGAAGGGGCCGACGACCTGTCACCGACGAGAGGGAGCGTTTCTTTGAGTGATCTTGCCTTTGGCGTTCTTACGAGGAAAGGTACGAAATCCGAAGAGAAAGCGGACGACTTGCGAGATTGTCCTAGCCCACCCATTTCGCGGCCCATTTATTTGAGAAGGAGGGAAGAAAAAAAGGGGAAAAAAGCCCGTCTGCCGTGCCCAGACCCAAAGGGGGGGGTGTTCGGAACGGTCGCTAGTATTGGGAAGTCACCTGGGGAAGGGAGGTTTCCCTGTCATCACCGAGGGTCGTGACGTTGGTCAGGACCCTTCACAAAGGGAGGGAAGGGGGGGAAGGAGCCTCATCGATCCGTGGGGCTCCGTCGCAGACCCGCTTCAAGGGGGGAAGGAGGGAGGGAGCTGTATTCTATTACGGGGGGGGGGAGAGAGAAGTACTCCTCTTCCTTTCAAGTCACGCAGAGATTCTTGTTTCAAAGGAAAGAGGGAAGACCTCGACTGGGAAAAAATGGTCTTGATGGCCTCTTTGATCTCGAGGCCGAGGAGGAAAGAAGCGAGATGATGATGAAACGGGTCGCGTCGGGAGTCCACCAACTCCGTGGGAAACGAGGGGCAGCTCATCGTGTAGTCAAGATGGGGAAAAAGAAGAGTGTTCTTGACGGCCGATCAAGCACAACAACAACTTATGATGAAGAACAAGAAGATAGGTCTACGCTGCCGGAAAAGAAAGAAAGCTTGCCGACCGAAGGGAGAAATGGGGGGGAGGGCTCAAATTACTTAAACTCCTACGCGGAAGGATCAGAAGAAAGAAGCATATCCTACTGCGACAAGGAAAAGATATCAAATAGGCGTAAATAGAGAGGTCGGTAAGCCTTCCCGAGGGGAGGGACCGCACGACATGTGAGGGAAAAACGAATGCGCGAACTTTAAATTCCTCGGAATTTGAAGAGGAAGAAGGAAATCAGCTCCCGAAGGAAAAGAGTGAATCTACTTTTGAGCCTGATTTACGAGGGAAAAATTCATAAGGTAAGACCCCGACCTCCATCGACCTGGGTGAGAGAAGGACGTCCCGCCGTTCCGGGGGGGCTGACGACTCCTACAACAGAACCTAGTGGCATCCCAATCCTCGCGGAAGAGAAAGAGAAAGTCCGGTCTTGGCGCCTGGCAGAAAAAGAGGGGCTTTTGAGAAAACATAATGGTCCTCACGGTTCTCGGCCAACTAAGAAAAAGGGAGAGGGGAGAGTCCGCCCCGGCCTCCCAGGGAGAAGAATAACTTATCACGTCAGGTGAAAGGAGGAAAAGGGAAAGACACCCTGTTTCTCAAATGAGGACATGTCGTGAAATTCCCTTCTCTTTATATTCAAACAGGTCCCGGAACTTGGGGAATGCGACTTCAAACCAAACGTTACTTTTGGCTATTCCACGGGTTCAAATACCGCGCACAGAGGGGGGAATTGTCTTTTAACACGTCGCCGAAAAAAAGGAATATCAACTACTCGTCTTCCGAAGACGTGGCCTATGAAAAGGGTGACGTCCGAAGAGAGGGGGGAAAGTCGCGAAGGCGTTTATCCCCGCAGGGATCTTGTACCAGAGAAAGGGGGGAGCGCGATGAAGAAAGAAATCTTCCGAATCGCGTGGGGGAAAAAATGTTCTTTCGGCGTTCGCCACTTCGGTCACGAAGAGAAACAGGGAAAGAAGAGGAACGCTTTAATATGGGTTTCAATCAGGCGCACCAGGAACACACGACGGAACAATAAGGAGGAAGGAGACCCCGATGTGCCCGAATCGAAGAGGCCAATTCCAAGCCAAATTAGGTCGAAATCACACAATTTCGGAAGAGCGACGAAGGGAAAAGAAGAGCGCAACAATCAAAACGAAGGTCCTATATCGGCGGCGGCATTAGAAAAGGGGGAGCTCAGCAAAGATCAAATACATCATCGGAATGAACCTCCGCTGAACGAAAGGTGAAGAGAGAGAGGGGGGGGAGGGCGTATCCTTGTTCATCGCGTGAGAGGTTGAAAAGTCAAATTGCACAAACAACGGAAAAATAACAGCCTCTTTCGACGTACTTTGGGAAATTACTACAACGCGTTGTTCGCCGGGAAGAGAGGGAAAAAAAGGAAAGATCATCTACTTCGTGCTTACGGAAGATTCTTCATCTCTCTCAACAGAAGAGAGAGAGCAGATCTGGACAACCGACTAACAGAAAAAGAAAAGAGAGGAAATAGACTTCCTTGCCCGACGATCGCTTTAAAAAAAGCGTTAGTCCTTGAGGAGAACGGATTTGCGATCGATCCCCTTGGAGGTTGGGGGGTTTTGTGCATTTGAAAAGAGGAGAGAACACCGATTAACAGACGTCCTATTACACGGAGAGGGTAGCTTTGTCACTTAGGGAGTCGTCGGTTCATTCCTGTTGGTTGGGGAATAGGGGGGGGAGAGGATGAGAGGCTCGACTTTTTGCGTCACATAGCCGCCTCTCTCGACGTTGAAGATGTACCTGTTTGGGGGGTGCGCCCTCCGACCAACTGGGGGGGAGACAGAGGAAAAGGGGGCTTTGAATTTTGAAAAGGTACGCGATTCTTGCACCAAAAAGGGAGGGCTTTGTTGTTGCATCCGGTTCCGATCGTTTGTCACAGGGACTGGCGCTGCTCGACAGCAGCGCATCAGGGCGTTTAAAAAAGAGGACTCGTCGTGAGCTACGGAAAGAAAGAGAACTCGAACGCCAGGGCTTCGTGCTGTTCCGCACAAGTCTAACTAATCGCACGGGGGGGGAGAGGAGGAGATTCAAAACTTCACTATAAGGGCTGCTCTTCCAGCGCGAGAACAGCTCCGACGCTTTTCGAGAGGCAAACGGGGAGCAATCCGGCCACGAGGAAAAGGCTTTAGTACCGGGGGAGCCGTTTGCTCTTGAGGAGAGAATTACCGGTACGTGTTAACCATCCCGCTGAAAGGACCGCTTTCCTTTCCGGGTGGACCTTGTAATTCAGGGGGGGGGGAGCGGGTCTGGTGAACGTAAAAGAACTTCATAATTGCCGGAAGCAAGCCTAAGGGAGGGGGGTCCGACGACCTGTCCGACCTGAGCGGTGTCTTTGACGGCGGATTTCGCCGGTGATCTGGGAAGGTGAACGGAGAAGAGGGGAAAAAGTGAAACCTGCCGAGCAGGAAGGCGCGGGATAGAGGGGAGGGCGTATGGGTCGAGCCCCCCCATTTCGCGGGAATGAGGTAAAAACCGCCGCTTTGAGGCGCCGAAGGGGGGAGAGCACTTTTTTCGGACCGGTAGAGGAGATAGCACTTCTGACTGTTTTTGAGAGAAAGTCCCAAATACCGTCTGGACGGGGGAAACAGGTCGCTGGGGAAAGAGGCGTTAGACCATACGGGGAGGAAGGGGAGAGAAGAGAGAAGAAAGCAGGCTCCGTAGATACAAGAGATCTGCGGGAGCTGAATGGTCGTGTTGAGCGCCCGTACGCAAGGCACATGGAAAGAAAACTCGCATTACCCTGGTCCGCATGTCGTGGAGAAGGGGGTTCGACAGACAAGGTTCTTGATGTAACGTAAGTGGGGGGATCCGCCGCGGCGAAAGGATGATTGCGGAGTTTTTCGTCCACCAACTGGGGGGGCAAAGACAGCTCCAGCTCCATCGGGAGGGAGAAGAGGAGGGAAAAGAGGAGGCATGTTCTTTGACGGCCGAGTAGACAGAAAAGTAGGAGGATGAAGATATATATAGCCTTCAAGAACATGTGGCCAGCTTCGAAACAGATTGAGCTGGCGCGGGGAGCGCAACGAGAAGAACCACTCCTAAGCGGGGAAGAAGAAAGCATCATCAGAGAGAAGGATCCTCGTCCTGAGATCAAAGAAGGGGTTCTTTCGAGGAACGAAGCGTTCTTCCACGCAAAGAGGACCAGGGCTTTGCCCAGAAGGGCCAACACTTTTAAAGGGAGCCGATCAACACGTCCGAATCATCTCCCGAAAGATGGAGGAAGAGACTGTGATGAAAGGGGTGATTATAGGACGCCCGATTCTTCTAAAAGCGCCGAGCCCTCGACCTGTTGGAAGGAGGAAAAGAAACCTTTCTTTGGGATGGGGGGGGGTCGCAGGTGAAGTCCCAAGAGGGGGAGAGACGTCTCTATCCGTTCTGGCGCCCTGTCATGACGGGGGAGAGTGGGGGGAAGAAAGATGCTCACAATAACTGGGCACAGATCGTACAACTACGACAAGTTCTGGGGAAATGAGCAGGATATTTCTACTTCGTAAGAAAATAAGTAGACAAATGCAAGATAACAGGAGAAAAGGGGGAAAGAGGAAAGAGAGTTTCTCAACTTCCGAGAGGTCGTCGGCCCGGCGGAAAGAAGAGAATTGATCAAAGAGTCCCGGCACTTATTAGAGAAGGGAAAGGAAAAAGACCGGCAATTACGGTGACGGTGGAAATCAGACCGCGGCAGAAGGGATGGCTGTGCGGTCAGAAAGAACTGCGCGGACCGGAGAAGACCCGGTACCCAGCATGTCGCCGGAAAGTGGCCCGATGCGGGGGACGTCTAAACGGGAGCTTTCTCGCGCGAAGGAGTAGAAGCAGACCGCTGCCGATCTGGTAAGGGGCTCGCGATGATCGGCGGGCGAGGGCTCATCTCGTTTGACTGGAAAAGGAAAGAGAGCTGTCTCCGACTTAGGAGTGTCCGCAAAGTTAAGAGAGTATTCTCTGCAAGGGGGAGAGGGGGGAGAGAAAAACGACTTAACAAATCCGAGAAAAACAGGAGGTGCCCGAATCTCGTCCCCGGGAAGGAGAAGAAGGCGTCTAAGGCGGATCGCACATTGTTCGGAGAGAAGAAGAAGCGCCCAAACAATCAAAACCAACGTCAAACTTGAAATGGAAGAAAAAGAAGAAAGACAAAGAGCAGAACAACATTAATTACCGGAGGATGAAAGCAGATGACACCGATCAAAATCGAAATTAGGGAGGGAGGGAGAGAAGAAGGAGGAAGAGCGTGTTTTCCACATTGACGAGGTTGAAGGGGGGTCTATCCGCCAATCCGAGCATGCGACGCTTTCGCAATGACTACACGAGGGGAAAAGGAAGGAAAAGAGGGCCACGAAGAGATCATCGACGGAGAAAAGGACGTGGTCACGCTCTGCTCAGTGGAGAACATAGATATATAGCAGAGCGGACAAAAACAAAAAAAAAAAAAAAGAAAACCGTCGATGAATCTCTTGTGCACCAAAGGATCTCGGCGAACCAACCGCGTTGTAGTCCCTTGCGAACGCGTCGCAAAGGAGAAAGGGGGGGGAACCGTGGAACGTTGTTGGAGGGTGGGAACACCGATTAACGAACGAACGCGAGGAACACGGGATAAGAAAGAAATAAAGAGGAAAGGAGGATGCTTTCCATCGGCGGTTCATTCCTTTTCCTGCTCTTTGATCTTAGAGGGAAGAAAGCTGCTCATTGCCGCCTCCAGAGCGGGGGGGGGGGGGGGGGGGTTTGGAAGGAGGGACCGGTTTGTTTCAAATCACCGACTTGTGTTTATGTCGGAAGAAGGGGGGGAGGGGGAAAAGGTGAGCCCGGATCGGGACGCGAAAAAGGCGGGGCTTTGTTGCGCCTGATTTTTCCTTGTTTTGGGACAAAGGAGTGACCCTTGCAGCGCAGCCAGCGTAGGGAAAGTCGTGAAGCTGCGGACGAAGGAGAGGAAAGTTTCTTCGTGCTGTTCAAGTAAATCCCCCCACGCGATTCGAACGAAGAAGAAAGAGAGCTAGCAAAAAACTGCAGGAAAGCGGAGGCGTGCTTCTCGCTAAGGCCTTCCTCGAGGAAGAAAAGAAGAGCTTTCGACGTCCAAAACACTCCGGTGCGCTGAGTACCGTAGGTAAGTTGGGGGACTTGATGTCGCGCAGTGAAGGGAGAAAGTGGTTCACCGCCATCCCAGGGGTCTTCCGGCGTTGTCAATGGAAAAGACACCGTCCGTAAGGGCGGGGAGGTTTACGTCGTAACGACGCAGGAAGAGTGAAAAAGGAAAGGGGGGGAATCCATTCGCAATCCGTGCCTACGACCTGGGAAAAGGATTGAGAAACAGTCTTGGCAAGAGTCGACGGTGATCTGGGAAGTTCTGGCAGAAGTCTAAATCTCCGCAAGCAAGTAGTCAGGGCAAGCGCGGACTCTTTCGCCAGAAAACCCAGTCGCTTAACATATTTGTAGCATCTTAGTAAAAAAAGCCGCTTTGTTGGAAGGGAGAGAATGGATCAATCACTGTTTTGCTACCTGTCACGCGAGGAAGGAGCAGGCTTACTTTTTTTGAGGGTCATCAACCAGAAAAGTTTTTCATCCCTTTCAGGGGGGATTTATTTCTGCTGTAGAGGGGGTCCCTCGTAATCAGAGGGGCGCTTCTGGTCAGATCTGCGGGAGGATGGGGGAGGGGGGGAAGATCGTGCCCGTACAATCAAACGTGGGGTCACGCTCATCTTCTGGGGAAAACATGGAAGGGCGTGAAGAGGTGTGCTGACCGAAAGTTACTGCCTCTTGAATATCATGAGAGATCCTGCGGGGTCGCAATGATGACGTGCTTAAGGTACCAGCGGAGGTGTTTCAGGAAAAAAAAGTTCGAATCGGCCAGCTCCATCTGGAGGAAGAGCTTTCATTTGCAAATGATTTAATGCCTCTTATACCTGAGAACTTATTATTCTTAAAATAGAGAGATGAAAGACATGTAATCTCTTCTAATGCAAGTACTACGACCCGATTTATCTGGAGCGAGGAAGATTTTTGGGGACCTACTCTAATCATAATCGCATCTCCATCTACCCCTCCGAGAAGAGGAGAGAAAATAGCGTACATAAGGGGTTTAGGTGAGCACCTCTCGTCAGGGGAATCAGCATGTCGGAAAAGGGGGGGGAAAGATATTCGCGTGGATCGCAGCGTTCTTACGGGACCAAAATCATCGGACCAGGCAGGTTATCAAGTAATTCGAAGGGTGAGTAAGGAGAAGTTACTAGTAACGCAAAAAAGGGCGCTCAAGGTTAAAGGGTCTGGGAAGCCCTCCGTCTTTGGGGATGAAAGACGACGAAGAAAAAAGTAGGGGTTGGTCGGGTTGGGGGGGGTTTGTGTGGGGGGGGTTGGGGCGAAGAAAAAGAGACCGGTCCGACAACGGGGAAAGGGCAGACTGTCTCGGCAGAAAGCGGCAGGTTTTTACCTCAGAGGATAAAATGAAAAAGGAGGGGGTGGGCTCGGACAAAGAACGTCCTTGCGCGTGTAGAAAGAGGTTTCTACGTCGTCAGAGTACGGGCCAAAGGCAAGAGAGGGGCGCAGCGCACGGAAAAGACAAATTTCTCAACTTCCGAGGGACAGGTCGTGGACAGGAAATCCGCTTCGGGACGGAAGGGAGAGGTGGGAAAGGCACTTATGAAGGGGGGGGGAAAAAACCATCCCTGATTACGGAGCCGGCATACGCGCACATGACTCATCGAGTGTGCGTTGAAGGAGAAAAAGACGGCGACCTCAAAGAGGAAATGTACAGTTCTTCCAGGGCACTCTGGGGAACGAGGAAAGAGGGGAGTAGAAATCTGCGGGGAGATCTCTAGAGAGAGCAGCGCGCTTCCTATATGGTAATTCTCTTTCCGTTTTTGGAGGGAGGGGAGAGGAGACTTCGCGATTCCGTCGATAGGGGGAGCACGAAGAAGTTCTCTGGAAGACTTCGTCCTCAGCTTTCACGACTGACAAGAAAAAAAGAACTCTGATGCGCGGGGAAAAAAATCCAGGAACACACTACGGAACAATAAAAATCGCGAACGGGCCCCGAATCGCGTCCCGATCCGTGCACCAAATTAAAAGAAGAGAAAGAAAAGGTGGGGTCTGGAGGCGGCGACGAAAGAAAAAAACAAACAATCCAAACCAACTTCCTAGAAAGAGGAGCAAAACGTCGCGCTCAGCGAGAAGGGCAGAAAACATGAATGAACTCTCCGATGACAGAAGATGAACAAGAGGAGGGAAAGTATCCTTGTTCATCGGCGTTAAGAGGGCAAATTCACCAACAACGGGGGAAGAAAGGCCGCGTTCGACTCAAAGTTGGACACGAGAGATCAACGCGTGTTTCAGACGAGAGCGGGAAAGAAGGGAAGAAAGATATCATCGACGCGTGAGGGGAAGGAGGTGGTCACTCGCTGCTCATCTCTGAAGGAGGAGGAAAGAAGAGATTGACAAGGATGACCACCTACGAAACAGAAAAAAAGAGGAGGGATCTTCGTGCCGACAGAGCTTTTCGCCTCCTCGAAAGGGCTAAAACGCGTGCCGCAAGTGACGTATTTGCGGATCAGAAAAAAGAGGGGGGGGGGTCATTTGAAAAGAGCAAAGGACCTCTTACGAGAAGAATTCCCGATTTTATCTGTGGGCATAGGCATCGGCGTTCACATGAAGGGGGGGAAAAGGAGAGAGGAAGCCGCGAAAGTGTTGGCGTGAAAAAGCGCTCTCTGCGTTGGGGGGGGGGGGGGCCCGTATGTACCGGTGTTGGAAAAAGAAGAACTGTGGTGATGTCGCCGTCGAGCCTTTGGCTTGGAATTTGGAAAAGGAGGGCACCTCGCCTCTTTCGGTGCCGCTGATTGTTGCGAAGAAGGGTTTCCTGGACAGAAAGAGACATCGTCGGCGCGTTTCAGGGGGGAAAGCGGTCGGACGAGTCGGTCGCCCGCGAACGAAAATTGGAAGGGAAGGAGGGGATGTTCCAGTCCCACGCTATTAAGGAACGCTCGATGAGGATCAGGGGAGCAAAAACGGCACGGCAGGGGACCAGATCGTCATCGGGCTGCTAGGAGGAAAGGAGCGCGAGAACAGCGGTCAAACGGTCTGAGCAGCGCTGGACAACTTTTAGTACCGAGGCGCGGAGGAGGGAAGGTCCGGCGACGTGGGAAAAATCAAAGTCCTGCCGGCGTTGTTCAGGGGGGCTTGTAATTCATACAAAAGAGAGGGCAGGGCTTTGGGGGAGAAAGCCTCATAAGTGGCCGGACCTGCACCTACGCGGGATTGAGGGGGACGAACCTGTCCGACGAGAAGGGGTCTTTTTGGGAAACGCTTCGACGTTGATCGTGAAGGGGAAAGAGAAAAGAGAAAGAAAAATCGAAATCTCCGCTCATGGGATGCGCGGACGACCTTGCGGGGTTGTCCGATCCCACAAGTTACACATTTATTTTAGCATCTTTGGGAAAAACAGACGCTTTGAGGGGGAGGGAAAGGCGCCAGGGGAGACTCGACCGGGGTCCACCTGCGGAAAGGGTCATCACCATCCCCAAAGAGGGGAAAAGACCCTTGACAAGTCTCTTTATTCGTGACAGGGAGACGAAAGAGGGGGGAGTTTCCTTGCTCGTGAGAAAAACCGTCGCTTCCTTGAGAAGGAGTCGGATTCCGTGTTTATCGGGCCCTTACGCAAGGGCAAAGTTCAAAAGGGAAAAAGATGGTCCTACATTTCGTGCGGGGTGGCGTACCAACACAGATGGTGCTTTATGTAAGGAAGCTCTGCCGCGGCTCAAAGGAAAGGTCGGAGATGATGGCTCCTTGAGGAAGGGAGGGACGTCGAGTTTTTCAGGAGCGTTGCGTCGGCGCCACTCCATCGTGTTAGAATGGTCATTCGCCGAGCTTAAAGGGAAAAGTAGACTAGCGCTCAACCGGAGGAGTAGGAAAAGAGAAAAAGCGGCCGTCAGAATGAATCTGCGGCGACATGCCCATCGCGGAGAAAGGCGCTGTTCGGAGAGTGGGTGGGGACGTAAAAG
>Ga0179591_1294361_pt1 | contig 10641 bp, 12 predicted proteins | sample CZOMad2_1_08_16f_FD_182891 | JGI IMG/M metagenome (GOLD analysis project Ga0179591, IMG submission 182891) | Vadose zone soil fungal communities from Angelo Coast Range Reserve, California, USA - CZOMad2_1_08_16fungal (PacBio error correction) | ecosystem: Environmental > Terrestrial > Soil >...
CGCCGACAAGGGACAGGGCGGAGCCACTTTGCCACGAGGGTGGACAAACAGTCGCAAGGGGTGGACTTTACTGAGCAAGGCGAGACCCAAGAGGGGAGGGAAAAAAAAAACCCGGAATGGGGAAAAAAAGAAATCCAAGATGAAAAGAAAGCCAACACCGCCAGTCCCACCAAAAAAAACCGGCGAAGGGCAGACTAAAAACGGGTGCTGAAACGGCGACAACACAAACATAAACCGTGAAAAGTCATCTTCGAAGAGGGGGTCGTCCCTTCCCCCTGAGAGGAGACGCAGAAACACGAGGGGGGAGGGGGGGGGGGGGGACATCTTCAGAACTGGTCCCAATAGCACGGTCCGCGTGGTGCAAGAAGGAGGCGCAGACGGGGGAAGGAAGGAAAGGGGGAAAAGAAACTGAAACCCTGCTTCTACCCGGCAAAACCTCGTAAATTCACCATTACTAAACCAACATGGCCCGGCACAAAGAAACAAAGAGGGAAGAAAGGGGGGGGGAACGCATAACTCCGCCGAAGAAGGGAATCTCTCCACCGGGTTGCTCTAATGACAATACCCTTAACAAGTCTTGCGGGAACGGGTGTTGCCAGGGACAAAGAAAATGCAGGGAAGGGAAAAAAGGGATAAGTGTACTTACCTTACGTCTTTAGGCCTAGCAAAGGTTGGTGAGACAGAGAATGCTGAAAGTCGTTGGGGCACTAAAAAACGTACCGAGGAAAAGGGGGGGGAAGAGAACGAGGGGAATGCCCAACATACGATTGACGTGCGATAACAACTCTAGCGCAACTTCTGGACCAATAACAATATTCCCAGCTGACGGGTCCCAAACCCAGGGAAGAGGGAAAAAAAAAACGGGTCGGAACACAACACATCTTCAGGGAACTGTACAACGTCGACCTCTAAGTTGAGCAAAAATTGCTAAGGAAAGGTGGTCTCCGGGAAGCCCCGGGACAAATCCAAAGGAGGGAGGGAGCTGTGTCTACTGCGGAATCGACACACCTGTCCTCTCACAACTGAAACATGTTCCAGAAGTGGGACACCACCCCGTGGAAATACGGACAAAAAAAAAAAAGGAGGGGGCGGTTGGTACCCTCTAAGTGGCCAAGCGAGTCGGTGTGGAAAAAAAGTGAATGGGGAGGACCTGACGAGCGGCCACAACGAGGCAGAAGAGGAAGAGCTTTGCGGTGGGCAAAGGCAGTCAACGGCGGCTTGACAAAAGTGTCAAGTGCCGCGGAATCCTAGCAGGGAAAACAAAAAAAGAGGGGGTAAGGCTTTTTAGCGCTGAGAAAGAACACAGGAACGCCCCAGGCAGAAAACTCTGAGGGGGCCTCGGGGGGAAATGGGGGGACGGAAAAAAAAGGGGTGGGGAGGAAAGAAGAAGACCATGTGCAAAAAACTCTCGTTTTTCCACCTTCCAGCCGCTGACGGTCCTACCTCTACGCATTTGTAGACCCAAAAGGTCCGCCGGGGGCGGGACAAAGGAGGGAAGTGAAGAGGGGGAACCCTGGATTTCCTGCATTCCTAGCCGTTCGCCCCCTCACTTCACGAACAAAACAACGAAAAAAAAAGGATTGAAGGAGGAAAAAAGAGAAAAAGAGGAAGGGGGGGGGGGGCCCTTGGCACAAAACCCTTCCACTCCCCCGGAGGAAATCCAAAGACAAATGAACGACCCCAACTCCCGTCTCAAAAGACCCCGGCAACAAGGGGCGGAGAAAAGGTCAAAAAAGGTGCCGAGGGGAAAAGGGGCAATATTTAATAACGAAAAAGGGTCGATACACCAAGGTATGAGGGCTCACAAACACTGTTGGACAAAAAAAAGGCAGCAGAGAAGGGGGCAACACGTGTTTTCCTCCGCACACGGAAATCGTACAGGGGGGGAAGAAGGAGGGAAAGAGGGGAGAAAGAGGCTATGAAAAGGGGAGCGCCCCTTAGAAAGCACGGGTTTGGTCTGACGGAGACTTGCGCCGCAGGGGAGGACGGAGAGGGGGCCGGGAAAAAAGGGGGAAGGGACCATGAACTGTCGAAGGGAGGGACCGATAGGAAAAAAAGAAAAACGTGGTTTTTGAGAAAGAACAACTCAAAAAAACGAAAATTGGAGAAACTCAAAAAATAGAGAGGGTCTATCATCGGGAAAAATCCAATGAGGGGGCGTACCAATACCTAACCCTAACAGGGGGTTGTCCAATGGAACTTCCCGTGGGGCAGTTGGCTGGGGGGGGGGGGGAAAAAAACAGTGGGGTCGGGGAAAGGGCCCCGAGTTGGAAACGTCGTGAAAAAGAAGTGATTGGCAGTTCCGTCGCAACAGAAGGGAAAGGAAGACCAGGGAAGAAGGGGGAGGTGGTCGGGACATCTATAACAAAATACCGTCGGGTAATTTCTCCACAAACGAAAGAGTCGACGGGTGAAAACAAGGGGAGACGGACGGGAGGGGGGGGTGGGGGGAATGTGGGGGGTCGCGTCTTCAGTTGGTGGTGAAACCGGTCTGCCGTGGCCTTGGGAATGAAGGAAACGGAAAGGCCGGAGGGTAACAGAGCCGTAATCGTGGGGGGGGGGTAACATTGCCAAGGTTTCAAGGGAAAGAAGGTTTGGTGAGCAAAACCAAGTCAACGCGGAAAGGGGGAAGAAAGGGGTACAGGTACACCATTATGCCAGGTAGAAAGGGTTTGACTTGTCGCAAAAAAGGACGGGGGAAAGGGAGCGGGTTGAGTGAAAAACCCGTGGGGGGGGTTCCACCGAACCTTGGCGACAGAATGGGGGGAAAAAAGCCCAAAAGAAGGGGCCGGGGGGGGAAAAAGCGAGGAGAACCGGGGGAGAACCCTCCTAGCCGTAGGCCGGACTGGGTAGGGAGGCGAAACGACAAAGGTACGGAAAGGCAAGGAAGAAGCAATCAAAATGAGACCTGGGGGGGGTAGCTTGGTTCAGAAGACCAGGTATCCGGTCCACTCGGTACCAATAGGAACTGCGGAAGGGGACCTTCTTCTTGAAAAAAACCGTTCAGGTTGAAATTGTCGCCTGGAAGAAAACCGAGACTGGGGGGGGGGGGGAGGAGGGAGAGACTAACGGGGGTGTGCAACGCAGGAAAAGACCTACACTCTTTTGAAAATTTGGTGCACCGGAGGGGGGGACGCCAAGAAGCAAAAATGAACCGGGGTGGGGGAAGGGAAAATCGCTTTTATGTAAGTTCAGGGTTGTGGTTAGAACATCTCGAAAAAGGTAAACAAAAAGAAAAAAAAAAAAAAAAAAAGTTAGGGGGCTGCGAAAAGGGAAGCAACAGCTCCCCACCCACAACTGGGGAGAAAGGGTAGAAAAAAGGGAGTGGGATCTATCAAACTCCAATGAGAGAATGTTTTATATCTAAAACAACCAACTGGAGTATTAAAAATATAAAAGATACCAAGGCGACGAGAGGACGAAAAGCAAAAAGAAAGTTGTTGCACCGGCAAGGGAACTCCAAAATTTAGCTGCAAAGCAGCGTCTTTCTGAAAAAACATAAAAAAACGAAATGACCGAAGAGGGAAAACGGAATAAACACACTCAATCAGAAACAGATTCCTCTAACCAACCGGGGAGCGGCCAAAACCCCAATAAAAACTGAAACGGAAACGGCGGGCGAAAGATTAGGAACATAGGGGGGGGGAAAGGGGGGAGGTGTCCAGCGAAAAAGAAAACATCTGGGTTGGTAGGACATCTGCTAACTTAACTTTCACCGGCGACCATGGGGCCTCCTGCACAAGCAGGGGGCATCTGGAGAAGGAAGGAGGGGGGGGGAGGGGGAGGAAGGCATACAGGGGGGCCTTCACGAGGAAAAGAACTCGGTCACCTTGCTACCATGCAGTAGAAGACCTGGACTGCGCCCCCCAAAAAAAGAAACAAAGAAGAGGAGATCTCGTACTGTGTAATCGAACTTCGCCGGTCTGGCAACAAAAGGCCTGGGTTTTTGGCAGACGCAGTTCAAAAAGTACAAGGAAAGAAGGGGGGGGAGAAACGGGTTCAAAAAGTCAGACAACGAGTCATGCATGTAAGGAAATGACAAACTCACTGGGGGGACTTAAACGGTGGGACAAGGAAACACCATTAATCAAAAACACACAGAGAAAGAAACAAATCAAGGGACTGAGGGGAGGGGGGGGGGAGCAAAAAAGGTGAAGGGGAGACACACAAACGCCTGTCAACTTACGGTCAACAGCGGAGTGGAGTCCGAAAAAATCTATGAATCCACGGTCTGGGATAACGGAAGGGGGAAAAATAGGGAAAGGCCCCCATGGGCAAACCCCCAGTTGAGACGCATAATACAAATTGAGTAACAAAAAAGAAATGAGGAGGAAAAAGGAAAAAAAGGGGAAACCAAAGTGACAGGCTTCATGTACGCTCTGTACTTGTCACAGAAACACTTTACATCCAATCCGAAGGCGGGAGGGGGAGGAAAGGAGGAATCGCAAGGGGTGTACAAACGGTCTTAGTACTAACAATACGACTTTCCACCAAGAAAATTTGAAAAAAAAAAAGGAAAAAAACACTGAGGGGTCACACTGGGGAAACACATTTGTCATCAAACGCGAGGGGGGGACAACAAAAAAAGTAAAAAGCCCCCTGAAAATGAGAGGAAGAAAAGGGGGGGGGGAAAAAAGGGGGTGGGGGAAGGGGCCCTTAAGGAGAAGAAACGCCACAAGATCAAAATTCTTCTAACGTTAAGTGCCTGACACACATTGTTTCTCGGAAAGACAGACGGCGAAGATGAAAGGCAAAAGAGGAGATGTGGGAAGAGGGGTGGGAGTTGTAACGGGAAGGGAAAAAACGGAGATGGAGGCTGTTCGTGGGGGGGGGAAAGACACCTGGGTGGTCCGTCAGAATACAGATGAAATTCAAAAAAGCTCCCCAAGACAAGGCCGGCAAGGAAGGGGGGGAAAGGGGGGGAGGTGAAAATTGAACCAAGGAAACCTCGCCTTCCACGGCATAACGTGTATGAAAAACAAGCCGAACTGGAAGAGAATGGAAGACTCGAAGGGGGGGAAAAAGACGCAATCCCGGGGGGAATGGCCTAGAAAGATTGGCCTCAACGGACAGGTCCGGCCTGGCAGAAGGTCCCCCCCTGCCAGACCAGAAAAAAGTCATCAGGAAAAAGAAAGGGGGAGGAAAGGGAGACGGGCCGACGGCCTCGCTATCCACGGGGGGAAATGCGGAAAAGAGAGGGCATTCGGGGCCACTTTCTACCGGGCAAAACAATTCGCGTACGAAAAATAGGAACGAACTGTGAAAATCAGACGGTTTTTTGTGGGAGGGGGGGGGGAAACACCGGAGGAAAAGGGGGAGGCAACCAACCGGGGGAAAAACTCATACGTGCTCTCCCAAACCTTGTGGGTCAAGCACGCCTGAGGAGCAGAAAAAGAAACGGGGGGGAACAAGGGGGGGGGATCTAGGAAAATAAATCAAACGATATCAGAAAGGACAAGATTTTGTCGCAGGCCGAGAATTATACCGAGGGACAGTGAGGCACGTGGGGGTGGACGGACAGAAGGAGAAGCCCAGGTCTTTCCCCGACCCACTGGGAAAAGGAAACCGTGTCCCATTTGGACTTACTAGGCCGATGTGCTGCTTGGGTTGTGAGGGGGAAGAAGAAGAGGAACCAAAGAACACGACTAAGAAAGAAACGTATACAGGAGAAAAAGGAAGAATGACAGGGCAGAAAGAAAAAGAAACGCACATGGTTGTCCACAGTTCATACGGAAGGGGGGGCAACGTTTACGTGGTGAAACATGTGCTGGGAAAAAAAGGGAAAAAGGGAGGCTCACCCGGTTCCCCTGCAGGAAACCGTGCAGCACCAAGCGGCAAAAAGACCTCAGGTTTTCGGGAATGGCCCGGGTACAAGGATGGACCAGGGGGAAAAAAAAGGAAGATCTTCCGATTGGTTCGGAAATATTTACAATCAAACCAAAAAAAAAACAGAACGAAGGGGAAAGGGGGAGTGTGGGTGTCGAAAGGGGGGGGGGAACTTACCCACAGAGGTCTCACATTTTTGGACAGCCGGGCAAAAGAGTTCGGAGGACAATCGTCGAGGGTCCAGAATATGATTGTGGAAGCTTCCCCGTGAGGGGTGAAGAAGAGAAGGAATTGTTTTTTTTGGGGGGGCCCCAAAAACCTTCAAAGAAAGTGTGCGAAGTGCCAACCCTTGCCAGGTCACCCCAAACCCAAAGGGGGGAAATGAGGGAACGCCGGGAAGGACCCATGCCCCAAAGCATCGGCCATGTACTGCGTTGTAGATCAGGGAAAACAAGGGGAACCACACCAAAGCCCTTGAGGGGTGAGTGGGTGGCACAAAAGGGGGGGGCGAAAGCCAACGGAGAGGACCTCTCGAGCCACTCGGATCGGGCCAAAAAAAAAAAAAAAAAAAAAAAACAATGGGTTGTTATTCTTCCGTCTAGTTATAAGACATGGAGACGGGCAGGGGACCAAGCCTCCAATTTTTTTAAGGGGCAATTCAACCCTTAGCGCAGCCTAAACGTAAACAAAAGATGCCAAGGGAGGGGCAAAGGGAGAAATACCTTCATTTAATGTTTAAAAGGGAACGGCTAGTGTATAAGCCACCTAGAGGTTTTTGACGGGGGGGGAGAAAGAAAAGAACGGGGAAAGACAGGGGGGGGCAATGACCGACCCATAACGTTCGCTGGGCCGTGCAAAAAACGGTTTTCACTTTTGTGGCACGAGCAAAAAGGGGGGGGGGGTGAAGAAGGAAAGAGGGGGGAGGGGGGTTAGCTTATGAAAGGGGGGGTGGAGTTATTTCATAAGATCGGACACCGAGGGGGGGACTGGGAAAGAAGGGGGAAAAAAGGGGGAATGCTCACCCAGACGAGTCAGGAACGGGAATGCAACATGGTGTGGGGAAAAACACTGTGGAGGGAAGTGCTCCCAGAAAGGGGGGGGGGAAGCGAGACAAAAAAAAAAAACAATTATTATAAAAGATAAAGAGCTCAGAAAAGGAAGTGTGTTACTGCCACTCCACGCAAAGTTTAACTGTGCCTGGGAAAGTTGGAAAAAAAAAGGCATGCTGGTCTGCCGCCGCTTGTTAACCAGAAAATTAGAACGGGAAGATTGCACCTCAGACCAAACACCGAAAAAGGGAAAACGCGAGAGAGCAAAAGTTGTCGGGCTCAAACCGTAACTTCCCCACGCGGGGCGAAAGATTGGTGAGGTTCAGAGGGGGGGGCAACGGCGGAAGGCCGGAAAAAAAGAGACGGGGATTAACAATGGTCTCAAAACGAAATTTCCCTGGGAACCGAAGGGCAGCCCTCCCTCTCAAGATGGGTACGAGGACATGGAGGGGGGGGGAAAGGAAGGGGGGCAATGCAATTGACGGGTCTTTCAAGCAATCAAGAACGAACCTGGATACATACAAAAGTCCCCGGGACATCCAGAGAAGTCAGCCAGGGGGGGGGGGGGGGAAGGGAAATGACGGTCTCTTTAAACCAACGCGGGGAAACTTCTTGAAATACCGCCAACGCTAGGAATGTTTGTCCGCCCCATACACTCAGTACAGGGCCCAGATGAAGTAGAAGGAAAAAAAAGTGGCTGCCGTGAGCTGATCCAACTTGTTGACCCGGAGGTCACACCTGCAGGAAAAGGGTTGGCTCAAAAAAAACCGTGGGAAGGAAACCCTGAACCCAAAGGGGAGAAAGGGAAAGTAGAACACGGCTCAGGATCGATTACGGAAAGGACGAAGGGCGGGAAAAGCCTGCGACAAAAAATCAGGGAGACGAAAAAACCCGAAAGAAAAACAAGGGCAAACAAAGGGAAGTACTTGCATGTCACGGGTTGACTGACCTGACGAAGTACGGGCACCATCAAGGGGGACCCGCCTTTGAACAGGCAAACCATCACGAGGAGGGAGGAAGGGCGGTGGAGGGAAAGGGATGACGCCTGTGTGCCAACAGCAGAATACCTACTCTTCCTCCCGGTTTTCCCACGAAGCACCAACCACCGTAAAGTAACGATGGAAAAAGGGACCGGGCGGTAGGGGGGAAAGCCCTCCGTTCCTGGACCGAATCCGGGAACAGGTGGTCGTGCTGACTAACAAAACAACTAGATCGGTCGGCTACGACAGGAAAAAAGTAGGCTGGGAAGGAAGGGTGGGACCTGGGGAATCGCGCGAAGACAGGGATCACAGGGGGATTCACGAGGCTGGGACGCATTAAACACTCTTTGTAAAGGAAGAGGTCAGAAAAGGGGGGAGAGGGGGGATAAATTTCATCCAAGGGGGAGGAAAAGTGGGGGCCAGGAAGAAAGACATAGATGGGAAAAGGGGGGGGAGAGAAAGGGGCGAAATGCCAACCTGTAGTGGTGTCAACCGGGGCTAAGGCCCTCTAAACCCGCCAATGTGACTCCCCTGGGTACCGTGGGTCCTTGCAAAAAAAAGTGAGGAAGGGAAAGGACCCCCGATGGCGCTCAACCGAGGCTTGAGGGAAACGCGATACCAACTAAACCAACAACGAGGAGATTAGAATAGATAATGCGGGGTTCGCAGGGAGAGGAAAGAGTCCCAAAAGAAGGGAGGGGGGGACAGATGCCGTGAACCCTTGCAAGAAACTCGACTGGGGAACACAAGCCGGAAAAAAGGAAAAATGTCTCAAGTAATCTTGCCAGTGGGACCAGAAGGGGTGAAAAAGTCTAAAAAGGGGGGGGGCCACATAAGAATTTTGCAAAAAAAACAACCCCTTTCCAGGATATGCGAAGAGTGCACGGTTGGGGGGCAATGAAAACCAAGAGGGGAAGGAGAATAGGACCTGTTATATCTATCAGAAAATGAGAAAGCAACGTGGCGGGGGACAGGTGGAAGGAGATCCTAGATACCTATGTTGTTAAAAGGGGTGGTCACCCTCGTCCTCACTCAGGGGAACGTCCTTTCCCTCAACGGACCAACTACGACCCTGTGGAAACAGGAGAAGGGGAGTCCGATAGCCCAGACTTGAAAAAAAAAGGCACAGGGGGGATCAGACCGACAGAAAACACGTTTGGTCCGGGGGGACAGCTCACAAAATTCTTCTCTTAGTGAAGCGATCAGGGGTCGAACCATGGAAAGACGAAAAGAAAATTGGGTTTTTCCCGGGGAGTTTGTGAGTTCAATTGGGTTGAAATGTGGGGAGGGGGAGGAAGCGATTCTCGTCTTGTCAAAAACCGGTAAGATCCCAGGCATCCTATTGGGAACCAGCCACTTCGAAAAGCCTATCACGCGGGGGAGGGGAAAGGGGGGCTGCCAAGATTCAGAAATAAGTTCTCATTGCATTAAAAAAGAAAAGAGGACCGAAGGTTGGAATCAAGGGGAAGGAAGGGAAAACGCGGGGGGGGTGTTCCAAGGTCTCTTCGTCAAAAAAAAAAGAATCCACCTACAAAGAAGGGGGGGGAACGACTCAAAGGCTTTCCCAATTTGTTGATCAAAAACAATACCTCCAGAAAGAGAGTGGGGAAATCTATGGGTATGGAATAAAAACCAGGTATCTGGGGTGGATTCGTAGGAACCGTGGGAACCAGGGGTTGACATGCGGGAATCAGGGAACGTTGGGAAAAACAAAATGAAAAAGAGGCAGGGGGGAAATGCCTTCGGGAACACCATTTGATCATAAAGCACCTACGACATAAATTGTACTTTTTCGAACATCTCCAGGAAGCTCTGGGAACATCTCGTGTGGAGAAAAGGAGGAAAAAACGGACCCGCTCGGAAGTTCGGGTCTGAGAGCACACTACCGTGTGTGGGAAGCGAGCCAGTTTCGACTCAGAAGGAGAAGAGGAGGGAATTTCCGTAATCTTAGGGGGGGGGTGGGGCCTTCTCCGCCAAACAGGGGATGGCCAATTGCATTATCACAGCGGGGGGAAGAAGAGCCCCCTGTCCCCAGGAACGGGGGGGGGTCCGTCATAAGAAATCCGACTCAGTACAAAAGAAACAACGCGGGCAGGGCATGGAAAGGGACGTAGGGTACCCTTAATGCCAGCACCTTGGGTTTTTTGTTTGTGGCGTCTTGAAGCGAAAGGGGGTGGGGGCCCGCCGGGCAAAAAAGAAGGAGAGCAAAAGGTTACTTGACTTGGTGGCACGGGAAAAAGGGAAGAAGAGACGGAACCTTAAAGCTCCTTGGTTGATTAAAAGGCATCTTATGCTTTCTTCGAAAAAAGAAAAGTTCGTGGTCTGGGGGACCCTGAGAAGATGACAACGCCAACCTTGGAGAAGAAAATGGGAGTTGGAAAACCAGAGGGCTGAAAAAGGAAAAAAGGAAAGTCCATGTGAAATCTCACCGAAAAACAGTATGAGAAAAAAGAAAAAAGGGGGAAATATAACATCAGTCAGGAGCATGGGGCCAATAGGCGGAAAGAAAAAAAGGTTGTAAAACGTCGAGCAAAAAAAGGTTATTGAGAAACGCGCTAGGTCGTTACAAGATTATAAACCGAAGATGGCACCTCAAGACCAAAAACACCGGGACACGGGATAAGCAAAAGGGGGAGAAGAACTCGACCCCAAAACCTTTTTCGAAACGGTCGCCCAGCAGCACGCAAAATGGGGAAGGATTCCCGCTGTCACCCGTGATTCTCGGCCGCAAAGAGAGGGGGGGGGGGCGGAAAGACAAGAGGAGAAGAACTTTGCAACCGGACGGA
>Ga0179591_1244861_pt1 | contig 10640 bp, 13 predicted proteins | sample CZOMad2_1_08_16f_FD_182891 | JGI IMG/M metagenome (GOLD analysis project Ga0179591, IMG submission 182891) | Vadose zone soil fungal communities from Angelo Coast Range Reserve, California, USA - CZOMad2_1_08_16fungal (PacBio error correction) | ecosystem: Environmental > Terrestrial > Soil >...
AGCCGTCCTGGCTCTGGAAGATGGTTCCGTTTTTCGTGGCGAAGGTTTTTGGCGCGCGCGCCTCAGCCTGCGGCGAGGTTTGGTTCTAAAATACCTCCATACCGGCTACCAGGAATCCTCACCGATCCCCTCTTACAAAGTCCAGAGCGTCCACTAGGCCATCCGCTCATCGGTATTACGGTTGTGAATTTTGCAGAACGTGGAATCCTGGCGGCCGCAACGCGTCGGGTTTTGTCATTCGCGAATTACGCCCGGTGGTTGAGCAATTTGGCGGCGCGGATTCTTCCCCGCGCGATTATCTGAAAAAGAACGGCATCCCAGGCATCCAGGGACTCGATCACGCGCGCGCTGACCAAGAAGTTCGCGTGCGCGGAGCGCTCACTGGGTTTTCTTTCAACGGAAGAATTTTGGATGCGGAAGCGGTGCCAAAGGGCCACGGACTTTGTGGTTCTGGGCGTTGGATTATGTGAAGAAAGTCACGATCGGTAAGCATTCCCGGTGGGACGACAAAGACGAGCAAAGCGGCAGTTTCAATCCGTCCAAGGGAGTGCGGGTGTCGGGAAGTGGGAAGGCGACGCGCGCCCTGGGGTCGCCCGAATCCGCTGCCGGCAGCGGATATGCCGACGTCGCGTACAATTTTTGGGTGAATACACATCCTCGCGATTCGGCAGCACGGATTTCCCCCCCCCCCCAAAAAAGTGCAAGGGGTTCGGCGCACGACTCCGGCGGCGGAAGGCGTTAAATATAAACCCGCTGGGAATTTTTCGTTTCCAACGGCCCGGGTCGAAAATCCTCGCGGCGCGCGATTACGCCGTTCAGGCCACGAGGGATTTTTGGTGGAAGAGCGGCGTCCCCGATTTTTTGGATCTTCCTGGTGCCACCGATCTCGGCCAATCCTTCGGCGGGAAAAACTTTTCAAATTAAAATTTGTCATCGGGGCGGAAATCAAAACCCGTCAAGGATCTGCAACCGGCCGCCTTTCGAAATCCCTCTCAAAATCATTGGTCGCCGTGGATGCGAAAGCTTGCGAGCGACGTAAGAGTTGATAGGGTCAATTTGAACGACAACCCGTGTACGGCATGGGCCACTGATGCGGCAAACCAGACGAAGCCGATATTTTGCGTGCATCCCATCCGGAGCCTCACCGGGACCGCACGATTCCACGGCCGCTTTTTGTTCGCTGAATTCCGTGAGATGCCTGGAGGAAAAAACGTTAGTCGAAGCAATGATGTCGCGAACTTTCCGGCGCCCCGCCCCGCCGCGCATCGTAATCAACCTTGGTGTCGGTTGGCCAAATGTTTTCCGTTGACTTGAGGTCAGGCGGTAGCGACATCATTTTTGCGTGAAGTAACGCTAATGGCGAAACTTGTCGCCTTAACCCCCCCCCCCTCAGCGCGGGATTAAAATAAATAAACGGCCGCACCCACGATTTGAATGTGGAGAAAACCACCATTGGTCGCGTGGACGACAATACCTTTCAGATCGCCGATCCCTCGGTTTTCCAGCCATCATTGCGAAAGTCAATTCGTGCGCGGCAAGCGAGTGGTCCATCAAGGATTTTGAGTCCACCACGGCTCGTTCATCAACGGCCGAAAATCACGGAAACGGTTTTAAAGCCCGGTCAAAAACCCTGCGGCTTGGGCAAGATTGAATTGCAATTGTTGACCGAGGGCATGCCCATTCCGGCTCCCACCTCGGCGGCCGGCGGCCCTCGCCCTCGCGCCCCCCTGCTCCGGCTGCTGCTTCCTCCTGCGCCCAGGAGAGAAGGCGATGGACTTCAATTTCAACGATGGTCGTGCCGCGCGGCGTCCACTTTTGAACGAGCTTTCCGAATGCGACGCGCGCGCCGGTTTCGATAAACCACCAGCAGGGATTTTCCAAAAAGAAGAATAACACACGAACCGCTGTTTTCCTGAATCGGCGCGATTGTCAATCGTGGTGATCATCTGCAATCGTGCTGGTGTGGTCTTTGCGCAGTTTGAAGAAGTGACGCCCGGCGAAGTTGCCCGCAATGCGCTTTTTCGTCCCCCACCTCTACACAATCTTCCACTTCGGCAAATCCTGCGAATCCACGGACCCACCGGCCTCGCGCTTGGCATTCCACGACGATCCAAGCATCGATGTTGCGTTCGTTGAAAATTTTCAACGCCTCGACCCGCGAGCGCCGGGGGGTGTCGCGAATGGCGATCTGATTTGTCGTCAGCACGCTTTTAGCGGGCGCGAAAGCAATTCTGCATCCGTGACATGCGCGGGCGAAAATCGCCATCGTGAAAACGCCCACCAATTTGCCGCGCGCATTCATCACGATGCTCAGGGGCTTCCCCCGTTTGTGGGCGGCGCGTTCATGATGAGCCAAGGCGTCCTTCACCACCATTTCCTCGCCCGCGCGATGGCGTTGTCTGACTCGTAGCGCATGATCTCAACTGATACTCCGCACAGCGCCCGGCCACTCGCTCCGCTCGGATGATATCGGGCAAAATCGCTCTTTCTTGAAGCCGCGGGCCTGCAAACAACAACCCCAGTACTCGGCCATCGCCAGCGCAATCCCCCCATCACGAGCGTCAAGGTCGTGCCTCGCGGTTGGAAGCGAGGTTGACGGGCAGGTGCTTCTCTTTGGAAATGCGCACTTCAAAACCACAAATCGCTTGCGAAGCCAGCGAGATGTCCCATGCCGGTGATGGAAATGATTTTAAAACAAAACACGGAACCCTCGTTAAGTAGTGACACTAAATTCAACAACTCCTCCGACTCGCCGGAATAACCCAACGCCAGGATTGCAATCGCGCCGTCCGTTAATGACGCCCAGTCCGCCGTCAATGGCTTCCCACATGTTGAGCACGACGCTCGTGGACCCGGTGCTGGTGAGTGTGGCGTCGATTTTTTGACGCGATATTGCCGGATTTTCCATGCCCACGACCACGATTGTTCCATCCCCCACGTCGGCCGCAAAGTATCGACGATTGGTTTTTCCACGGCGCGATCAAAGGAACCATCGAGTTGCTGCGGCGCGCGGACCTGTTTGAGCTCGGCCAGCTCGATGTCTAAGATTTTTTGGCTTCGGGCGAGATAATTCATCGTGGGCAAGAAGATGCCTTGACGACACTGCCTTTTTCATCACGAATCGGAAATGTTCTCGTGCGTAATCTAATTACACCGGTGACGTGCACCTGCTGAAAAAACAATGGAGACCGCGATCAAACGCCTTTCGGCTTTTCCGAAGAACATTTGATCATAGCCCAGCTTTCAAAACGCTGGTAGGAGGCCGTTAATTCCCCAAGTCCCTTAGGGACGGCAGAGAATTTCCACGCCTTCACTCGCGATGCATCCAATGCGATTCCTGCAAGTATTTTCCGTTTATGAGGGACTAAACCCCTCAACCGCCCTTGCTCCGCTCTGCGTCTTGAATCTGCCTCTTTTCTGGGGGGCGGACATCTGGCCCGGAGCTTGTCTTGTGGTTCGCGCGAATACGGATAAGGCGCAGCGATGCAGGAAGTGCTCTAATAATGGATTTCTCGGCCGCGGCTGCACAACAACAACGAGATTGGGTAGAAAGTAGTCAGCATGTTAAGATCTCTCTCGCGCCAAGCCGCCGCCTCCCGCACGGCGGCTTCCTATTCGCTGGCCTAACACGAGGCAAGCTCGGCAATTTGCGAGCAGTCTCAGGGGTGATGAGCGCCGCTGCGGCCGGGGTGAGGTTTGATCTCATTAAAAAAAAAAGCAAATCAAGGACCCCTGGAAACTAGTACCTGCACCGCATATCGCATGACTGCATCGCGTACGTCTGAATGCTGTCGTCACTTCTGTCCGTCCTCTGCTGGACTGGGACTATTATACGACTCCTACCAGCGTGTGAAACGCTGGCTATTATCAAATGTCCGCTCAACATTCCCGAAAGAGTGATCGCGTCGTCATGGGTCAGGTCAGTTCTCCCCACGTCACCGTGGTTATTACGCTACGCCGAGAACATTCCGAGCGTGATGAAAATGCGTGTCGTCACGGCATCTGCCCACGATGAATTATCTCGCCGAAGCCAAAAAGTCTTCGACATCGAGCCTGGCCCGCGCTCAAACGAGAGTCCCGCCACCTCGATTGGTTTCTTGATCGCGCAGTGGACACAATCGTCGAACTTGGCGGCGATCGTGGAAAAATCGTGTCGTTGAGCATTGGATATAACCGGTGCAATATCGTCTAACAAATCGCCGCCACACTCTACGCTATGCTAACCGTCACGAGCGTTCGGCTCAACAGTCGTGGACGCCTCACGCGACTCTGGCGGTCATAGTAAGCGACGGCGATGTCATCCTGGCGTGAGGGAGGAGGGGGGCGGGGGCGAGGTCGAGGTCGTGGAGGGTGATTTGTTGAATTTATTGCCCTCCTTAAACTTTTTTCCTGTTAAAATCATTTCATTCACCGTCAATTGGGAAATCTTCTCATATTCTTCTCATCTCTATTTGTTTTTTCCGAGCGGTGTCTCAGCTTGGTTCCCCCTTCCATCACTGTTCCGCGTTCGCCCGTCTCTCCCCCCGCTCGCTCTCCTGGGTACCTTTAAGCTCTTATGCTTGTCTTGCTGTCTCGTTCTCTTTCGTTGTTTCCTTCAGTCAGCTCTTCTTCCTCATCTCGTTTTTGCCGTCTCGGCGGCCGAGGTCATCCGCTTTCTTCGGTACTCGTTTTCCGTTTCCGCGTGGGGAATTTGCTTGATCTGTATCGCTGCTCGGTCGTCTGTGACTCTCCGTTTTGTCTCTCTCCCATGTGCCGATCTGCTCTCGGCTTCCCATTTTTTTTCCGTTGGCGGCGATCCGTTGGTGGTCTCACATTCCGGTCCATCCGCTGGGGAAGGGTCACCCACGTCGGCGTGTCCGGCCTTCTCCATGTCGTGTTCGCTGTTGCTCTCTGTCCCCTTTTTTATTTCTTGTTTTCACCGATGCGATTTTCGCCGGCGCATGGTCCACGGATGAAGAATTGCTTTCGCGCCGCTAAAAAGCCGTGAATTGACTAAAAAATCCGATCGCCATTCTCTACCACCAGAGCTCGCGGTCGAGCGTTGAAAATTTTCAACGAACGCAACATCGATGATTGATCGTCGTGAATGCCAATCGCGATCGCGGTTGGGTCCGTGGATTCAGCAGGATTTGGCCGTGAATGTGGTAGCTATTTGTTTATATGTGTGTTTGTTTCTCGACCCGTTCTACTTTCTTTCAAACGTGTCGCCGCCTTCTGTGCCTTATCTTTCTCACTGTCTCGAAGATACACCCATTACCATCCCTATTCATATTATGCACCCCTTATTCCAATCTCTCCGTATCATTACCATTCTTTGGTCTTGTTTATTCTTCTTGGTTTTAAAATGCCCATATTTCTTTTTTTATCTAAACCCTGCTCCTCGGGGGGGTGCCTCATTGCCTTCGGAAATCTCGTTTCCTAAATTGACGGCCGCGCGGCACGACCATCGTTGACAATCATCGCCTTTCTCATGGGCGCCGTCCGGCACGCCGAGCCGGGTCTTAGGGGCTCTGGCGGGCCGTGTCTCCTCTGTTTTTCACCTGACTGGAGAAAGAAGAGGAAGCAGGACCTGATCGTTCCCCCAATTTGCACTTGCCATCTTCCCCCGCAATCGTGTCCTGTTTAGTTTGTTTAGGCGCTGGCTTTTAAAAACCGTTTCCCGTGATTTTCTCGCCTTTGATGAACGAGCCGTTGGTGGAATCAAATCCTTGGATGACCAAGTTGGAATGCAGTCTTCCTGCTCACTCTTCTTCCTTCTCGCCTTCTTTTCTTTTCCCTCTGGTGCCCTCGTTTCGGCTTCTTCCCGTTGGCTTTGGTGTTCTTCCCCTCTCCCGAGACCTTTTTTTCCTTCTCCCCCTGTCTCCCTCTTTTTTGTTGCTTCCTTTTTAATCCCGGCGCTGTGTAGACGACAAGTTTGCGCCATAGGTTACTTCACTAAAGAATGGATTATCGGCTACCGGCCTCCCCGCAGTGCAACCTGACACATTCTTGCCAACTACACCATGTTGTAATTACGATGCGCGCGCTTCGTGTCGGCCGGGAACGTTTCTCGGCATCATTGCTTCCGACTACCTTTTTTCCGAGCATCGTTCACTGCCTTTCACTCGAACGGAGCGTCTTTGTAATTTTCGTTAGATCCTTTATATTTTCTGGTTCCTTCTTGGTTACTTTCACTCCCAGCTTCTTCATTCTGGGGGTCTTTTTTCCGCATGCCTTCCACGGTTTGTCGTTCAAACGACCCTATCAACTCTCCCGAGTCTGCTCTGCAATAATTTCGCATCCCCAACCGGCTGCCCCCATTCTTTTGAGAGGTGGATTTCGACGCGGCCGGTTGCCAGATCCTTGACGGGTTGTTGTCCCGCCCCATGACCAATTTTAATTTGAAAGTTTTTCCGCCGAAGGCCTTGCCCGAGAATCGGTGGCCCAGGCAGTCCCAAACATCGGGACGCCGCTCTTCACTGCAAATCACTCGTGGCCTGCACGTCGTAAGTCGGCGCCTTAGTTATTCGCCGCGTGCCGTTGGCACATAACAAATTCGCCCGCTTTTGTTATCTGTTTCCCTACGCCACTCTCCGCCGCTTCGTGCGTGTTGCCTGCACCCCTTTTCCCTTTGAATCCGTTCTGCCGTAATCGCCGCAGGATTTTTATTTCATCCGCAGAAATCTTACGCTACGATCGAATATCCGCTGCCGGCAGCGGATCGCGCACCTGGCGCGCGTCTGCCTTTTTTTCGTCCCTGACCGAGATTGAACTGCCGCTTTTCCTCATTCTTTTTCGTCCCACATGAATTCTTCCCGATCTTTACCTTCCTGTCCGCTCATCCCCTCCCAGCACCCGTCAAATTCCCTTGGTCGCCTTTGCAAGCCTCTGGTGTGCCGTCATCCAGCCCTTGGGTCTTCCGTTGAAATATAACCATTTGAGCGCTCCGCGCACGCGCAACTTCTTGGTCCAGCTGCGCTCTTGTCGATTCCCTGAATTCCTTTGATGGCCTTTCTTTTTCCAGATAATCCGCTAGGGAATAATGCCTCTCGCCAATTGCTCACCACTTTCTATAATTCTCGAATGACAAAACCACTCGTGCGTCCGACATTATTCCACGTCCTCAAATTCCAGCACCGTTAAATGGTCCCGATGAATCGGATAGGTCATGCTTTACGATCTATTCCTTTTTAATAGGGATCGGTTAGGGATTTCCTGTGTACCCGGTCATTGGAGTTATTAAACAAACCTCGCCGCATGGCTCGAGCGCGCGCCAAAACCTTCGTCCACTAAAAAACGAACCATCATTTCCATAGTCCAGGACTGTCTATCTCTCTCACGTCAACAACAAGCGCCCTTTATTGCTTGTTGAAGAAGAGAGAGATAGCAGTCCCTGGGCTCTGAATATGGGTCGTTTTTCGTGGCGAAGGTTTTTGGCGGCGCGCGCCTCGCGCCTGCGGCGAGGTTGTTTAATACCTCCCTGACCGGCTCCAGAATCCTCACCGATCCTCTTACAAGGCCAGATCGTCACGATGACCTATCCGCTCTCGGTAATTCCGTGTGAATTTGCAGGACGTGTATCCTGGCGGCCGCACGCGTCGGTTTTGTCATTCGGCGGGGAATATCGCCCTTGGTGAGCAATTGCGCGCGCGGATTCTTCCTCGCGGATTATCTGGAAAAAACGGCATCCCCGGCATCAGGGAATCGACACGCGCTCGCTGACCAAGAAGTTGCGCGTTGCGCGGAGCGCTCAATGGTTTTATTTCACGGAAGAAATTTTGGATGCGAAGCGGTGGTCACCGGGCCAAGGACTTTGTTTTCTGGCGTGGATTAGTGAAGGAAGTCACGCCTCGGAAGCATTCCTGTGGGACGAAAATGACAGCAACTGCAGTTTCAATCTCGTCCATGGAACTAAAAAAAGGCGACGGGCAACGCGCAGGTGCGCGTCCGCCTGCCGGCAGCGTGATATTCCGATGCTTCGCGTACGATTATGGGATGAATACAACATCCTTCGGTCTATTACGTCAGCACGGATTCAAAGTGCCAGTGTTCCGGCCACGACTCCGCGGCGGAGGCGTTGAAATAAAACCGCGCGGGAGTTTTTCTTTCCAACGGCCGGGCGATCCTTGGCGCTCGATTACGCCCGTGCATGCGCACGAGTGATTTGGTTAAGAGCGGGTCCCCGATTTTTGGGATCTGCCTGGGCCACACCAGATTCTCGGCAGGCCTGTCGGCGGAAAACTTTCAAATTAAAATTTGGTCATCGGGGCGGAAATCCAACCCGTCAAGGATCTGGCAAACCCGGTTCCGCGTCGAATCACCTCTCAAAATCATGGGTTCGCCGTGGATGCGAAATCATTGCCGAGCGACGTAAGAGTGGATAGGGGTCAATTTGAACAAGACCAAACCGGGAAGGCATGCGGCACCATACAAAGCCGTTATTTGCGTGCAATACATCCGGAATCCTCAACCGTGAACGAGATTCCACGCCGCTGTCCGGATTCCGTGAGATGCTGGAAAAAAGTTAGGTCGTAAGCAATGATGCGCGAACGTTCCGGCGGCCCCCGCCGGCCGCGCTCGTATTCACCTTGTGTCTGGTTGGCCAAAATGTTTCCGTTTGACTTGAGTTCAGGCGGTAGCGATAATCATTTTTTGCGTGAAGTAACCTATGGCGAAACTTGTCGTCCTCACGCGGGATTAAACGGCCGCACCACGAGTTGAATTTGGATAAGACACCATTTTGGTCGCGTGGACGACATACCTTTCAGATCGCCGATCCCCTCCCCCCTCGGTTTTTCCAGCCATCATTGCTCAGTCATCTTCGCGGCCAGCGATGTGGTCATCAGGATTTGAATTCCATCCAACCACGGCTCGTTCATTCAACGGCGAGAAAATCACGGAAACGGTTTTAAAGCCCGGTCAAACCCGGCGCTGGGCAGATTGAATTGCAATTGGTTGACCGAGGTCATGCCATTCCGGCTCCCACCGCGGCGCCGGCGCCCGCGCCTCCGCCCGCTCCGGCTTCTGCTCCTGCGCCCATGAGAAAGGCGATGGATGCAACGATGGTCGTGCCGCGCGGCGTCAATTTGAACTGAGCTTTCGCAGGCGCGCGCGCTCCGGGTTTCGATACCACCACAAGGGATTTTCCAAGAAGAAGAAGAACACAACCGCCTGTTCCTGAGCGGCGCGATTGCATCGTGGTGATCATCTGCATCGTGCTGGTCCGTGGTCTTTGCGCGTTGAAAAGTGACCGCCGGCGAAGTTGCCCGCAAGCGCTTTTCCCGTCCCCCACCTCTACACATCTTCCACTTCGGCAAATCCTGCGAATCCACGACCCCACCGCTCGCGCTTGGCATTCACGACTATCAACTCATGATTTGTCGTTCGTTAAAATTTTCCAACGCCTCGACCGCGAGCTCGTTGTCCGCGAATGGCCGACGGATTTTCGTCATCACGCTTTTTAGCGGGCGCTAAAGCAATTCTTCATGCCGTGTACATGCGCCGCCCGGCGGAAAATCGCCATCGGTGAAAACGCCCCCAATTTGCCGCGCGCATTCAACGATGCTCAGGCTGCCGGATTTGTGCCGCGCGTCATGATGGCAAGGCGCCTTCACCACCATGTCCCTCGCGGCGCGATGGCGTTGCTGGACTCCGTGATCTCAGAATCTCACTGATACTCAGCAACAAGCGAGCGCCCGGCCAATCGTCGCCGCTCGGATGATAGCGGGCAAAATCGCTCTTCTTGACGCCGCGGCCCCAACACCGCCATCGTCCAGCGCACCTCCCAACATCACGACGTCACGGTTCGTGCTCGCGGTTGGAGCGAGGTTTTGAACGGCATCTTCTTTGAAATGCGACTTCAAACCACAGCGCTATCGAAGCCAGCGAAGATTTCCCAGTTCCCGGTGATTAGAATTTTTTAACGGAAACCGTCTTAAGTAGGGGCCTAATGCACAACTCCTCCGACTCGCCGGAATAACCAACGCCAGGATGGCTCGCCGTCGTTAATCACGCCCCAGGTCGCCGTGCAAGGCGTCCACACTTTGAGCACGACTCTCGTGGACCCGGTGCTGGTGAGTTGGGCGGCGATTTTTTTACCGATATTGCCGGATTTTCCAATGCCCACGACCACGATTTGTTCCACGTCGCCGCAAAGTATCGACGATTTGGTTTCCACTCGCGATCAATGGAACCCTCGCGTTGCGCGCGGACCTGTGGAGCCGGCCAGCTCGATGTCGAAGACTTTTTTGCTCGGCGAGATAATTCATCGTGGGCAAGATGCCCGTGACGACAACGGGCTTTGCAATCACGATCGAAAGTGCTCGGGCGTAAGCGTATTAACAACCGGTGACGTTGAACTGCTGAAAAAACAATGAGACCGCGATCACCCTTTCGGTCATGTTTCCAAGGAACATTTGATAATACCCATCGTTTCAACGCGGGTAGGATCGTTAATTCCCATTCCCGGAGGGACGGCAGAAACTGCCACGCATTCACCTTCGCGAATGCATCATGCGATTCTGCAAGTAACTTTTCCTGTTCTTGATGAATAAAAACCTCAACCCCCGGCCGCATCGCGCTGAACTGCTCGGACATCGGCCGCGTCTGGTTGTTCGCTCGAATACGGGAAGCCAGCGTGCGGGAGTGGCGTGGAGAAATGG
>Ga0179591_1272341_pt1 | contig 10640 bp, 7 predicted proteins | sample CZOMad2_1_08_16f_FD_182891 | JGI IMG/M metagenome (GOLD analysis project Ga0179591, IMG submission 182891) | Vadose zone soil fungal communities from Angelo Coast Range Reserve, California, USA - CZOMad2_1_08_16fungal (PacBio error correction) | ecosystem: Environmental > Terrestrial > Soil >...
AAGGGGGTGATCGGGAAAAAAAAACGGCGTTTCTCAAAAAATCGTCATCATAACTGTCAGAAGACGGGACCCGAGGGAGACTGGGGGGGGGGCGTTATCGGAGGTCGTCGGAGGAGATTGGTGAGGAAAAAGGGAGCACTGGGAGCGTTAAATTCACACCTTTACTTAATGAAGGCGGGCCCATTATGGTCCAGAACGGCGGAATAAGTCTCGAAGGAGAAACTCGGGAGAGGTCAGAAAGCTTTACGGGGGGGACAAAGTACCCGACCTCTAGGATCCTGAACCGGAGCGAGTATGAGAAAGAATATCTCAAGTCAGGTTCGGTAACAAAGCGGCGACCGGTTGAGTTGACTAGACCGTGATAGTCCGGGGAGGGTATTCATAAGACTCGCCCGAACGCGGGGTAAGTCTTCAAAACCGAAGGGAAGTGAAACATCAGTAGTCTTAGGGCCTGACGTGTTTAACACCAGAAAAAAAACCTAAAGTAGGGGAATGGGACCCCCAGGAAAGACCCTAAGATCTCACAACAAGCTGACTTAGTACCGTCTTCCGAACTTCAAAACAATCTCTGAACTAGGCCTTGCTAAGAAAAAGAGCCCGATCGCCTCTCTCCCGATACCTCTACGGCAAAGATTCCGGATTTCACCACCGGATCAAACTACTGGAAGAAGAAGTGCTACTTAAAAGGCCACCGTATGGGCAGCAGGCGAGACCCTCTGAAAGGCTTATCCGCAGAAGGGTAACTCTTATCCTCGAAAAAAGGGATCGGGGGCGGTCTCACAGGGAGCGCATTCAAGGAGCGTCGGCAGCAGGGAGGATATATCAAGAAGGAAAACACACGCAAAAAGTAATCAGACGTACCGAAGCAGGCGGAAAAAGAGCTCGTTGATCGTCCTGCGGTCGCCCCACATGTAAAATGGGGAAAGAGTGTCTGGAGTCAATCGCCGACTAAAAGTTGAGTTACATGAGCAGACGAAAAGAAAAGGGGGTATTTTCGGAAAAAGAGCATCTCTGGGGGAGGGGGGAACCATCAACAGGGGAATTGTCTCACGTAGGGACGCGAGACTTGCCGCGAAAACGAGTCACATAAACGGCAACACCCTCAGGGAGACTCATCACATCGGACCCGCGCAACAAAGAAAGAAAAAATCGTCATCGCAAGGGGGGCTTGTCCTATTCCAGAGACTTAGGCAATAATTTGACAGCGAGGACTAAAGGTTAGAAATAGGGGGAGAGGGAGAGAAGGCTCGCGGACATCAGTGTATCAAGGACAGAGTGCAACACCATAAGAGGGGAGAGATCGCCTTCGAGAGAAAGAATCCGTACCCTGGGTCAGGGTGCTTCCTAACGGGAGTATTGGCCGGACTAAAAAAACTCTTGTGGCACAATAAGCTTCCTAGCAGAAGGACCGGAGCTGGACTTTCTCTACTCAGGCTGTGGAGGGACCGCCTACAGGAGACTGCGAGGCGACAAGCGGGTTCAGTGCGATGGATTAGAGGAATGTAGGAAATCGTCAAAGGATTAGCGGCTTAAAGATGCATCTTGAGTCCGTGCTGAGGGGGGACGGTCAGCAGGGGAGAACTATGACGGCGAAGGTCTATCTCTGAATAGGTGGAAGCTGACTGCGAATGAATCACCGTGAACTGACGTTGCTTGAAGCTCCATCGGCTAATGGATCCAGCAAATCCACTAAGCCAAGGGCCAAGCTCTCTCGGAGAAAATAGCTCCAGCAAAACAAATAATTTTCTCGTCTGTACCACCGGCGCTCGACCATATGGGGAGGGAAGACGATAGAAAGGCGCGAGGGGTTTTCTCGAGCAAATCGACTAGTCTCCTGGACTGGCTGGGTCGTGATACGTACGGAGGACAATTCTCCTCACTAGGAGCAATGATAGGGGTCGCATCAAGGGGAGAAAAGCTTATTTTCTGGGAAAGTCATCCGGATAACCACGGAAAGAGCTCGCACTGCCAGGAGCCCGTATGTAAAAGGGGGAAAAGCCGTGGGAGTTGAGCCGAGGAAGAAGACAGTCCTCCGGACAAAAATGGAGGGGGGAGTCAATCCCGAGCAGGAAAGGGTCCAAGAAAGATTCAAAGTGGGGATACGGTACAATAAAAACGAGGAATTCGACCTTCTACCGAGCGAGGACTATGATAGCTCACTAACGGAAGGAAAAGGAGTCCGATAGGAAAAAGAACCTTCTGCTGAGGGCTAATAACCACCATAGGACACCACGGGTCAAAAAGGGTTCCGAAACACTCTAAACAAGGAACTCTCGAGAAGAAGATAAACGCGAGGGGCGGAAAGCTGGAGGCTGACCCCAACTTCGAAAACTCCAGAAAAGGCACTACGCGGAGAAAAGGACAACATTCAAAAAAGTGGTTTTTGTCAGCACTCTAGAGTAAGCTCGCCAGGACACAAACGGTGAGGCCCAGTGTAAGTCCTAAAACTTTCAGAAGAGATAAAACGCGCTCTTCGTTCCTAGTTCATAACGACATCTCGCAGAAAAACACAACAACTGGGGAGGTCCATTCTCTAAGGTTGAAAGCCCATCGCCTCGATACACAGGGAAGAATCTTTAGGACTCTCTCTCATAGAAGAGAACCCTCACAGGCCGGGTCTTCATAAAAAGCGGGTCGAGTTAGAACCTTGTGTCAGTGATAGGAGAATCGATGTAGGTATCTTAAGTCCGGTATAAGGCGAAAAGGGGCCCCTCCCTCCCGAGCAAAGAGGAGATGGACAGAGTAGCGGTTAGAGGGAGGAAGCAGGTAGGACCCGTCCAGGGAGGGAGAAGGGGGCGAGCCAACCGAGGAATTCAGTCGTTGAAGCTAAGTCTGTGAGCAGGTCTGAAAGAAATTTCTGCTCTCTGCATCCTGATCCGCGTTCAGATTATTCTGAAGAGACTTGAACTGGGACCTGGCTCAAAATCGAAAACTTTTCGCTGACCAGGGGAGTAAGAAGCGAACTGACTGCGGGAGGAACGTGGGGCGGAAGTATCCCGCGTAAAAAAAAAAGACGACTTTAGGGAAGGAGGGAAACCCGTTGAGCGTTAGACGGAGTCATCACCGAAGCGGGGCACTAAAGGGGGATGTTTCAAAAAAGGCCGCACAAGGGGTATAGACAAGGGCTTGGAAAATCTCGAGTAAGAAGAAGAGGGAAGTCTTCCAACAGCACGTCTAAAGAACTTGGGGTAACTTGAGGAAACCAAAGGAAGTCTTTCGAGAGCACCGCTAGGGTAGAGGGACGATATGTCACTCAGGAAAAAACCTTCTGGGGAGCAGCTGTCTGAAACGCTTCCCGAAGGGAACGAATGGTGTATGGGAAGTAGAGGGGCTTGGGTCTCGGAAAGTGGCCGGTAAGGGCTATCAATTCTGTCCTAGCGTCTGGAACGTGGGCTCGCAGCGCGACATCAAAGAGCGTCTGCTATCCTGGAAAATCTCGGCCTTGACCCCACACGGAATCGTCCAGATACTATCAATTTAGAGGGGAAGGTCAAATAAGGAGGCATCAACCTTAACGTCTGAGAAGAATGTGAACTAAGAAACTAGAAGGGATACCATGAGCAGCCCGAGGAGGCCCAAACCATTTCTTCGATAATAGATGAGAAAGCGCCTGCACGAGAGAGATTAAAAGTATCGGGGTTCATGCAAAGGCTTCCCGATAGCTTGACTGAGTCAAAAGATACCATCGGTCCATTATTAAAAACACCGTAAGAGGGATAGGCAGTAAAGCTATCTTCCTCTTGGGACTAGGGCTGCAAGACATTGAGTCACGGGTGAAAGCTCCAGGGCGAAGAAAAGCATCGAGGCAAGCTCTATTCTTAATTACTCCCCGATTGAAAAAAGGAGCCTACTGGGCAAAAATTCCTGGGGGAATATTCGAAAGGGTCGTAAAAAGGAAAGAAGTGGTCAGCCTATAGATCCGGGGGAGTAAAGCTAATGGTCGAGAGGGGTGGGGGCGAGAAATATCGCCAGGCTACTGGGAGAAGATTGGGCCTTCTTGGGGATAAGTGGGGGGGAGCGCGCGAAGGGAAGTCGCTGCTACTCAGGAACCGGGACTTCTAAAGGAAAATCAAAATGGGTATGCATCTGAGCAAAACACACACTTTGAGTTCGTAAAAAAAAAGCTCGTAGTTGCAAGAGACAGTAAAAATAAAGAACGTTGAAATGAAGGTACGCCTTGTTTCTACCGGACCAAGACGGGGAAAAGGCGCTCGTCGCTACGGGAAGGAAGTCAGTAGTCCTTCCGACACGGGAAGCTTATGGGGAGGAAGAATACATCTTAAATGAGAGAGTGAGCAGAGGAGTCATTCCTAGAAAGGGGTTCTGGGATCCTCAAATAAAAGGAAAAGGTGTTGATTAAAAGGAGTCCAATCTTACTGCTGGAAAGAAAGGTACTATTGGATCGACCGTAACTTCTTGTTACTCGTGGAAGCGGAAAGCAAGATGGGCAGAAAAGCGGCCAGAAACGTGGTGTCGGGCTCCGATAAGTATGTCCGGATTGGAGGGAAGGGAGGGCTCATTCTTAGAGAACGGGCGGTCGTCGGAGTTTACGGGGGAAAGATCTAGCGTGATAGGCAATGGGCATAGGGACGTTCTCGAATGGGGGGTAGGAAAGGACAACAACGGCGCGTAACTCGGTCACCGAGAGCAGATGGTAAAAGGGAACTAGCACGTTTTTCCTCAGGACGGGGACATAAACGGCGGGAACGTCAATGAAGAAGCACGGAAAATAATCGGCAATCCCTAAACACCTGCCTGCACTCCAAGGGCTACTGCGATTGAGCAGAGCGGAGAGAAACATGGTAGATCAAATTCCAGGGAGAATGAAAGCAGGCCGAAGTGAAGAAACTCGAAAAATGAGACTAATATCAGGAAAAGCGTTTCCTCTGCGCGCAATTGAGGAGCACCGTCGGAAGTAAGAAGACAAATGACGGGCGCGGCGTTGCGCAGGGGAAAAACAAAAAGACTCGAAAATTCCACTCGTAAAGAAGGAGTGCGGGGGGATGAGATGACGTCGTGAAATCTCTGATAAAGAATGGTCACGGGGGAGAAATGGCAGGGGGAAGGGAGCTACAAAATATGATTAAAAAAGAAAGGAGGAAGGCGCAGTCCGAGAGCGAGTTTAGCGACTCGATAGAAGCGAAAGCTCATACGAAGCCCTGAGGGTTGTTCCGGTATCGTCGCTTCCTTAGGCTCGAGAGGGGATGGATCGAGAAACTCAGAAGTCAAGGGGGGCGCTTACTTCCCCTTGAACTGGGAGAAGAATGGCTCATTTGTGGAGGTAGAAGGGCTTTCCGTTGTCCGGCAGCGATCTGGTATACAATTCTTGGTTTTGGAACAAGGGCCGAGACCTTAAGGGGAAAACATTCTCCGATTGAGGAGAGCGTGAATAAATAAATCCGGGGGAGGTTCGTGCGGCCGGGCTTCTAGGAATGGGGAATAGAAGGCCGGTAATCGTAGGTAAAGGGAACGAAGACGGAATCTAGGCACGAGCTTTGGATTCTAAAACAGGGAAGTCGTGAACATCCGGAGTAGGAGGTTGCGGGCTCCCTAACTCGAGTTCCAGTGCATACCTCCACGATCGGGATCATCATCCGAATCACGAGGACTCTCGTCCAATGCACTGCGGATTCCCAGAACGAAGTGAGGGTGGATCCTAAAAACCAGAAACCGCACCTCAAAAAGCTACTTCCAGGGTCAGACTGTACTCACGAGGATGCGCGATAGCGGGAAAGTAGGAGAGGTGGTCGACTTTACCCCCAACTTACTCAATGAGTGCATAGATACGGCGTCCTGGGGGGGGAGGGCTTCGCAACGTAATATCAAGTCGGGGAGACTCCCAACAACTGAGGGGAAAAGACGTAGTCAATTCTCGAAGTTAATAGTATAGGAGGAAAGAGAAGAATAACGAAGACTCCTGGAAGAAAATCATGCAAGGTACGGAATAATAATCCTCGGGGGGGAAGAGACTGGGAGGAGAGCTTGGCTTTGAAGGAAACCTCAAATTAGAGTTACCCCGGTACGGGAACGTTCTGTGATCCCAACTAAGAGAAGGCTTTTATAAGGAGGAAAAGAAGTACTTTTGGATGTCCGGGAAATACAAAAAATACATCGCCTTATTTGCGGGAAAGGGGTAGGGACCTCGTCTAAACTATTGTCGGTCGACTAGAACAGGAACGCGGCCTGTCAAAGGACCTAAGTCAACCCCAATACAGAAAAAAATACCAATCGGGACATCAGGCGGGATCCGCTCGAAACAAGAGAGTGCCTCAATAGTCTCTGCACGAACGTGCAAGACTCTACCGACCTGCGGCCTAGGAAACATTTAAGAAAATGGGACCTGGGGGTCACAACTGGGGGAGGAAGCGCTATCAGCAAGAGGGGAAAAGACCGACGTATGGAAAGTAGAGGTGGAACAAACAAAAAGAGGTCGTCTCAGAATTCCGGGAAGGAAAAATGGCGAGGTGCGATAAAACTGGTTATGTCTGTCTTTGAATGCAGACTGCTTACTCACTAGGGTACACAGGAACGTCGTACTATTACTATGCGGAGATGGCATAAGGTGCGTTGAGCTACTCAGTTGGATGAAACTTGGTAAGCCCTCGAAAAAGCTTCAGCGTCATGCTACTGTGTTCATGAAAAAGAGAATAGGGGAAGTGCTGGGGAAACCCAACGAAGGATACCCGGGGAGAGTCGGCTGTTAAAGCATTATCGGAGTAGGATGCGGTTAGTACTTGAAGTGCATCTTACAGACGAGAATAGAAAACGCTTGGGATTAAAATGGGTCTGGCTCTAAGACGACTCCGAAGTTTGGGCAAGAGTCGGGATCATGACGGACGAAGCACAGTCAGCCATCTCCTGGGAAGGGGGCCTATAAAAAAATAATAGTTTGCGATGACATTCTACTCTCAGCTTCAACCCTTGGGAGAGTTAGGGAGTCAACAGCTGGGAGTGCTTTCTGTCGAGCAAACACGAGTAGAGGGGGCGCTCAATACTCACGAGAGAAAAAAAAAAGGATCGATATTGTGCAAAACTCTACTTGGCCGCGAGGGGGGATTATTACTAGGGAAAGAACTGATCCAGGAAGGGGGGAAAGTTCTCCGGAGAGCGGGGTGTCGAAAAAGGGGCTGCGAGCATCTTCGGATCGAGAAGGCTAGAAAGACAAAGCCTGCCGGTAGGGGTCTTCAAAAAATCCGGGGGAGGGGTGGTGGGAAAATCAGCCCAAAGCAAACCTCCTACCAACTGCGGACTTGAGAAGCTGCGAAACTTACCTATAGTCAAAGGGGTAACAAGGTGAGGGAATTCTAGAAGTTACACTCTTACGACCGCGAAGCATCTCTACGGGGGAACGCGCGCTGGAGCGCTGACGAGGGATACGAAAAAAACATTCCTAAGTGGAGGTCGTAGATGAAAAACGAACAGACCCAAATGATTTGGGTCTCTGTCTCCACCCAAGTAGAGGCCTGGAATCACCTATACCCCCGAATAAGAAGGCTAATAGGGTCCTCGGGGAGGGTTAGCGGCTTGAGGCTGGCCGTCCTGCGAGGAGAAAGGATAGGGGTTCCATAGCAAGATCACAAGGGTGGCGAAGGAAATAGAATTCTGCTCCATGGAAGCAAGGGGGGGAGAGACCTCTATCCGGGGCGAGGAAGGTAGAAGCAGCACGTCAGGAAAGGAGGGAATCGGGATTATATTGGGGGGACCCATACTCTCCAAAAACGAAGAGGAATGATAAAGGAAAAGCACTCATCTCTGAAAGAAAGAAGATAGGGGAGTGAGGCGACTAGAGGGGAAGGAAATCTAACTACACCCTACGTGAAGGGTCAGTGGGAGAAAAACTGAGGGATTCTCCACAGTGTGATAGTGAATAAAGTAGGGCATGGGGGTACGGAACGGGAAAGACTTATGTCATACGCCCGACCGCGCGGAAAAAATGCCAAATAATTTGTTCGGAGGAAAGCTTCAAATGTGACAAAAAACAGCGGACGAACGGGTGGACGAAAGAACCGGGGAATTTAATGATGTCACACCTGTACAATAAGGTTCACATAGTGGGAGGATGCCCTTTACAGATCCCCGAGGGAGGGGATCTATTCGTCAGAGTTGGTACTATTTAAAACTCTAATGGATCAGGGAGAACAATGGCTGACGGGGAAGTCACAGATCTCCAGAACGCAAGGAAGAGGGGAAACGTTCTAAAAAAACCAAGTAACAAAAAGGAGAAAAGGGATCGTAGAAAGGTTAAAGCGTTCTCACGTGGAAGATCACTAATGGGAAAGCTCTTACTATTTGACAAATCCAGGAAAGAGGTAGCGCCTGAAATTTATAGGGCTTTCATATAGGAAGAATACGGCGTACTTAAAAATCCTCCGTCCCCTCTAAGTAAGATATGGGACGGCGATCGGGTGAGAGGGAGATGATCTCACCGAATGCTCCTGGGGGGAAAGCGTCATAGAGTGTCTCTCAAAAATTATGGGTCAGGACTCGTGAGCAGAAAGAGTCCCGAGAGGAAATGGGGGGGTTGGAAAACCGGAGTCTAAATTTCTGTTAGGAGTTCTCAAAATTGGGGGCGACGTCAGGCTACGCCTCAAGCCTCAGACCTCGCGTCTTTCGCACGGGTCACGTCAATGAGCTCGAAAAACTCGCCCAGAAGCATACACTCTAAAGATATAAGGGAACAGACTAACTTTAGCCGCTCGGCAGCACCGACGGCCTGCGCGAATCAGGGAACTTAGCCAAGATTTTCGCTAAGAAAAAAAAAAAGCGCAGAATGATGTCGTCTTTTAAAACACGTGAATGACACAGACGAGCGCGTAAACACTCATCAGAGGAATCTATAACGTGTCCCGAGAAACGTACTACTCGAGAAACACGAGCAAAGTCATTGTATGTACGCCAAAAACTAGGACGCCTGAAACTGTTAGACCATGAACATCCCGGGGTAGGGCGGGTAACCGTCTACCTTTGTGAATAACTCGTCCCCGGAAAAGATAAGGATAAAAGCGAACTCTGATGAGGGAAACATGGTACAAAGAGCCTCTCTACTCGAGAGCCGGTGGAACGTAATCTGAAAAAAATGGGATTTGACGAGGGGGACGTTTTAACTGGTTCGACTCAGATGCCTCTGACCAGAAAGGGAGGGTGGGGTAGTAGGGGGGTGCCTTGTGTACTTGTCAGACATGGATACGTAGGGGAAAAGCAGGGGGGAAGTTGCGGAAGGCGAACCGCCGCAAGGAAGGCGGTGATCAAATGAGCCAGGGGGTGACGGTTCGAGAAAGAAAACGAAGAAACAAAAGAAAGTTTATTGGAGTCGGAAGGGAGGAAAGTCGTAAGGGGGGACTTCGTCCGGAGTGGACGACCCAGACATAGGGCCGGTCGAGGTGGATATGAATGGAAGAACTAGGATCCAGTGGGGTTCAAAGATTCGAGCGGATACTGATGGAGCCGAGACAAATGAGAGCCCTTGGGTCTTATAAAAAAAAAGATCCTGGGATTATCCCTACGTGGAAAAGAACGCAGGGCTCACCAAAGAAAAGTCATCCAGGGAAGAGAATGGCTCTTTGAAAAAAGCGGGATACTTCGACTACGGAGAGGGAAATCGTAAAGCAGGTGGGGGGACTTAAGTCCTAGGAACCGGGTATGGTCGGCAGGGTAAAGTGATCGCTGTGACGTTCCAAGTCAGGGGAAAGTCTCTAAAGGGGTGTTAATTGCGTAGAAGAGAGTGTCGGAGGAGCGGGCTCGGCGAGGAGGTTTAGGGGTCGGCGACCCATAGGCGGGCGGGGGTTCGCACAATAAGAGGTCATCCTTGCCGGGGAAGACTGGGAAAAGAAGCAAGGCCGATAGAGTGGGCAATGACACAGCGTACGGGAAAAAAAATTTCAGGCAGGGAGACCAGGACGAAGACAGCGAATCGGGGGGGGAGAAAACGAATCCTGAGACTGGTAAGGGAACGGCCGGGAGTGTTGCAAGGGAAACACCTCTTCCGAAAGAAAAAAGACGAAGCTACTTACTGCAGCAATACGGGACTCCGCCACTAATGCCCGGGAATCGGAGGGGCCAAAACTGTGGGTCTACCTAGCCTCATACGTCGGTCGGGGTGGGGGGAGACGAGCAAAAAATCTCAACAGACCGAAGACCTCAATTCAAAACAAAAAGGAGATCGTTAACGGAAAAGTATCCTGCGCGTTCTCTTGCTAGCAGTGCAAATCGAAAACGAAAAATGGAAACTGTCGACGATCCCGGGCGCGAGAACAACCACAAACTGGGAGGAAAAATATAGCTCGAGACAAAACGTTCTCAGGTTTATCGAGCTAACATGGAAATCGAGAGAAAGCCGATAAGAAGTGCGGGGCCCAAGAGTGATCTTTTTGGAGTGGACATTCGGGTCCCAGGGGTGCAGCATATTTATGGGCGACTACGAGAACAAATGGAGAGGATAAAGTAAGGACCTTTCTGGGAAGAATTAATTTCGCAGGAGGGGCGTCGAAGAAGATGGCCAGTGAGCTGGCAGATAGGCTACAGGAAAGGGGCGCAATCGGCAACGGAAGAGGGTTGCCACGCAGCAGCTACCGAGAGGGCTTCAACCGAAGATGGGAAAGAAACCCGCAGGAACGGGAAAATTGGGCGTACGGAAGCGGGAT
>Ga0179591_1293202_pt1 | contig 10640 bp, 15 predicted proteins | sample CZOMad2_1_08_16f_FD_182891 | JGI IMG/M metagenome (GOLD analysis project Ga0179591, IMG submission 182891) | Vadose zone soil fungal communities from Angelo Coast Range Reserve, California, USA - CZOMad2_1_08_16fungal (PacBio error correction) | ecosystem: Environmental > Terrestrial > Soil >...
AACACTCCTTCCTGCATACCCATCTTACAATCTCTCACCCTTACCTGAAGAGGAAAGTAGCAGAGTAGAAAGGAAGGGATCTCTTAGGGGGACTGGGAGAACACAAATGGGAGGAAAGGGATATAGATGCGCGGATTGATCCAATCACTCACTGCGTTTTGAACCGGGAAGAGCGTAGGTCGTTATCAGTGAAGGGAGAGTAAAAGCCTTTGTTATTGAAAAATTTAAAAAGTAATCTAAAGAGATCTTGTCGGACGGAGAGGGGGGACCCTTATTCGGAACGATAAATGCGTTATATGAGACGAGAGAGGTTAAATTTAAAAAAAACGCTCACTAAAAAGGGGAGACCAGAAAACGGGAAGACTAATGTGTTTGGGCGTCGAAGCTACCCCATCCGAGTTAGATCGGGAAAATGAGGGAACCAAGTCAAGGTTAGGCGCTCATTACTGCGAGAAACGGGAAACTTGCGAGAAAAAATCGTCGATCGGTCATAAGCCAGCCCGGCTCGCTGATTGAGGTGAAATTAAGAGAAAAGTCCGTCTGTAAGATTAGGCAACTGGGCGAAAACCGTTCTGTTCGCTGTCGGAACGCGACGATCTTCACGGGAAAAAAGTTGGGTTGCGGTTAGGAGGACTTAAAGAATCCGGATCTCCGGGAAGAAAAGAAAGGGAGCCTCTACCGACAACCGTGGATATTTCAAGTATATGTTCTCATAGCTCACCGCACTTGGTGAGGAAGGGGTGAACGGGTGCATGAAAGGGGACACAAAAGTAAAAAATCCATACTTAGCAAAGGACATCGGGCTTTGACAGATATGATTGTCGGGGTCGACGGCATCCCCTACAATCGTCCCTCTCCCGGGAAGGTCCACATGGCTCAAGCGTCAGAAAAATTTTCAGAGAAGGGACGAACAGAAGGTAAAGTCCGGCGAGGAAGAAGGACCGTGGCGAGCGAGTCGAAAAATCGAAGCCATCGGCAGGCTGCTGGTGAGTTAAATCCGAGGCGCGATCCGCGTTTCTGAAACACAGGAAGGATACAAAGGGTAAAGTATCTGACATGAAAAAATCTAGACTTACGAAATGGGGGAAAAGCCATAAAACAGCCTGTACGTTAGGATTAATGGAGTCTCGGCTGGACTTAGTTTGTCCTGTTAAGGGATCAATGAGGGAGGATGGACCTTGAAACTCAAACAGGAAAAAAAGCGAGGCTAAAAAACAGTCTCCAGCAAGAGCGATGACGATCGGGCTAACGAGCCATGACCGCCTGGGGGTCCGCTTTCATGGAAAAGAAGCGGCAATCCAACCGGGAAAGTTCGAAAAATCCCAAAAGAGAAAAGATTGAATGACGGAAGTTCGTACGAAAAGGTGACCAACAGCGAATTATAAATAAAGGGGGAGATAAGAGAGAAACGGAAAGAGAAGGTTTGGAAAAGGGCAATACACCCGGTTGTAGGGGGGGGGCGAAATTTGAAAAAAAGAAACTCTGAACTCAACCCATTCCACAGATGGACCAAGAGTTCTTGAGAGAGCGAAATGTCGAGGGAGAAAAAAGATTCCCAAAGGGCAATCTGGGTAGGTCCAAGGCGCGAACACCCGAAATGCTTGGAAGGAAGAGGGTTGATGTTAAAGTGACCCCCCTCAGGAAGAGGTCTAGCTAGAAAGAAAGAATAAAGGTCCAGATGCGAAATGACGGGAATGGCACAACTGAACGATGTACGGGGAGAGAAACGGACACCGGTTCAGGTAAGTACATTCCACTCCGACGGGGCAGGAACTGAAGGGCATCAAAAGAGGACGGAATGTAGTTCTCTTGGGGGGGAAAAAAGACTAAGGGAAGAAAATAGGGTATTAAGCCGGGCCAGAACAATACAAACCGACCCAGAAAAGTTTCCAACGGGGAGCTGGATGATCTATCAGTTAAAAACGCAAACGTTTTTGCAAAAGACAGAAAATTGGAGCAAGGAAAAAAGAGTCTCTAGCCTCGAAGGCACTCGTATTCCTTCAGTTACCTATGAAAAGGTAGAAGGGAGACAAGACCTGACGGAAAGGGGGGGGGGAAGGGACACCCTCTCCTTCAGTTAGGGGAGAGAGGGGAGGATCACTGAAGAGAGGGGGAAAGAAAAATAGACAACGGGAAAAAAAGTAAGTATAAGCTAACGCTTATTGACGACCATAAGCAAGGAACGGAAGAAACTACAGGGAACAGGAATGGCAAAAGAACAAGATGGGTCAATCTCTAAGGGCTGGAAAAAAGAGGGAAGGGGTACGATTTGAAAGTCTGCGCGTTTAGCGTAAACGGAACCTTAATTTCCGAAGGTGCAACTCAAACTAAACCGCCTCACCATGAGGGGAAGGGGACAAATTTCAGAAAAAAAGAAGAAAGAGGGAAAAAACTAATTTTTCTGTAGCACTGAAGAGAGAGGGGTACAGAAAATGGGAGAAAAACTAAGACATGGTGTAGTGTGTGGGTAACGTAGATGGTCATTGAAGGGACCGCAACGGAACATCCAGTGGAAAAGGAGCCAAAAAGGGGTTTAAGAACGAGGGGGGGGGGAAAGGAAGGGATTATATTGGGTTATGGTGCAGGGGGGGGTTTTCGGAAGGACAAGGGGAACAGTCAAGATACTGCGTCAATTGCACTAGCACAGGCGACTCGACGTTAATGACTAAAACCCCCAGAGGGGGGGGGGGTCCTCGAATTCCGACATAAAATATAATGGAGGGGAAGAGGAATTTAATGCGAGATTTTAGAAATGGAAGATGTATCGCGATAGTCTCCGCTTTCTTGCGGAAGAGCGTGGGAATTGTTGGGAAAGAGGACTGGAAGGAGCGGGAAAGGAGATTTCATACATTGTCACGGAAGGGGAAAGGGGGGGTGGTAAAAAAAAGAAAAAAAAAAAAAAACCCAAAGAGGCCATGGAATAAAAATCAATATTTCCCTATTCGACCACCCGCCCGCAGGCAAATATTCCGGAGGAGGGAAAGGGAAAAGGGGGAGACAACTAAAGGAAAAAGACCAAGAGAAAGGAGTCACTAGGAGAAGGGAAAATAATGAAGGGAAGTTTATCTAGTCGAAAAGTAGTCCTCGGTGAACGTTACGAACGACTAGCGAACCCTTGAAAGATTTTTTTGACCCTGGAGGAAACTGGAGGGGGGGGGGGGGGTAACCTTTACACAAAAAAAAAGGAGGGCGTTTTTGCGACTATGTAGGTAAGAAGAAAAGGGAAAAAATTGAAAAGAAAAATAGATGGAACCGTAAGAAAGGAGAGAGATAGCTCCTTTATAGTGGAGCGCTAAGAGGAAGTCGACAATTCATAGTAGTTTCGGGGTGGACCCATGAAGGCCTGAGGTGGGGAGGAACGACATCTCGAGACAAAAATAAAGTTAAATATCTAGGATGGAGGAAACATAGAAAATGAAGTGAAAGGGGGAGGGAAAAAACACCTACGATGAAAGGCGGTGAAAACACTCTTAAGCACTTTGAGCGCTTAATAAGTCGCTAATAATCTCAGAATCTGACCCGGAAGGAAGACTTCGGGGCGCAAGGGGGGAGTGTGAGGGAAAAAGAGGAGCTAGAGAAAGAAAACATAGAAAGAAGTTGTGGTTGGTAAGGAAGAAAACCCCCTATTCTTGAAGAACATGCCCCACAATCTGATTAACTCATGAAGGGGGGGGGGAGTGAGGATGCTGCTTAAAGGTAAGGGAGAAGGTGGGGGGTCTTCCTCTGGAGAACGAAGGGAAAGGTATCTTAGAAGGAAGTCCGGAGAAGATCTTTAGGACTGGTGCAGTGTGTACGTGCACGTTGGAGCTCTATACTTTAGTCAGAGGAAAGGTCAACTGAGGGAGGGGGCGGGGGGTGATCTGGATAAGTTCCTAGTGAAAATCTTAAGGCCGCAAAATTTTGCAAAACGACACTTAGACTTTATACAAAATTCTAAATGTGAAGAAAATGTGCAGTAAAACTACTGACAAAGCAAAAGGATAGGGGTTCTGAGTTGAAAGCAAGCGACCGTTCGAAGTATTAAGAGACGGGGTAAAGCAAAAAAGCAACGGAGGAGTCAATAGGGAAAACTTATATATTGGACTTGTAAAAGGGGAAGGGAAACCACCGCAGGGGGGAGGGGGGGGAGAAAGGCAAAAGGAGACGGGAGAAAAAAGTCCGTCAAAATGGAACCTAACGGGGAGGGGAAGGGAAAGGAGGAGCGAAAAGGTGCCTCTAAAAAAAAAACCCGTGCACAAAGGGAAAGAGAAGCTTCTATGCCAAGTAAACCAGGGGTGGTCAACTGGTCAGGAATCGGTCTCCTGATGTTCAAAAACCTTTGACGTGTTCACCAGAAAAGGAGCGCTGAAAAAGACCAAAGGGAAGGGGGTGAGCCAGAAAGGGATGAAAAAAAGTAGGAAGTAAATAAGTACGTAGGAAAAAGCCCGAACAAGGAGGAAGGTTAGTTTGAAGGGGTATCTTTCGGATGTCCGTTTCTCTTTCTAGTGTAATTCGGCAGGTGAAGGGGTGGCAAGGGCAAAAGGGAGGAGAGGGGTTCCGGGGAAGAGAAAAAAAAATAAAGAAGTAGAGAAGAAGAAAAACAAAGATGAGAGGGGGAAATTAAGCGGCGATGCTTCATGTGCCGGAGAACAGAATGGGAAAATAAAGAGGGTGAACTAACGGGTAATGTCACTAGGAAAAAGTTCGTCGAGTCTACTGGTGGGGGAAAGGGGGACTGAATTTGAGGTAATAGGGAACCGGAAAGGGATAAGACAAAAAGAAAAGCTAAAAATAAAGCGGCGATGTGCTTTCACCACATGTCTAAGTATTGTAGGGGGGAACGAAAGACAAACGGGGAAATAAATTTTAACCATTCAGAAAAGTGAGGGGTTTGCTCAGAAAGGAGCTTAAGTGAGAAAGGAAAATGTCATTGCAGAAAACGGGACGCAAGAAGTCGAGAAAGAAATAGGGGGGGGAAACAGGGTTCAAAGTCAGGGGGGGGGAGGGGGGGGAGATTGGGAAAGATGAAAACCATAGGAAATAGGGTCCCATAGCCAATCGGAAAAACTACAACAGTAGGATAGGGGGGAGCTGGAGGGAGGGAATTAAGGGGAAAGGTCCTTACTCCCTGGAGAAGGGGGGGGACTTTTGACGGAAGGGGAAAAAAAAGGGGTTCCATTAAGTCAAGTAAAACAGGCTTTATGGGCTCTTTGCAGATTCGACAACGCATCGGGTGGGACACATAAAAAAGAACGAAAGGAACAAAATGGAGGGTGAGGAGGTCCTTGGGAAGAAAAAGGGGGGGAGCGGGGAATCTTGCGACCGAGGCATATACGCTGAACGAAAAAGAGTGAGGGGAGCACCGAAGGGGGGGTAATTGAAAGAGGAAGTGACAATTTAGAAAAAAGAATCCGGGTTGCGGCCGGGCAAAAGTCGGACTGGAAGAAAGGGCTGAGAAAGGAATTGAGGAAAATGAAGCTTTTTGTTAAGAAGAAGGGGAGGGGACGCCTCGGAAAGGAAAGAAAAAATCCAGTAAGAAGAGGGGGGGAACTCAGGAAATTTTAAACATTGGAAACTAAGGCAAGCAGTATCTGGACAGGCGGGAAAACCCCAGAGGCTAAAAGGGGGGGGCAGAAGGTAAGATGCAGTGGAGAATGGGGTGGTTGAGCAGGTCCACGCCTCCAGTTGGGTGAGGAGATGATACTACCGCAAGAAGAATAGTTATCGAAAGAGAAGAACAACGCCTATACAATACATGTGAAAAATCCTAAAAGAAGGAAGGGGGTTGTTGGTAAGGAGGAAAGGCTCCTGAGAGTTTGATAGCTTTGAGGGTACGAGACCTTCCTTTTTTTATCCATGGAATGGGAAGAAACTCAGATCTGGGCAAGGGAAAGGGTAAGACAAAAGAGAGAAGAAGAAAACTGTTCTTAGACGGAGAGCCCTTCCATAGGGGTGCGTTGAGCAAGGGCTGATAAGAGGGGGAAGGGGCTTTTTATGAAAGAGGGGGAAGCAGGAACTCTGGAAAAGTATTTAGTACGGAATACAGATAGGAACGATTGTTAATATTGCCGTCTACAAGAAAAAAGAGGCGGGAAGAAGCGGAACACTATTAGAGGATGAAGAAGGGGAAAGGAAGGGCATGGGAAAAACATTAGGAAAGAAGAGTGGCCGCAAGAATCCGCAGTCGGTTAGCGTATGAAAAAATAACGGAGAGCCATAGAAAAAAACGGCTCAAAAGGAGTGGTAAGAGGGGGAGAAAAGTAAAGGAGGGACAGATACGAAGATGAAGGACTGGCGGACATTCCCCTGGGGCAGGAAAACACAATCTGGGATGGAAAACGGCGGATCGGAGCGTCCTACCCAACTAGTACAGGAAGGGTGAAATCTCCCACGGGTGGATTATAGGAGGGGGGAAAGGGACTATGACTGAAAGAAAAATCGCGCGAGAATGAATGCGTGTACACGATAAAATAGATCCTGCTCTCCAGAAAAAGGGAGATGGAAAAGGTCCACAGGAGGGAAGGAAAGTAGGATGGTAACAAAAGGAGAAAAGATGGCCGTCATGAGGGGAGGTTCTAGGAGAAACCAAAAACAACTAGTAGGGGCATCAAGTTGTGCGGGGGGAGAGACACAAGTAAATTGAAGAGATACACTTCACATGACTCTGAAGCAGAAAGGGGAATTTATAGAATTTCCTCATAAAGGGGGGGATCCTCAGGAGGCAAGAGAGGGGCAAGGTAAAACTTGGATACACTTTTGAAGAAGCACTGCTACTATGAGGGCTGACAGAAAATGGAATCTATAAGGATCAAAGCCCTCTTCCTAGGGACTGGGGGGGGGAGAAGAAAAAGCGAGAAGGGAAAAAAGGTAAAATACTTTGGGGTGGAGAAAAAAAATCCGAGAAAAAATATCAAGTGTCGAAACGGGGCCTATAAAGAGGCAGGGGGAGGGTTGAGCGAGTCTAGTTACGGCAGGGAAGCAGGAGGATGGGGGGGGGGGGGAAAAAATCGTAGAAAAAAAAAAAAAGGAGGGAAGGGGAAAGAAAAGAGGGGGGAAAAAAGCGAATAACACTCCGTCCTGAAACTAACAAAAGATGAACTCGAAACTAGGAGAACCTGAGATGGGGAGAAATCTTCGGGAAGGGAATGACTATAGGAGTGGCGGTACACAAACAAGTATTCCGCATGGCGCTGGGGGGAAGGGAATAAAGAACTGCATCATTGAGTGGGGCCGATCGGCGAAGTTAGTAGAGAAGAGGGTCCGTGGTCTTTGAAAGTCCTAACTAAGAGTTTGAAAGGAGGGAGTGGGCGTTAGTAGAAAAAGGAAAAGGAGGGCTTAAGGGTAGGGAAAATGCCAGGTAGGGGGATCTACCTGTAGGGAAAACGGACTATACTAACTAAAGGTTGGGAAAAGATAAAAAAAAGAACCCGGCAGGAAGGAAGAGGTTGCTTTTAGAAGAGGAAAAAAAGAGCAACTCCGAAGGGGGAGAGGAAGTCATGCGGGACAGAAGACGTGAATTCGCTCAGGTCCGAAAAAAAAAAAAAGAGAGTACAGGTGGGATGTGCGGAGCCTTCTCTAAAAAGATTAGAGGTTGAAAGAAGGAAGATCGAGGGGGGGGGTTGGACTTCTATGGCAAATCGCAGGCACTTCATAAAGGGGGGCTCTTTAAAAGGGAGGTCGAGGGGGGTTGAGGAAAAGGGGGAAATGTGATAGGGGAGGAAAGCGAGGTGGGATGGTTCGTCTTCTGAAAACGACTGGATCTTCCGAAGAGGGACCTAGTCTGAAGGGAAAAGCAAGAGAAAAGGATGTGAAGAAGGGGTAAGGAGGTTCTCATGGTTGCTTCAAATAAGAAAGGAAAGTTTCTTGAGGGAGACGAGGAGTGAATTAAGTTAAAAAGGAATAGTCCCTAAAGGGAAAGGAATCTGGACTGGGAAGAGGGAGGAATAGATTGGTCTTGGGAGCCTGCTATCCCTCAGGTCAAAAAAGAGGGTAAGAACGGAGAAGTCCGAAAAGAGGGGGCGGCAGAAAAGCAGGGAGAGGGGAATGGGAAGAGCAAAAAGAAGGACCTGGGTCGAAGAACAAGATAAGAAATCGTAGAAATGTCTAGAAGGAAAGGAATGCGAAATTGAGGAGGAGAGGGGGGGGAAAGACCTGCATAAAAAGGTGGAGAAAGGGGAGAAAAACAGGAAGGAAAAAGGGAAGGTCTTACAAAAAGTAAAAAGCTATAAAGATAAATCTCATTGATTAGAGAAGAAAAAACTCACTCATGAGAAGGAAGAGTTCGGGGGGGGTCATGAGGGGACTTGTTCTTCTTTTTACGGACGAGAAAGGAGGTCTGTATTGAAAAGGGAAAAAAAGGAACCTGAAAAGGTCAGGGAAAAGAATCACGCAAACATTAGAAAGAAGAGAAACGATTCCATCGTTATAGGGCAGGCCCGCAGGAAAGATGTAAGGGAAAGGGACCGTCGATCTCAAAGGGGGGAAAACTGGGGGAAGTGAATGGGAGTAACAACCCAGAGATGAGGAGTGCGCTCTCTAGGAAATTCATATAAACACACTCATGAGGAGAGGAGAAGGAGGGGAGAATAGTCGATTCCCGCGAGGGGGTGAAAAAGGAAGGACCCAACGCGGGGAGGAGGGGTCTGGGAGAAAGTGGAGAAAGAGAAATCTGAATAAATAAGTATCGACCACTGATGTCTGACTATAAGACGGAAGTTGAAAGAAGGGCTAAAGGGAAAAAAGGGCGTGGGTGACAGAGTTTTTGTAGAAAAGCCGAAACACCCTATTGAGTCTGGATAGGGCGTGGTGACAAAAGATGAAATACTCCCCAAGGGGGGGCAGTAACTCTAGAAAGAAGAAGAGAAAGGCACTCGGAGGAAAAAGGAGATTTCACAACGAAAGAGGAAGAAAAAGCTAACAAGTAAAAAACTGGGCTCAGTTTTAATGAAGATTCCAAGAAAAATGGCACTCAGAAGAAGAGACAACCGATTCACAAGGGAGGGGGGAGGTGTCGTAGGAAAGAAGGGGGGAACATAGGGGGAAGAGAGTAGTAAGACGTTCCCCTAGACAACAAAAAAAATACAAGACATTGTACCACGAGGGGAGATAGATATCTATGCGGGGAGAAAGGTGGGTAAAGAAGAAAAGAAGGGGGGGAAAAAAGTAAGTCTAAAAGGGAGAAAAAGAGCGAGACAAATTCTGGGCCTTGGGGGGGGACCCTGACAAGGTGGTCTCAGGCGGAAAAAATAAAATGACCCTGAAGAAATGTGGGGAAGGACCCCTCTAAGGGAAGGTGAGGGGAGGCCAGAAGGGGAGGGAATTTCCTTATAGGAAGAAGAAAAGATCCCAAAGTGAAACACTTATTCGGAAAGGAAAGGATTTACTACTCTAAAATAAACTTCTTAAAGGACTTTCCATTGCCCGCATTAAGGGTAGACCGAAGAAAAGAAGGACATAGAGGAGTTAAGGGAAAAGAAGGCATATGGGGAGATGGGGGGAGCGGGCGTCAGGAGAGTGGAGAAAATTGACCAGGGGAACCAAAATAAATGGGCAGGAGGTTACTCTAATAAAAAAAAAGAATCCAAGACATAGAAAGAAAAAAAGTTTCTACAAAAGAAAAGACACTCCTAAGGTTCTGGAAAAAGGGGAGGGGAATATTACTGGGCCAAGGGGAGAAAAGTCGAGAACAGACAGGAAGGGGGGGGTAGGTTTGTTGACGTATAAGGTCAGGTTGGGGGGGAAGTTGAAAACAACCAAAGAAAGAAAACAGAGATTCCACAAGGGAAAAGGTTTCGTAAGATCGGTGGGGGGAAGGAGTATGTTGCCAGTTTTGTACATGGGGTTGGGGGGAGTAGGAAAAAAATTGATCTACTAAAGGACTTAAGGGGGGCAATTGAAAGGGGAAGGAAGGCGAAAGAGGAACTTTAGGAAGGAAGAAAAGTAATTGGGGTCAAGAGAGAGAAGGCCATCCCTGGGAATAATAAGTCTGGTCGGGGGGACTGCAAGGGGATTGGTCGTAAGGGGGGGTGGAAATCGCGAAAGAGACAATGGGGCGTTCAACTCTACTGAGAGGGGGGGGAGGGTTCACTGTCGAGAAAGGGGGAAAAACGGAGGGGGAGGGGAAATGTAGAAATTTCAAGAGTACCCTTTAAAGGTGGGGGGGAGGGAGCGGATGTTCATCGCCACTCAATATTGAACGAGACAGGAGAAAAAAAGAACATCCAAAAGGGAAGAGAGGGGAGGGAATACAAGTCAAGAGAAAAAAAAGGGAGAAGGAAAACAATGTCACAGAAGACGGAACTGATAAAATTCCGTCATTGCGAGGGTATCCAAAGAACCTAGATTGGATCGAGGAGAAACATGGGCCGCGGGCTTAAAAGACAGGGGGGGGAAAAAAAAGAGAGGGACCCTTCAGAGTTCTTAAAAGGGGGAAGGGGAAGAAAACTTAGGGGTTTTATTCAAGAAACGGTACAAACCACTTCTTCGAAGGGGGACAGAGTATCAGGAGAAGAGTGTAAAGAAAGGGGCGACGAAGTTTAAAAAATTAGTAAGTGAAAGGAGAAGAAGAGTACTGGGAGGTGGAGAGAAAGAGGGCGAACTGTAAGATAGAAAGAGGGTTTCTTGGGGGGTAAAACCCTTTACTTCAAGGGAGATTTTCGCCG
>Ga0179591_1369590_pt1 | contig 10640 bp, 10 predicted proteins | sample CZOMad2_1_08_16f_FD_182891 | JGI IMG/M metagenome (GOLD analysis project Ga0179591, IMG submission 182891) | Vadose zone soil fungal communities from Angelo Coast Range Reserve, California, USA - CZOMad2_1_08_16fungal (PacBio error correction) | ecosystem: Environmental > Terrestrial > Soil >...
GGCTTGCTGGGCAGAAACCCCGATTCAATTTTACAAAAATAGAAGCGAGGGATTGATTCACCCTTGAACCTCCATCTTGTCAGCGCATCCACCCGGGGTGATCGGGGAGAATTGAAACAGAAGGAGAAAAACGTCAGCGCGCTTCATCCGCCGAGGGCAGAAAATGGACACTACGTAGGATCTTCGTAAATATGCTGTGGCCATGGGACCGGGACGACTAGTCCCTTCTACCATTGCCCGTGAAAAAGTCTGACGCTTGAAAAGATGAAAGAGGTCGGGTTTGACTTTCCTTCTTTCAGGAAAGGGGTCTATGCCGGTTTAGTCTAGCTGCTCTTCACTTCTACATCCTGTCTCTGACTACGAAACACCTCTTTGTAATGATCGTGAAAAAACGCCTATTTGGGGGCGGTACACCCTTGTTCTAGACAGGAACGCAGTACTGGTTCTTGCACTGGGATTAGAGTAGCATTTGGCGTGATGTAAACAAAGGTTTTATCCTCATCGTTTAGACGGGGCCGTTGGGGTATCGGTTGCCTCCTCTCTCAAAAACTGTAAATCTTTTGAGGATCTTAATACTCTTGCTATTCAAATGGGCACATTATTCTGGCCCTCAAAGTTCAGAAGAAAAACTAGCCAACCAATTTAAAAAGGACCTGAAATGCAAGACACGTCCCCCCCTATTGTAAATAGGGTGCGGGGATCAGGTGAGGGTCCACTCTTGTCCTCTCTCCGAACTGGGAGGGCTCCTCCGGGGGGACCGAACAGGAGACTCAAACGGGCTCTATGTTTTGAGGTATGGCCGCGTCATTCGAATTATCTGTCTGGCATCAGTGGGAATTAACTAAGAGTTCTCGATCACCTATGGGGTTCTAAGAAACTACAGCTCGACTTTGATCATGCGAGTGGCATAGAGATGCTTTGGTTTCAGTACAACAGAAGTTTAAGGGAGTCCGTACATCAGAGTAACTCAATCTTGGTTTCGACCCGCTACGCCTTTCAACGTCATGCAGATAAGAAACTCAGAGGGAGACCTAGGCTGATCACTCGACGAAATCTCCGCTTAATTGATTCGAAGGTTTGTCCGCAGAAGTATATGACCTATCCCGGTGCTTATGCCTCCGTGGGTATGCGGAGATGAGAACCTGTGTGACAGGGAAGACGATACTAAAGGAAGAAAAGAAAAAGGGGTCGGAATGTTCCCTTTGCCTATAAGCGTTTTAGAGTGAAGTGGAATTCGATTGGAAAGGAAACTCGTCAAAGAAAGCGAAAAGAAGGAGGAAGGGATGCGGGGGGTTGTGGGCTCTCGCTTGGAAAAGAGAAGGGGCTCTGGGGGGGGGCCCTGGGTGGGAACGCGGAAAACCCTTTCTTCCAGCCAGTACGAGGAAATTTTCGTCTACATATTTTGAATCAACTACCTCACGCACAAAGGAGAAATAGGGCCTTGGAACTTGGGCAACCCTTCTCTTAGATCTCACGTAAAAAGAGTCATGGATTCCAGGATTCCTGAATTATAAAGAAGGGGGCTTCTCCATGCTCTACAAAAAAACGGCGCTTCCAAAAGAGTCTGCGTGATAAGGACTCCTAGTTCCCAGTACACGTAAGAAAAAAAGGATCCTAACGGTTAAGAATGCCTTCAATACCCAGGGATTTACCCCATACAGGCTTTTTTACAAATGGGGCAAGCCTATAAATACTGGTATGCGGGGAAAGGAATGTAGCGCTAGGAACTGGGCACTGTAAAATGGGTCTGGGCTTCTTAAGATTACTCAATCTGCATACGCGTGGCGCGCCGGCGGACAACATACGGTCGTTACAAAAGTCAGTCGTTCTCCCGCTGGGAGAGGTGGGTGAAGCGGTGGAAGCTGCTGTCGGTCTCCACTTCTAATTCCCTTGTTGTGAGGAAGTGCCGTAAGAGGCCAGGTAAACCGGGGGGAGGGGAGAGATAGGAAGGATATAAGTGGGGGGGGGGTGGGGGGGAGTAGGGGAGTTGAGTGGGGTTAAGGGGGGGGGTAGGAGGGAGTGGCGGGGTGGGAGAGGGGGGGAGGGGGAAGAGGAGGGAAGGGGGAGGGGTGAGAGGGGAGTGTAGGGGGGGGGGGGAGAGGAAGATGGGGGGGGGGAGAGGAAGGAGGGGAGGAGGGGGGATGAATAGGGGGAGGGGGGGGGGAGGTGGGTTGGTGGGGGAGGAAAAGGAGAGAGAGGGGGAGTAGGAAGGAGGGGTGGGGGTGGGGGGTGGAGGGGGGTGGGGGGAGATCAGAGAGCGGGAGGGTGGGTGGGGGGGGGGGTGGGGGGGGGGTAAGTGTAGGGGGTGGGGGAGAAGTAGGGGGGGGCGGCGGTGGGTATGACGTTGACGGAGGGGAGAGAGGGGGGGGGGGGGCGGGGTGGGGGGTGGGGGGGGGAAGGTGGGGGACAGGATGGGGGGTGCGGTGTTGTATGGAGAATGGGCGTGAGGGGAAGGAGGGGGAGGAGTGGAGGGGTTGGGGTGGGGGGGCTGAGGGGGTAGTGGGGGTAGGTATTGGGGGGTGGCGGAGTGATGGTGAGGTGGGGTGGGGGGGCAGTAGGGGGGGGTTCGGAGGGGGGTTAGGGCGGGGGGAGGCGTTGTGGGGAGAAGATGTAAGGGGGTTAGAAAAAACGGGTTGGAGGGCGAGAGAGAGGGGGGGGGGGAGAAGAGGGGGGGGGGTGAGGGAGGATGCAGGGGTTGTAGGATGGGAGGGGTGGGGTGGGGGTGAAGAGGGAGGTATGGTGACCGTCCTGTATAATTCACTGTGGATGGTAGGCAGGAGCCTTGAAGGATATATCACAGGGGGGATAATAAAAAAGATACTAAGAGCGGGAAATCTGATATTGGTAGGCAAATCTGCCGAACATTTCAGCGAGCCTACTCACACTTCCGCTTAGTACAAGGGCGTAAGTATAAATTGTACTTGTTTGGTAGGTATTTTTACGGTCGACCTATATTGGTCATGTAGAGGGTTGTCAGGGAGGGAAGTACCTCTGGAAAATTGCTTCTATCCGTCATATAAAGAGGAAGAGGATGTCAAGGGAGTGCTGCATGACTCGTACATTTGGAGGAGGACTGAATTGTTCAGGCTCAATCGTTCTCGGCGATTTCTACTCCAAGGAGTATATCTATCACACAAAAAGGGGATTATTAAATCTATATAGTAAATGATCTGGGGCGTCTCCGATCGCCAATGAAAGGGAAAGATTGGGAGGAACGAAACATCGTCGAGGGGATTGCCGTCTTCCAGAAGTCATAGGGAATGGAATATGACGGCTTATCAATCCAAGAAAAAAAGGTTTGGAGCGTTTTCTTAAAAAAGGAAAGGACCAAAAGGACTTGAAAACGCGGTTTCTATTGCACCTTCGCAAGAGATCTCCACCAGGAGGACCATTTTCAGAAAAAAAAGAAGAGAGGAAGGAAGAACTCCTGAAGCGGCGTGAGTACGTGAGACTGTTAGGCGAGCTTCATAAACTCTTACAAGTCGTCGATCGCAAAAGGGGAAAAAAAGGAGAGCGGGTCTATGGAGCCCAGAAGCCATTCCAATCTGTACTAACATCAGGTTGCGAGAGTTGAAGGCTCATTAAACAAGAGGAGAAAAAATCTTGGGGGGTTGGAATGGCCCGCAGCTTTGGGAATTTTCCGTTCAAAGCTTCCAAGACTCGAGCAGAGGGCGAACAAAGAATTCCTTTCCTCCTCACGTTGACAAGCGGAACTTAGAGTCCAACGATATAGTCTAGTGGGAGGCTGCCCCTGCACGTCTACTTAACATTCAGGATATGGCTGCGAATGCCGGGGTTTTCCCTCCTACCGTAAGGGAGAAGGATTTGAAGGGGTAATAGATCCTTTTGTGCTGCCGGAAAGTCGGGGTTTGATAAATCAGATTCTTTATTAGGGGGTATGGTAAGCTAATGGAAAAAGCACTCAGGGGGGTAGGACTGAAATTGGTACGCGCCGTTTTTGGAATGGAAAGCGTCCGCAATCAAAAAGTATGATAAGGGAATTTGCAAGGGGGGGGGAGCGGCACAAGAGGAAGGAAATGTGAACTCCCAAGCTCGATGTAGATCATCGGGTGCCCATCAGGGGGTTACCGAAACATGAGAATTGGGGGGATGATGCTTGAGTGGGTTACGGAGACACTCGAAAGGTGAAAATCGGTAATGCTGGTCCATATGTGGGCCTGCTCCTTGCCACCAGGGCCAACCCAATCCCAATGAGATGAAGATCTTAAAACGACGCATCTATAAAGGCCTGGAGTAGGCGGGGGGGGTGGGTGTCAAGCGTTTTCTTTGTGACTAGACTAACTTCACTCAGGGACTCGGAACCAAAGACAGAAGAAGAAAGGAACATTAGATAGGGTCTCCGACATTCGCTAAAAGGGGGCTGCATATGTACCCATCCGCCTTCTTGACATAAGCACGAAGCACCATTTCGTGGAGGAACTTGATAAATGCTGACTAACGGCCTTTCGCGCCCTGATGGTCCTATTGTAGGGGTCATGTCCATTTTATGGGCCATTGTTCAGACAATGCGTAAAAGGGGAGTATGATAAGGGCAAACCGCGAGGTCGACAAAAAAACTCGAGGGGTGGGGATATAGGTAAGAGAGAGAAAGAAAACCAAACTGGGAATTGTACAGCAGCTGACCTGCGCTTCGATTAGCGCCAAGGTTTTGTCTCGCTATCCTATTTTCGCTCTAAGGGAGACCATTTTACCGTTATCAGGAGAGGTCATGCTGTCTCCAGTGTTATGTCCTATCAGATACATCAAGGAACAAATCCTGACCCCGAGAGGGAAAAGGGTGGGGTTCGTATATTCTTAGGCAATCTGCGCGCAAGGAGCAACGAGTGACTCATTGACTCTCTAACCGACCGGGTAAGCGCTTCTATATCATTTCTTCGATGGGGGTGGTTTGGCTGATTTGTTGGGGGAGGGGGGAGAATTTACGAGAGCTACTGGAAGGAGGGGGGAGCCCTGCACCTTAAAGAACAAAACCGGATATCCCTTGGTGAGGCGTGTGCGCGAAATACACGGGGGGGGCTTATTGGCGGGAATACAAGGGATCATCGACCGGGGTTTAGATAAAGCAGAAAAATTACAAAAAACCTCGGTCCCAGAACGCATCTTTACTGCAAAGTGTAAAACGAGCAAAAAGATCGGGGACAAGGGACTCATCATTCATGTGAAGAGAGGGGAGGGGAATAAGGCAGTTGATCTTGTTAAAGGGCCGCTCGACACATAAAGCGAGATACCGGTCACTAGTAAACACATCCGCCAATACCCGTTTGAAACGTCAAGGGTAAGGGGTTGAAACGGGAGCTTTCGAACTATCAATCAGCCGGCTGGTGCCATGAAAGACGTCCACCTTCTTTGAATGTAAGTCTGATTTTCTGGAAAAGCGAGTCCTCATGGCAGAACGGCACGTATTCCGACTTGGACCTAAGATGTGTGAAGGGGAAATTCCTTCCGGGGAAAGGGGAAATTTTGAATCCACACTGGGGGGGAGCTGTTTATGGTGTGGCAGTTCATGTCAAATTATGATGGCTTATGGGTGCAAAGGGAAGGAAGGGGTTGGGGTTTATAAAAAGGGATATTCTACAAAGAAGGGGGGGGGGGGGCTCTTCTTCGTGCGGTGATATAAGATGGCTTGGGCGGAAGTGACTCCCACCCTCGGTAATGGAATTTTTTTCAAAGTAAGAGGGTCCGGCAAGGGAAAAGACCATCTGTCATCGAAGTTTTCACTGGGGTCTAAAAGACGCGCTGACAGCATCGTTCAGAAAGCTTCGGGCGGACAGAGGAAGACGGCCTCCCTGTCAGTAAGAGTGGATAAAGATTAAAAATAATTACGAAACGGGCTGAAAAAGAAGGTGTCATTTTTGCCGAACGAAGAGTCTGTGATTATCGACTGTTTAGGAGGCCCGATCAGGAAAATCTAAGAGGGTCCCTTGACGGGAGGGCTGGGGGAAATGGATGGGGAAGTGGACGAGGGGGATCTTTGGGCGCGGCAGTGAAATGTCCTGAGGGAGTCAGTAAGGGGAGTGTGGAAGAGAGCTCCTCAAATATTCCGGGTCAATCTTAGCAGGACAGATCAATAGGGAGGAGGGTTGGGTTTTACTTGACCTAGGGGTCGAGTTAAAATTGTCTATATCCAGATGGGAAAATTAAGTTCGTCTCTAAGAGGGGGTTCTGATCGGAAAAAGGAATAAATAGTCGCCGAAAGTTCAGGTCTCTTCTACCTCATTAACAAACGGAAGGGGGGGGAGCTTATGTACGCGTGATAAAAAAGTCGGAAGAGAAAAGGGAAAGGGAAAACGCAATTTCACTAAAAAGGCAAAAAAAGCGGGATGCCCTTAGGAAATCGCATCTATGGGATGGGAACGGGTGAGCGCAGTGCGTCTCACTGCATCGTCGGGCAAAGAGGGCGCAAGAACCTTTTACGTCATCCAGATCCTTCGGGGAATCCCCACCGAGGGGGAACTCGGGGGGGGGGGGTGAGGAGTTGGAGAAAATGGTCGAAAGATGTGAGGGTCCTATGGAAAGGCTCATCCTAAAAAATCCCAAATCACCTGGGAATTGAGGGATGACCTAGATCACTCGGAGAATGGCTTCTGGGAACCCTAAGACGGTTCTCTTGGGGCTCATACCACTGGAGTTTCCTATAGGCATGCGAGAAGAGAACAAACGGGTTGTGTCGGAGAAAGTCAAAATTCAACGGCATTCGAATCAAGAAAAAGAACTCACCTAACCATTTGGGGGCTTGTCCACCGAACTGCTGAAAAAGCAGTCCCAGAAAGTAACGAAGGGAAGAGTCTTCACTCAGACGAAGCCCCTTTTTTAGTGGGAAGACGTCTGATGCGGGGTCAGATTGATCAATCGGTGCTAAAGGCGGGGGAGGGAGGAGAGGGACTGATAAGTCCGACAACGGGGGGAAAAGAGTTCTAACTTTTAGGTTGGACTTAAAGAAAACTCAGTCAAAAAAAAAAAAGACAAGTCGTCTAAAGTACAGATCGATTTGATTTTGATGTGCGGAGTCGCCTTGTCAAGTGAGCTTTTGAAAACTGGGGGTGTACTTCTCGCGAACCTCCTGCCGAAACAATCAGAGAAAGTAGATGTTAGAAGATTGTTAGACGTCACCGAAAAGACAGCAGAGGAAGAAAATCTGAGTTGCAAACTCCGTATATGAATAGCGCGTTTCGGCAACATTTTTTCCGTACTATAATAAAGAGAGAGGCCTATACGTACGGGGGGGGATGAATTGTCTATTGGGCAGGGAACACTACCCTAGCTTTACCCATAGGATGCCTGAGGGAAAATTCATTAGATTTGGTCGATCCATTACCGAAGAGCGAAAAGCGAGGAAACTCCTTCATTCCATCAGTCTCACAGGATTGCATCCGACTACCAATGGAACAGAAAAGGATAGGTAGGCGGCAAAGCAGCGTAGAACATACTTTGGACAGGGGTAAGTTTTAGTGCTCCTGGACGGGGGGGCATGCCAGGGGGTTTCTCATTAAACATAGCCTCTCTAGAGCCAGGGGCTGTGCTCAGTGGGGGGGGGTGCGAGGGGGAGAGAGGGAAAAGGGACTGGGAGGGAGACTGATTCAGAGAAGCTATGCTTTCTGCCGTTGGGGCCGTAATTTCGACATCTCCTAAACCTGCTTAATGGAAAGGGAGAGGGGGGATTTCGTGGGAGGGAGGTGATAATACGCATCAGCGGGATCTAAACTACGCTCTTCGAAATCGACGGGATGATCTCGAAGGTTGGGAAGCTACGAACAGGGGCAGACGGGGAAGCGGGGATTACAGGACTATTCTCTTTCATGCATCGTAGCACTTTCGAAGAATGGAATCGGCTTGGGAATCTCTTTGTCGAGAAATAGACTAGCTGTTACAAGGGGCGGGGAAAGGGTGTATTACGGGAGCATCACATGGTATAATGCTTCTGAGTCATATCGATCTTTCCGAATTCTTGGCGAATACTCTATCTTACCATAAGGCGGCGAGGTGGCGGAGGGAGAGAGGGGAATCGGGGGGGAGACCAGATCAGGGGGAGCTCAAAAAAACTTATGAGGAGTACAATGAGAGATAAGATAATGGCGGCTCAGATAGCCTATCTTGGGGGAGAACCAGAAGCATGCATGTATCGATGGACTCGCAGAGGGACCTGGAATATCTTATTACGCGAGACGCACCTTAGGGGGAAAAACTCGGTTGGTCAAACGAGAAAAAAGGTAACCCGGCTAACGCGAAAAAGTATATGGAACAACTCCCCTAAGTTAAACGAAACAACAAGGACAAGAAGAATCTTCTTAAAGATGGAAAAAAAAAGAACTTGGGGGGAAGGGGAGGAGTGTGGACATACGCGAATTAGGTTCGGAATGGTGAACACCTTTCACCACGTCAACGCAAACGCAGGGAGATCGTCAGGGGCGGGTATTAAGAACGATGATCCGGCGGAAGGGGAAGAGGAAGGCCATGAAATTTAGTCTAAACCTCCTTTGGTTGAGGCAAGATTACGTCACGTACAGTCAAACACTCGGAAAAGCTGCAGCCATGGGGGGAGACGACGAAAGGGCACGCGCAAAACAAACAAAACAAAACGACCCCACCTCTACCAGCGGGGACGAAGAAAACAGAAACCGTATCAGGAAAGACTATTAGCGGGGGGGAAACCTCACGAGGGAAAAAAAAAAAAACCGGCATAGCTGGTGCGTCATAGGCAACGCTGAATACTTATGAAAGAGGACTTTTACCCTTAAGGGCCAGAATAAAGGAATTGTTTTTTAACCCGTGTGGGGTGGGGGGGGGGGGGGGGGGGGACCCCATGGGAAAATGAGGGGCAAAGAATACCCTCCGTGCTGTGCCGGACAGGGAGGGGGGGGCGGAACATGAGATTGTTTAGACTCCCCGTTTGGCGAGAGAGAATCGGGGGTCTGAAAACATAGGGAGAATCTTCAAGACTCTTGGAGGCCCGGTCTGGGGATAAAAATTTTGGGCCCACTCTTATAGAGCCTTATCTTCCTGAGCGGCGGCCTCCTCAATTCCAAAGAGAACCGGGGACGGGAGTTCGGATGTAAGAACGTCCCCAACGCAGACATGCGAGTGGAACGTGATTCTTGAGGTTACGGGGAGCTCAACACCCCGAAGAGGCTGAAAAAACGGGATTCTGGCTGCCCGAAGGCGGGGGGGTGGGGACTCTGCTACGTGAACACGAAACCAAAACCACTTCGAGGGCCAAGTGCCAAGCAAGGAAACGCGATAAATCTAATCCATAAAGGAAGGGAGGGGTAGCATGGGGGTGTTGGGACAAGGGGGGTTGGGTACTAAAACGACAATCACTCGACACGCTATCTGGGGAACCCGGGGAAAAAAAAAAAAGGAAATGTAGAGAGAAAGTCTTGGAAAGAAAAAGCGACGGCGCAGGATGACTGACCCTAAACGGCATCACTAACCCAGGGAGTGCTTTCTCGAGGAGGGGGAGCTGCGCGAGTAAGGAAGGGGGAGAAATCAACAGGGGCGCTCAGGAGGAAGGTCAGGAAGAAATGGTTCAGGGAAGGGGGGTAGTGCGGGAGGTAAGGAAAGCCTTTTCAGTCATCTTTCGACACCCGCAGGGTCGGATAAGGACCGTAAAATCGCAAGGAAGGGCTGTTTCTAAACCGGGGAACCTGGTATTGTTGCTTCGAGAGAGAAGGGGGGGGTGTATATCTGGGGAGGCAGCATTTAGAAGAGCCTAGAGCAGGGGGAAAAGGAAATTCTTAATCTGTCCAAAAGTGAGAGAATGGCAAGAGACATATAGAAGGAAGGAGCAGACAAAAAAAAGATCGAATTTTGCTTATCTAAGTGAAGGGAGGGCGAACAGTTTAGGATAGGAAGGAGGGCGAACAGTTAAAGCCGAAAGCATCCAACCATTTAAATGGAACTACAACTTGAGGCAAGCAGGACATGCGGGGGGACGAGGTTGGGGAAAAGGTATGAGGGCCAAGCTCCATTTACAATGCTTGGGGGGAGGAAGGAGCACGCGCTGTAATCTCGAGAAAAAATGCGTCAAGTGTTGAAGTCAGGGAAGGGCAAGCCGGCACGGATCGAAAAAAATGGGTCATCAAGATGGGAGATAAAAGCCCACGGATTCCAGCGCAAAACAGGGGGGGGAAGCGTGCCCGAAATCGGGGGGAGATGCAAAGGGTAAACGGACTCGCACATCCCTCGCATAGGGGGGGAAAGATCAGAAAAAAAGTTGAATCTCTAAGGGGCAGAGAAAGGCAGGTTGTAAGTAACCACAAAGAAATCTCGACATAAGAAAGCAAGAAATACAACGTATAAAATCGACTAAAGCAGAAAGCCGACTTCTTTGTCAATCCAGGAATTCACTGAGGGGTGGACGGTCGGTTAAAGAACGAGATGGCCAAGGGGCAGGGAACCTTAACACTTGGAACTCCGGCGTCCTTGGGAAGACGGTAAACCTCGTCAAGGTGATTCATCTCGTCTGGAATCAGAGCCGAAAGGGGGGAGGGGGGGGCAAAGTAAGGATCAGTTCAAAGGTTGAATCCTTGAGAAAAAGGGGGTGGGTTTTACGCTGACATTATGGAGGGTGGAACGGGATTCATTTCGGGGGCAGGCAATGAAGGAGGTGAGGCAATCGCAGC
>Ga0179591_1375761_pt1 | contig 10640 bp, 13 predicted proteins | sample CZOMad2_1_08_16f_FD_182891 | JGI IMG/M metagenome (GOLD analysis project Ga0179591, IMG submission 182891) | Vadose zone soil fungal communities from Angelo Coast Range Reserve, California, USA - CZOMad2_1_08_16fungal (PacBio error correction) | ecosystem: Environmental > Terrestrial > Soil >...
CCGGGCAGCACCTGAATGTTTTGAAAAGCGTATCGACGCATTTACGCGGCCAGGGGAAAAGGAAATGCTGCTGTCACCTGCTGGCGAGTCGATAGGGGAAAAAAGGAGGAGGTCTCGGGATGGAAAAAGGAGAAGGCAGAACGCTTTTGAGCAGGGGGAATGGACGTGTTGCGTGTACGCACGTGTAACAGGTGGAACCCGGTAACGACAGGGCTGCAGAACGGTGCGTAACGCAAGTTTCGGGAAAACAACGGAGTGAACTGGAAGGGGGCATTCTCGGGGTGTTTGGATGCGGGGATTAGGAAATCACGCTGGCATTGTATTTGCCATGTTGGGCTGCGGAATGGACGCTCCTTACCTGTTTTCCGGAGGGAGGAAGATTTACCGGAAAAAAAAGCATTCTAAGTCTCCCATGTCGGGGGGGAAGAGCAGGATGACCGCCAACGAGACCGGCGAGGGCTTCATCTTCGCCGGGACTTAAAAGCTTGACCGCCTACGCAGGAAAGAAAAAACTCGCCGGGAAGGAAAGGAGAATCAAACCCTGGGCAGTGCGGAAAGACGAGTACCGCTCGCTGATAATGGTAAGTAAATCATCAAAGGAGATATTGGCGGAGAGCGAGCTTGAAAGCTCCGCCATTGCTTGTATGGTGAGGACACAACGTGGTGAGGAGAAGGCATCAAGCTGCTGGCGAAGAACATAAGAAAAGACTGGGGGGCTGCTGTATTTGCTCGGGAAAAAGGGAAAAGGGACGTGTGGCGGGGGGAGGGGGGGGATGTTGACCATAAGCGGTGATCGTCCGGAAGGCGGTAAGACGACCGCGAACGTGGGGGGGCGGGCAAAATGTTTTCTCTTTTCGTGGGGGGGAAAGGGACTCGACGGGGGGGATGGGGGGGGGGGGGAAGTGAAGACTCATCACAGAGGAGAGGGAACGAATGCTGTTGGAGCAAGGGGGGGAGAGGCCTTCAAAAAGGCAATCTTCACCGCGGTCTGTATAATCCTCTTCTTGAGGAGAAAAAGAGATCTGGGCAAGGGTTCCTTCACAATGACTATTTGGGGAAAACGTGAGCGCACGGGGCAGACAGGGGGGAGGGGACACGTTGGGCGTGTCTACGGCAGGGAGGCGCGATCCTCACCGTTGATTGAGAAGGAAGGGTCAAAAGTAGAAAGGGATCGTCCCTTATTGCGACGGGGGACGGTGGGAAGATGTGTTGGAAGGCGTATGTAGTGTTGGAGCAATGGGGCATTCGGGGGAAAGTGTGCCTGCGTGAGTTTGCTGGAAGAGGGAGGGGGCATCACGAAAGGGGTGCCTGCAACAATCTGTTGGGAATAATGGAGTCGGGGGTTGAAAGTGACCAAAAAATTTGAACGAGTAAGACGAGGGGGGCAATTGTCGCAGTTCGCGGGAGGGGTTGTGCTGGAAAGGAAGGGGGGGGGCGTGGTAACAAGTGGAGGGTTGGGGGGGGAAGATAAGTCGTGATAAGGGGTTCCTCTTTGGGTCGGTGGGAGTATCTGAGAGGGTGGTACGTCCTTTTCCAAATTTGAGAGAAAAAAAGTTCAAAGGAAAGGAGAATCCTTGGGGAGGGTTCGGGGGGAGGACACCCTGGGTTGGGGAGAATGGATCGCGTTTCTGCTTGAGGGGAGAGAGAAGGAGGGGTCCCCGAAAGGCAAGTTGGTGGAATCAGGGATAAGGGGGGGAAAGGACGAAGTGGAAGAGGGGAGGGCTTTAATTTGAGTGGAGGATTGTGGAAGAGGGTGAAAGGGGGAAGGACGATGAGGGAGGGGGGGAGAAAAACAGCCGCACAACTCAAGTTTTTGGAAAGGAAAGGGATCTGTGGGGAAAAAGAAACCAACACGGAATCCCGCATGTACCTAACCGAAAGAGGCCCTTTCGAAGGAAGGGTTAAATATGGGTAGTCAGGGGAACTGCCAACGATATCACCGCCAAGAAGTTCGATGGGGGAGAGGACCGAGCCGCGTATGAAAGAGTGGGCAGCTATCTAACTCTAAGACAATAAAAGGGGGAATCCCGACAACTTGAAGAGGAAGAAGAGCGCTAGGGGAAGGGTGCCTCGCCCCTCAGCGGGTTCCAAAGGGTTTTTGTGGTTTTTGAGGGGGTGGAAAGTGGATTGGTTGTGGGGAGGAGGGAATCACAAGAAGAATCATGAAGCAAGAGTAACGGGAGAATTGGGGGGGAAAAGCCTGCTGTTTTTCTGAAAGACGGGGGAAAGGCCGCTGCGTGGGAGAGGGGACCGAGCGATGCGGGAGAGGGCGAATAAAAGGAGACGGCGTACATCTGTTTGGAGGGAAAAAGAGGGAAGGGAGGGGATTTGAGCCAACGAGGGCCGGGGGGCCTGGGGGATGAGATGTATCACCCCCACGGGGGAATCAGAGTCGTGAAGGAGAAAAGAAGGGCGAAGAAGAAAGAACGCGTATGAAGGACGAAGGGAGAGGAGTACCCGAACCCAAGGGAACGGAAACGGCTGGCTACATCCGGAAGGGGGGAAAGGGGAGGAAAGAGTGGAGATAAGAAGATTCTTGCGTTGAATGGGGCAGAAGGGTTGACAGGAATGCGTCGATCGGGAAAAAAGAAGAGGAGGAGAGATCCGCCTCCTTAAAGAGGAAAGGAACTCAAAAAAAGAGGGGGCGTTTCCGTCAGGGACCTAGTTGGCAAAAAAAGGGGAAAGTCAAGCGGCTGTCGCCAGCCTTTAAGGCGGGTTAAAAAGAAGAAAAAAGCGTTCCTTCATACTCTTTTCTTTAAAAGAGAAAAGAGAAGGACGAACGAGAGGAAGAAGAGACTCCCCACGCCCCTGTGGGATATCCAGACCAAAAGGAAATCCAATATCAAAAAAAGAGCCAGAGTGTGCGCGCAAAAGGAATAGACACAGTCGAAGTGTAGACGCACCATTGCTCCCGAAAGGAACGAAGTAAGCGGCAAGGAGCGCCTGGACAAGAAGAGGGTTCAGAAAAACCGCAGAGAGGGAAAGCCTTAAGGGGATGGGCTGATTTACTGATCGCTGATGAGGCGAAGAACTTCCAAAGAGAGGCGCCAGTCGCACCCCAGACCCAAAAAAAAAAAAAAAGTCATCCTGGGCTAAAGGAAAAAGCTATTCCGAAGAAAAGAGAAAGGACTTGTACTGCATCTTAAAAAAAAGTGGGAGAAAATCCTGGGGGGGGGGGGGAGACCGCGGGACGAATTCGATCGTCTTCCAAAAAAGACGTCTCGGAGAATGCACACTCTCCCACCATCTGAAAGGGAACGGCCAGGGTTATATCGGGGAAAGCACCCCAGTATACCCCTCTTTAACGTCATAGCAAAGGAAAAAAAGAGACGCGGGATCTTACATCGCGGCGAAAAGGGACCAACGGCTGAGAAAATCTCACTGTAGCTGAAAAGGGGAAAAAAAAAGTTAGGGAGTTAGACGCCTGGTCAGGAGCCTCAAAGAAGAGGCCAGTCTATCCGGACGAGGGACTCATGAATCACGAAAAAACTTTAACATTACAATGTACTATGAAGGTGGACCATGAGAAAAGAAAGGAGTCCACCAACTTGCCCGGGAGGGAGGGTGAAGGGCGGTGACCCGGCTATATAAGAAAAAAAAAGCGATCTCAGACAGAGAAAACGGTGGAAGTTTTGAACCAACCGAACATTCAAGAAAAGAGAGTAACCGGGGGGGAAAGTACGTACCCAATATCAGCGAAACAAAAGACCTTGAAAGGAGTGTGTCCTCTGTGATACACTATATTCAAAGAAAAGGGTACACGCCAAAAAGGAAAAGAAAGAAAACCTCCCACTTCAAACTTCAAAGGAGGAGAGAGGACGTAATCGTTGGAAAAAGGGGGGGGAGGAAAATCATTTAACGGCAGAGACCAAATTAGGGGAAACAAAAAGCTTGTGTGGCATCCTGGGGAAAAGGGGGGATCTCCGAGAAGCGGAAGAGTTTCTCATCAACTCCTCAGAAAAGGGGGGGGGAAAAGTGGAAAAAAAGGGAAAGACAAACACTACCATACGCATTAGCAGGATCTGAGGCAAACAAAGAGCTTCTCCAAAAAGAGGGGACTTCCGAACTTTTGGAAAGAGAAAGGATCAATCACCGGTGAGAGAAGAGCCAACGACAGAAGAAAAAAAAGGAAAAAATATTGTGCAAATTGGCAAGGGCAAAGGGCTGCAGGAACAACAAATCTCCTTGTTTCAAAAAAAAGGGGAAACGATACTCGGGGGAGAGGGAAAGCAGCGGCTTCTCCCTCCAGCGGGCGGGGAAAATGCCTAAAAAAACTCGTCCGTCAGACGTTGGAAAAAGAAGGGTTCGCCCTCAAGGGATTCTCTGAAACAAGAAAGGAACGGACTGTCTTCATCACCAAGAGCACAGCCGAGCGAAACAAAAAATCGTCTTCCGCCGACGAAGTACAAAAAGAGGCCGGCCGTCTTTGGAAAGAAAAGGGGAAGAAAGCACCCGAAACCGAAGGGGACTCAAATCCAGCAGCAAAAATGAAAGAAGGGGAAGATCTTTAAAAGGAAAGGGAAGAGGCTTCTCACTCGATTGTGGAGACGACACCATCAATGGGAAAGCCCGTCGCGAAGAAAGAGAAAAAGAATTATCCGAATTGGATGGGGTTTCTTAGCCATATCCCAAGTACAGTCGAGGGGGGGTAAGCGCTCACCAAAACTGGGGGGGGGGAAAGGAAAAGGTCAGCACTCCCCGACCTGGGGGAAAGGAAATCGGACACATAAGTAGAGGAAGGGAGAGAATCCCCTGTTTAATCCCCTCGAAGAAAAGAAAGAGAAGGGGAGGAACACCACAGGGGGGGGAAGCCTGCGACATTTTACCACGAAACAGGGGAAATTCGGGGGAAAGGGGGAATGTTGTTAAGTGCTTCACTGAAAAGGAGAAAGGGGCACACCCGGGCAAGGAAAAAAAAATTCCTCCGATCCACCGCAAAAAAGGGTCGAAGGAAAATCCGCGAATCCCCTCCTATCCAAATAGTAATCGGACATGCCACTCGCAAGGAAGGGAACAGGGGGAAAAAAGAGAAATTTCTTGTCCGCAACAGGGGAGGGAAGCGACGGAAAAAAAATGCTCCACTTGCTTCACACTAGCCGCAAAGAGGTTCAATGCTCAAACTCTTCGGAAGAAAGAAAAAGTCTCGATCGGCGAAAAAAGGAAGAATCTCCCGCTTTTCCTCAGAAGGTGAAGGGGGGAAAGAGATATGCCGACGAAAAAATGTGTTTCCGCCGTTAACGCTCTTGTCCGGAAAGATCAGAAGCAACAAAAAAAGGGGAAGAAAAGATAGAGATCCAGGCCGTGGCAAAGAAGGAAAAGGGAATGGTTTGAGTAGGGGAAAAGGATATCCTCGTCCCTGGAAAATGGGGAGGAGGAAACTGCGGGAGAAGGGGGCGGAGCGCTCGCGGATTTTCCGGGAGGGGAATTATGGGAAAAAAACGCTTTTGATCATTTGAAAGTGAAGTGGGACGGCGAAAGGGCGACGCACGTGGATCCTTTTGAAGAAGGTCGCTTCGGAAAAGGGAAAGGGGCGGAGCTTCGTGAACCTGTGAAAAAGGAGGCTTCGCGTGGAAAAGGGATTTTATTACGGGGGGGAGCGAGCGCTCCGGACGAATCGAAAGGGGGGGGGGGGGAGGGGCTGTGGAGGAGGGGAAAAATCCTGTACCTGTTTTTCCGCTAGATTTCAGATTTCAAAAACATAAAAGATGCGAAATGCTAAGGAAAAACTTGTCGAAGAGGAAAGACTCACCTTGTGTGGACGATAACGAAAGGAAAAAGGAAAGGGGAGCTTAAAAAAGGAGAACGAGGGGTCCGATTTTCAAACATAAAAGAAAAGGAGGGGGGGTGCTTACCGTACTCAAAAAGAAAGGGAGAGCTAGGTACCGGAAAGGAGAAGACCAAACAGCAATTCGGAAAGGAAAAACGAAGACGTGCTCCGCAAATTGGGGAAGGATGGATGAAAAGGGCGCATCCCAGCCTGCGGGAGAGAAGCTGAGGAAAAAAAGACATTTTTCGGAAAGGGGAAGGACGGAAAGAGAGGCTGTAGGAAGTGAATTTTTAAGAAGACCGAAAAAGAGGTAACTGACGGCGGCGGAATACGACATCTATGCCGTCTGGGGGAAGGGGGAGGGGTTCTTAATCATTGGAGGAGAGACGTGATTAGGGGGGGCATTCACCGTCGTCAGAGGGAGAAAATGGTTTGATAACCGGATGGGAAGAGGCATTCGCTAAATCTTACGGACAGGGCGCGCTTCGGGGATGGAGGGGATCCGGAAGGGGGAAACTGGTTGCCCGTTATGAACAATGGAAAAAGCTGTTATCTCCGAGCAGAGGAACACTATTTTTGGGAAAAGGGGGGCGGGTCGGACGTGAGGGGAGTAAAGAAGGGATTGATCATACGTATTAATCTGTTCAAGGTTCAGGAGAAGGCTGTCGCCCGGGAAAGCTCTTTGTGGGGAAAGACCCACTCTGCTACGGGGGGGGGGGGAGGAACAATGGCAGAAAGAAAGTCACGTTTAATTTTCTTCGGGTAGGGTCTGGGAGGAGGGGGGGGGTCATTAGGCAATCGTCGGGAAAGACGCAAAAGACGGGAAAGGCCGCAACAACTTTGGGGAGAGGAGGGGGAAAGGGGAATCTTACCTTTAAATTTGAAAAAAAATTTTAACTCTTACAAGAGGTCCCGCAGGACGCAAAGGAAGTGTTCTTTGGGATAGTAATGCTAGTGATGGTCGTTGTAAGTTGGGGGGGAGGTGGGTGCATATATCGTCTCACAAAAGGGTCCTCTTTGGGGTTACGTGTCAAAGCTGATCTTTGTTACGACGAAGGAGGGAACCCAAGGTTGCAAGAGTCTGGATAAGTCGTGAAGGGGTTAGATGTCAACACCGGACAATCCGGTGAAGTGGAGTAGCCGCGGGCTCTATCCTTGTCACCGCATGGAGCGCCCAATAAAGGGGATCAGGATATGCCCTAATTGGGGGAGGGAAAAAAGATTACAGTCAGGAAGGGGAGGGACTTAATTTGAGTCTGATCAGAAGAAGGGGTCAATGAGGGGAAAAAAGGTGAGTGATGCTCGCCGGAACAGGTCGGGACACTTTTTTTCCAGGCGGAAGTGGACCACGGCGAAAGCCGTTGAAACAGAAGCTCTCTCAAAGAGAAAACTCTTAGTGAAGAAGAGTGAAGGGGAACGGTAATAGGGTTCTCCGTGGGAGATTGAAACCAAGACGGGGAACAGATCACCCTTTCAGGGAAAGGAAAGTTTTGTGCCGCGGGAAAAGGGGGGGCGCATCGCGATGAGAAGTTTGTTGGCAGGAGGAAAGGATTCGCGTTAGCTGGGAAAAAGGAAAAGGAGAGACAAATTGAACTTCAGTCAATTTCCTAAGAAAGAAAGCGGGCGGGAATAAAAAAAGGGCCGTCGTCCCCTCAGCTTAATCCAAAAAAGGGGGGGGGGGGGGGGGGTTTGTAGAGGGGGGAAAAGGAGGCGAATTGGTGTTTGGGGGGGCAAGAATCATCGATCAGTAAAAAAAGGAAGAAATTTTGGTTCAAACAAGGAAGGGTTTTTTCTGACAATAGATGGGTGCCGCTGAAGCTAAGAGGGAGCGATGCGGTAGCAATGGGAAAAGGAATTGATTGCGACTGGTGGGGGGAAAAACGTTTTGCAAAAAGCGAAAAAAGGCTGTGGGGAATTGCCTATTAAGAAAGGGATGTCAGGGGAGGAAAGGAGGGGGGATGATGAGGTAGGTAACCAAAAAAAAAAGAGGTTCGTCCTGAAAGAGTGGAGACGAGAAAAAGATTGGCTAAAAAAGGGGATTTACCCTAAGCCCAGAAAGAAAAATGGCCGACAGAGAAGGGGGGGGAGGAACTACGTGTCGGCCCCGAAAAGATTCTTTCTTTTGACTTGCAAGGGGGAGGAAAAGATCAACACAACAACGAGGGGAGGGGGGGGGAGGGGAGGAAAAAAAGTCGTCTTCAGAGGAAAAAGGGGAGAAAAGGGGAATAATAGAAGGGACTTCATGGGGAAGAAAATCCATAAAATCTCAAGGTGTCTCCATCCTTTTGACTCCTGTGCAAGGGGGGAGGAAAATTTTTGGGGGAAAAAAGAAAGAGATTCGCCATCTTTCCTTCGGAGGTCTTGGGAATCGTCTCCACTCTCATTGTACGAAAAAAAAAAAAAAAAGGTTATCCTCATCTCCCAAAAAAAAGGGGATATCCCGCCCGAAATTACATTCGGGAAGGAAACCACGTCCAGAGGGGGAAAAACGCACAGTCCTCCGTAACCCAGGGGAGAAATCACGAAACATTGCTCAAAAAGGGGGGGGGGATCGTAGCAAGCAGAGGAGGGAAAGGCACTCAATCTTCTTGTGGAAAAAAGAGAGGCCCACATTCAGAGAAGGGCTTCCTGATAGGAGAATGAAACCCTTCCCCAAACACCAATCGCCAAAAAAAAAAAAAAAAACTCCCAACAACAAACCAAAAAAATTAAGGGGCTCCTCTTATGGGCCGAGAACCCGGGGGAGGCAAAAAGCCTCCGCAGTGAGCGCTTAGGGGAGAGGGGGGGAATCTCATGGGAGGGATCTCTACCGCTAAGGAATCCGTAGCGGGGACAAAACCACTCCGACGCTGAGAGGGGCGGCTCGGTCTCTGCCCAGGACCAAAAAGAAGTGCCCGCCAGGGTGTATAGAAAGCTCCACAGGAGACAAATAAGGAAAGGAATGGGCAGGAAGAAATAGACTCCTCTTAGAGGAGGGGGGTCCCAACGCGGGAAAGAAGCGGCAATCGTCATGAAACGTGGTTTGTGAGCCCTGTCAATGCGATGCTAAAAAAAGGAACGGCCTAACCCTAGGAAAAGGGACTCAAGACTCCAATTAAAGGAGAATTACGAAAAAACCCTTTCTGTACTGTGACCATTCGAAGAAGATTCCACAACAAAAAGTGCCGTGTGAGGACTCGGTTACCCTTCTATGAAATGCAGCAAAAGGAGGACAGAACAGTCTTGCAACGGTGTTAGGAAAAAGAACCAGGCAAGAAGAAAAGGGGGAACCTGTGGTGCGCGACTCAAGGGGAAAAGTCGGGGAGAAACTCGAAAGGAAAAAAAACACCGGCTTGGTTCGCACTTTCTAAGGGCCCCCAAAGAAAGGTGTCCCACGGCCCAAAAAACAAAGCCCTTTCTATAACAAAAAAGGGGCACAACGGAAAAAAGGAATTAGGAATCGTCTTAATGTTAAAATTTTTGGGGGGGAAGAATTAACGTTCCATCTTCCCAAGGGGGAATCAAAAAAGACTTGTTGCCTTCCGGAAAAGGGGACTTTGAAGAAAAAAAAGAGGGCCTCCTTCGCTTGCTAACAAAGAAGGGGCACATTCCCGTGGGGGAAAAATGCTGCCAATGGAAAAGAACTACCATACGCAGGAAAGGAAAATCTTCACAAGAAGAGGAAAAAGGGCGACGCTCTTTTTGGGAACTTCCAAACGTTTGGAGAGCTTCCTACGTCTTATCAAAAAAGGGTTATGGAAGACGGAAGTAAAAGCAACTCCAGCCGGTCCGAAAAAAAGGGGGAAAAATATTGGGGGAAAAAGGTCTGCTCGGAGATAAACAATAAACACCAATCGAAAGTGTTCGGGAATCCGGAAAAGGATCTTTGAAGAGAAAATCAGTGGAGAGTCTCCCAAGGCGAAAAGAGACCGAAGATTTCTCGAAATGCCGACATCAAAAGAAACATAAGTTATCCAAGGGAAAAAAAGCATGGACAAAAAAGGACTCTCACCAGCAAGGGAAAGGGAGTCATCAAAAGAAAGGAGAAAAAAGCATCGCCCGCCCACGTCGCAAAAGGTCTAGAAAGGACTATCACCCGCGTCGAAAGGAAAAATTAACTTCCTCACAAAAGAATTCCGGCATTCTCAAAGGGGAAAGGGAGGGGGAGGTCAGCTGGAAGAAACTTGATTCTTTCCGCGAAAGGGACCCACGATGGGTGATAAGGAAGGAAAGCAATTTTGCGGGCCCTTCCGAGAGGGGGAAGGAACTCATCAGGAGAAGAGGGGGGGGAGGGTCTTACCATATAAACCAGGGAAAGGGAGGAAAGATCGTTAAGCGGCACCATGGGCAAAAAAAAAAAAGGTCAGCAACCCCCCGAAAGGGGTCTTTCCTTGAGAAAAAGGGACTCAAGAACAGGGGGAAAAAAAAGAAGATTGAAGCCCTCGCCGTTATCGTCCTACACGGGGGAGTAAGAGGGTTTTACCACACATGTGGAAAAGGGGGTAGGTTGTGATCACGTTAAAGGAAGATCCTCGTGCAAAAAGAAAGAGCGTGTCAATTCATCAGAAGCCAAAGGGAAAGCGTCGATTCGTTCCGGACGCGGAAGGACCCCGCATCAATACACCAAAAAAGACTGGCCTCTCAGAAAAAAAAAGGAGAAAACCAGGGGAGGTGAAAAGATTGCGTTCCGCACCGTCTGGGCAGAAAGACGGTTCCACCTGCTCCACGTGAGAGAGAAAAACACTTCAAGCTGAAATGGAAAGCGTCTGCAGAATTCCATCAGAAGAGAGCTCTCCCGAAGAGAAAAAAAAAAGGCCGAACATTAAACATTTTCACAGGAGCGAGAAACGATCCGCTCAAACCATTCCAGGTGTTAGGGAGGAGGGAAAACCTG
>Ga0179591_1191449_pt1 | contig 10639 bp, 9 predicted proteins | sample CZOMad2_1_08_16f_FD_182891 | JGI IMG/M metagenome (GOLD analysis project Ga0179591, IMG submission 182891) | Vadose zone soil fungal communities from Angelo Coast Range Reserve, California, USA - CZOMad2_1_08_16fungal (PacBio error correction) | ecosystem: Environmental > Terrestrial > Soil >...
CGCCTCCTTAAATTCCAGCCTATATCGGCGCAGTAAAGAGAGGGAGCGCCCATAAAGGCACGGCGTAAAGAACCAGACCAAGGACATCACGGATACACTAGGGGACGACAGACTAATGCTCTGGACCTCCTAACCTGGGGGGTCGAAGAGGGGGGGAAACGAAAACCCTGACCTTTGAAGGTAACATGAGCGGGTCCGGGTGCCCTTGTGATCGTGTCAAATTCAAGGAAAACCAAAAGGGGTCTCCCTGAAATGGTGATCCCGCACATATTCTGGGGGGAAAAGTTAAGGGGGGTGACGAAGAAGAACCATCCAAGCTTTCCAGTGGTAACGAGTCATGCAGACTTAAGAAAAGACGTAAGGTCGAGAGGGAGGTCTGTTCACAGAAGAGCAATCAACGACTGAGAACGGAGACAGGGTCCTTACTAACCCCGAGAAAGAGTGCCTCGCTTCCGTAGAAACGCATGCAGATCTATATCGGGGAAAACAGCCATGAATCCGGGAAGCAAATTCGGTCAAAGGGGGGGAAAAGATAAATTTGCTAAAGAGATGGATATCCTTCCATATGGCTCCTTTATTGAGAGAAGAGAGGTGAGGAATACTTCTTCTGAGGGGGGTAGATTCCACTGTCTTACGGAGAGAAAGAGAGATCAGGAAACAGCAAAGTGGACTCGACAACCACAAATTATATTATTAAAAGGAGAGAGACTTGATGGGGAGAATGAGGGAAGATAGGTCGGGCCTCATACGTACACCAATAAGTGGAGTACTCGAGGAGATAACCAATGGCCAGCGGGAAGGGCGAAAAAAGGCGGGCGGATAAAGGATCTTCTAGCTCTGAAAGGATTTACACTCTAGAATTCCAGGGTGAGAAATCGAGGACCGCTCGTGCTGAAGAAATAGGGGCAAGACGTCTCAAAAGGGGGATCTGGCATTATGAAGTATCTAAGTCTTTAAGGCTCAATTGAGTGGGGGGAGAAAAAGGGGGGGAGCTCGTGCAACGTGTAATTGTGGAGAAGTCAGGTACTCGACAAACTTGTCAAGAATAGGGGGGATAACAATAAATCAAAAGTCGCTGTTGATGGAGAACAGTCGGGGAACCTCCTGCGAGGTGGACGAGAAAAGGGAAAAAGCGTGGCTGAAACTCCGGACCGTTCACATTGGGAAAGCGACTAGGAGGAAAAAAGGAGGCAGGTAATGGACCTAGCTTTCGGTCTGGAACCGAGAAATTGGATTAAAGGGGATGGATCGATCTCGAAATTATTTTCAAAAGAGGGCCAGCGCATGCCCGGATAGACAATTATTGACTCGAAAGTCCACGGGACGCGGGAAAGGGAAAACAGAGGATCTCAGGTATCTAGCTTGCCCGATCGATGAGAATCCGCCTGACAGGACAAAGCGAATTCCGGTCAGGGGATTGGGCGGGCAACTAGTTTTTGCAGAAACTGAAACGTCGGGGGGGGGGTTGGGAAACCTCTCGGTCATTCCCTTTATAACGCAACCCTTACTGTAATCAGAGAAAAGAACAAAGGAAGAGACAGGTGCTCCCGCTCGAACTTAAAACCCAAGATTTTTTGGGCGTGGGTATCGATTAAATACGTGGAACAAGCTGAGTCTTATGCTGAGGGGAAAAATAAATTCTAGGGGGGTTGGAACGGGATCAGACGCAAAGGCTGGTAGGCCGACGCCCTCGTATGGCTAGAAGAGGGGCTACACGTTCAATACGGTGAGGGTCGAGCAAAAGGGCCGTTAAAGCTAAAAGAAAGGAAAAAGGACAACGAAAGATGCCTTCAATAAAAGGGGAAGGGGGACTGGACGAATATAGTCGCAGAAAATCAATATTCTGGGCCTAGGAAATGGTAGTGAAGGTAAGGATAACTATAGCGCCGTAGGGGGTCTCAATTGAGACAGACCTGTTTCTTGTTAAACTAAAGTCACCGGGAAAAAAGCGGCCCCCTAGAGAGGTCAAGAGCTTCGAGACACCCCAGGAACGGCGTAGGCGGAAGAAAGATCTGAGCACGACTCCAGTTTGGCGATATTTCTTCATAACACCCCTAGGAGGCGCGGGGGGGCAGGTAGGCAGGGCTGAAATAATTCGCGGACAGACCTCGAGCGCGGCATGACGAGGGGGGAAAGTAAGTGGGGATAGGACGGCTGTCCCCGCAGTAAAGAAGGCCCGAGGGGACCGGTGAACAGGAGTAATTCTATAGAATTCGCCAAAGAAAGAAGATCTCAGAACTGAATGGGCACGATAACTTCAAGTGCTCTAAGGTAACTGAAACTACTGAGGCTTGAAGAAGTCTAATCCGTACGGATCTCGCGCCATTACTCTATCCTAGAGAGGAAAAAGCGCGCCTTGCAACGGAGAGAGCAGAGGTGGTAGCGGGTCTTGAGGAGATCGCCGGGGGAAGCGGGTCTCGCCGGGAGGGGGGCTTGAAACTAGAAAAATGGGGTAAGGGAATGAATTCCGCTCCGTGATCTGGACGGCTCTAATAACTATCGTGCGTAAAGAATAAAAAAGAGAAAGGACCACGACACACGAGAACCCCCCTACTTCTTCCACACGTAAGCCCTAATCGGGGAGAACATGACAGTCGTCAGGGGGCCACGGAACTCTGACCTACTAACTGAAAAAGGGAAACCATCAAGTACGTCTTACATAAGACAGGAAACGTGTCCGACTAGATTCGAAGGACAATCCTCAAATCATAAACGGCAATGCACCACATACCTCGAGAAGGGGACTCACTCGGACTTTGGAAGAATCGCTCGGGGTTCCCCAAAAGGAAGTGGTCCTCCGCTCCGCCCTGGGAGGAATTCTGGGACTCTCTGAAAAAAGAGCCTATAAATTGCGTTCCGCTAAGATCTCTCTTTGCAAACCGTTTGTGAATTCCTTTTCACTCAGGAACGAGCATTTTTTGCTGGAGGGTTAAAAAAGTAAAAAAAGTAAAGCAGGGATTTGTAGGGAACAAGTGCCAGTGGGGAAAGGGAGGTAAAAAACATAAAATGCAAGATCGGTCACGGAAAATCTCTCGGAGTTCGCTGCGCCAAAACTTTCCACAAAGGAAGCGTTTTGTTGCTCCTTGTACAGGGGGGGGAAACCGCAACACAAAAGAGAGAGCAAATGACGTCAACAACAAAAACTAGGGAAAGAGAGAGAAGGACGTCGCGGGGGGTTGCGGGCAAAAGGGGGACTACCGCCTAACAAAGAGGGCTGTGTGGACGAGGGGACTTTCGCGGCTACTCCTGAGAGCTTGGGGTCCGTGTCAAGCAAGCAGGCGCTGTGTCTACAGAACAACTTGGTGGCAATTGGGGGTGTCCCGAAATAAATGGGCAAAAAAAATCGCCCACACGGGGGTCAAAAATTCCAGAAACAAAAATGCTAATTACTAGTGAAAACAACCGAAAACCTTTGGGGGCGGTACCCACGAAGAGATAGCGAAAAACCGGAAGGGAGAGAGACTCGTTACGCCGCCTGAAGACCACAAGGAGGAAGAACAGGGTAGGATCTAAAATTAACTGAGGGGGGAAAAACGCTCTTAGCCACAGGGAACGACGTGCGTCACTGGGGTTCTCAATTTATGGTGAAATAGTCCATTGTTATGATGTGGCGGCACGGGCTCAGAAAGAAGGAAACATAGGCCTTTCCAAAGTCTATTGGTTACAGACGTAATTGAGTGTGAGTTTTTGGGACGCGTAGTCGGTTGGCTCGGGAACGCGCCTTGAGTTGGGAAAAAGCTAAGGGTTATTATGACTTAGGGGAAAGAATAGGTTGGTTATCGGTTGGACGCTTCAAAATCGCTGAAGGAAGATCCTCACGGCTAGAAGTAAGGAAGGGTCCACCTCACGGACCTGGAGACATTTCCTGAAAACATGGTTTCTCGGGGAAAAAAGGAAGAGGCCGCGCGCGAACCTTCATAAACACAGCCCAGAGAGAAAGATGTCTCGTGAAGGAAAGCGCTCAAAAAACTCTGTTAAAGCGTGAGTACGGGGTCTAGAGACGGCCAGGCTGATGTGTAAGAACAAGGAGGAAAAATTCACGTCTGAGAGGTTCGCGCCCAGGACTAAAGGCGATCGGTCGTGCGTTGGGAGCCAGAGAAAAAAAAAACCGACGGGGTCAAGAGGAAGCTGTAAGAGGGACTCCGACAGAAATACAACACTCCAAATTCCAGAAGCTCGCTAGGAGCTACGGGTAGGGAGAGACTGAAAGCACACAAGAGAACCTCGCGCATACTGGGGGAAAGAAGAGAGATTCGCCACGGGTATGACTAAGCTTAAGGGGTGGACGACTCCGGTTAAAGCATCGTTGAGGGAATAAGGACCTGTTCAAACTCGTTTGGAAAAATTACAGTTCTGGTGAGGTGAACGCACATGTTACATTGTCTCATCAAAAGCAAAGCTAAAGCGCGAGACGGCAGGAGTGACTTCACGACCCAGTACCGCAGCGGCCCACAATCCTAGAAGCGTAAAAAAAAAAGCGACGAAATGCCTGAGCGAAAAACCCTTATTAGAGTCAAGCCGGAGGAAAAGAGGGAAAATAGACGCAAAATGCTCGCCAGAACGCGTCGTGGACCTTGACAAACTATGAGCGACACGCCCGAGGGACGTCCATACCTGGCCGAATTCTTGATCTTGAGCGCGGGGGGAAAAAAAAATACGAATTGGGTACTCATCAACCGACGAAAAGGTGGGCAAAGATCAATCTAGAAAAGAAAAAAGAATTCAAGGTTGACGCTCGAAGGGGGGAGGACAGGGGAGCAAAAAGTTTTTAGAAGTAGGAAGCCGTCCGGGGGGGAGTTAGCCAACTGGGGCCTGGACCGGGGTTCCTCACCAAGCGTTCAGATCCAGTGGGTATCACCGACGAGGATGGGGGGACGATCCGAACATTACATATCAAAACTAAGGAAGGTAGTATCTACAGCGCTACGGAAAGAACTCTACCAGCTAAAGAAATCAGATAAACTAGTCGTTCCACTCAGGAGAAGGAATCTCCCCTTAAATGACGTCGAGGGGTCTAGGAGATACAAGAGGAGGGAAGGAAAAAAAATCTGAAATTCCTCTCCCGATCCCCTAAAAGTTCATCACGTCACGAATAAAAGTACTCCCAAAAAGGTGCTAAGCACGAAAGAGATGGGCATAGGGGAGAGTCTAGAGCTCAAGACCTGCAGGTGAACGGTCGGAGCAGCTAATAAGGGATTGAAAGGGGATCTTGTTGAACAGAGAGACAGGCATGTTCTCCAGTAACTTGTATAAAAGCACATAGAGGAGGGGGGGATGATGTTTTCATCTCCATGAAAAGTGCCATTTACACTCTCATGGGCAACCGTCCAAAATAAATTTTCCGAGAGGGAGGTCTGTTCAACGCAGCTGCCGGGACAATATCTACAGGGGCTCAAGGGGACTTCAGGGCAACCAAAAGAGGGATTGACCTCGCTGCCTGAGCACGACATCTGTCGAGAGCGAACTAATCAGGGGAGAAGCGGGTAAGAATTCCGGCCTAGGGGAAAAGAGCCGAAATGTTGACCTCAGAACGGAGAGCCCTTAACAGGAAGGGTGGGAAAGAGAAGATGTGTCTTAGTCCTTCTTCGGGGTCTCATTGAACTGTCCGGGAGGATCGCCATATTCCTCACCACGAAGATGAGCTCATCTCAACAACAACCCTTATTATGAGGGTAAAATATAGAGATACGTTCATGGTAGGATGTGATCTGGGCGAGGCCTCCATACATTTCATATAAAACATAAGAGGTGATTAAACATCATGAGCGGAAATAACATCACGGAAAAGTGGGGAGAGACGCGGCTGAGAATCAGAACGGGGCGAAGGGTCTCAAAATGGAGTTACAGCGTATCATCTTTTGAGATCTCGATCCTCTTAGGGCGAAAAGCGAGGGGGGGGAGAAAAAGGGCTACGGTTGCTCAAACGAAGACATGATAACGAAAAAATACGTCGGAGAAGAAGGGAAAAACCGCCCGCGAGGCACGGTGAAACTGTGGTGGCTACTTTCTTGAGAAAATACAGAGGGGAAGGCACGCGTTGTAGAGGATGCCCAGAGCCCCTATCTCTGGTCGGGCGAAAAAAGGAAGGGAGGATAATGGAATGTGCAAAAAAAGTATCACAAGAAATCAGAGAAAATGCTCCTGACCGTTCACATAGCGTGCTCTCTTCGAAAAGGGGAAACGGCAGGTATTTGGAAAAAGAGCCTTTCGGCTGTCGCAAGTTAAATTTAGGTATGTGTATTGAAGAAAAATACGCGAGCATGGGGGGGGCAATAGAGAAATAGGGTAGCGCTAATCTGCGGAAGGTCCTGCGGATCCTTCGACGGAATCACGGGAGGTGCGCGGAGGCAGGTAAGAGGATTGGAACCACGGCAAATCGTAACCGAATGACAAGGAAGAACGATTGGGGGGACTGGACTTCGAGGAAAGCGCGTGGTGCCTACAAGGGATCTAACGTCCTTTTTAGGAAAACTCTGACAGGCATCGGAGGGTAAAACCCGGACTGCTCGACGACTAAAAGAAAGGAGGAAAAAAACATGTGAACTCCCCTGAGAGGGGGAAACAGTCGCAAACGATCTGGGGGGAGGTTGCTCTATTTGATCGGGAAAAAGACGGTGTCGGGTTCTTTGGGGGGGGGGTGGGGGTGGGGGGTTTGTGGGGTGGGAACGGGGCAACAGCTGAGGGGTGGGGAGGCACATAGTCACTAAAGAGTGGGGGGGGCGTTCGCATAAACCCGAGGGATGGGGACATCCAAGTTGTCCCACGGTCAAAATCCTGGGGATGGTATCAATTTGGGCAGGGAAGATGCAGATACCCGACTTACTTAATCAAGGCTTGGGGATCGGAATATAAAGTCGGCATGCTCCACTCTAGGATGTTGAAGTTTTGGACCTCGGAAATATAAAGGGGTCCAATTCGGGGCGCTGCCTATTTCGGGGACCGGTATGCGAAAAAACCAACAATTTTTCTGTTAAAACACGACCGAAAAGAAGTGACGAGGTAAACCGAATATCTGAAAGGAGCAAGAGAAAGGGGAGGCGTAACGGCTTCTCGGATCGACGATCTATCAAGACTTCAGGGCGAGAGTCCTAAGGAGAAAAAAACCGAGGAGAGAGGGTGTGAATGAAAAAATTGCTTTACGTCTGGAGCAACCTACCTCAGAATAGAGATGGATTGAGTAAGTGAGTGGTTCTCTGCTTCGTCCCCTTCTTCAAGATCGGGGCCTCGTGACCTTGCTTTGTGTTGAGGTCGGACGTCATTATCTTCGGCCATCCACGAAGGAAAAGCGACTGGCGCGAAATCATACTTTCTAGACATGGAAAACTGGGAAAAGGAAAAGGAGCGACATGGACGACATTCTAATCGGCATAGTAACTCGACAAGTACGAAGGAGAAGTCATCGGATAGCGCGCCTTAAGCGATTCTAGAAAGATGGCGGTGGCGAATCCAGGGAGAGACCGCTGCTTTCCTGAAGAGAAAAGGGAAATAAGTACAATGGAGTAAAGGGGATACTGGATTGACGTAAGCAGAATAGAATCAGGTGAGTTCTTGGAAAATAAAGCGACTTACCCACGCCCACGGACCCAACCTAAACATAAGGAGACACACTACGGCGTGGAGACATGACTGCGTCGGTGCCTCGAACCTAGCAGACTACTCGGAAAAAAGAAAAAAAGCAAATTCCGGATTGCCCTCCTCCGACCACGGAACTACTGTAGAAAAGGGAGGTACTCGAAACTGGAAGAAAAGCACACCGCATCAACACATCAGCATTTACATCTTCAGAAGCTTCTGTGGCCGACTCAAGGTGGAAACCCAACTCAGTTAAGCGCTGTGGACTACCGCCTTGTCGCAAGCCTGCTTTTCTCTGGCGGGGGGTCGGAAGAGCTCTCTATCGAAACCATAATAGAGAGGGCAGTGGGCCAACCCGGTTTTCAGGCCCGGTTTCAACTAGGGACTATTGTGGGGAGGTTTTGCCATTGGGGAGAGAGGAAAGGGGGATTGGTGAAGGGAACAAGGAACATGGACTGTAACAAAAATGCAGCTGCACGGGAAAAGCTATTATGGAGAGAGCAAAGACACTCAGGAAAAAGACGGCGTTTTTACTGGAGCCGCGTAACGGGTTACAAGGGAACCCCAAAACATCTCCGAGCAAAAAAAACAAAATGGAGAAGGATATGAGTAGGGACAGGGGTTTCGGGTCACCCGTACTCTTGAAACGACAACGAGTAAGTTTGGGGGACTGGAAGGGAGGAGAAACATGCCCTGCTCGCTTTTACAAGTTCATAAAGAGTCGCGGTCGACAGTTGAACCACTGGTCATGGTTGTCCCCGAATCACAAACTACGATGCCCGCCTGCAAAATGCCCGCAAAAATGATAGGTTGAAACGAAGTGAATGCCTTACGGGTTCGGTACCACAGAAGAGAAATATTCTGGAAAATCAGTCTTAGACGAGGAGAGGGCAGCCTAGGATACCTACCATAGAGCGCGAACGGCGTGGGGGGGTCACCCAAGAGAGGGGACACCGAAGAGGGAGGGAAAACTGTCCCCAGAGGGGGTGTTATGCCAGGGTGAGGATGTAGGCTAATAAAACTGCCTTCTATATTCCGGTCTTCTAGGGGAACTAAAGGAAGGGAAAAATTGTGCGTGGGGTCCGCGTATGGTACAGGGGGATCTCAACACCACTCCTTAGTAGACACCGTAGTTGGGGTTACTTGGTGGGGGAAGGCTTATTTGGGTGGTCGTTTGTCGTTGTGACATCAAAGGAGAAAAGCAAGCCCGGGAGATATATACAGTGAAAAGATCACACTGAGGAAAGAGAAATGTACTTCACCAGTCCTGGAAGAAAGCCGCGTCTCTCGCGCGAAATTATGTCAATCATCAAAAAATAACTATCACGAGATCGATCTCGTAGACTTCGCTCGCTACAGGTATCTGTATCGGAGTGGGGGAAAAAAAAATAGAAACGGGGAGGGGAAATCAGGTCAAGGCGCCAAGGCGTCAGCAAACGAGAGCACTTTGAAAAATTTCTCGCAATCCTAAGGCGATCTTCATGAAATTTTGCATGACTACTACGAAATCCGTCCGAGCACGGTACCAACTTCGGATCTGGAAGGAACGGGTGGGGCGCAGAAGAGAACAAACTGAGAAAGGGAAGAAGCTCCGCGCTCGAGGGGATGAGACGTCAACTGGATTCACCGGAAGGAGAATCAAGATACATTTGTAGCAGATACGATACCTGGGCAATGCGTCGAACTAAGACGTCCTCGTACCGAACGCGGGTACAATAGGGCGATGCTCAATTTCCCGAAAGAGAGGGGGGGTACGGATGATGGGGAAAGCAATGAATTGCAACATCAGGAAAAATCTAAGGGCTCAGGAAGAAGCAGGAACAAACGTGAAGAACCGGAAGAAAAAAAACTTCAAGCAGAAAAGGAACCTAAAGTCTCTTAAACGACGAGCTTCGCGAAACTCTTATTTCTAGTAGGTTGAAAGAGACGGCCGATAACCGGCCCCTTGCTGATACTCAGACTAGCGTGAGAAAAGTAGAAAATGGTGGGGGGGGGGGGGGGGGGGGCGCCAGAGGGAGTCAAGCAACCCAAATTCCCGTTATTCAAAGGGAAGAGATTGGTGGGACACCAAGCGCATGGATACACGCCATCCGACGCTTGTGCAAGAAAAGGAATCTAGCACGCCACCATAAAAAAAAAGAGAAAGCGTTGGAGCGCGTAATAAAGCCGGGGTCGCCCGGGTCCTGAAGGGGGGTCTCTGGAGGAAAGACCGTCCGGGGCGGGGTCACCGCCTGGCAGGGTAAGGTTGCCTCAAAAAAGGAAAGGCTAGGGAGGGGGAGTACCCAGCTTAAAGAGGAGCATCCGAACTATAGGGGAGATGATGTCAGGGTGCTATCTCCTAAAGACTCAGACGTCACTCCGCTCCTCGATGACATATAACTAACATCAGGGAAAAAGTAGAGCTCCTCTGAAAGCTCTAAATCTCTGAGAAAGGCAGGGTCTCGCCTCAAATCCCGTCTCTCGGACGGTAAAATCCCCTTTCATCAACGTAGAACTCAAATGTCTCCAGCCAATGCGCTGTTCCATAAAAGAAAGGGGGGGGTGGTGGGTCGGGGGGGGATGGGGGGGGGCGCCGAAAATAGGGAACTTTCATGAGACACACGAAGATCTAGTTAAATGGGGATCGTTGCCATCGAGACAGGCAGTTTCTAAAACCAATGAACTGTGTATAAGCACCAGAAACGATGCGGTGATGGGTCGATCTCAATCCTTGCCAGTGAACCCTCGGCGTAGTTCATGGGGCCAAAAACTGGGAAGGGGACGATCGGGCGGGGACAGGGGAACTTCACTCCTGGGAAAAAACGCTGGGCTACTAAACATTTCCTTATCGCCCCCGAGACGTCAGTGAACTCTATGGTCAGGAGAGCAGCGGAATCAAAAATAGATAAAACTGATCCGAGGGGAATACTCATGGAGGCAAATAGAAAGAGGGGAGTTAAAAACTCAAGCGGATAGACCTGAAAGCTGGCTCTGGAAATTTGACAGCGAAGAGTTGACGTCAGCCTGAATGTCTTGGGAGTTCACTTGTGAGGGCAGGCGCCAGTCATCAAATCGGGGAAAAACAAGT
>Ga0179591_1294783_pt1 | contig 10639 bp, 17 predicted proteins | sample CZOMad2_1_08_16f_FD_182891 | JGI IMG/M metagenome (GOLD analysis project Ga0179591, IMG submission 182891) | Vadose zone soil fungal communities from Angelo Coast Range Reserve, California, USA - CZOMad2_1_08_16fungal (PacBio error correction) | ecosystem: Environmental > Terrestrial > Soil >...
ATCTCTCAAACATCCTTGTTCAGAAGTTCAGAAGAGAAGCTCCACATGGGGCGATGATGAGTTTGAAAAAATCCTGGTAAGGGGGCTTCGAAAAGCGGATGAAGGGTAATGACTTTAACTTAAGGAAGGGAGACCCCCTTAAGGAGCCCTCCAGTAAAAAACGTTTGTTAAAAAGGCTTGTGGCCTTCCACTAACTTATCCTCCTGGGGAATGAGGACGGTGTGTAGGAGCACATTTGGGGGGGAAGTCATATAGCAGTAGGCGGAAAAAGGTTCTGGGGAGTAATAGTCGAAACAAAGGAGGTGTCTAATTGTTGTGTGTACGTTAGGGGTCAATATTGGCGGGAAGCTGGCCGAGGGTTTCGAAGGGAAAGAGAGTGGGTAGAATAGGGAATGAAAGAAGCATTGTGCGCTTCACGGACTACCGACATGAGAAGAAGAAGGGCACACGGGTAGTGATCTGGTATTAGTGTGGGGGGGGAGGTGCCCGTGCGTTTGAAAAAAAGGTAGGGTTAACATGGAGGAGCAATGAAGGATCGACGGATAAGAACTTTTCTATGGTTTGAGCTTCCCCAAACGGGCCTGCAAAAACGTAGTCAGAAAAGAAGAAAACAATCATAGAGGGGGACGTTTGGGGGGAACTGGGGGAAAGACGACACAAACATTCGGGGAAACACAAAAAAAACACGAAGTTTCATTTACGTTCGAACGAGGCATAAGAGGCGGAAAAAACAACCCACTTTCACCAAAGAGTTTTCCTAACCGTCGACGGGAAGGAATGGGGGGGGATCTATAGAGACACCCCACAAACGAAAGGAGGAGGGACACATCTTGGGGGGGGGGGGGGGGGGGAGACAGAGAGGGGGGGAACAGCAGGATGAAGTCAGGGCCACCACAATTCCTTAGCAAGGGAGGACGAAGTTTTAAGTTAGGGGAGTTCCAATGGCATAAACTGCCCGTCAAGTCCTCAATATTTCAACTAAGTGAATCATTAGTGAAGAAAGATCGGGTAACTGGTCGACCCAAATAATCGCTAAAATAGGAGTACCCGTTATACCCCACTGCCTCACCTTCCCTCCCCATTGGGGGAAAGAAAAGAGTACAGCTAATGACAGACTGTGTATTGTCCGAAAATACCGCGAGCAATCTGAGTGGAGTTGAGACCATCTCTATTCCTACCGGAAAAGCATGTCAATTTTTTGTTTATTGATAGTGTTAAAAGAGCAAAGGGAATGAGTAGACTGTGCCTCAGCGGTGCCAACACTTAACTCTCTACAGGCATAAAATAAACATAACAAAACCGAATGATTGAATACTTTTCGGATATATACTGAACCATCGACTACTAAGTTTGGAGCGGCTGTAGACCAGTGCTGAGCCTCGAAATTGGGGGATCGAGCCCTGTATTCACACATGGGGTTCTCTAACCCTTGAAGAGGGGGGGGGGGGGCTGATCGTCCCACCGACGTTTGAAGACTTCGCCAACAGGAAACCCACTTCTAATACATACGCGAAAGAAAGGAAGAGAGGAAACGAGTGATGAGACGGACGTCAAGTCCGCCCACACACCCTTTTGGTTGTTAATCCGGGAAGGGGGGGGTAATGCATCTGACTTTTCTGGGTCCCAAGGAATACACACCGACTTAACCATAAAGGAAAAGAAAGGGGGGAAGTGCCGTTCCAAGCCGCTTGCTAACGGAGCTTCCTACAACCCACGGATGGGGCCCAAGGCAACATGATGAAAGTCAAGACCGCTACATTGTATAGGGGGAGGTTGCGGGCCACTAGCCGGGGGCGCACGGTAAAATTCTGGAAATGTGTCTGAAGAAACGAGGAGTTTGATGTTTTTAGAAACCGAACACAAAGCTACAATTTACAGGGGTAAAGGCCCGGTCAAAACAACCAAGAGAAAAAAACAAAAGAGGACTCCGGGGTTTCCCTCTGATGTCTCCAGTATCAGGCCTGTTGTCCCTTCTGGTATAATTCAATGGAAAAGGAAACGTTAGGGTGAGATAACCCTCAGGCAGGAAAGTGAAGGAGGAATTCATACTAGCCCTCATTCAGTGGGAAAGGCTGGACAGCCCTGGCAAGAAAAGAAAAGGAAAGTTACCGCCGGCTGGTGTTAGGGGGGTGATTGAAAAGGGGGGGGGGAACATCTACATGTCAAAAAGGATAAGGGTTGTTCCTACTAAAGGGGGAGAGGAAAAGAGGGGAGGAATTGTAGAGTCCTAAGAATCTGGGCGTTCATCACTTTGAAAAGACGAGTGACGGCTCTTAAGTCTTGGTAATGATGGGGAAAAAAGGACACGTCGCTATGTGGGAAGTGGCTCTGGTAACTTAACCACGCTGTCTCGCTCACCCACCCCCAAAAGGGAACGCAAAAAGAGTCTAATCCTCACTTTGTGGGGAGAAAGGGTTGGGGGAACTCCGTACTGTCGTCTCGTGTTACAAAAAACAGGAGAAAACCACGGTTCTTGGGGTAAAATTGATTGAGAGGGTCAAGTCCGCGACCAGAACAAAGGGACGGCATTGAGCCACTTGGACCTTCCTTGGATTGATCTTATTAGACAAACCAACACACCAAGCTGCGAGTAGAATAAGTCTTTCATCCAAGGATTTCAAACGTGGCTACTCTATCATGGGAAAAGGGAGGCCAGTTCATGGCGCGCTCATCAGGCAAAAGAACAACGGGCGGGTGAGAAGGTTGGTCTGCCCATGAAAGGAGTATCAAAATCCCCAAACAGGTCGCAAAAAAAGTGAGAGAATACTTGAGCGACTGTTGGGGTTGAGGTTCCTAAAAAGAGAATTATTGCAAGAGGGAACGGGGATACAAAAAGGGGGGGTCCAATCGGACATGTTATTTATATCGAAGGAATATTTCAAGAGCAAATCAAGATTGTTTAAAAAGAATTCACGTCTGGTGCAAAAGAAAGTTGTCGGGAAAGAACATGGAGGAGAAGGAGAAACTCAGAAAAAAAAGGAGTGGTTTAAATATGATCCAACAAGTGTGTGAAAGACATTCCTCAGGAAAAGACACAGTGCATGAGTGGGCGGGGTGGAAGGGCAGACAGCCTAAAGTGAAACGTACCGTAGTTCTAGTCGGAAAGCTTACTTCAAGTAGGACGGATCTGATGTTTTTTACCCCAAAGGGGAACGGGATGTACCAGAAAAGTGAAAAGCGAATGGAGAGGGACGGAGTGAGAGGGGGGTGGAAAAGTCTGTGGGGGGGGTAAGGGGGGAGGAGAGGAGGGAAGGGTGGGAGATAGCAAAAAGGGAAGGGGCGGCGAGAGGGGGAGAGACGGAGGTGGAAAGAGCCAAGAGGGAGAGGTTGGGAGGGTGGAAGGGGGGGGAGGGGGTAGGGGTAAGGGAGGGGGGGGGGGGGAAAGGGGGGGGAAGCGAGGGGTGATGAGCGTGGGGGTGTGAAAAGGTGGAATGAGGGCGGAGTGGCGTGGGGTGGGGGGGGGAAGGGTGAGGAGGGGGGGAAGGGGAGGGAGGGGGGCGGGAAGGGGGTTAGAGTTGGGGGAGGTGGAGGGGATGTGGGAGGGAGGGACGGCAAGGAGCAGAACGGTAAGTGGGAGGGAGGTGAAGGGAGAGGGAGGGGGAAGAAAAGGGGGGGGCAGGGGAACGGTGCGGGAGGGGAGGGGAGGGAGGTGTGATGCGGGGGGGGTCGTTAGGGGGGAGCAGGGGGGGGGGGGGCAAGGCGGGGGTGGGATGAGGGTGGGGAGGGGGGTAAACTAGGAGGGGAAAGTTAGGGTGAGAGGCAGGAGGGGGAGCCATTCTTCCTCCTTAACATCAGAGGCGTACGAGGGGGACAATGGGGGGGTGGAGGAGATGTCTCTAACCCAGTCACTTTTTAATGATGTTGTGGCTATTTCTAAAAACCTCAGGAACGTAACCTTTAAAGGTTTTCAGAACGAACAAGCCAGGGAGGGAAACCTACGTAAAAACGAGGGGGACCGAAAGATGGAGTGACAATTTTCGGGTCCTTCCATAAATTCGGGTGACTGTGAGTAGCGTTGGGAATATAGGGTAGCAAGCGAAGTGAGAAAAAAAAGTACTTTATTGGAGGTATGACAGAGAAGGTATAGGGGCAACCTTGTGGAAATCATCGACGATTCCATATGGCAACTTATTCTACGAAAAAAACAAAAAGGGTGATAGGGGGAAGGACTTTAAGCGAGCGCATCAGAACAGAAAGGGAGCTGAAGTATTACCTGCATTATTCAAAAAGATGACCGGTTTTCAATAATCGGTTGGGGAGGGTAGTATAAGCCCCATTTCAATGAGAAAAATTGGGGGGGGGGGATCGCCTGGGATCTAAACTCTATTCAACTTAGGTGGAGAGGATCCTCCATCGTAGAGTTCGTAGTCGGAGTTGCCACACGGAAAAGTCCAAGAAAAAGAAGAGGTGGGGAGGGGGGAAAAGGGGTTGAGAGTACTGGGGTGAAGTTAATGAAGAAGAAACTCTTTACGCAATCAGGAATGATTGGGGTTAAGCAGAAAAAAAGGGTAAAATCAAAAAAGGAGGGTCAGCTAGCTGCTGGTCTCGAGAAGAAAAAAATCCCTAAGTATGTGGGGGAGGAGCGCAAAGGAAGGGGGGGGGAGCTTATCCAGTTATCTTTAAAAAGGGGGGGGGGGAGGAAAGGTGAGTTATGGTATTTGAGAGTTCGTGGAAAGAAAGGGCTTGAGTGGAGTGGGGGGTACTACGCAGTGAGTACTTAAATTGAATGAATGAGCAAGGTACTGAATATTGGAAAGGGGTAGACTTTACACGCAGGTAAATTGAGATGGAGGAAAGAAAGGAGGGAGTTTTACTGGGGTCAGAAGTGATCAGGGCCCAATATGAGTGGAGACAAAGATGCCGAAATAGGGGTATGGGTCTTAAGAATAATGAGAATGGTCAGGCGAAGGGAAAAAAAAAGGGGGGGGTAAATGTTTGTGGGGAAAGTTATAAAAGACACTCACTCAAAATCAAATGATTGGGTGGAAAGAGTGACTGGGAAAGAGGGGGGAGTTAAGAAACTGCCATAATTAGGATTGGTTGTGTGAGAGGTCAAGTTTTGGTGGGTTGATGTGTAAGGGGCTAACCAATATGAGAAAAAAAGAAGATAAGGGCCCGAAATAGATAGACTTTTCAAATTCAGAAGGGAAGAGCAAGAAATTGACAAAAAGAAAGATTTATTAAGAAGAAGCGCGAAAGTCCAGAGAGATCATGGGGTAGGAAGGACAACGTTAGAAGACGTAACTCAACTCAGAGAAAGGACTAGGAATGCAATGGACCTCTGTGGGAAATCGACGACTCATAATACCTTAAGGAACTTGAAAAAGGGGGGGAAACACGATGAAAACCCTCATGACTCCTGGTCCAAAACAATTATGATTAAATTCAATATAGGGATCGACACAATTACAGAATATTTCCGAAGAGGGGGGGAAGGACACACGAAGAGACACTGGAATGGGAGGAGACTTTTCGGGGGGGGAATAATGAAGTTTGTTTACAAGGAAAAAACAAATAGATGACTCGGTGTGGGGGGGGGGGGACCAATGATCAAAAGACAAAAAAAAAGGGAAAAGAATGGGGGCAACTCAGAAAAAATGATCGAACACAAGGATGAAAAAGGGATTAAGGTCAAAGGAAAGCAGATGGGGTTTACAGCAAGTTTTACCACCCTTTGACAGATCAAAGAAAAAAAAAGGGGGAAGGGGGGGACAAGTTGCCGGACTTAGGCCGGGAGCACCATAAGGGGGGGGGATTTGGGGTCAAAAAAAATGCAAGGGGGAGACGCGATGGTCCAAAAGTAAATCTATCTGAAAAAAATGAGGAAAATCACATAGCAAAGGAGAGGAGAGGCAAAGGGGAGCTTCCCTGTCGGGGTCACCAACACTGTGTGAATCCAATGGGGGAGGGGCTAAGGTGTATGAAGAACTCGAGGTTTCCTAAACAAACACGTGGTGTTGTGGACAATTCGAACTCTTTAAAATTTCAGAGAAATTGGGGCTTGCGGGAAAGGAATCCTACGCACAAATCAAGGTGGGTGGGTTCTAAGTGAAAAGACTACAGGCGAGCTTTGTGTTAGGCAGGCCAGTCTGGACCGCACAAAGGAATGGGAAGTGTGGTTGGGAAAGGGGAGGTGAAAAAATTAAAATGAATGATACAACCCATTGAAATATCCAGAAATAATTTGGAGGGCGATGAGGGAAAAGGAATTAGGGAGTTGAGGGGGAGAGTCCATCATATTTGTCAAAAGAATAGAAGGGGGGGGCAAGGCCAGGGAGTGACGGGAGGTAATCGGGGGTCGCAAGTCGAGGTGCAAGAATTGTTGGGGGTGGCGTGAGTTGGGGATTCCCGGGAGAGGCAGGGGGGTGAGAATAATTAAGGCAGCTACGGAATAAGAAGAAGATGTTGGATTCGTGAAAAAGTTCGGACCGGAAATGACTGAAGGGAGGAGCTTGCAGAAAGAGGGGGTATTTGGGCTTTGTTGCAGGTGGGGGCACGTAGTTTGTAAATTAGGGTAAAAGTGCGCCATCTCGTATTCCACAAAAGTAGGGGGGGGGGGGTGGGGGGCACTAATTCCCTAACATGACAATCCCAACCACGGAGAGCCTACACCCAACTCACGAGAAACTTTCTGGGGTAGTAAAGCCGAGACCCAGCTCAGGAGTTTCAAAAAAGAGGAAAACGATTGAGGGGGGAGCTTCGAGCTCTAGTCCATCCAACAAAGGGCCAACACCCCCATTTTTGTCCTCACTGGCAGTTGGTTTGAAGCAGGAAGCTTGTGACGCCACGCAACTCCGGAGAAGCAATCTTTGCTAAAGTATCTTTCGGGGGGTCATGAGGGCCGTCAGAACCCAAGTAACCTGCTCAAGATTTGTCATGGATAAGAACTGAAGATGGGCAACGGGAAGGGACATAATATTTCACGAAACGCGATACCAGTATTCAAAAATGGGGACCGAGGACAAAATATCCTAAACATCTCGGCGGCCGAAGGATTACGAAAAAGCTCCACCGACCACTTACTGAAACGCCGGGGGGGAAAAAGAGAAAAGAGGGATCATCTCCAGACAAATCTGAGGCAAAAAAAAAGCGTAACCATCTGTGAGGGGAACTAGTCAAAATAGGACAAGGGAAGGTGGGACCCAGGGGTTCTCAAATGGAGGGGAACGCAAACACCTCATGGAAACATATAAACTTTGAAACCCTGGGAAGGGGAATCGAAAAAAAAGAAGAACAAAGCTGCCGAACGAAGGGTTTTGAAAGTAAGACGATTGGATCTGGCACCAACACTAAAAGAAAAGGAGTTAAAGGCGAAATTCTCAAAGGGGACTCGGAGTAGTGGAAGTCGCCCACTGAGAGAGCAAAAAAGTTTGGGAGAAACGTTGAGAGGGGGTGACTTAATCGTGGTTCGAGCAAACTACGCGTCCCAACAACCCACTGAGAAGGGAGACATACGAGCCTGAAGGAAAGCATAAGTGATATAAAAGATTGCTATGGAAAGGCCTTAGGGAGGCCAGGCAATCAAACATGGGGTTTGTGGGGGGGTCGGAGGAAAAAACAAGTGCCGTTGTCCGCCGAGGAACTTCGATATTTACAGGGTCAAAGAAAGAAAGACTAAGGGACCCCATCCAAGGTGGTTCAATCCTGCTGGTGCTAAAATCAAAGAGAAAATACCCAAAAAGAAGAGGGGGAAGAGGTCCCCCTCAACCAAAGGAGGAGGCCGATTACCCTTGACTAGAATTACACAAATTGTAGTAAGAAAGGGGGTCGGCTCCACTAGCAGTTGTGAGATAACGTTTTGTACTTGAAGGGGGCACAGGAGGTGTGCCTTAGCACAGTCGGACTTGAATGAAGGTTTGAGAACACCGAAACTATCTAAATTAAAGTCCGGAAAAGAAAAAGCAGAAGCAAACCCCATACTGGCAAGAAGAAGACGTCCCGCTTGGTGTATGCTTACCTTCGTCCTGTGAGGGGGGGTAGAGGGGGAAAAGCGGTTACCGCAAGTTTCGTTGTTTTGAATACCAAAGAAAACGAATGGGAGAGGGAAACTAGGAGACGAAAAAAAGGGGACAGGGGAATGGGAAACGCGGCTCCAAGTTCAACAACGAAAATCATCAATCAAGGATGGGGGGGGGGAGTGATAGCATGATGCAAAAAAAAAAAAAAAAAAATGGTGTTGGAAACAATCATAAAATGGAAGAATAGAGACGCCGATTCGAATAAAGCGAGTCCGAAAGAATAAGGGAAAAGAGGGGGCTATAGAGATGGCGTTCCAGAGCAATTCTTGGAATCTTCACTTCCCTTGGACACTTGGAAAGGAAGAGTACCAATAACCGTAACGTGGAAAAAATTGGCAAGTCAAAACGGTGCAATCTTGGAACATCTCGATCGTAAACAAAACAACAGTCGGAGACCAGGAATTCTTCCTCCCCCGCTTTGGGGGGGAGAACTTGTGAGGTGGGGACCTCCTGGAGAATGGGAATACTCGATCGGGGGGGGTCGTACCCAAAGCTACAAAGTGGGGGGCTGGGGGGGGTGATGGAAATAGGGACAAAGTGTTTAACACTAAAAGACACCAGGACTCTAGTTGCACTTTGGGCGCTTGGGATGAATAATGAAAGACTCGTCGACAACCAAACGGGAGCTGAGAAAAGAAAGGGTCCGCTAGAACCAAGAATGGAAAGGTTTCAGGAAGCGAGGGTGGCGGTAGGGGGGGGGCCAGTCTCGTCAGCAGGGAAAAGAACACTGGGATGGGGTTTAGGGGGGGGGTAAGGTCACCAACGAAGCGAAAAAATGAAAGTCGGAGGGGCAATCAGAGACACATGGGGAGGGGGTTAGAGAAGGAATCGAAATGGGGTGGGGGGTGGTGAAGATAGGAGGAATTGTTGTAATAAGATTTACCGTCTTGGAATCGACATTGGGAAAGATAAGACAAGAAGTTGAAGAGGCTTGGACTAGGCTGTTTCAAGACATAGGAAACCGAAAGATAGTCTACAGCTGAAAAAGAGGTGTAAAGAAAAGGGGGGGGAAGAGACGCAGACCCAATTATCTGGTGAAAAAGGGGTATGATATCAAATGGGGAAGCAAAATGAGAAGAAACCAACAGAAAGGGCCTAGGTTTCGGGGGGTAAAGGTGAAAGGGAAACGACGGAGGGTCGCGCCATTGGGAAACTGAAACCGGAGTTATTCGGCGTATCCTGAAAGGCGGGTCGGGGAAGGGAAAGGGGTATGAAAAAAAGAACGGAGGTAACAGGGGGAAAAATTAACAGAGAAAAGAAAAGGAGAAGACAAGGTCATCAATATGACGGTACTGTTTGGACACCGGTGTACTAGGGGGGGGGGTGGATGAAAAAGGGAAAAAGGGGGATTGTAGATATGTGGGAGGTGGAAGCGCAGAACTACATGAACTGGTGTCAGAAGAACATGCCAGTGCCAACTCACTGATCAAACTTAGAAAAAGAGGGAATAAAGGGGGAGAAGGAAAAGGAATGTTGAAAACTATCGTCGACGACTGATGTCTGAAGGGGATTCGCCTAGGAGGGAGTCGTTATAATAAGAGGAAAAACGACTGGCGTGAAGTTGGGAGGGGATTGGGACAACCTTGGGTACCATCAGCGATACCAACTTCACAGAACACCAAAAGGGGGGAAAAGATTACCAGGGGAAGGGACTTTGGAAGGCCTTATAAGGCAATCATCGCTCGAAACAAAGGGGAGTTCATCGGGGGGAGTGTTGGGGAGGGAAATACTGAAGGGTTGTCTTACAATACCCATCTTAAAGTGGGACAAAGGTTATCGAACAAGGGAGGTCCCAAAGAGGACCTCAAGACATTGAGTTGCAACTCACTACTCTCTATTTAGGATTAAAGGGGGGTTGCCAAAAAAAGCACAAAGACCTGGAAGGGGTGGGAAAGGGGGAGATGGGTTTGATCTGCTTGATAATTAAAAGGGGGAAATACACGCTGCGCAAGAGCTTTAATGATTTTTTGCGGGGGAAAAAAAGAAAGAAAAATCAACCCACTGGAATACTTCATTACAGAGAGCTGTCGGAGAAGAGTCCCAACTACGAACCAGATTCGACGCTTCAAGGGGGGGAAAAAAAGAGAAATTTCTTTACCGGAAGTTGTACAAAAAAAGGGGGGGGGTGCATAAACGTGGAGGGGGATGCGGGAACAAAGGTTCGGGAAGGAGAAAGGGTGAGGATCATGTTGGGGGAAAAAAACGGTAACGTAAAATTGTTTAATGTTTCTTCAAAACGAAGGGGTCGGAATGGTAGGAACTGTGGGTCATGCAGGGGAAAACATGAAACATAAGAGTAGTAAAAGTGCCCGTCAATGTAAGTCCAGGTGGTTCTTCTCAAAGGTTACCCAGGTTGGTAAGACCTTAAGGGGTGATTGCGTATCCCCATACGTAGACGTGGTAGACACAGCTGGACAGATCGCTTTTCGGGGGGGTGAGAAAGGGGAGAAGATGGGGTGGGGGAACGAAAGTAAGGTTGGGAATTGGGGGGGGGGCGGAGGAGAGGGGGTAGTCGAGCATGACTATGGGGGGGTGGGGACACGCTAGGGAAGTAGAAGAGGGGGCGGGGTGGTCGGGGGGGGAAAATCGGAATGCGAGATGTGGTGTTAAGTTGGCGGCAG
>Ga0179591_1172112_pt1 | contig 10638 bp, 12 predicted proteins | sample CZOMad2_1_08_16f_FD_182891 | JGI IMG/M metagenome (GOLD analysis project Ga0179591, IMG submission 182891) | Vadose zone soil fungal communities from Angelo Coast Range Reserve, California, USA - CZOMad2_1_08_16fungal (PacBio error correction) | ecosystem: Environmental > Terrestrial > Soil >...
GAAAGGAAAGCCGAGCTTATCACCCGGAAGTGACTGGAAGGTGAATCTCATTTTATGGTAAGAAGTGGGGACTTTAGCAGAAATTGCTGTCGGCGCTTTATGGGGGCGGCTTTAACAGGTACAAAGCAAGAAACGGCATAACCGGCAAAACGACACTTGTTTCTTTGCAGAAGGAGAAAGGGGAAATGGAAGGGCAGGAAAAGGAGAAAGTTGGTCAGACTGGAAGAACGAAGAGGAGGGGAGGGGGTTCTTGTAGATGCAGCAAAAAATCTGGCAGGACTGGGGGGGGAAAAAGAAGAGCAGTGTCAAGAGCATCGGACTCACATAACGTTAAGAGAAGGGAGAGGGCAGCTTCCAGGCAGCGAGAATGCTCTTTTGACTGGTAAAAGGTGCAGGACGTCTAGGGTAGTCATGGAAAGGCCACATGATCAAAGAGTACAGGGGTGGTCCTATTGCCAAATGCGAAAAAGTTTTGCTGGGAGAGGGTGAAGCGGCACAGGGAGGCCTCTCAGGTCTTCCTGATATTTCTCGAATCGCTACATGACAGAAAGAGGAGGAGGAGGGCCTAAAAGAAAGCACAGAGGGAAAAGAAAGTTTAAACTCACCACCGTGGGGGGGAACTGATTAAAAGGACCCTTTCAAACACGGGGGCGAATTGATACAGCCCTGTGAAAGAAGACAGACTATGTACATAAGACGGGCGAAACCACGTGTAGAAAAGTTCGCAAAATAGGGAGTGAAAGGAAAGGGAACCCTCGGAGGGAGAGATTGGGCTTCCGAAACTGAACAAAACACTCGAAGAAGTTTTCAACTTAAATAAAGGAGTCAATGAAGAAGCGGTTACACAGACAATACGAACCGCTATGGGGAATAACAGGAAAAAAAGCGAGCGCACGGACAGGCAAAAAAAGTTCTCCCATGGAAAAAGAATTCAACCAGAAGCTTTTGAAAAGAGGACTAAAGAGAACCGGAAAAAAGGAAAATCATCGAGTGCTTCGGCGGGAAAATCTCCTGAAAGGAGCGATCCGCAGTTGCCGTCGTCAGGAGGAAAAAAGGGGCACCAGAAGGGGGGAAAAGAATATAATGAAAGCTGACATAGTTAGGGGGGAAAAAAGGGGCAGGGACAGAGAGAGTAATGAGAGGAAGACAGGTGGGAAATCTTTATAAAGAAATTAGGATCCAATTATGGGCTAACACGATGAAGTTGAATCGTCAACTCAGCCCGTAAAGTCGATGCTCAATACGGGGGGAGGACAATTCCCCGGGCTCACCGGGGTACGGACTGACGGAAGTATGGGTAGGGGTTTACCCAAGTGTATTTCTCTCGTGGGGAGGGCGCCGTCCTTCACACTCGCGGCTTCATAAAGGACCCAAAAGGTTTGTTGTCCGGCCTGGGTGGTGAAAAGAAAGGGACGGAAAGTGTAGACGGGTCAAAAGTACGGGCGATAATGGTTCAGGATCTGTGGAGTAGAAGAAAAAACTTCAGAGGGTGGGAGAATCTAGTACCGGAATCAATTTCTGGTGGTAAGGGGGATGTTGTCTAAAGGGAGTTGACAAGAGGAGGAATTGTTTGGGGGGTGGAGGGGGAGGACACCGGAGTGATACGCGACTCCGGGGGGGGAAAACGAAAAAAAAAAAAAAAAAGTTCTCATCGAGGGAAAGAAGAAAGGGACAGGTCACGGTGATAAAGTAAAAAAGGGGGGGTGAACGCCAACTGGCAGCAAGGGTCGTTAGAAGGAGATACAAAGGTTGGGAGAGGGTTTGGACCGACTACATCTTCGAGTAAAGAAACAAGGGTAGAGGAGAGAAAAAAGAAGGTAGGTGGGAACAAACAAAGAACGGAACCGTTTCTAAAAAGGGAAAGAATGTTGCTTCCTTAGATGCAAAAAAAAAGGGGCGGGGAATTCGACCGTAAGGGAAGGAGGGAATGCGCTGCGCGGAGGGCTCACGGTGGAGCCCACGTATTCGGGAACTCCTGACTTTCACAAAGACCAACCAAAAACAAGGAGCATATGGGGGGGGTGGGCAACATGAAGATCGTACGGCAAGTTTAAGAGACATCCGCCAAACCACAGAGTTGAGAACGCTTTATCGACGAAAAAGTAAAAAATGATCTCAACAAGAAGGGACAGCTCCAATGTGGAAGATTAAAGAGCCAGGAACAAGGTTCGGGCTTGCATCTGAAAATCCTCGGGATGACGGGAGGTATAATCAAGAGCAAAAAAGTGGAACTCTACATCTTCCTGATTAAGGGTGACGTTACTTCTCTCCAAGATAAAGAAGCCCTCTCTGAAGGGGCTTCCAGTCCTTAGGTAAAGACAGAATTATGATCGAGATTTTGGGGGAGGCACGAGGCCCCTGCTTCAAAGAAGAGATACGCTCGCAAATGTATTGCCCCAGGGTCCCGACCCGCAGCTCACACTTGGGGGGGGTGTTCTTCTTCCACGCAAAGGTGTTCTTCACAGGAGGGGCTGGCGCGCAGGTTTTTGTGAGGAACGAGGGATCGAATTGTAAGAAAAGGGAAGGTCCCTAGACTACTGTCGGGGGGAGTTACTCTAGTAGCATAGGAAAAAGTAAAGCTGGTGTAAGGTTGGGACCAGGAGGAAAGGAATAAAGTTGGGGTATCATGGTAGCGGACAGCGTGCACATGGTTTATGAATAGGTGAGCGCAGGAGATGGCCAACGTATGGGAAGTGGGAAAGCGAGTAAGCGAGTTCGCAGTTTGGGAAGTTCTGCATCATTATAAAATCAATGTGGTTAGACATTAACGAAAAGGATCACGGAAAAAAAGAACCAAGGGCGGCGAATGCCTACATCGGGAGAGCAAAGGGTGGGTTTGTATCACGCCACTATGTTGAAACAGCTGTGACTTCGATCCTAAGGACAAAGGGGGCGTGAATTCTCTAAAAGGGGGCGGGCTGGAATGCATCGAGAAAAACGTCAGGCTGCAGCGCTACTGTAAAAAGGAAAGCATCATTGAATCCGTCTAGTCACGAAAGGGGGGGATAGATGCGGAACCTGGGGCAACAGGATCTACGGGGTTTCAACTGGCAAAAATGAGGGCGATTTCATCCTTTGTAGACCTGACGACAATAACGGAAATGTCATACTTAAAAGGGATGTTCCACGAGCATTTCAGCCGGAGAGGGGGAGCGAGCATAATATGTCGAGGGAGGAAGTGCTCTTTGAATTGCGGGACTGTTTTGGGAAAAAAAAAAAATGAAGTTCCAGGAAGTTTGTCTTCGATAGAAAGAAACTCCATGAACTCTCCGCAGCCTTTTTCAAGGAAAAAGAAATCTAGGCCGGTCCTATACGCAGGAGGGAAAGGGGCTCTCAAAGAAGGGGGGGCTGAAACTGAATGAGGGGAATTGCCTTGGAAAGAATTCGTGACTTCAAAGCATACCTAAAAGAAGGGAAAGGATGCTCCATCAAATGGATTAACAATACATTCGATTGAAACCGAAAAAATTTGGGATTAAACAGCTTCTTCTGGATCGAGAAAGAAAAAAAGAGAAAGGCTTAAGAGAGAGAACCGCAAGGGGGGGAAGGCTAATAACCACTTGGAGCGCACGGGCAATCTGCATTTTAGGGTGGAGAAGGGTGAGGGGGTCCTATCCTGTTGGGGGAGGAAAGGATGCTGTCTTTCTTCAACGACTAAGGAAAAGGCATCAGAAGGGGACCGCAATAACTTTTCTTTGTTCTTCCACTGGGAGAGTAGGTAGAAATAAACCGTCTAGAGTACATACTGGCCATTAATCAGTTCTGAGGGGGTCAGGTTTCTGGGTATCATCAGTAACGAAAAATAATGGGAATAGAAGTGGTTGTGGGCCACCATTAATCAGGTCAAGCTCAAACAATGTATACAATCTTCGGTCATCTCTGCCATCCAGGTAGACGAGGGGGAACTGGCTCGGGTTACAATGTAGGGGGGAATGATTACTTCAGGCAAAGGATTCGTGGCGGGCACAAAGCACCGATAGGAAGTTTTTTTAAAGGGAAAGGGCGAATACTTTGGGAGGTCTAGAGAAACCGTCGTGCATCCAAGCTTAATTATGACATGGGAAAGTAACAAGTCTCGAGCAGTACAAAGGTCTGTTCTAGAACGAAAAATCCCGACGGTGGGCGATAGGAAAAGCCACCCGGAAATCTCTTTGAAGGACCTATAGCGCCCACCGACTTTTTCACATCTGGGAGAGAAGTGGATTACAAAGGAAACCATCTCCAAAAAATGATGCAGGAGCGCCAACTTGGAGGTTAATAATCGGGTCTGGATTAGACCACTTGGGATGAGTAATGGAGGACGAACGCATCCTCTACGCGCATCGCTCTATGCTGTGCAAAAAGGCCAAGAAAATGGAAGAGGAGACAACCTGGAAACGCTACTTCATCAACGATTTTCAAGAGACTAGCAAACAAAGAACTGCGCCCATTTCTCCCTGTCCCAGCAAGGACAACGATCGATTGGGGAGCGGGGGGAGCGACCGATCAAATGACGAAGATAAAGAGGGAGGGTAAATATCCCAAAAGGAAAGAAGGCGAATCCGCGGGGGAAAACGGGAGTAAATGGTCTAGGTCGACACCGAAGGGGCTGCAGACAATGAAAGCGTATATGGAGGGATTTTCTGGCAAAGAAGGGATCTACATTATTCAGCGAATAAATTTTCCAGGAGGACATAACTAGGGGGGATCAATAAGCATTGCGAATAAGGGATCGCAAGAGTACCCTAAGGCGAGTAGCTTGAGGGGAGTCATTCACTCTAATCGGTGCTGGGTCTGAAATTTTTTAGTCTTTAAAAGTGTTATCTTTTAAAGGACATAACATTCACTTCATCGGTAGTTGTCCCTATTAAAACGAAATGTGGAGGAGAGGGTTTAAAAGGCAAAGATAGGGGAACTGTCCGCTTGTTCACAGGGACGGGTTTGGTGGAGATAAGGGGGGGACATATCGATGTCTTCTACAAAGGAGAGTAAGATGGTTTCGCGGCGTCGTGTATGCAAATATTTCTTTTAAGACGTGCCGGATGTTCTAAAGTCCTGTGGGGGAAAGAAGGAAACATTGGGGTGGTTATGCTGGTACATAGGGAAGGAGAATCTACTCAGGGTTATCAGTACAAACTTTCTGCATCTGAGAAGAGCGAAAAGCGGGGCCGGGACAAAGGGAAGAAGGTCAACAATGTGTTGGATCTCAAGCGAAAAATTTTCGAGGCTTTCGAGCAAAAGTTGGGTGAGGCGGTTGTGAACAGAAAGAGATCTCTCGGACACTCACAAACACGAGGGGCAAGGTCTTCTGGCTTACCACCGAGCTCCGTAGCACTGTTGCCCACCCGCCTCAAATGGTATCACCGGAAGGAGTCAAAAAATGGCTTTGACCTGATATCCCCCTTGTGGAACGTCTGAAAACAAACTTGCCTGAAAAAAAGCTTCGCTTATAGCGCTGCTCAAGGTGGATAAGGACGCACTGTTCTATGACTCAATACCGGACTAGTGAACAATCATAACAAACAAGGACGCCGGGGGCCAAAGTGCTAGAGGCTCCTTATCATAGGGGAATGTAATCACAAGATCTCGAGAAACCTCTTTATCGAGGTGAGGGGGATCAAAGGCCGTAACGCGGAGATTTAAAAGGAGCGCCAAACATCGAAAGAGGGGGCCACACGGAAACCGTTAAAGAAATCATTAACCACTCTGGCACCCAAAGGGTGTTCGGGTTTGTAAATCATGCCCTATCTTACTGGGACTTAGGGGGGGCTCATAATCGCTGAACCCAAGGGAAAAATCTACGGATCAGTTCAGGAGAAAACTATTTTCATAGGGGTAAGTTAGCTAAGAGACTCAATCAAGCGAGGTCCGGAAGCTAAAAGGCACTTATTGGAAACTCATATTATAGGGGTAAGGTGGGGGGAGCACGAGGCCCCGGTCAAGAATACGCGAGGTTGTGCCCCAGTGAAAAAGAAAGTCACTAAATGGACCGGGTCGGGGCATCAGATATGTGGATGTCTACTCTGAACGGGTTTAAGGTAGGGTCAACAGCTGATAATATGACATTCACGGTTCAAATATACTCTCTCTGAAGAGAAATTTGATCTTTAGTCCTCGATGAAGGGGAGATTTGAAAAGCTGCTGCATTAGCCATTTGGAGAAATTTGAGAGTGAGCGTACACTTGCAACCTAGGTGATGCAGAAGGAGGGGGGGAAGCAGCGTTAATTAAAGAAAAGGGGGGTTAATGTCAATCATAGATTCAGAGTGAAAGTGATGCGCTTTCGGTTCAGCAATGATCACATCCGAATGTTTTCAGGAAGTGAAAAAAGAATGTCAGCTACTGAACTCCAAAGGCGTCCTTCCTAGACAGGGGGATGGAAGGGGTGGTATCAAGGGCGGCAAGACTGTTTAAAAGGAGGGGGGCGGCATAGCTCGCGGAACGTCTTTGGGGGGCGTGGGGAGACATCTTTGTCGGTCTTCTGTCAAGACGCGAGCCGGGAGGAGAACAGACGGCGAAAGGGGTGACACCCATACAAATGTAACAAGAAAGGGAACGTCATATTCCAAGGGGGAGATCGCATAACCAGTGCAAATTAGTCTAATGGTGGGGGGGGGACCTTGCAAAACTTCAGCTCTTCGGAAAGGTGCTCCGCACGGCTTCAGAAAACATCAGAAGATTCACAAGGTGATTACATTTAACCCAAAAAATATGAGGAGAGAACTTTACTCTACGCGAGAGGCTACCGCAGGGGGGCGATGGCAACTCTGGGAAATGCTTAACTTTTTGGGAAAAAAGAGGGAGGGCCAGTAAGTTTGTCTAAATGAGAGCAAGCACGCCAAACTCCTCCACGGTTCCTTGTAAGAAGGGGGGAATCTCGCCAAGGGACATAGCAAATCCTGTATACTTTCTCGAGAAGGGGGAAAAGTGGAGTTCAGGCAGCGTTTCCGGGTTGCAAGGGAGTCGTGAACTGCAGCAGAAAAAGGCGACGCACCGGCTTGCTCCAGCAAATCTTAAAAATAAGAATAGGGGAAAGCGCCAAAATGTTGGGGTATTCACAGGCGGGATCTATTCAGAACAACACAAGGGAAGTAAGAGGGAAGGGGGGTAGATAAAACCAGAATCTGAATACCCCAGGGCGCCGAGGGGGAGTCGGCATTGTAGGGTTAATATTTTCGGGGAGAACCAGGGGGGGGCCGCCTTTAAAAAGTTCTGATTGATTCAAGGACTAAAGGGACTCAGAGAAAGAAGAAGAATCAAACGTTCCTTTGGCGAGCGGGAAAAAGTACATGCTTCGGAAAGGAAGAAAGGAGGATTTCAAATTGGACATGAGGAAAGGGAAACTATTGGGGGAAGGAGGGGGGACTTTTAGTCATGCCTACAAAATTAAAAAAAGCCTCGAATTTTGGAAAAAAGTAACAGGTTCAAAGAGCCAGGAGACAGATAGGGAGAAAAAAATCGCGAGAAGTTAACCATTCTTTCGTCCGAGGAAGGAGAGTGACAATGTCATCATGGACTTCGAGTGACTGTCGTTAGTAACAGGGGGAAACCACCCGGCGAGATCGGACGTTTTTGTGGAAGAACAAGGAGACACTTTGGCGGGGGCAGCCGAGATAACCTTCTTTAAGGAAGAAGAGGGGGAATTTCGTTCTTAAAGGCGCGAGGCAGGGGGCACAACTTTCGTGGAATTCCGCCGGAACGCAACATAGGGCGATCATTAACTGACAAAATGGCGGCGCTGTAGAACCCGCCTTGGACAACAAGCGTGAAACACACACAAAGGAAAATCATGACGATTTGGGGCATGATCGCAGTGATGGACGCTCTTCATCCGGAAAGGCTGACCACTGCGGATGTTGCTTATAGGGGATGACGAAACGGCCACTGAGACATAAGACTAAAACTGAAAGGGTGCCTTCCATACCAGGGATTGAAGGGAAGTCCAGGCGGAAACGAACTTAAAACGAGTTTTCAATAGACGCGCAAAATAAACTTGGGCCCAATGTCTCCCATGCCGCAAAGGGCACAATCATATTTGGGAGCGAGGACGCGAGTAAGGGATCACTCCTAGCAGAGTAGGGGGGCAGTCTCACGGGACATCGTCTAGCCGCGTTTGGGGATGTATTAAAACTGTCACTATACACAAAATGTTTCTGCGAAATTGATGCGTAAAAGAAAAAATGGAGGGGGGGGTAAAAAAAAAAATTTTAAGAAGGGGGGGGACAAGACATCTTCTGTATCTCTAATCGGGTCCATGGGGGTCCACGACGGATACCATAACGATACGAGAAGATTCTGCTACCAAGAGGTAATGGAGAATAGAAAAAATGGGCGATGAGGCGCTTTTCTCGATAAACAGCTCAAAAATATTGGCAGCTTAAGGAATGAGGTATGCTTTACAAAAGGGAGCAATTCAGGAGCAAGCAGGCAATTCCACGCAGAGATGAACGCACCGACAGGGAACGGAAAGAGGGGGGGGAAGATTCGAGGCAACCGTCAGCGGGGCACATGCCTTTGAGAGAATTTTGTGTTAATATCAGCGGAAAAGGACGATCAAGACGGCTCTAATAAAGTGGTGGGGGGGGGTATCTGGCTACGGATGCCTTATCAAAGGTCTTTTGAAAGTAAGGAAGGGGACTAAAATTGGGGGGGCCAAATATATACATTGTGGGGGTTTGGGGGGAACAGGCTTTGGAAAAATCGTCAGTAGTGAGCAGAGAAATAAACGGTGTTATCGCTAAAATAGCAGCGTCCTATTACTAATCGGAAAAGGCAGGGGCACCTGGGGGATAGTCACCAAAATGTGCGTCAAGCAAACACCAGGTTAGATGCTAAGAGGGAAGGGGAAAGTTGTGCAGGCGGTTGGTCAAAGAATAAGAGATCTCTAAAAAAACAAAAACTGAGGGAAAGATATGATATGTGAGGAGTGTTGGGGGGTTTTTGGGTTTGGTTTTCCAAACAAGAGAAAAATTTGTAGCTAACTATAAAAAAGTGTTCACGTTGATATTAAAAACATGGGGGAAGGAGAAATGAGGTGCCCGGCCGCTTCGCTAGACGTGCGCACTGTTGGGGACGCGAGAAACAGTAGAGGGTTCGAACTGCAGGCGGTCATGCAAAAGGAAGAAAACCAAAAATTGGAGCAATTGGGTCAGTAAGAGAACAAGTATCCAAAGAAAGTGAATTAAAAAAAGGGAAGCCAGAGACGCGCGCCACAAAAAAAGCTGGGTAACGGGGGGTACGACTACATCGGGGGGAGTATCTCCCAACTGGATGTGAACATCTACATTTTAATATAAACCTGAACCAAAGATCAGGACCCAATCGGTGGGCTACCGAATCGTTAATTGGTGAACGGGGTGTCTAATAAAGCTCTAAAAAAAGGGACGCGGACTATCCATTTACAGAGAAAAGATTGGAGCGTTTACTGATGGCTAAACATCGACTCATAGAAATCGGTCCGTGAAGAGAGAACCTGATGGGCGCCGACATTATTATCTATTTATGGGTATCCTAGAGGCCCAGGGAAGGACGAGGAGCAGCGCTGAATTTATGGCCAAAAGTGCAAAGACAATCCAGACCCCTTATGACAAAGTTCTTCAGACAAAAGAGGCTTGTCGAACCGCGACCTTTTACAATTCAACGGAGGAGACTCCTATGGCCAGGAGACGGTGACAGGATCGAGGCTGAAGAGGCAGGTGGACTCGGGCGCGTCCAATAAGGACAAATAAAAAGGTTTAATTGAATGACAAGGAAACAATGGGGCGAAGTTTATCGTGCTCGGCAAACGATGGGCCATAATCGGTGATGGAAAGGAGAGTTAAGATTGACGAAGGGACAGAAAACTGTGGATTGGAGGGTGCAACAGGATATCGGGGTGCGGGGGAAGTGAGGTCTTTCAAGCAGCAATGAGAAGACATCCTAATTTGGGACCCTAATGTAAGAAATTAGACGGCCACCAAAGGAGATACAGGAAGACAGGTCGGGAGTGTTTCAGGGTTTCACTTCTAAAGCTTTTGAAAGAAGGGGCGTCACTATCCTCGGGGGTCGAGGGTTTTGAGGTGATTCGGACGACATCTTTGAGCTGAAAAGAAGGACTCGCATCTGACAAGGATTGAGAAATCTCGCTTTAATCCCGAAAATGGGAATAATTAAAAGGAACGCGATTCAAAATGGTTGGTATCGAAGAAACTCAAATTGTAAAACAAGTTGGAATTTCAAAACGGGGGAGATGTAAGTCCTTTTGATAAGGACCTGACTAAGAGGGGGAAATTGTAATCTTAGAACGGTGACATGGCACCCAGAGTTAGGTCACGGCAAGAGAGTGAAAGAGCAGGAGGCATATTTAGAACAGACTGTGCTATGATCTTGTTAATGGATGGAAGGGGTTGGACAAACCATTCTATGAATTAGGTGGTATTCCTTATCTCCAATCACGACCGCCTAGCATTTGGGAAGGGATCCTAAAAGGACTCTTTCGAAACGAATTACTCGGGAAAAGGAGAGAGGGGAGGGAAAAGGGGCAGGGAAAGGCATTATTCCGTCGGTATGATTAAATGCGCCATCAAGCCTGAAAGTAGCAGCAACAGAGCAAAAAAGATGAACCATACAATTCGAGGGGTAAATGAAACGAAGAAAAGTGGTGATTCAGTCTTTCTGATTT
>Ga0179591_1301831_pt1 | contig 10638 bp, 15 predicted proteins | sample CZOMad2_1_08_16f_FD_182891 | JGI IMG/M metagenome (GOLD analysis project Ga0179591, IMG submission 182891) | Vadose zone soil fungal communities from Angelo Coast Range Reserve, California, USA - CZOMad2_1_08_16fungal (PacBio error correction) | ecosystem: Environmental > Terrestrial > Soil >...
GCAGGCTCAAGTCTATAACAAAACAGAAAAAGATAAAGACTGTCGAGATCCTAACAAATTGGTGTCGTCAACCCAAAGCCCATAAATCCGGAGAAATCTCGCTTGAACCAAGGAAAAAACGCCAAGTTGGTAATCATCAAGACTGTAACAGGGAAAAAGAGAACAGGGAGGACTTGAAAAACACCCTCTAGAACGGAAAAAACATCATCGGTGGGAAACCGTCCGGGGGTTTCGAAGAGCGAGGCCGGGAAGGGCTTAAATACCGAATATGCAGTGCGAAATAGCATCCTGAAGCAACCAGACGAAGATGCAAAGTTAGATTATGAAGAGACATTGTCACACAATCGCAGTTACTCAAAAAGTGGCAACGCCAAACTCCATCCAATAAAATCTTAGGCAAAAGGCCCCGGAAAAAACCATCGTCGCGAGGGGGGGAATAGTGCCTCCATATCCAGAGGACTGGGGCGAGGAAAAGATTGAAAGCTAACTCCCCAATGAAGGAAACTACCAAGAAACAGAGAGCGGTGGGGAACACGGCACCGTCGAGGTCTCCTGGGGGGTCACCCAGATTGTTCAAGAACAAGGGGACCGGGAGGCGGGGACAACTGGAGAAAAAGACTCGGTGAGCAGCATTTCCCAAAGGAGAAAACAGACGGAAAACCACTGGATGGAGGGGGCCTTCCGCAGGGGGAGGGGGGGAGCCAGACAATAGACTCAGAATGAAAAGCGGGGAGTAGAAAAAGGGGGATCCAGAAGCGTGTCCCCGTGGAGGCGATCTCAATCGGGTGCATAAAAGAGGGCGGAAAGGGAAAAAAGCTACCATCCAGGCTCAAAGGGACTTTTTTGTCGTTCTTCCCATGGAGGAGGTAATAGTCTGCGTTATTGCGCGTAAAAGAAATGCTATACTGTACAGAGAGAGGGAATATCTTTGGATCCCATTAATGATTACAACACCTAGGGACCCAAGGAGAAAACTCAGGGTGCCAGGAAACGCTCAAATTCCCGGAACTGTACAGGGGGTAACAAAGGGAGGGCGAGGAGAATGGTCGCAACCTCCCTTTGCCCTGGACACGGAGGGGGAAAGTGAAAACAGTGAAGCAAGGGGGAATACGGCTGTCGAACCGAGTAGGAAAGGGGATGTTGGTACAACAGCGGGGAAAAGGTAAAGTTTGGAGGCCCGAAATCCGGTGGGGAAAAGAAGTCACCCACAACAAAAAAAAAAAACAAGGAGAAAGCACGCCCTGAGTCACTGGTCTCACCGTAGGTGATGTGGGGGAAGGGGGGAAAAAAGATTCCCTTTATAGAAGTGGACAGGCAAAAAATTGGTTGTCAGAATGAAAAAAAATTTTAAGGAGTCTCAGGGACTACAGCAATGGGGGGAGGGGGGGAAGAATGGCCCCGGAGGAAAGAGGGAACCAGAATGTGAGACATTGCGAAAGGGGGGTGTACCTAAACCGAATCAGCCTCGGGCCAAAAAGCCATGGGGGAAGGGGGGGGGGAATCGGGAAAACACCAAAACATTGATTTGTCCGCAAAGAACGGGGGTGAAATCAGCAACAAGGGGAAGCTGCCGGGGGGTTGGACAGGCCCACCTCCTGCAATCCATGGGACGTGAAAAATATGTCGGCCCACGTGAGAATTCAAATCCGGTAATCCGATACAAAGGGAAACGTGAATTAATGGGCGAGGGGGGGGGGGGGGGACAATCGCAACAGGTACTCGGGGGTTGAGCATGATTGGAAAGGACATCTCATTCAAATATGGAGGGGGAGGGCCGGACAAGGAACGACGCCAAGTAAACCTGCTGGTCTGGTTTCAAAGAAAAAGGAGCGGCAAAGAACTAAGGGAACTGCGAAAAATCATGACGAGGGGCAGAACCAACGTTTCTTGGGAGGGGGGGGAATCCTGTGGGGGGAAGAGGAGGGTTCCTGTCGCTCTATCAAGCAGATCGGGGGGGGAGGAGCGGATCAGATAAGTCGTAAAAAAAAAAAGGGCGGAGGGAAGTATCCCCCACATAGGGAAGAGATCAACCAATTGGTTTGTGGGACCAACATCTGCAAGGACGGAAAACTCCGCAGGTATTACTCCAGGAGTCGTTCCTGAGCGGGAGGAGATTCTGGCCGTCCAAAAGAAAAGGTAGGTGTCGAATTGAAGTCACACAAGGTTACAAGGAGTACTCGACGTCCTCAAATCAGCAGGAAGGTAATGGGTTCAGTGAACTTGAGAGGGCACATAGAGAAAAACTGAACATCTCTTAGTGATACAGAGAGGATGATCACTCCAACGAAATTTTTTCCGGGGGGAGAACAAAAAGGAAGAGGAGAGGAGATTAGGGCCGTGTGAAACTCCAAGGAGAGTATCCCCGTGGGAGTGGGGACTTTTAAAAAAAGGTGGGGAACTTAAAGACGCAGGGAAAGTGGGAAACCACTGTGGGGATGAGAAGACTTCTGAGGAGGGACAAACAGCCAGAAGTAAAGGGGGGGGGGTTTCGGGGGACTCCATAACCAAAAGGAACCCCGTCCAGTCTGGAAAACGGGGGGGGGATGTAAGGATTCGGGAGTCTCAAACAAAAAACACGGGGAGGGGGGGGGAGGGGGAAAGGAATAAGAGATCCTCGAAATATACATCAGGTGACAAAAAAGACAGGAGCAGGCGTCTGGAAATATCAGACTGCATGGAAATGGGATGTCCTACGAAAAATCACGGTGAATCAACAGGTATATGGACTCTCGGCACCCTAGAAAGAAAGCGGGAAAGGGCAACAGAGCGGTCTTCCCGAACCGCATGAAAAGGAACAGGAGGCCCTGGAGGAAGGTACAAGGCCCTAAGCCATAAGGAATCTAGTTTCAAAGTCCACGGAAAATTGAGGAGGATGATATCAGAAAGCATATGGGAGAGGGGGATGGGGGGGCCTCCTAGGTGAGAAGAAAATTGCAGGACACACTCTATCTGGGGGCCAGGAAGGGGGGGGGGTTCGTCAAGTGTGGACGTTGCAAAAAAAAAAAAGGCAAAGAAAAATCCCATCATCTTGAGGAAAAGAGATATCCAGAAACTTTCGACACTACCTCAATGGAAAAGCTCAAGGGGAGAACTGAAAGGGAAAAACGCAACAGCTAAGGGAAATTCAGAGGGTGGTTCTCCGAGAGGTCAACAGAAAAGCAGCTCCAATTTCCCACAGAGGGAAAAAGAGGGATGGGAATGAGCGGGTCAAAAAGAAAATAAACAGAGGGAACAAGGAGAGAAAACCCTTCAGCAGAGGCTCCCCGTACCAAGTCCAACTAGAGTATCTTGTAGGATACATAACCAAAGACAGCAATAGGGGGGGAGGGCAGGGGCTTGAGGGTCCAACAGGCGGAAGGAAGTAACTGGCTGATTTAACTTCCAAAAGGAAACATGGGACTGGGCAGAGTGGAACAGCAGAAAAAAAGTCAACAATACGGTTGAGAACTCTCCCAGTTGCACGTAGGGGACGGGCCGGACGGAACCAAACTTTTGGAGAAACAAGATGCAAAGTGCAACTGGGACGAAGTGGTAACCCTCATCAAAGGGGGTCGAAGAAAAACGACATGGGTCCAGGAACAAAACATGTGTGATTGTTCGGTAAACCGGACCAATGGGACCAACGAGCTTTGAGGTGGAAAAAGGAAAAAAAGTGGAAGAAGGACCTACGGATCGGAATTTGGTCCCAATGCGACACGACAGTGCTGGAGTGTTCCAATAAAAACCCTCAACAGGACATAGGAAAACCAATTGGTCAAGCGAAAAAAAGAATTCAACTACCCCAATAGCGAACATCACAGGGGGGGCGGGTTTAAGGTCAAAAGGAGTGACGAGGGGGGGATAGTGGGAAACGATCTGGGGAAGAACAAGAAGTTCGCTGGCAAAAGCACCTTTTCAATTACTGCGCAGAACGGGGGGTGGGCCCCACAAAAACTATCCGCGGAAAAAAACCAAAGAAAGGGGCACGCAGGGATGCCCGAAGTTCCCGGCATAACGCACCCCTTACGAACATCTCAATCGCCAAGCCCGACAAGAGAAACTAGTGAGGACCACCATTGCATGGCCGGTGGGGAGAGTTAAAAAGGAAAAAATCCAGCTCTTGATGGTCACAAGGGGGAACTCTATTGGTGAAAGGAAAAAATATAAAAACTAAAACCTTTGGGAAACATGTGAAAAAAAAAAAAGAGAAGCAAATCGAAACCTCTAAGAAAACGAAAAGGGGAGCCAAACCCCGATAAAAGGAAAGAGGGGCTTCGCCTAACTCCATTGTAAAAACGCCGTGCGCTACTGGCGAATACCATTCCCGGCATCCAAAGGAGGGAAACGAGTGACGGGGGGGGGGGGAGATGGGGGGGGAAACGGAGTTATCAAAGGGAAATTCACGCAAGGCAAAAAAAGGGCAAAGTGCCGTGGTTAGACACCGACGGGTCGGTGCAAAGTCTCTCATTGGGGGCTTTTTTTCAGAAAGGTGGGAAGGAGACTCAAGTACGGTGGAAAAAAAACATACAGCCAGCCGGAGTAGGAACATCAAAAAACCCCCAGACGCGGGAACACCTGGTCATCACTTACGAGTGCCCACTAGGAGGAAGGGGGGAAGGAACACGGGGGGTGGAAAAATGCCTTGTTTTCCGGGATCGGCCAGAAATCTTATCGTCGGGGGTTGTGACTGCGGGTGGGCAAGAACAACACCGCAGATTGAAGGGGAAAAAACAAGACCGACCCCTTTAAAATCACAGGACACAGGCGCGACAGAGCAAGCGGAGGGAGAAAGACGGTCGGGGAGTGGGGCCAAGACCACGGGGAAGGTGAACCCGGGGGGTACCAGTCGCGTGTAATTCTTACGGAATTCGAGGGAGAAGGTGGACCGCGATTGGGCCTGGTGTGACGCTGGGAAAAGGGGGTCTGATCGAGATCACATTCGTTCAGGCGGGTGGGTCCTAAGAAAAACAAAACTTCATCTTAATCTGGGTCCAAACAACGGGACAGGGAGGGCATTATCCTTAAGTACAAGTAAAAAAAATTGTGCGCAGGGGAAGGCACAGGGGGAAACCAAATAATAGTACAATCCCGAAGTTGAGACTTGAACAAGGTCGGAACAAGGCCACAGCAAAACGGGACATGGCCAACCGGCCTCCTCAAAATGCCAGAACAGGTTGTTGGAAGGAGTATCTGAGAAAGAGTGCAATAAAACCCTAGGGTTCTGTAAAAAGCATCCGAAGGAAAGGGGGCAGGGTGGCAATAGTCGACTAGAATGTAAAGAGAGACAGAAAACGACGGCGTCAATAACGCAAAAAAAGTTAAAAAGGGAAAAAACACAAAAACAAGCAGGACCGTCGGAGGGAGGGGGAATATTACCAATCCCAGTAAACGCAGACATAAGAGGTAAAACCGAAAGAGAGTGAACTGGGCTTTAGGGGATCTGTAACGGAAGAAATTACAGTACACAACCCCGGCATAAATGAAGCCCACAATAATTAAACTGACCATTCCAGACGCTCCGGGAGGAGGGAAAGAAAAGGAGAAAAAGGAGGATGATTAAAAGGCGAAAGTAAATAGGGAACAGCTATCGCTCAAACCTCAAAAAACCACTGATAGTGGAGGGGAGGGAGCTCCTATGAATGAGTCATGGGAAAGTCATCAGGGCCCAAAGTCGTCAGGAAGGTTAGCTTGCGGGACGAACAGAACATGCGTTTAACGTTAAGCAGGGGAGGGAAAGGAAGGGTTTCTTGGGCGGATGATCAAAAAAAAGTGCCTCACAGTGTACAACCTGGCTCCATGCGATACAGAAATCTCGTGCGGGGGGGGGGACAAAGAAGGAGAGCCACTGCCGTTCCTGTCTGACGTAATAGTCAAAATAGGACGCCGCAGACCAAGGTGGGGGGGGGGGGAATGCAGCTGGGCAAACTAAAAAAGTCGTTAAGTGAGGGCCAAACCGAACCTGGGAAGTAAAAATTGGGTCAAGGACGCGGGTTATATCGAGTGGTCCTATAAGGTCACTGTTGTCGAGAAGGAGCTTTGAAAGGAAATGCGGGAACCACTGTTGAAAACAGGAACGACCTCAAACGGCACTAGGGGTGGACTGGCAGAAGCCGTCTTAAGGGGAAGGGAAAAATAGGAAAGGGCCTGGGCAAGAGAACTGTATCAAAGCATCTGCTTTTAATCGGCAAATGGGGGCCCAACGGTCTGTCTAAAACTTTTAAGGGAATTAAAGGAAAAGGAAAAAGGGAAGTCCCAGTGGGCTGGGATGTGGGTGGAAGAAAAGAGTAAGATGGGTGCCGCTCGGCGATGAAACATCGAGTAACGACTCCTGGATTAGATCAGACAGTGGGTGTGGTAAGCAGGGTTACAAACCGACGAGGAAATAGAGCAGAAAACTCCCTCCTCAGCATAGGGAAAACCGCAAGAAAGAGGTTCCCAACAGGAAACACCTGATGGACGGGAAAAGCAACGCCTATCTAGAAACGCTTTGACAGGGAAAGAGTGGGTACCAGGGGTGGGACGAACGATTACAAACATAGCTGATCTGGGATAAATCCGGAACACTGAGGAATCAAAAAGAAAAAAAGGGAACCAGGAATCTGGGAAAAAGAGACCAAATCAGGCCCACGCCCCCAAAGGAAAAAGGACGATTAAAAAAAAAAGGGGAACTCGTGAGAACAGGAAAAGTACGCGCGAGACCTCTTCCGGAAAGACCCTTTGAGAGGGAACAGGAATGGGAGCACAAATAAGCATGTCTAGAAAAAACCAGAAATAGAGGAGGAAACCCGGCACATTACCCAAACATGGAGAAGCGCTCATTTGGGAAAACAACATCCCCTAGCATTAGTTCAATGGGAAGAAAAAAAGGAAATAAGGTGAAGCCAAACAAAAAACTTTCAACATCCCAAAGAACTCTAAAAGAGACACGGGCAGGGGGGAGCCGTTGGCGGACGTCCGACACAAGAGACGCGGTCAGCACCGGAAGGAAAGGAAAACTCAAGGCACTGGGTTAAGAGGGAGAGGGGCAGGTCATCGTGGGGCCGAAGGAGAAAAGAAGACAGAAAGGACTCCAAAATTTTGGGGGGGGGAACTCCAGAGGACGTAAATGCAGGGCAAAACGGCAAACACAACACGAGGGAATGCTTGCCTAATAAGAAAAGAGAATTGGACCTCCAAAAAAGCGAACCCAACTTTCTACATCCAATGCGGGAACGGCGCCAATTTCCCCATTTCACTTACTGCTCTGTGGTTGGAGGGAGGTCTATTATGGGGGGCGAAGATAAAAGATAGAGAAAAAAAACTTGGTCAAAGGCACTAAAGTGAAAGGGGACTGGCCAGGGGAGTGATAGGCACGTCTCAAAGGTAGAATGGGGATTTTGTTGAAAAAGCGCAAACCCATCTTTAGGGCAAAGGATTGGACCACCTCACGATAACATACTCCGAACAATGGGAATTCAAACTGGTATTTCTACAAACCAGGTCCAGTGGTGGAGGGACAGGGTATAAATCACAGGGGGGGCACTGTCAGGGGGTTAAAATTTGGGAGAGATTGGAAGGGGGCTTTGCGAGATTGGGGAATCCAGCACAGGGAGGGGCCCCAACCGCCTTTTCGCACAGGAGAGGTAGAGATTTGAGGGAGTGTAAAACCGTAGAATCGGGCCAGTCCACGCCAAACTGGTCGAAGTTCACAGGAAGGGGTTTTGGAAGCCAGTGGGTGAAAGAAAACGGTGGTCGATGAACGGGGTCCCTGCCACTAGCGCAAGGTAAAAACCAGCCTGTTTTCAAAAGGAAAGAACGGGGACGCCTACGCCGGTAAGAAAAAGCCGAAAGTCGTGGTTTTCTCGGCAAAATGAAACTGGTGGTTAAGTCATTATAAACAAGAAGAAAAAAGACTAATGACGGGTCTTACTAGATGAAGCACTAAAATAAGAAACTTGGCTGTGGTAGGTTCTGACAGAAGACATGATCCTCCTGGGGGCTTTGACGAGACATGAGCGTACTTCATAAGTTGCTGTGAAGGAAGGATATGGTGGACTCAGTAGGTACCTCATAAAGGGACTAAATCGACAGACAAAAGGGAAGTTCTTTTAAAAAGTAGAATAAGAGAATGCGGTGCTTGTTTAAAGGAGCACCTCGTTCAGGCAGCACCTCAATTGGTGTTTGGGGGGGGCATGGAAGAGGCCAAAAGGCGCGGCGTCCCACCCCCCCCCCCCACCACCAAAACACACAATCGCGGGTAGTGGGACAAACCGGGCAGGCGAGGAAAGATACGGGTACGGCACCAATGGCATCCTCAGTGCAAAAAAAAGGAAAGAAAACTTGCAAAAGAAGGATATGAGACGGGCAAACAACGTCTCACTGTTCTTGTTAAATTGGGGGGAGCCAGAACGGGCTGATAGAAGGGGCGCCATTAACCAACCTAGCATAAGCCTGATAATCGAAGTTATGAACCAAATCAAGAAAATTTCAAGGGGGGAGAACAGAAGATGGAGATGAAGGAGGAAAGGGCACTTTTTAACTCCGCTCCTGGAAAAGATAAAGGTGGAGGGGGGGGGGCCAGAGGGAGGGGGACCCCATTGCTTGGTGGGTCACTGGGCCCCCCCCATGTTCCGGGCAGAAAGGAGGCGGGAACCATTGAGCCTAAAACCGATTTTAAAGGGTCTTCCATAAAGCAAACAAAGACACGGTTATTGGGGACGCCGGCAACTGGTGCGAGAAAGCGGTGGGGGGGTCAAAGTAGAGCGGAATAAGGCTCACAAGAAACAAGGGTCTAAAATATAGAAAGACAACAAAACCGCACCAGCGGAGAAAGTCAGCAGTAACTGGGAACGTGGAATTCTGGGGGGACCGACTGAAAAAATACGGGGGCTCTGCCGGGGGCAATCAACGGCAAGTACGAAAAACGAAAAAATCGTGTAGTGGAAGAGACCTTAGGGTTTACACCAAAGACAAAACCACCCACCCCAAACCCAAAACAAAAGCAATACTCCACTGGTCAAAGAAGATAACTTAGGACCTGGGCGTAGTACAACGTGACCATCCAGCAAAAAGAAAAGATTCGGTCTAAGGAAAAAGTTAAGGTGAGTTAAAGATCAGAGAAAGACTCAGTATTCTATTTTGACGAAGCCTCGGTCAGAGAAGGTTACATAGAGATGGCTTGATTGGGTGGGGGGGGGGTGGGGGGGATCACCGAGAGACAGTGGGGGGGGAGGTTTTGAATTAAAGGCAATAACTGTGATAGATTCCGTGACCATCGCAATCAAACCTTACGTGAAGCGAGGGGGGGCAAAGGCGGAAAAAAACTGAAGCAAAAAAAAACAGCACGTTCTTGCGGAAGAAAGGGGTGGGAAGGGGGACAGCTAAAAAAAGCCAGGCAAAAGATCAGTCCATATTGAAAGCAGAATGTCAAACCAGGGATGTCTTAAAACGAGGAAGGCGTACCTACGGAGCCAAAAGAACCTGAACAAGGGGGAGGAGACCTCGGGGGCAGAAATGGCTGGTCTATCCACGTCAGTTGTAACTATCTTGAGGCTGGAAGAAAAAGGAAAACTCCAATCTAAATCAGGGCGGGGGTAAAAGCCAGTGACAAATATCAGGGAAATTAACTAAAATAAGCTCAAACCAAAGTAAGGGGGAAAAATAGGTAAAGAGAGAACCCATACAGAAGGGAGACCGTGCAATCGGATAAGGTACGTAATAGAAATGGGGGAGGAACAGTTTCAATCCCGGAGGCCGTGAAGCCCTGGCACTTAAAGGGGGGACTCTGTGACACACTTCAGGAAGAAAAAATTGATGTTTCCTTCAGGAAAAGGATGGTGAAAGACATTCAGCGGTGTCAATGTACCAGGCCAAAGTCCCGACGTTCACTGACATATGGGAGCGTGAAATGTGGGAAGAAATGGCGGGCCAACGCCGAGTCGGGGGAGGACATCGACCTCCCTTCAAAGAAGCGAACAATGGGTGCACCTGCAGACACAGGGCGGTCAAACCATAGTCCAAGAAAAAATACACCTCAAGGTGAGCCAGGACAAAGTTCTGGACGGCTCGGGGCATGTCACATAAGACCAAAACATAGGTGAGGGGGCGAAATGTGGTACAAAGACCAGGCACCGCGAAAGGCGAAGAAACAAAGATACTCTGGGGCACACCGGGGGCCCTCATCTACAGCAAGTTACAGAAAAAGGGCAGGGATCTCGAGAAAAGTTGAATCGACCAGCCCCCGAAAGGATTGATTTCTTAAGCAAGGGCATGGGGGTAGAAGCGGGGGGAAGAAACTGCAAAAAAGTTATACAGAGATTGGAAAAGGGTTCCTGCAGGGAAGGGCTCTCATAAAGAAGAAAGAAAACTGTGAAAGTCCCGGTAGATGTCGTCAATACTGGTTGGGAACTGCAACACCTATACGAAAAAAACGAAGAAAGGGGATCGAAAGAGTGGATACGATGATTCCAGGGGGGAATCTACTCAGGGTGAACGCAGTTCAGGGGAGGGGGAAAGTGAGAGTAAAGGAGGCACATCCTCGACTTTCGTAGGCAGGGGAGCATTTGGTGCGTTGCGAGACACTAGAGGGGGCGTTACAAGGGCGGCCAGAAAAGGGAGGGGCTTGAACAGTGGTAACTAAAAGACCAGTTAGGGCCGGAAACAAAAAAAGACTCTCAACTC
>Ga0179591_1195853_pt1 | contig 10637 bp, 12 predicted proteins | sample CZOMad2_1_08_16f_FD_182891 | JGI IMG/M metagenome (GOLD analysis project Ga0179591, IMG submission 182891) | Vadose zone soil fungal communities from Angelo Coast Range Reserve, California, USA - CZOMad2_1_08_16fungal (PacBio error correction) | ecosystem: Environmental > Terrestrial > Soil >...
GGCTAACAAGGAATCCATAGCGCAAATGAGGAAGGAGACCGGACGAAGGCGGCGAACGTATGAAGAAAGTCTGAAAGGAAGTCTCCGAATGATAAACAAACGAATATAGTGCTCCAAGGTTTTGTAGAATCTAAGGGGAGAAGAGGAGGCTTGATTTCATCACAACAATTGAAAGAGAACAAAAATGGAGCCAGTGGTCTTTCTAGTATGAAGGCTTAAGGGGGAAAAGAAACGAACAGGGGAGAAAAGTACTATCGGAAAGGGATGGACGACCATCCTCTTTTTCCGGAAGAAGGAATAGGCGACGCGTAAAACCTGGAAAGTTGCCATCTGCGGGTATTTCAGGAAATGAACCAGGGGAAAAAGGGGGGACGTCCTGAAGCGATCATGAGTTCTCGGGACAATGAAAAGTAGAGAAGGGTCTAGAAAAGAAGAGCTAACTGGATAGTCATAAACTGTCAGGGGAGAGAATCGAGATGGTGAACAGGGGGGGTCGTGAGGAAAAGGGGGGGCCTTCAAAGTTAAGTATCTAGGGGGGAAGAGGCGCAGGCTACAGCTGCATAGCAGCCTTGAGGAGGAATATCGCGAGTTCAGTTCACATTCGGGGGGAACCGATGGGAAAAAGGCAGGCGGTATATTTGAGGTGGCCGATAAGCAGAATTGTAAATGGACGATCTCATCAGAAGGATTCTTGGGGACGTTTAATGTGTCAAGTCTCTAAATCGCTCTGCCCACAAAAACAAATGAGTGAGGTGCAGAAAAGCGCGTCCGAGGGCGTAATTAGGGATATTAGAATACATCTGACGAAAAAACGCTGGAATCTCGACCCCTACTATGAAAAAGGGTTGAAAAAAGTGCGTTTATGAACTGGAAATCTAGAAGAGAAAGGAACAAGAGGGGAGGAGGGGTGTCAAGGCCGCGAAAAATAAAAGTGCCTAAAAGTAATATGGAGGAAAAACGATCGAACAGGTCTCCTGCTGTCATTCCAAGGAAATACTGGAGAACTCAGGGGAAGTGAGTGGCCGATATCATTGGAGGCTTAAAAACTTGTTGAGACGGAGACTCGCGTTAGTAGGGGGATAGTCCGGAATTGGGGATCTCTCGAGAAATGCAACTTCACGCGTCGAGGAAGAGGGCAGATCATGAAGAGGTCTGAGGAAGAGGGCAAGATGTCTGCAGGGGACATTTTTTCTGAGGGCAAGCCGAGGGATGGGGGCGAATAAGTACTAGAAGGTTGGAGGCTCATTGGATAAATCGGTGTCAAGGAAAGAAAAACAAAACTCCTCTTAAACGCAGGAGGGTCTCTAAGACGCGCTCTTTCAAGAGCACCGACTAAGCAAGGCACGAAGAGAAAAAACGTACATGGGGGGGCTTGGGAGATAAGGACATCCGGGGTCGGCTGAGATCCCTGTGAGTCTCATCTACAGAGAGCTATATAAGAACTTGGGTCCTCAGAAGGAGGGCTAAAGGAAAAGAGAAAGAGAAAAGGATTATGCACTTCATCATAAATGAGAGGGTCGGACGGACAAAGGGTTTGGAACCTCGCTTGGAAAAAATGGAAAAAGAAGGAGAAACAAAAAAAAAATAAAATGTTGCAAGGGCGTCCCGAGGAGCAGTAGATTTTGGAATCAAACCGGCGAGAGTAACGGGCTCCATCAAGGGGATTCGCAGGAAAAACGCTAAGAGGATCTGCATCATAAAAAGAAATGAAACGAGATATGTAATGGGGGGGGCTCACCAGGTGAGGAAGGGGAGGGCGATGATTGAAAAAGACCGACTCTTGAAAAAAGAAGGAACTTTAGAAATGAAAAGCAATTCGCAAGTAGTCAACACCAGGAGTCAAAGGGTGTAACTGCTTCCATGATAAATGAGCCGTTTGTCCCTGAAAGAGGGACTCAGAACCAAAAGCGCGCGAATGAAGTCGAAAAGAAAATGCGTACTCACAAGGGGGAAGGGAGATCGAACCGTAGGGGGACTCGAGTGCGCCCACACCTGAGGGGGAAAGAAAAAAGCGAAGGTTCGGGGATAGAAAGTAATAAGGGAAAAAAAAGGGGAGGAGGTCGGACTTTTTCGAAAAAGCTTCACATTCAGGAGACTGGGTCGGTAGAAAAAACAAACGAATGCGAAAATCTTCATAGCCGATATGGAAAAAAAAAATCAGGAAGAGAAGACGCCGATGAATGGGGTTATCAACCAACTGGAATAGAGTAGACGGGGCTCTTCGACGGGGATTGCAGAGTAGAACAGAGAAGGAAAAAAAACGCCCAATGGGAGACCTCTGAGTTTGACCTCCCTCTAAGGGGGAGAGGAAATATCTCAGAACAAAAAAGAAGTAAAAAAAATAGATAGGATTCACACTCAGTCAAAAAAAGAACTCTTTGAAGGGAAGACGGAAAAGCATTGGGAAAACATGTGCGTGAAAAGACCGAATCTACATGTTCAGCAAGGAAGTAAAACCGTCTACTCGGGGTCAGGGGGTGCAAGGAGGGAAAACTCACGTACATCTCGACGATCGCAGAGAAAGAGGATGTCGCCCAGGAATCAAATCGAGTAGGTGAAAGTCGAAGATCTCAAGTCAGGAGGAGAAGGAAATCGAACATAAAAATCCCTTCGTAGGGGGAGGAATAGAAGGCGTCCTGGGTGAATTCCGAAAAAGTATTTAAAAGAAGGGTCGGTGGTGTTGCGGTTTCAACGGAAGTAGGTGGCGGCACTAAAAAGCGGAGAGAGGAGATTTGAATCCGCGTCACGAGAAAAAAAAGGGAGGGGGCGGATTCTCATCGCTTCCAAGCGGTGGGGGGAGTGAAAGGAGATCTCAGGAAAGCTCCTCTGCCTGTAATTGATGAGGGGGAAGGAGGGGTTAAAAATGAGCCTGACTGATCAGGGATCAAAAGTTAAAGGGGGTGATTGTGAAAGCTGAGGCGCTGGCTGACTTCAGAGGGGGAACTATGACCGTAAAGAAACCTCAACAAGGAAGAAAACTCTAAATCGGGAAAGGGGGGGATTGGGAAACTAGACTTAAGGAAGAAACGAGTGAGGGAGGTAATAAAAATAATGCTTGTGGAGCCCTGCTATCCGAGCCTGCAGGTGGAGGGGACAAATATAAATTGGATCGTAATTGAGAAACGAGCAATCATTGAGGGAGACGGAGGGAATACTGAGAAAGAATATTCTTAGAGGGTCTTGGGTAAAGACCCTCGTCTTGGGGATGAGAAAAAATTGTCCAAAAGAGGCTCTTAGAGACGACGTCGAATTACTGGTAAGACATTCGGGAGGAACCGCTGGATTCTGACGCCAGTTCGATTAAAAAACTGGAAAGATATCTAAACTAGGTAAATGGGAGGGGAACCAGCCTCCAATCCATGTAAAGGGGAGAGAGGGGAAGGAGTGTGCCCTATGACTTCTGACTACGAAAGCCTTAAGTATGTTCAACGAGTGAGGTTGACCGGCAAGCGCTCATGAAATGATCCTACACACAGGAAGCTGCCGGAGGAGAAGGTTATCCCAGAAAAAACTCAGGTGCTGAAATGGGTAATTCCTTCTCTGGGACCATCGGAGATGGATTCTTCTATCGAGATACAGGAAGTGCATTTGAATCGCGAGAAAGAATTTGGGGGGGAGAGAGACGAAGAGGACAACTCGGAAAAGATCTGATTGATTGGTCAGAAGAGTTCAAATACAGGCGCTAAGACTACACCAAAATAAAAGGGTGAAGTTTAAGGGGAGGCCATAAGGAGACGCGGTGTGGGCCCGCAACGTCGAAGGTATGTCCAGGATCAGACGGGCATTGCTAAAAGGTAGATTTGAATGGAGAAAGCGAGGTTGATAGAAGATCCATAAACGGAAATAAAGAATGACGGTTGAAAAGGATGGCCTGGAGAAGGGGGTAGGCGTCAGATGTGTTGGGTCGGAAATCTAAAGCAGGAAAAAACCAGGGCGCTAGAAGAATCGTTTCGAGGGAGATGACGGCGTAATAGAATGCTATATATAGGCCGAATCCTCTGGAAAAGGAAAAACGCAGAAGTGGAGAGCTATCATTAAAAAAGTAGGCTGTCCAAAGCAAAAATGTCGAAATGGGTCTTGAGAGGAAAGGAGGAATGTGAATAAAGAGGTATGACCGTCTGCGACAGAAAAGATTACCTGAGCTAAGATAGAGAACCTTCAAAAGAGAAACACGATCAGCCAACGAGAGGAAGAAATACCGTGGTGCTTTTCATTAAGCCACGCAAAAAGAAATGCAACCTCTGAACTAAAAGAAGACGGGATAAAAGAATGGGGCGAGCGAGTAAGACCGTCACTATGAGTATACCTGTTTGTCATAGAAGAACCAAGTATATCCTGCAGGGGGAAACGTATAGTGAAAAATAAATCCGATGGCTTAAAGGTAAAAGGAACGCGATCGGGGGAACGTATAGGAATATGATGTCGTCAATGAATCTTTCAAACAAAACGGGAAAGATTAATTTTGCCCCAGGTTTCGGAAAGAATCTCTTAGACGAGAAAAAAGCAATTGGGAGCTCAGAGGGGAGGAAAGACCGTGACAGAGGACAACAGGAGAGGTGCATCCGCCACCCTGGTAGACACACGTATATGAGGGCAGGTTGGGGAAATGCATAAGAAGTTTTGCATCCAAATTAGGCCCTCCGGGAGAAGTCAGGTGCTTCTAGGGGTCGCTTCCTGTGACTTGGAACTGGGGACCCCGCCATCACTCAGCATAACAACAAAAAGTGTTTCGGAGGAAAGAAAGACATGCTCAAAAGAACGGAGAAAGAAGATAGAAAGATGGAAACGGCCGTACAGGAAAAATTTCGGACTTTCTACTAAAGAGGAAAAACACTCATAGGGGACGGTGTCGCAAGGGTTGAAGGAGAAATGCATCCTTTCAAAGAGGGAGGATCTAAGAAAACAGGAGAGAAACATGGAGAATAGCGAGGTACGAAGAGGATTTAGCAAAATTAAGAAAAAGTCGTGACAAGAATCAATTTAAACGCGGAAAGCTTGAGAAAGAAAGAAGAGTCATCCGCGAGGGAGCTGCCTGAGAGATGCCGAACATCGGAAGTTGACTGTTAATACTTGGAAAGGGAAGGGGGGAAGGACTGCGTTATATAGGAAGGAGCGTTAAACCTTATCCAATAGAGGAGAAGTTGACGGCAGAACTCCTTGAAATGAAAGTAATACTCTTACCGAGAGCAGGGTGTAGCGGAGGGGGTCTTTCTACTTAATGAAACTTAGGAAGTGTGAGCAGGCGTGGTGAAAGGGACAGTAAACTAATAGAAAAGAAATTTGGCGCGAAGAGGGGTCTAAGTAGGGAAGAAAATGTAGAAACGCCAATGAACTTGGGTAAGAGGTGTAGGGGTGTCCAAGCTCAGGGACCGGCATTGACTCCCTGCGAAGAGCAGCTCATAGGGTGTTGGGGGAGGGCAAAACTCCGTCATATAGGCTAACCTAGTACAAATCTAATCATTTCGGGCAATAAACGAGGAGGCAATCGGAGTTGCGGGAGGTAGACTCTCTGATACACTCGGATCTGAAACGCGACATGTCAGATTGAAAGGAAGGTGGGGGGGGGAAACGTGGGATAGGAAGAAGAACACAGAAAATTAACTCTAATAGGTACGGAAAAGGGAAAGCGAAAAATATAATTGGACTCGGGGGCAGTCTGGGAGAGAAAACAAAGATTCCCACAATCACATCGAAAGGAGTGTTCCTCCACTTAACCTAAAAAGGGTAGTCTAGGTTGGATCGCGAGAGGAAATTTGTCCTCGGAAAACGAGTCAAAAGGGTCGCTTTTTGCAGACTAGGGGAGAAAAAAACTCGGAAGACAGGCACTTCAAGAGGACGGCAGCGAGAGACTCATGAAACTTTCACGGAGAGGCACTGTTAGAGAAGAATTGGCGGATACAGTCTCACGGCAGTTTCGATACAGGGGGGGCTCAAGGCTGTGTATTATAAAAGGGAAGGTGCCTCTAAAAATAGACTAGGCAAGAGTCGATCAGTCAAATAGACGAGAGAGGGGGGACCTTTGGGAAATGTGGGGTTTGGGGGGAACTAAGCTACTATCAAAATTACATGTGAGGGGAGAATGTGACATTAAGGGAAATTTCGGGGAGGCTCTCCACTTCAGGACGAGAGAATCTTCCAGCGAGTCTAATCAGAAAGGAAGGGGGGGAACAAAGGGCAGGCTAAAGGGGGCACCTCGAAACGATGTCAGAACGTAGCCTCATAGTGGGAAAAAGCAGCCTCAAAGTTTCTTCATAGGGGGGAGGTTGTCAACCTATCTTCAGTAGAAGGAGATAATAAGAGCCTGTTTGAACTTATCAAGTTATGGGACGCAAACCTCGGAATAGAAGTGACACATTAGTCTTTAAAAGAAACGCTGGATTATAGTAAAACGATGCCCTATTTAACCATAGTGCTAGAGTTGGATCCAGGGAAGGGGACGTCGTTCCAGGACGTGACCGGAAAAACAGGAAACAATCCGAAATGTCTAAAGGGGGAAAAGAAGAGACTGCAAATAGTGACAACCCTTGAATCAAGCACTTATTCCTCAAAACTCAAAAGTCGATGAGAAAGTTGGTGCCCTGATGGGGGAAAAGGTAAAAAAAGTTACGAGTCGCGAATGAAGTCAGGGCACAGCAGTTTGGCTGAATCCAAATTCGGGAGGGGGGAGATAGAGAAGGGTGAGCATTCGAAAAAAACACCGACCCTTAAAAGAATTTTCAAAATGGAGAGAAAAGGAAAAAAGAAAACGAGAAGAGAACGGGATCTAAAAGGGTGGCTCCTCATGCGCAGCCTGGGAGATAAGTGCCAGCACGCAGCAGATAGAAAGCAACAACTGGGAAAATCAGAGGGGATCAGTTTTGATATACATAGTCGGAAACAAGAAAAAACTCGACGATTAAATGGCGGTGGAGGGAGAACAAGAACGTAAATCGGCATTTCGATCGACTGGTGAATGTGTAGAAATAGATTCGCAGTCTCTCACAGTGAGAGGGAAATTGAAAGCAGATGGGAACATTGCGAAAGAGCTCTAAACAACAACAAAAGATATATTCAAAGAGAAACAGGAGAACGAACGGTCGAAAAATTAAAAAAAACGTGTTCGGGGGAAAGAGACTTTAAGGGTAGAAGAGAAAGAAGAAGGACGACTCAAGTGGGAGAGAAAGAATAGGAAACGCCTTCATCGACTCTGATCGAATTTGGCTATGAAACAATCTGGTTACTTTACGTACTGGGGGAGCGGGCGAATTACGTGGGAAGGAGGGAAAGGTCTACAGAAGGACTACTTTTATAACCAAACGAGGAGGGCAAAGGTCTTACTGGGATCTCCAGAATTATTTTCAGTCCTGGTCGGGCGGAGAAGGATGTGTTCAAAAGAAGAAGAGGGAGGAAACGAATTTAGGGAATTCCCTACCAACACCAAAGGAGGGAAGGCACGTCTAAAGGGAGTCGAATTAAAGAGGGTTTCGAAAGCTAAAACAAAGAAAGTTCCCATGGAAAAGAGGCATATAGGGGAGTTAAGGGGAAAAAAATCTTATCCTGACATGGAGAGGAAAACGGAAAGACGTAGTGGGGAAACTCGTTGCGACTGGGAGGAACTTGCAGAGAAACGAAGTCAAAAGGGCAGACCGGAAAGAATAAAATCTCTAAGGCGTCTAGGCAAGATTAATGAATATCTATTCGGGAGGAACTAGAAAGAAGGAGCAACCGGAGGGGTAAAGACTGCGTGTCTGCAAAAAATTGATCTACGGGGGAAACACCGACAAAGAAAAGCTGAGTGTGAAGAATAAAAAAAAATTGGACCACTATTTCCTACAAGACGAACTGGGAATGAGGAGTCCTACCAGGCGACTGGTGGGGTACTAGTAAGAGGAAGGGTCGAGGAACCTGACTTTATGATTAAAGCTCAAAGCTTGGGGGCGGGAGCGACACGCACCTGTATAGGGGGACGCTAAAACTGGATTGTCGGAAAAACATCTAAGGGCCAGTCTACAGGACGAGTCAGGGTGGGTCTACTGGTTGAAAATCTTCGGATGTACTAGAAGAATGACCTGAGATTGTGTATTTCCTTCACAGAGAAATTCCCTCCTCAAATGAGGAGTAGTCCGGCAGGCTCGGTCCCAAGAGGAGTTTTATCCTAAGAAAAGAAGGGGAGATACGAGAAGGTCTATTCGGGACCGGAGGTCTTCTGAGCTTTGCCTGAGATCGCCGAAGCAATCTATTGGCACGGAGAACTCGAAAGCATTTTTGCTAAAAGTCTAGGACGGAACCCCCTCGCTTGAAGGGATCAAAAATTGACATCGACGAAGGCGCGACGGGCCATCAACCCGGGCTTCATGAAATTTGTTGCAGGGGGCACAGAAGACAAGAAGAGTCGTGGAAGACTCGGAAACACGTAAATCCGGACGGGAAAAGAGGTTCAATGATCAAGAAAAGTCATTGGGAGGACATAGTTCGGTTACGGTCCCAAGTGTTTACTTAAAGCTCAAAGGGGCAAACGAACTAAAAAAAAACCGGTTAAAAGGGGCAGCAGTAGCGTCGGATCACGTGGGGACGCGCAAAAAAAGGATATGATCCAGTACGACAGGAGAGTGAAGCAATCAAGGGTTGGAGAAATAAAGCTTTCTCGACAGACCCGCTCGTCAATTGAAAGAGAGCGACGGAAAAAGAGACCCTGACCGCTGGTTATAAGTGATTAATTATAAATAGGGCCAAACAGCAATGGCTTAGTACAAGGGGATTAATATGAACCACATGGCATGGTTATGAAAATAGTGCTACAGCAGTCGGGAAGGGGGGACCACAAAAACGAGACATCCTAGCTTAGACGGTCGGTCTTTAAAAAAAACTCAAAAAAGGCGGAAAAAATAAAAGTTTAGGAAGCAAAAACCGAAGGAACTCGCATGGAATAGCGTTCAAACTCTAATTGTGACGATGCTTCGAGATTGAGGGAAGACTTTCAGAACGAGAAGAGATCACTTTCAGAAAAAGGAACGAAATGAGAAATCACGGAGGAAGCCTGACGGGGTAAAGGAAAAAGAAATAGCCTATGTCCTTCCATGACATCGACGCGAGAGACCACTGACGTGGAAGATGCTCAGAACTGGTCAAGAGATACAGTCAAAACACGTTATGGGGAGAACCGACTGGGGAAAGAAGATAAAGAGCTCTTAACTATAAGATATCAAAGCGGAGGACCTGGGAGAAAATTGCGCAAAGAAAAGACCTAACCCTCTGAAACTCCGAGAGGAAGAAGCACCCTGGGAGAAACGTCAATAGGAGCGGGGGGGGGAAAGAATGAAGGACCGAATTGGTGTCATAGCGTCCGAAGACGTCGGGAAGCCTGCCTTGAGTATTTAGGTCGGGGAGGAAGTGTGAAAAAAGGGGAAAAAAGTTGCTCTTTTGAAACCAGGGTACGCCAGCCGATAGAAAAAGGGGGAAATTAGAGTTGGGATCTGAGAAAATCACAACCTGACCATAGCAAATAATCAAAGGGAATGGAACGCCGGGAACGAAAAAAATGTGAAAAGGGACGTTGGCATCGTTACAGCCTACTACTAATATTGCTGTAGACCAAAAAGGGTCGTCGACATTCAAACCAGTTAGGTATGGAGGGGGAAAAAGCCAGGTTAGCGACAACATTATCCTAGGGCGATACGAGCTTCTTTGATCGGAAGAAAGAGGTAGGGGCCAGACGAAGTACGGTGACAGCAGCTTGGGGAACCATAGGAAGGGGTCAAGAATACAGGAATGAAAAAAAGGATTGCCTCAAGACATTCTTGGATTTCAATAAAAGGGGGAAAAAACATGTCATGGGTGAAAGAAGTGGATCTTCATTCGGTAAAGTTATACTTCCAAATTGATCACAAAAGGTTGCGGAGATGAACATAGAGAGGAAATAGTTAAGAAGGCTCGGAGACAAGAGCGATTTTCCTCGTTATTGGGGAGTGGAAAGGGCGGATTAAGTGAAATTGTGTTTCGGCGGTTTCAAGAGCACGCTAAGGATTAAAAGAACTTGTCGTATAGCAGGAAAACAAAATTCCTGGGGGCTACAGGGTAAGCAAGGTAAGAACCACGGGGGTGGTGGGAAGAGAAGGCAGGATCCCTTGGAGAAGGACGAAATTAGTCTTGTAATTTTCGATGTTAAATTGAGATCGAGCTCGCTCACCCGCGTCCACGAAAAATCTTTCTGGAAAGCCACGATGGCGAGCGTACGGGAGCCGTGGGTCAAGAGACTGGACGCGCAGACGAAACAAGATGAGAGAGACAGGGACACTGCCAGAGGTTAAAGGGAGGGCCAAAAGTAGGAACGGTGGGATATCTGTGCAAAACACGCGCAGTTTCCATAAAGGAATCTTTCAGGCAGGGACCTGAGATGAGAGGGGGGACATCGGGATATTTATTGTCGTCCAGTCAAGAGAGGCTCCGTAGAAGGTTGCAAAATAAACTGAAACGCAGGTTATTGAGGATATTTTGAATCAATCGTGAATTGGGGTATGTGGAACATCAAAAAAAGAGGCGAAGGGGGGAGGCAGGTTAAAGGTTCTCACAAATGCGCGAGGGGAAAATGACAAGGACGTGCAAGCAGTAGAGAAGTATAAGCTAAAGACATTGTACTGATTGACAGGTGGCACGATTGT
>Ga0179591_1254956_pt1 | contig 10637 bp, 13 predicted proteins | sample CZOMad2_1_08_16f_FD_182891 | JGI IMG/M metagenome (GOLD analysis project Ga0179591, IMG submission 182891) | Vadose zone soil fungal communities from Angelo Coast Range Reserve, California, USA - CZOMad2_1_08_16fungal (PacBio error correction) | ecosystem: Environmental > Terrestrial > Soil >...
TTGTTTTCGTAGTGTCATCAGGGGTATGGTTCCACATAGCAAACAGAGAAGTACGGGCAGCGGGCGCCCTGTCCTCACAAAACAAGAGGACAACAATAGCAGCACTGGTGAAACCCTCACGCGACTTTCCAAGAGACCATAACGAAAACGAAACCGGCAGACGAACGCAAAGGGACAAACATGAAAAGAAGGGAAACAGCGGAGAGCGAACGGAGAAAACGGCACGGTGTAAAAAACCGCAGACAAAATGTGGAGACGAAGGGGATGGAAAAGGGAAAGGGAAGGTGCGTGAAGAGGGAAGCGCATGAAAGAGGCCATCGGGAAGCTGACCTGGAAGGAAAATAAAAAGGGGAATGTAATGGGCAAGTGGTCACTAATAAGAGGAGAGGGGTCGAGTGTTCGGGGCGTAACATTGGGTGGGACCAAAGTACACGAAGAGGGCAAAAAAGGAACTAATGAGGAGGGATTCAATGGGGCAGATCACTGGGGGTCAAAGATCAAGAAATTCCGCTCACAACAAACTTAGCGGGTAGGTCTTAAGACGATGACGGGAGATGGCGAAATGGAATGGAAAGGGCCCTCAAAAGTTGAGAGGACAAGGAAGGGGTCAAATTCATTGGGGAAAAAAAGGTGCGAACAGAGAGAAAAAGCTCAAAAGAGTTCGGGCGGAAAACAGAGTGACCCTCTAAAAAGAAGTAGAGTAGAGCCGAGAGGGCCTGACGGAAACCAAAAACCGAAAAGGCAGCAAAGAAACCGAGGGAGCTACATCAAAAAAATCGTCCTTTTACCAGAGGGTGACTCAAAAGAACAAACACCAAGATGTACGAGAAAAGAGATCTGACATGTGGCACGGGGAAACGATGGGGGAGTCAGGGGGAAACGGAGGACTGTCGCCTATAAAGGGTGCACGCCTCGGGAGGGAAGAGCGGGGGAAATAAGATTATGCGACGGGTGGGTTTAAAAAGGAACGCATACGGTTCTCGGGAAGGGAAAAAGTGGGTGTATGACTGAGGGGAAACCCTCTAAATCTTGCATCTTTCTCTGTGACTAAATGGGAAACCAAATGACCAAAGATGAGAAAATCATGCACTAAAAAAGTAGAAAGCGATGCGCAAAAGGTGGGGCCACCCGAAGCTGCAGGGAGGAGACAAAGGAAATGGTGAACGGGAGATAGTTCGAGGGAATGTCGGAACAGAAATACCGAAATCGAAGAGAAAGTGGGGGGAAAAAAGAGATCCGCTTTTTGTCGTTCACCGAAACAATGATAACGAAAAAGGGCTCAGCGGAGGAGAAAAAGCACATAGAGCAGACGGAGGTCACCAAAATGAGGTAGGGACAAATAAGAGAAAGACCCCTCCACCAAAAGGAGAGGTGTTTCGGAGGGCGGGGATGGGAAAGGAGGTGGTCTCAGCCCGATCGGAAGGAATTTGAGAAACGAATTCTAGAAGACCAACTTTTGAGAGTGAGTAGGGGGACTCAAAGAAAGCGGAAGTGGGGAACCATAGACCCAGGGAGCATCCGAGGCGATCCAGCCTCGACTTTGACGGAACAACGGGAGGCATAGGGGGCTCTGCCGCCGCGCTCCTACGCATAAAAAGGAAGATACTTGACTGAACAAAATAACGTAGAATAAAGAGTAGAGAACCGTGCTGTATCGTGCCCAGAAAGACTACGCGAGAATCCGATAGTCTGACCCAAACCCTCCCAAAGCTCGCGTGCAGTCCAGGGGGCCCAAGAAAATCGAAACAAAATCAGCCTGCTTAGAGAAAATGAAAGGGTCCACGGATCAAAATAAAGGAGCATGAACCTCAGCAAAGAGTAAGTCCGCAGGCGGTGAAAAAGCTGGGGTGGCGGCAGGTTGGCGCATCGGAAGGACTGGCGACGCGGGGTCGCGAGGAATCTGTGAGAGTGCGGACTAACTAGTGCTCAGACGCATGGAGAGAGGGGGGGACAACGGTAGGCTATAGGGAGTCAGGACCTCCTTGATCGCGGAGAAAGAGGTATGTGCAGACGCGAGGGCGGTGTATAGAGTGGAACTGAAGTCTCACCGCAGAGATGTATTGGTGGGTAGACGGTCAGGGAGTGGTACGTGGGGTTATCGCTCGGGGAGAAAGCGAGCGGGGGTGTTTGGTTGGGAGCTTTTTGGTAGAAGGAGGGGGTAGAGAGGGAAAGGGAGGTTGATGGGGGGGGCGAACGAGGCGGCGAATAGACTCTAAAAAAAAAAAGGAGTATTAGGAAAAAGGGGAAGGATCACTCCGCTCGTGTCGCAAACCACCTCAAAAGGAATCTCTAACCTTCATAAATACCCAAAAAACACCAAAAACCCCCAGCTCGCTTATCAAGAGAGCGACAAACCTGTCCCGGCACCAACCTCACTATATACAACAAAAGAAGCTCGGGGGAGACAAAAGGTCATCGGATATCCACTCCGAGGCGCGCGCCGAACAAGATGAGCGGGGGAATTAAACTTCGGAAGGAGCCTCCGTAGTAACGTTTGGGAACCAGAATCGACTGAGGAGGGTAGCACGAGGTATTCCTCAGACCCGGACAGGGGGAGTACGCAGAGAAGCGCTAAGCCGCGTAGAGAGGAAACGACAGGCTCACTCCATCTCTCGGGAAAATCGGAGGGACCCTCCTCGTAGAGGAGTGGGGAGCTCTCAAGTAGAAGGAAGTGAGCAAAGGATTAATTTTAGGAAGGCCGGCCTAGGCTTTGATGAGAAGGATTTACATTGGGACGCAAAGAGCTTTCTGGGGGAGCGGTGTCATAGGATTCTGGCGACGCGTAGTAGCGGGAACTATCCCACGGAGCTCAGCCCTGAAGTGCGAAGGATCGAGGGGGGGGGTGGGGGGTGGGGCGTGATGACATGAATAGGCCTGTTCTATATTAGAGGAGGGATGCACTATACCGAGGCCGCAGTTCTCAGGAGGACCTCAAGGAATTGGAGGGAAGGGCGGATGCCATTGAACATATGGCCCATAGTTAAAGAATTTAGTGGGGATTTAAATAGGAAAGAACGAGGAAAAGTTGTTATTCTAGTCACAGGCGTCGATCAAGCTGAAAGCTCATCGGCTGACAAACAAAATCCTATGGCACGATCAAAAGACTGAATCCACCGATCCGCGGGGGGAGCTGGGAATAACGCACGTTGGGACCTCGGGATAGCTAGGGGGATTCTGCAGCTAACCGCACAAGAAACCTTTAAGGGGGATCATTGGGGGGGAGGTCGGAAGGGGGCTCAAAGTACAAAGCGTAGAGTCCAACTGTGAGGCCACTGATAAAGAGGTGAGTTAGCGAAAGGGGGTGAGGTTATGCAATGTCCACTCAGAAAAAAAGAGAGACAGAGCCACAACAACGAGGCATTAATTGCGGACGACAAGAGCTGGGGAAATCTGGCGAAATAGGGGGGGAAGGGAGAGTGGGTTGGAAAGTGGAGGACACTGTGTCGGTTTGGTTGCCAATGTCAAAAAGCGAAAGAGAGGAAGGGGGCAAGGAGGGAAAAAGAAAGTCATCAACAAAAGAGTAACTAGACAAGTTATGCGAACTGTGTGGTAAAAAGAAGCGGGCTAAAGGAGGACCTCTTAACATAATAGGCGAAAAGTCACTCAGGACGGGAGGGGAAGGGGCCTCCTTACTCAAAGGAAATGGAAATAGAGGGGAAGGAAAAATAGAAGAGAGAATAGCTTACAGAGTTGTAACCGCTTGAGATTCAAACAGGTGGGGACATACGACGGGGATGAAAGGGAATGATAAAGGTATCTAAGACAGGTGCGTGGGGCTGGCAATCTGGCGGGAGGGGATGCCTCTCGGAGAGACTACTGGAAGGAAAAGGGTAATGGGTGAAAGGGGATAGGTTTTCAGAAGTAAGATTTAGCTGGTGGACGAGAGGTCGAACCAACAACAAGAAACCAAGCAAAAACAAGAAAGAAATTGTGGTTTGGAAAAGGCACAAGAGCAGGAACATCAAACTGAGTAGGTTCCGGGGACCTGATCACTTATAACTCGCCAACCAGGAAGAGAAAACCCAAAGGAGAGGAAAAGAGAGATGAGGGGAAGGTTCTCATTGAGCATGGCTTTTAAAGGCCATCAGCAGAACAAATGTAGTCCATAGTGTCACTTCATGGGAAACAATGATGAAAAGGGACAGAGCGACCACTCACTCGTAGGAAAGCAATGTGACCTATCCCAAGGACATTCTTTTACTTCCATGGCGAGAAAGGAAAGGCCTCTGCCCAGGGGAGAAGGGGAGACGAAAGGACCACACAGGGAAACTGATCCCTGGCTGATCCCCAAGCGGCTCTTACCAGGTGGGTACTCTGAAAGAGCTTACACACCTGTCGCTCGACTCTGAGAAAGGTTCCTTCCACGATCAAGTCAATTGGGGAAAGCGTAGCAGAGGACCGATTACTGTTCTGAATCGGGAGGGGTACCCACGGGAAGCAGTCTTCGCGATGAGGGGTGTTCAAACCAGTGCGGAACCGTCATCTTGGAAGGGTCGTGGGGGGGGACGCGGGTTTCAAACCGGCTGGGCACCGAAGCATCTTTCGCTTGAAAAGTTTTACACCAACCCAAAAGGGATCAAACTCTAAATAACCATAGAATCAACAATACGCATCATTGTGGACACTAGCGCAGGAGAAAAAAGAGCGGGGTTTGGCTGTCTATATTTTGACGAGTGTCAAAGTTGCAAGTAACAGAGTGGTAGCTAATCATCAGCTAACTAAAAGATACGGACTGACTACGTTTTGGGAAGAGAAAGGAGGGTCGTGGGGGAGCAACAAGACTCGCAAGGGAAAAAAGGGTCCAACCTGAGGGGTCTCAGAGAAAAGAAATAGGATACATGAGAAGGGGAAACCTTAAGTCCCATAATATTGTCGAGACCCCAAAGGATATGGGGTTCAGTTGACGTTATTATGCATACGTCTTGGGTGCGTCAAAAAGAACCGATGATGAGGAAAAGTATTTGATCAGAAAGCAGTATATACAAAATGGTGTTAAAGAGTGCGGCCAGATTTGATGCAAGAAACCTAACCTTCTTTGGGAGTGGGGGGGGACACCTAGAACGGCATCCAACCAATCCGACAGCTCATTGAGAAGAGGCGGCGGCAGAGGGTCGGAATCCCTGAGCTCAGACCGACCTCAAAAAAATAGCAGGGACTGAGGATCCCTTAAAAATAGCTGTATACTACCGTGCGGGAAGTGCCCAAGACTAGATGACACCAAGAGGCCAAAAGAAGAAAAGAGAATAGAAAGCTCGAGGACAGTCCAAGAAAAAAGCCTTCGAAAACAACTCGAAGAGCGAAAAAGGCATTTTCGACTCAGAACAGCATACGGGGATCGGATGCCTGAATCAACTCGTCGCCTATGGCTGGCAGCCGAAGCTGTGCGCAGGGAGGAGCGGGTTAGCATGGGGTCGCGCCTGGAACAGGAGAAAGCAGGGTCCGTAAAATATTTGGCGGCGGGTCGAAAATATTGCTCAGCCCGCATCGGGGAGAGGCGGGGGTAAAAATTCTAGAGAACGATCCCGACGAATCGGGCGCAGCTGCCTCTTGGAGAGAAGAGGGGGGTGGATGGACCGTATCGAACATAAGAGAGGGGCGTTTGAGTTGGGGCTCGTGCGGGTCTGACAAGGTGGGGCACGGGTTAGAGCACGGCTGGTGGTGGTTGTGTGGGGGGGGCCTCGTGTTGATTAATTATAATTAACGGGCTGGCGGGTGAGAACGTAGGAGGATATCAGGAGAAAAAAAAACAATGGGAGGAGGATTAAAAGGATATATCCCAGCCGAATCTTTCAAACCCAACAAACGGACTCTCATCACATTAACATTAAGCCCCAACGAGAAAAAAGAGCCCCAGAAAAAAGACCAAGAAGGATCAAACCACAGCTTCCCACCTTCGTCAAAAAAGAAAATACTAGCGGAAAAAACCAAGCCCAAACGGTGCAATACGTTCCTGGTAGAACACTAACTAGGCGTCAAACGCCCAGATCATGATCTACTATCGGGAGTCGGGGCATCCCGGATAGATTGGTTCAAACACACAAATACGGAGATGAGTCTGGTGGTAACATGGGAGGTACCTAACAGCACCGTGCTGAATAAGAGACCGCAAAGAGAACCGACTAAAGAGCGACCAAAATGGCACCCAAAAAGCGGAAAAATGGGATGGAGGAGAAAACGAAAAAGCAGCGAAGGAAAGGTGACTGGGAAAAAAGGGGGGGCAAATTCAAAACACGGGAGCCGCTTCTGGAGAGGGGGGGGCGAGTCTTGGACAGTGGACGTTCACGCGGTAAGTCTTTAAGTAGGGGAATTGGTACGGCGGGAAACGGTATTCTCTAAGGTACAGGCACGTGGATTATACAACCGTAGTTCTACGTCGACATTTGAGGCAAGGAGTCAAAAAATAATGATAGCTGATTGCAAGACCGTATGCCGCAGTAAAGGAGGTCCGCAATGGCTAGGCAGGAGAGCGGATTATTCCTGGGAGGGCCAGTAAAGAGGTTGTTTAGTGACAAGCACAAGAGCAAAAAGTTGTGGAAAGTTCTAAGACAGGCGTTGGGGGATAAATCGGGAAAATCAAAGGGCTGGTAACAAAGCCTCAAGTCAAAAAGGATACATACCTAAAGGGAAGATGGCGACGCACGTGGGGAACTCGGATGCTCCTATGTGCTTCAGAAGAAGCCCAGGGAACAAACTGAGGTGTCGCATTGTTCGTGGGTTGCTCAACAAAAAAGGGTATGTCCAAGTACAAGGAGAACTTTGATATCTAAATAGGTATGTATGCACGGAAACTCGAAAGCTCGAAAAGAGGAAACAACAAATAGGCATGCTGGCGACTCAACGGAGATTAGGGGGCCAGGTTAAAGGTTTTGATTGCCTGGGGTGTGGAATCGCGGTATGGTACATTGTAAAAAAACAAAAGAGAAAAGATGCAGAGGTAAGCGGCTGAAAGAAACCGGAAAAACACACAACAGGACAACTTTAGCCTGGGAAAAAAAAAGACGCTCAGAGCTAAAAGGCGGAACTAACGAGGCACTGAAAAGTTCAGGGGGGGGCAAGACTCCTGGACAAAGGAAGTGAGCGCTCGAGAGCTAGTCGAGCTACATCTGGACTAGAGAGGGGGTCAATAAAAAGGAGATCAAAGGGCGATAACGGTCGTTGAGGGGGCAAAACGATTGGAAAGAGACTGATCCGGATAAAAGAAGGAAATAAGGTGTGATTGACGCATAAGAGGATCTGGGGGAAAAGGGGCTCGGCAAGGGGTGCCAGGGAACACTCTCATGATCAAAAAGGTTCTGGAGGATGGGGTCAGGACAAGTCAAACTGGAAAACTGGAAACACTCGCGGCACCAATCTCTCTAACCAACCCTAGGAGAAAAGAGGGAAGACGCACGCTAAAGTGTACAGTGGCATTTACGCCATCAGCAGAAGAGAGGTAGAAAAAGGGGGACATGGAATGTTTTAGGGGCAACCCAATGTGACACCAAGCTAACCATGACCAGATCACGACTTGAGGGGACCAAAAACTCTCTCAAAATTCCCGTATTTTCTTCCAGAGCAGATGAAAGATAGCTATCCTTCGGAAATAGACGAAAAACCTTCAACGGCACCGCGCCCTGAACTGCGTCTCATCAAAAGTCGGATCGGAAACAAAAGGGTTGAACTCTCGCGACTTACAAAACTGTACGAAAAACGCGAGAGGGAAGGGAATTCACTATCACTTCAGTACACGGCGTCAGAAGAGGGGCAGAGGAGTTTCCGCCTCTTATTTCAAGGGGGAAAGGACAGGGGGCGATGAGTGGGCAAAAAAGTAGCAATACGTGATTCAGTTTTGGGGGTTTTAAGAAAGGGGGGGGGGTCATGCAAGAGCTGCACCTCGAAGCTGTTGAGCAGGGGACTATTGTCCAACAACCCCCGATGACCATCATCACCAAACGTAAACAAATTTCAAAGGGGGACCTAGCTCAGGGAGTACTAAAAGGAATCAGGGGGGCTCTCGTATTTGGTCTGAGTGGAAAGGGGGCTAAAAAGATAGCTACCAAACAGTCGACTGCTACTTAAGGGACTCCGCTTTGGGGGTGAATCAAAACCTAAAACCAAAATCTCGCTGAGGTCTCAGGAGAAAAACACTAGAGAAGAGATTGGCTATGACCCAACCAACCAGAGGATATGGGGGAGGGTCAGGCGGGGTAGTGATAGGGCATACTGGAGGTTGCTTACATCCGAGCGAACGCTTGAAGAAACGAGAAGGAAAAGGGGGGCACGAGGGGCGTCTATTTTACTCCAACCGAACTTGGAGTTAATATGGGGGGGGGAAGAGAGCCGAGTAGCCCGCTAAGGGGAAAGAACTCGAACGTCAAAGGAATCGGCTCATCCATCTAGAGCTAGAGTCATCCTTACGGACAAACAGAACGGAGATATAGTCGTATAAAAAGACAGTTGCTGGAAGAGGAAGAGACGATGACGCCGCAGACTAGACAACGAGACTCCTGAACGGCCAGGGGCCAAGACCGAAACAGACTCCCGTAAAGTGTCAATGGGGAGGTGCGGTACAAAAGCAAGGCAGAAAAAATGAAGCTTCCCCCGGGGAGGAGACAGCAGAGACGCGAGAGATGGGTTAGCTGTGTCGACTGAAGAGGGACGGCGGCGGAGGGAAAGCGGGGGAGAGTCGGACGAACCGGTCTCAAGACAGGCGGAAGGGGGACACGCTGCTGAGCTAGCCGTGAGTGAGAAGGAAAAGGGGCAAAGCGAGCGGGATGGAGAGAGGAGATGGACCGTTCCCGCCTCGCGGCGTGTGGGTCTCTGGGCTGTCGGGGGGGCAGGGGAAAATTAAAAATGAGACTGGGGTGGGGGGGGGTCCGAAAGGGGGGGGAGGAAGGAAGTTAAAAGTAATGGGTTGCGTGCGAACGATGAGGGGGCGCGAGACCACAAAGAGGAGGAAATAGAAGTCCTCCGCACCTTCGTTAAATACAAACAAAAGTTCCTCTCGCAACCTCCTAAGACTTCCAGCCAAAAACCCTCACAAAAAAAAAATCGCTAGGGCACCGCCACCAACTGTAAACTGAAAAAAAAGAACTATATCCCAAAGGCAAAAGAATGAGGCGATATTCCAACAACACGGAACCTCGCCCCTAGAAGAAGAGAGACGAAAAGGGCGGAAGAGGGATAACCTAGAACGTTGGGGTTTTTTTTCCCAAAAAGAAATACTTGAAACGAGGACAGCAGCCGCACGACTTAAAATCCGAAAAAGAGGCGCAAGTATCGAGTAGGAAAAAAAAAAAACAGAAACCAGCGCGAGCGCCGTCTTCCGCTCCGGACTGAAGGAGCGCTCACAATTATTCAGTTTCGATGATAAACGCGGTCACTGGATTAAAGGCGAGCGTGGCGAGCTTCATGGACAGGTCAAAAATTTGCTAAAAATGCTGGCAGTAGAAACGAGGGGCGTAATCCACGGTATAATGGGGAATGGGACTAACGGGATCGTCATTGGACCGGAACCGTTTAATGAGGGAGCGCAGGGGAATGCAGAGACCGAAGCCGCGTTCGCAAGGAGCGGCGATAGCGCGTGAGGTCATGGCCCGATTAAAAGAAGGGTGGAGGGGGATGCGCCGATTCAACAATGATGATGCATTCTGGTTCAAAGGGAAATTAATCGAATGGAATCACGTTGCTATCACTCACAAAGGAATACCGATAAAGAGACGATATCAAGAGGGATACTTAGTGATTCTTAGACCCTCAGCGGAACTTAATGGTGTCATTGGGGGAAAAAATTGGAAAAAAAGCACGGGGAGACAAAAGTAACGACTCCTGGCGCTAAAATAGTGTTATGCAAGAACAAAATCGAATATCGAAATCCACGATGCAGGAATACCCTGAAACTATGGTAAAAAGGAGTTGATGAAAAATCCATACTGGTGTGAGATTTGCTCATAGGGGGGAGGGGGGTGTAACGGACAACTCGAAAAGGGGAAAGGTCAGGCGGCTGCAGCATCATACCACACGAAACGAAAGAAAAGGAACTGGGGGGGACCACGAAGCTTCTTCACGCGGCAACGAGGCTGAAAATCCGAGGAAACGAGACAAAAACATGACTGATAGAGGAAGGAACATCGGAGGGGATTCAGTAGCGGTAGCGTGGTGCTCTAAATAACAAAGGGAATGCAAGAAACAAAACGGTAATCATGGAGCACTGTGAGGAAGGAGGCGCTTCGCAGGGGCAACTCTACGGAAAGGAGGGAATTGGTAAAATGGAGAAGATAGTCGAGTGCTGGGAGGGACACAGGGCCAGAAGCACGCCAACTAAAAACCTTCTTCTTAATGCTATGCCGTCTGCCACTTAGCACGAGGAAGGAGATCTATCGAAAAAAAAAAAAAAGGAGGGAGGGGGAGAGGAACATGGCAACCTCAAGCAGAAAGCAGAAGCAAGCCATTAGCGTGTTCAAAGGATTAAACCCCATGTGAAAAACCGGGACCGTCGTCACGCGTCATGGGCGACCCTCTCCAAGGCGTAGTCCAACTCCCAAATCTCGTCGGCCTAGACCGCCTAACAAGGTCTACCCTGAACAGGGGGCCTCATACGTCTCTTACAAAAAAAAAAAAGACTCTCCGAATCGTACACCCGCTGGAGCTACTAAAAG
>Ga0179591_1286603_pt1 | contig 10637 bp, 11 predicted proteins | sample CZOMad2_1_08_16f_FD_182891 | JGI IMG/M metagenome (GOLD analysis project Ga0179591, IMG submission 182891) | Vadose zone soil fungal communities from Angelo Coast Range Reserve, California, USA - CZOMad2_1_08_16fungal (PacBio error correction) | ecosystem: Environmental > Terrestrial > Soil >...
GGTGTGTTCACCGAGGGAAGAGCTAAGCTTGCGCGAGGCCAAAGAAGAGAGAGACTAGACGTAGGGAAGAACATCGGTCAAATCAATAAATCTCCGAAGAAGTGTGCAGGTCTAGGGAAAACTCACTCAATCTCGTAGGAGGAGATGACCCGAACTCGGAGGGGGGGGGGGGGGGAAACCGGAGATGAAAGGGCCGTTAAATGCCGGCGGATCGAACGACCCCTAAACGGAGAAAGGTAGGTGTGCGTGCAATGGCCTCTGCTTTTCAACTTGTTGTCTTAGAATGCATCTTGTCCAGAGTAAGACAGAAGAGGAAATGCCGTGGGGTAACGGGTGGCCCTCTTGGCTTACCACTGATCTAAGGTAGAAGAGGGAGGCAAAGAGAAGAAACGCCAGAAAAGAGATCTCCTAGGCGATGTCGTTAAAAGGGACTATCCCGATCGCGGGACAAGGGCACCAGCGGGTGTTCTGGACTCTCTTCGCTGTGTAAAGGGTCGACTTAAGCAATCAACCGGCTAACTATTCACGGAAGGAAAAAAAGAGGAGAATCTTCCACTATCTCAGGAAAAACCCGGCGGTAGGGTGGAACTAATGTTTCTGCAGAACATAAGAGGGAAAACTAAAAGGAGTACCAACGGAAAAAAAAAAGGTCAGGTAGCATGAAAGCAGCGAAGAGTTCCTACTCGAAGGGACCGGTAACGAAAAAAAGGGACGGTCGTCGCCGAGCTGCACATGGAGAGACCTCTTGGGTAGATATAGGGAATTCAACTGCGGGGAAATTGAAGGAAAAAACTGGTAATCATCGGGTTTCCAAAAGGTCGAAATAGCCGAAAAACGCGTCGGACTAAGCAATCAGCTCAACGGGAACGGCCCGATGTAAGCAGAAGCCCCAAACGTCCACTATATGATGCGAAAATAAGAACAGCATTTCCTGAGGACTCCCGAAACGGGTCCGAGTGTTTCGTCAGGGCGAAGTTCTAAGACAAAGCGTCTGCGGGAGGGGGGACTAGAAAGCCGGATTGGAAAGGACAAAGCGTACTTCGGAGTATACTTTGTCCAAAAAGGGACAACTCGGAGAAAGAGACTCGGTTATTTCTAGATGCATCTTGAACTGGGGGGGGAAAAAGAGGGGGAGAAACCGTGGTTCTATTTCTGAAAAAGGTGAAAAGTGGGAGAAAATCTGACTGGGACGAATAATTCCTCAGGGGACATCGAGATGGGGAAAAGGGAAGGGGGTTAAAAAAAGCCTACATCATCAATTGATACTGGCCTACGTTAGGGACGGGTTTCGAACGGCGGAAAAGGGGGAAATATCGAGATCAAAGAAAAGAGCTCAACAGGACGGTGGGTCTCTAATAAGGGGGGACTAGTCTGCAAAAAGGGTTCGTGCTCGAAACAAGACTCTATGGGGTTAGCGGGAGGGGTCTTCTCGGGGATAGATGGGAAAAAATGCAGGAGGGAAAATTCTAGAGGAACTCAGGGTCGTCGAGGAAAAAGTTTCGAGTCGCACCGGGGACTTGTTGGGATCTGACGCTCGCTTTCAGTCGAAACGGGACTCGTCCTCCTCATCGTAGGTATAGCCTCACGAAAGGAAAAAAATATCTCTTCTACGGCCGGACGGAACCAGAGATATTCGAGGCGGAAAGCCGGGGAGAGACACCGGTCGAAGAATTACCACTTTAACACGGACTTAACTTGTAATACAGGTGGGGGAAAAAAAAAAATTCGTTCGTTCAGAAGCAACACAAGGACTGGAGACGGCGAAATCGGGGGAAAAAGTCACGTGGGGAGCGCTCCAGAGAGCGACGAAGAATCTTATAGGGAGAGAGAGAAGCTGAAGTCAAGCTCTAGAAAAAATCGGAAGGTTAGACAGAGGGGAGGTTCTAAGCTGAGGACAAGGGAATTGTATCACTATCTTCAACTCGTTGGGGAGCTCGGCGAAGGACGGCGCTGGGTTTCTCAGTCGCTCGAGAAGCGAGAAAGAGGGGCACGAGCATGAAACCCGGAAAAAAGGTCAAATCGAGGAGGGAGCCGAAATGGAAGGTGGGAAAAAGAGCGGTCTCTAGTGTATCTTCGTAACGGCAGCCACGAACTCATCGGGAAGGCAACTTTTGGGGAGAAAGGGGTCAGGCGCCAGTACAAGAACGTGGCGCCGAAGTTCGTCAAGAGTAGCGAACCAAGGGGGATAAGGTTGAAAAGAAAAAAGGGGGGGAGTCAGGCGGAAAGAAAGGGGGCCAGCAGTCCATGCTCTATATTGCAATTGCACGCGGGAAGAGGGAACCGGAGTAGGGGGGGAGAGTGTCGTTTAGTAAACCTTCTTCAGCACGTAGAGGTATAGAAAAAAAGAAAGTGTGAACTTGTGGAGGCGAACTTTAGCACCGCTAACGACTCTTCGAGCGAGGTGGAAGAGTCCTGTCAAAGGGGCGTCCGAGGAGAGTTATGTAGGAGGGGGAAACTGACCGCGGAAGGATGGTAATGGCAGCAGCTGACATGCACACCCATGTGGATCGAAGGAGTGGGACTGGGATGCACGCTGTGGCGCAGCAACGACCGTGTCCATCGGGATCCGTTATAGCTCTGAACGAAGAAATTCGGAAAAAAGTTTGTGGGAGGTTCACAACAAAAAAGGACTCGTCCTAAAGTGAAACGATATAGGAGCCAGCAGATCGCTTTAGCATTTGAAGTTCAAAGTCCTCCGAAAAAAGATCGGGAAGTACTTCACCTTTGTACAAAAAAACGCTCAAAGGCAGTCGTGAGCGAGACTGGAGGACTAGGAATGCGGAAAAAGAAAACCAAAAAAAAAACGGGGATGGGGCTAGACCTCCTTCACTTCAGAAAGGGTTTGTCACTCCTGGGAGAAAAAAGTAATGACGTTCAGGGGGAAATCGCTGCGTAAGCGCGTGATAAAATGCAATTATAACGGTCAGGGTGCGGGGGGGCGGAAGCGTGCCTTCCCTTAGAAAGAAAAAGAAAACCCACGGGATTGAAAGGAAGAGCATTGGGGGAAGGGGAAAGGCAGCCCACAAAGAACCGACAACCCTTCTCATCGTCAAACTCGCTTTGTCAAGAATGAAAGGAGGGAAAGCTAAAAAAAGTCACCCAATGCAAAGGAAAAAGGACCAGGGGGGGGGGAAGGCGGGTTACGATCAAAAGAGCATGACAAAAAGACCCCGTAAGGTTGCTACGCCTCTTCGAGGCGAGCTCCTTCCCCCGATCAACAAACTTCGATGGGAGGGGGAGAAACAGAAAAGTGAAGGGGGGAGTTGAGGCGCTCCTCAATTGTCGCGATATCTTTATCCGCTTGGACCGGCGGAAAAAACGGAAAAGAAGGGGAAAAACCAAAAACCAACACCCAACGGGTATGAGCTCGCCTGTGTGAAAGCAAAGTGTAAAGACCGCGCCCGAGTGAAAGAAGATACACATGAGAACAACTTAAACTCATGCTCGGCAAAATGGGAAAGAAAAAAAAAGCAAGGGGCACTGATCACGCTGGACAATCCCCGAGGAAGAAGCGCATCGACGCATCAGGAAAGAGGAAGAAAGACCATCAACCTCTTTCCATGATCGCGGAGTTCCGTCGAGCGAAGTGGGGTCTAAAAGGGTCACTCAGGTTCAGATCATCTCGAAACGTGCTCGTGACAAACTCCGGCCTCGGTTGACAAGAAAGGTCAAGAAAGGGGTCAAAAGAAAATTGACCAAAACCATCTGAGAAAAAAAAACTCCGCAAGGACGCAGGCTCCTGGCCGCGAAGGACCGCAATGGGGTGGCAGGGGAGAACCTTACCGGCGAGCTGATGGAGGGAGGCTGAAGAGAAGGGAAAATAAAAAGTACCGCGGAGGAACTCACGTGTCCTGGGGAGACGATACAAGTGTCGCGGGGAGGGGTTCGTCGGGGACAGGGAGAAAAACGATACAATAAAAAGCTGTCAAAAATTTAACTAAAGGAGAACTCTAGTGGAGACATGGCTTAACGGGACATAAGATCGCAGGACCGTGTCGCCTTAGATCCGAACGAAGGGAGCAACATCGTTGGTACCTCGGGAGCTACAAAGGTCGGAAAGAACGGGAGGGGAAAGGGAGGACTAAAGTGCAAAGTGGAGAGAAGGCGAAAAAAACCGACGCCACCGCCGAATCCGTGTACTCATCGAGTGGGGGGGGGGGGTAGGACGGAGGGACTGGACTATCATCGAATGCCTTCTCCTGAGGTGGCGGCAGAAGAGAAACGCGAAGAAAAAAAAAAGGCAGGGAACGGGAAAAAAAAAAGAGTGGGCTCTGAACGTGCAATTTGTTGGCAGTCAGGAAAAGGGCCGTAAGGGAGGGAGGGAACGGACCGCGGGAATAATCTCTCCCAGACGCCGAGCCAACGCGGCCTAAAGAGAAAGAGAGGCACCTGCCGTCGTATAAGAAGAAGGCGAAAAAAGAGCGCCTAAAGCCGCCAATGAGTGGAAGATGACTTTGGCAAGGACACTCGGTCCGCTTCCCACCAGGAGGGTGAGAAAAAGGAGGAAAAAAGAAAAAGCAATAATTTCTAGCGCGGAATCAACCGGACTCGAAAGAAAAAAGGTCGAACAAAAAGCGGAGAAAACATCACCCGCTTCATGCATCGCATTACACCTATCTGCAGTATAGACAAGGGAGGCGGAAACCAGGGATCCAGGGACGTCTTTCTACACCTTCGCCAAGAAACGCGCCGTAGGCACGTGCGAAAAAATAAGGAACAACTGAATGGTACAGCAAAATCTGCACCATCGGCGTGACTCGCTGGAGAAGGTCCAGTAGAAAGTGAAAGAGGCGAGAAACTCGAAGATTAATTAAAGAGGGGAAGTTTGAGACTCTATCTGAAAGAAAGCCGCGAGTCGTCGAGTCGGGTAAAGAGGGGGCCAGTGACACCTATCCGAAAAGAGTACGGGTGCAAATCCGGGGACCTCTCTACCGCATCGGAAGCCAGAAGGGGAGTTTTGATTCGGAATAGAAAAAGACCAAACACTCGGCCCTGTCTAAATCCGTAATTAGAACCGAGGGGGCTAAGAGACAAAGAGAGTCGCTTGGCCTTGCTGATGAAGCCAATTTGCCACGTGGCAGGGAAAAAAAAGAGAGAGCCGAGGTTCGCAAGACGCGACTCAAAGAGGGGGAACACTGCTTCAGTGTATCACGTCCAACGCAAGTAAAAACCGGGGAGGGGGTCAAAAGTAGAAAAAGGAATCTTTCATAGGTCTCGCCGACCGACCCTCGACGAGAAAAGGCGGGAAAAAGAGGGGGTGATATTGGGAGAAGAGACGGGCAAAAGAAACGAAATTTGGCTGGTCTAGTCTAGTGTCGATCTTCGCCGCCGCCCATTCGGATCACCAAAGGGGAAGGCGATAGGCAAATCTCAGGAGGGGGGGAAATCGAGGGAAGGGGGCGCTTCGAAAGGTTTCTGGTCAAAGGGAAATCGAACATCCCGCGAATGAATGTCCGAACACCATTGTCTTGTACTCGGACAAGAGGGGGGGAGTCGGGAAGGGGAACTACTACATCCGACAATCGAGATCCTCAAAAAGGGCGGCGTAAAGGTTTGTACAAGAGAGTCAGGTCCCTAATAAGGGATAATACGTCGCAAAAAAAGATAGGCACCCTGAACATGCGTCCTCCGGTCTCAGAAAAAGGACAAGAGGAAACAAACAAAGAGGAGGAACCGGCCATGTTCAAAAAGACCTTACGCGTCCTGTTGGGAGGAAATGAAGAGGGGGGAACGGCTCTCAAGAGTCGTGTGACACAAAAGAACTCAGGTCACGGCCACGAAAAGGGGGGTTACCGCGTCACGCCTCTTGTCGGTTCGAAGAGAGAAGGATGGTTTGGGGGTTGCGAAATCTTGACTTTACACTCACAGAAGGAAGTCGACGTGTCAGGAGTCGGATCGCAAAGGCCAAGCGCGATCCGATCAGTCTACTATCCCCGGGGAAAACTTGGACGGGGGACAGAGACGGGAAAAGAGGGGTGCCGTCGGCTATCCGGGGGGGTCTATGAGGTCAGACAGAGGCTGGCCGGAGGGGAGAAAGACGAAAAGAGGGGGGACGCGATGGTGGAAGGAGATGCGAACCAGAAATCGCCAAATTCATCTTCGAGTGACTCTGGTTTTTCCGACTCCATGGAGCTAGTAGGGGGGAGGAGGGGGGGGGGGAGAAAGTCAGACTCAACAACAACACGGAGAGTAAATATAGAAACAAAGAGGAGATATGGGAGAGAAAGAACGGGCCTCGACTGGCTGAAAAATCACGAGCGATGCATCGCGATGGTGAGGAACAATGTTGACGTAATCGAAGAATGTCGGGCCCCGACGCGTGATTCAACCCGGGACAAGAAGGAGAGTACACGTCATCCCAGGGGAATCAGGGCAAAGAAGAGAAAAGGCCGGAAGGTTGGCCGTTAGAGCTGGAATCTCGCAAGGGGGACATGCCTGAGAAAGAAACCGGGACACGGAGAAACGAGAGTCAGCCCGAAGTCCCAAAACTAGCCAGAGAAGGGGAAAACCGGAAGAAGGTCGTCAGAAAGGGTAAGGGGGAAAGAGCGCGGTAACTTTCGTAAACCAAATCTCATTGTTGGAAACGAAGATGGGAAAATTGACATGCTAAGTGAACCGCTAAACGTCCATAGGGATTGCGTCAGGGGGGGTTGGTGAAACGTTGAAAGAGCTCTCGAGTAAAGTTGACGCCGGGAAAGAGGGAAAGAAACCGTCACTTCTTTAAACCAAAAGGGGGGCCTATATGTCTCTGGAAAAACTTACCCGTTATCGGGACTCCGAAAAAAGAACAAACGCATAGGGAAAAAGTCGTCGCAGATCGATTGCGGTCATATTGAAAAGAAAGGACTAAGAAGGCATGCGTACACAACCGGGGGTATACAAAGTCTCGGGGATGGGAGCTTCTACCAAAGAAGGTCCATGCCGAAGGTGCATACGTTCGTACACTAAAAGAGATACTGAAAAGACGGGCGGGGGGAGAAGAAAGGAAAGGCGATAATACGGGAAACAATGGGGAAGAAAATGCGGGAATGCGCCAATCTGAAAAAAAAAGTTACCGAAACAAAAACTGACGTCCATAGGGGAGGGGGGGACGGTTCTACCTCTGTTGGGGAATATGTCTTTCGGGTCACTTAGAAGAAAATTTGTATCTCGGCGTGGGAAAGAAGAAGTAAGAAGCCAGAAGAAAGTTGCCACACGCCTAATCTAACCTGTCTGTCAGATCGAGCGAGCCTAAATGGAAATTTCTAAGGGGCAGCCTCGCACAAAAAAAATCTCGCGAGATCTTGGGCTCGGGGAAGAAGGAGAAAAATATGTTACAAGAAAGGTCAGGATTTGTTTGGATTGTCAACGGAACCAAAAACTAGTTCGGGAGAAAAAGGAAACCAGGTCGGCGGCATACGGTACGACGGGACGGAAAGGTGTAACATTAAAATGACAGAATACGAACGCCGGCGTAGGGAGGCAGGCGATTTGGCTCAGATGGGGAAAAAGGGGGACCTAAATGTGAAACTTTTCAGATGAGACGGGAAGGAGTTTCTCTAGGAGGGGAAAGGATCCAGGATCGTTCAAAATGTTCATCAAACCGGGAAGGGTGGACGAAGTGGAACTACTTGAAGGTTACGGCGGTAATAAGTTTACAAGCCGAAGAGAGGGATTATTTTTGAAATTGTGCTAACAGGTATAGGGGGAAAATCGGGGACGAGAGGAGAGGAGAAAGACTCTACGAGGAAAATGTGGAGAAGAGATTGTGCGAGATCCACTGGTCAGGAGATTTACCAAGGGGAGGGCGTCTGGTCATTGCCTACTCCCTTTTGAGCGGAAGGAACGTTAAGTGAGGGGGGACAAACGGGACTTAATCCAGAATTCTGAGGGGCGTAGTGAGATAGGAAGAAGACTTCTGAACTCGCCGGGGCGGAGGCCTTGGTCGCGGGCTTCAGAGCGAGGCTAGGGCGAGGGGGCGGTTCTCACGTAATTCTATCTGACGGAAATTTCAACTACAGCAAACGGTAAAAAGGGGGTGAAAAAAAAAGATGCAATCTGTTCAGCGGCACGAATAGGAGAGCTCGGATTGATCTTAATGCACAGAACCTTACGAGAGAGGGGACGGACTGTCGGAGAAAGATCTCCGTGGGCTCAGCTGAGTCGTATGGCTTTCTCCCACACGGAGTTCAGCTTCTGGGAACGTATCACGGAGTTCGACAATGCTTAGGAAAAGGTTGCACGGTAGAAAAGGTAAGGCTAAAAGAAAATCAGTCCGCATCTCACGCGTACAAAGAGGGAGGGCTCCGAGCAAGAGGTATCACAAAAAGCTACGAAACCGATCCCATTAAGAACCATTAGAAATCGGGCGTTCGCAGAGGTTCACCTGGGGGGAGGGAATCTTCTATCGTAGTAAAAAACGAAACGTCGGAGAAAAGTTGCGTGAATGCAGTAACAAAAGAGACCGAAGATGCGCTCTTAAAAAGGAGAGGTCGGGAAGGAGGAAAGGCGCGAAGCTGGGTGGGGGGGGCCTTTTCTGATAACGAACGGAACTCTGAAATGAGACGGTATGAAAAAGGGCGGTGTACATGGAACTGAGGACCCGTCTGACAGGGGGAGGGGAGTTCAAAGGGACGTTTGTAATAGCAAGTGAAGAAGGAACGTGATTGACGTGTCCTGCGAAAAACCGCACCGAACGAGAAAGAACGGATCGAGACGATTTGCTCGCTGGAGTCGGGGGATAAGGAGAAAAAATTGAGGAGACGACGGCCGCGAGGGAAGGAGTGGGGCGGCCTTGCAAATTTGGGGGGAAGAAAGCGGGAAAGGAAGGGCCGTGGGGGTCCGAAACCTTGAGGACAGATGGCAAAAAGTAATATAAGGGGGGAGTTCGCCTCGGTCGGAGGGCCTCCCAAATGGGGGAGGACCCCGAAATGAGCTCGTCAAAAACGGATCTCTCTACCTCCTAGACTGGGAGCAGGGATGAGAGAAGCGAAAAGAGCGGAGAGTACTAAAAAAATGACTTGACTTCGAAGCCCAGAAAATCAGCAGTCCAAAGGTGGGCTCTCCTCGAAGTCTGTCCATCATCACGGTCTCGGGGTCATGCGCAAAACGGAATCGGAACAAACGTATGAACCTTTTCTAAATCGCATCTAGAACGAATGAGGGAAGGGCAGGAGTTTTGTTCTAAAGGCGCATTTGAAAGGACGCTTTGGAGGGGGGGGTGAAAAAAGAAAAGGGTTGACGTGTGAGCAAGGGGGAGGGACAGTGGGAAAGACGTACTACGAGAACAACACACGGGGGGGGGAGAGGATAGTGCCGGTCCTGCTCCCGTAAAGAGAAAAAGAAAACGAAACAGGATCTCCCATAAAAAAGGGAAAAAAAGAAGCGACAAACCGAGAAGAATTCGCAAGTCGACAGAAAAGAAGTCAATGTGCGAGGAGGTAACGATCCTCTCAGGAAAACCCGTTGCCCGGTGGCGGAGGAGACGCTAGAAGCTTCCTTCACGAGCCTCACTATGCGATCAAGGGAATGAAAAGCCAGTTCACGTGGATATCGAAACCAAGGGGCGCGAGATCAATCCTTCCCGCGGGGGTTCTCGAGATACTTGAAGAAAAAGAGGAGTCATCGATGGGGAAGAAAAGTCTTACCTAGTAAGGTGCAAAAGGGTAAAAAGGTACCGATCTGGAAAAAATTAGACGTGGAAAGGCTGCAACAAGGAAACAATAGCAAAGGAAATGCGACGACCGAAAATGTTGCAGTGATGAATCTCGTCGAAGTCGAGGACGTCGAAGAAGACCAAGGAACAGAACCGGGAGAAACTCTAAGAGATTGTCAGGGAGGTTCGCGCTGACCCTACGTCACCTCACTTGTAGATCATCTAGACGGGCAGCAGACGGGGAAGCTGGACCAAAAGAAAAGTTCCGCCCAGAAAAGGATACAGTCCAGGGGGCCAGATAAGCGTTCTTCCCGTTGCATGTAAAAAAAAAGACAATTTCCGTCCCGCCCGAGTTAGAAACTTGAATCCACCAGGACACACAGGTCAGGAAGGGGGTCGCTTCGACGACGAGATTGGAGGAAAGAGAGAAGAGGAGGAAGGGTACAGCTGCAACACTCACTGCCGGCACGCGAGAATTTCGCTCGGCGCCGTGAAAAAGAGAAAGAAGCGCGACGTGCACCGGGGGTCCTCTAAAGGGAACATAAAGGATCAAAGTAAGGGAGCAACTGTGCAAGCAAAGGGATCGATCTCGAAGAGACCGAGGGAACAGGAACTCGGGAATCTCCGTAGGTCATCATTCTGACGGAAAGGGAGAGTGAGGAAAAGGGGCTCGATGCTACATCAATAAAATACGTCTGGTGGACGCCACGAGGATGCCGAACAGATGATCAAACCCCCTCTCAGAAGGAGAGAGTTCATCCTACAAACCACTCGACCCTAATCACGAGGATATCGGATCGTGAAGGAATAAAAAGGAAAATTTTTGGAAAAACAGGGAGAAGGTTTCAGTCCGTGCGAGTGGAACGCTACAGAGGTATTCCTACGGAAACGAAAGCTAGCCGGGGGGAGCATAAGAGCCTGAAGTAAGCGCAACGGGCCAAAAAATAAAGGTCTATGACGAAGTTCGCCACACACCGGAGGGGGATTATTATGGGACGCCCGT
>Ga0179591_1361560_pt1 | contig 10637 bp, 10 predicted proteins | sample CZOMad2_1_08_16f_FD_182891 | JGI IMG/M metagenome (GOLD analysis project Ga0179591, IMG submission 182891) | Vadose zone soil fungal communities from Angelo Coast Range Reserve, California, USA - CZOMad2_1_08_16fungal (PacBio error correction) | ecosystem: Environmental > Terrestrial > Soil >...
ACGATCCAGCATGTGACTACAACAGGAAAGAAAAAACCAGACTAAGTACACAACTGAATTAAACAAGAGGGAGAGTCAAAAAAACACAAGCGCAAAATGAAAAACCCACCAAAAGGTCATCCTGCTGATAAAACAACAAGGAAGAGAACTGACTTGACAAGATTCGGATCAAATCAAACAGGGTGGGGGCAACACAAGTTTCGCCTTTCCATGGCCAAACGCGACATGGGACAACGGGGACCCACACTCCACGAAATAAGTTCAGGGACATAGGGAAAATGTGGAAGGAAAATCGAGTGTGGCAAGGGGGGGAGCCCTGCAAGAGTAGTCTCTTGAGTTCATCCTCTTCTGGCGTAATCTATTAAAGGTGATTGAAAAAAACTCTAAAAAAAAATAGAGTCTAGGCAGGCTGGAGTTCGCACAAGAAACTGATGGGGGGAAGGGGACCCCTTCGGAAGAGCCACATCGAGGACAAACCCGCAAAAAGCTTCGCATTTTATCCCGAGGGAGGGGACTGGGGGAAGGGTCATTGGGGCCGATATAAAAGCAGAGCGACGTCGGACCCGTGGGGGAAAAAAAGCACCGAAGACAATATCTTTGGCCATTTGTCTTGCAAAAAATACAGGACTGCAAAAAAAGTGGGAGGGGGGTGGGCACAAAAGGAACACAACGTACCGAATAGATCTTGAGATCCGGTCGGAGGGGGCTCGCAGCCAAAAATGACATTCCTGGGAGGCCTGAGCGAAGAGCTCGCAAGACCAGTGCAGGACGTAGGATCCAGCGCGACCCTAATTTTTTAATATTTGGGTGGGTTGGGGTGTGAAAAAAAAAAAAAAATTTTTTTTTAAGGGAAAAAAAAAAAAAACAATGACAAAGACCCAAAAAACCCCCAACCCGGGCCCTGCTCATAAAAGACCTACGGAAAAAAATGAAAGAGGAAGAACAGGAAACACACAAAACTGGAACGGAGAAACACCTACCACACAAAAGAGGCACTAGGGGAGAAAAAAAAAAAAAGTACAACAATACATCATCAGAGCGCCGGGGCCGGTTTGCTGGGGGTGGGGGTCAACACAGGACCCACGGAACGAACGCAACCAGGGAGGGGGAAGATGGGGCTGAATAAATGCTCCAAATAGAGGGGTACAATGAATAATGAAAAACGTTTCGGAAAGGGCAGGGAAAGCTCGAAGCCAAACTGGGTTCGCTTACCAACAGAATCAACAAAAAACAAACACGGCGAGTGGAGGTGAAAAGGAAAGTAGTAGCGATTGACTTTACTTGACACTGCCTTCAAAAATGTCCCACACACGTCGAGACAAAAATGCCGATCATCCCATGCAAGGACCTAGAACCAACATTAAGAGGGGATGTGGACTGAAGAAAGATGCTGGGCGCTTCCTTTGGCGCACCCGTGCCCGGCCCAAACCACAACAACGCCAGAATCGACAGCATAAGACAGACACCCGGACACTACACAAACAAAAAAAAACTCGTATCCCGAAGCCGAAAAATACGGCGACTCCAAAGTCCGAAGCCGGCTGGTACAGGGTGTCTTCAAGACGTGGGTCCGGATAAACGGTCCCGAACGCACACGGGGGCTCTCATACCCCCTCCGCCGCATAAAAAGACCGAGTACATAGTTCAAAAAAACCCAAAACCACCATCTTTAAAAACGGGGGAGATGTGAATAGTAGGGGGATTAACATGTCAAAAAGAGAACAGGTCGGCAAACAGCGCAGCAAATCCTCAAGACCGGATTGGCGACAGAAAAAAGAAAAAAGAACACACACAAACTAGGCTTGTCAAAATCACTCGTCCGGGACCAGTGGGGACTGGGGCGATATAGTTGAGGGAAGTACAATCTAAGGTAAAGGACACATGAAAAACCACGGCGGACACACAGATTAAATGCAAACTATTAGGGAAGCAATCAGGTCTTGATCCCAAGCGGCTCTGTATCTCCAAGTGGCAAGGTTTTCCTAATGATAATACTGGGCAGAATTCAGGTCGGGGTCGTGTCATCTAGGATGGCAGGAGCCTGAAGATGATTTTCTAGCGCGACGGCGATACGGGGGATTAAGATGTCTAAGGGGGTCGAATAGTAAAGAGGACTGGGGAGACTAGGAAGGTCTCTGAGGGTCAAGACCGAGATGATCCAGAAGTCAATGAGGCCTATCGCATGCAAATGGAAACTCCACAAATAAAAACCCCAGGGCAATGAAGGGAAGGTTAGGGAACAAACAGGGCTAAAGCGTCGACCCCGAGATCGCCGTAAGGTGGTGTCCGTGGTTCCCATAGCGAGGGGCCTAGGACGCATTGGGGAACTATTTGTCCAAGGAAAAATCAGTATCAGGGTAAAAAGTGGCTTGGGCCAAAAAACCCGACGGATTGAAGGTACACGTCTCATGTTGGGGGGGGGCCTATACGCGTTCCCTGCTAAGGTGTCATGAATCAGTGTATGAAGTCGTGCGGGTTGTTGTGTCAGGGTCGTCCCTACTTGGGGCGTGGTGAGGGTAGCAAATAAAAGGCAGACAGCGTCGAAGGGAACAAAGGGTCCATATAAGAGGACATACAAACCACCACAAATCCTTCTTTTTCTGAGGGTCCGTGTTCACGGAGTGTAATTTAGACAGTAAACTGGTTCTCTCACCGAGAAGGATAAAATAAACTAACTAAATAACGCAGACCACGTTGCCCAAAATAAGAACGAGTCACGTGGGGGGGGGGGGTGGGAAGTTGGGGGCAAAAAGAAGTGTAGAGGACGGGATAAAGAGACTTTACAAATAACCTATCAAAATCGACATAAAAAACCAAAAAATGAGGTTAGAGAAAAGATGAAAATTCTCCGCACGTGTGGAGGGTTATCGTTTTCGGTAGGAGTGTGGAGCGGGTCAGGGAGAGGGGGCGACATCGGGAACTAACTCGGGAGAGAGACCGATCAGTGTCGTGATTCTGGAGGGAATGAGTTATCTGTTACTTATGGCGAAAAGAGGCCCCTCGGGCACGGGCAATAGAAAAGAATAAGACTTTTGTTTTGAAAATAACGACGAAGTCAAACTGAAGAGGGAAAGAAAACGGGGGAGAAACTCATGCTATAGAACTTTGCCAGCGGGACACCAAAAACCTACCTGGCGGAAACCTGTGGGGTATAAGGTCTGGGGGGAGTCTTCCGTGTTATAAGCTGGGGGGGGGGGGGGGGGGGCTTTTCCCCCAAAAACAAAAATATACCATAAAAAGAAAAAACAGACTCGAGGGAGGAAAAACTACGAAGCTGTGAAGCACTGAACAAGAACATCGAATCATATCTCAGAGGCAGCATTCAGCGTGAGAACACACCTAGAAGGGGGGGATTCGAGAGGAGAAGAAGAATGGAAGGTGGGGACAGGGAGGATTAGAGCACCAGGGTGCGAAGTAAAAAGCGAAAGTCTTGGGAATCTTGGTCTGGAAGGTTAATCGGCCCCGGCCGTGTTCCGGCGGGGGGTAGGTGATAAGGGTCTGGTGTAGTGGAATAAGTGGACTCTTACCTATCTAGAATATGATCCATCCACTGTGCGGTTACGGAACGCGGTGGTCAATCTGAAATGGGGGGGGTGTGGTTCGTGAGGGGCCGTAATGAAGGTGGAGGTGGGAGGTCAAGGCTTCCCGCGTGTGTCATGGTGACCGAGAAAATCTCTAAAAAAAAATAACATCTGGGGAGGGTGTAATGTCGTGAGAGGACACTGATACAGACTCAAGGGTTCGGAAAAAAAAAACTGAAGAAATGAACCAAGACGTGAAATCGTAGGAAAAAAAAAAAAATCAAAATGCTGCTGAAGATAGGTGAAAAAATTTTATATTTTTGGTGAATACTGGGACCGGAGAAAGAATCTAAACATCGATATCAAGTCATAGCCGTGCACGCTGGGACACATGGGGGACTAAATTGTGGGGAACGCGTCTCAGAAATGGCTTAGTCTGGGGGGGGCGTGGATGATTTCTAGCGTTGGGGCCTTGCTTAACAGCGAAGCTGAGGTCACTTAATGAGGGATTCATCAACACACAAGAAGTGGGACTTATAAAGGTAGCAGTGAGTGAAAATAGAAAAAGTAAAGTAGGAATCGGAAATTTGTGCCCCGTCGGATGTCACCAGCACGCCAGCACCTCCCTTGTGTTGGGGTAAATTACAGGGTGCTGACAAAAAAATCTCTGCATCCTGTTTGGTCCGTCGGGAAAATGCCGCAATGGTAGAAAGTTACGAAGCACGGAATAAAAATCGCCAACAGGGGGTGACTCAAGACAGCAGCGTCTGTCCATGTCTACGAAGGGTGTAGCGGGTGGTGGAGGGCTCTTAACCATGATAGGTAAAGATGCAGTGCCTCCGTTAAAGCCTGGTTGGAGATGACGAAAAAACACAAAACCAAAACCCCCGACCAACACTGGCATAGTCAGGAAGGAGCAGACTTGAGGGCGGGAAACTGGGCGAAGCAAAAGTGAGGCTCAGAAAGAAAGTCTCGATGTGTGTCAGGAAGGTTAAGGCAACGCAAGATCAGGGTCCCCGGGGCACATGAGCACAAAAAGCAAAAACCAAAAAAATCCATGAGCCAACGCGGAGGGAAAACGCTACAAGAAGTCATTAAGCAGTGCAAATTAAACAGGTGCGGAGTAATGCTGGTAAACGCAAAAAAGGGAATGTCCTTAGATGGGGGGACCGGGCCGGGTTGGGGACAAGGACGGGTGACACCGCGAGGCGTACGGAACAGGGTTACAACTCGTCGGGTCGTTCGCGGAACTCAAATAAATTGTTTTGTGTTTTTTTGTTTGTTTTGGTGTTTTTTCAACGCCTTTCTTTTTTTTGAGAGGGGTTTTTTTATTTTTTTTTGTTTTAATAAGTTTTGCCTTGGTTTTTTTTTTTTAATTGTTTTTTTAAATAAAATGGATAATGAAACAAGAAGACATAGGAACAAAAATTGGGGGTGTGGTGGGAAAGGTGAACGTATTGGGGTGGGGAGGGAAAAGAACAAGTGATCGTGGGTTAGGGTCTATGAGATAAATACATTGTGGGCTCAAAGGACTGACACAATGGGGGGGTGGGTGGTCTGGGCATATTCGGCGAAAAAATATTAAAAAAAAATGAATCGGATAAATCTCGAGAAAGAGGGGGGAAACGCGATTTACTTCTTCTTTGGGGGTAGGACGATGAATAACTGGTAGGGGCTTCCTTCAAGTTGGAGTCATGATTGGGAGATTGCGATGTTCATAGATGAAAAGAAGTTCATTTACAGGGGTCTGGTAGGATTTGGGAATTGGTAGAAGAAAGGCTAAAAATCGGAGAAAAGCTATAAAAGTCCCAGGAGTGGGTTAAGAGATACAATAAAAGAAGGTTATTCTTAATGACCGCACTGAAATAAGCAAAAGAGCAACCAACTGGGGGAGGAAGCCAACGTCCGCGACGTAAACCTAACAGGAGCAGTACGCAAAACGATTACGTTAAAAAAAAAGGGAATGGGGGGGAAATAAAGTGCCGAAAGGATTAGAACTTCGGCACAACACCACAAACAGGAACGACAAATGACACCCGCTTTACGACTGCCCATAGACAAAGTAAAGACTTCTGGGAATCGGATAAGGGGTCGGAACAAAAGAACATAAAGTATAGTCAAAACGGAAGGACGGGGGGGACCTCGGCTCGATCAAGCTAATTGAAGGCAAGAAAAAAAGCAGCGCACTCAGCCGGCTCGCCGCGAGTGGCAAGGAGTGGGACTTCGGAAAGCTGTAGACGGGGTGCTCGGGTCAATTCGCAGGGTCGGGTCGGGACTGGACAGTGGGGGGGCGCACAAAGAAATCACGGGGAAAGACTACACCACGACGTTCCGGGGGTTGTGGGGGGAAGGACCCTCAAAGCAAAAGCCACCGCCCCAACCACCAAATAAGATACCAATAAAAGCGTAAAATCACTGTTCAGTCAAACGGGGGTCTAACCAACCGTAAACCTACAGAGCACCTGGGAGAGATCTTTGTAGGGGTGGGAAAAACTGTTGGTTTGGCTAAAGACGGGGGGGGATTAACTTGAACGGAAAATACGGGGTTAAGGATGCATCTCTTTAGTAAGGTGGGGAAAAACTTTTAGTCTGTTGCCTGCCCGAGGTCGGGGTGAATGGCCACTCAATCCACGGTTAGTTGGCGTTGTCCCAGCTTCCTGCCCCCCCTACGGAACGCTTGGGAACTTGAGTCTGTGAGGGAGAGGGGAACTCGGGGACTCTAGAAGGAGAATTGCGTTGCGACGGCATATTGTTGATTCAAAGGGTATATCGCCAAAACTATCACCGAAACCGCGTGTAGAGTAAAAAAACAAAGGGGGGGGGGGGGGGGGTGTGAAAAAAACGCAAATAGGGGGCGAGTGAGAGGATCATAAACGATCCGATGGGGGGGTGGACGAAAAAAAAAGCTTAATTGTGGGGAAAAAAAAAAAAAAAAAAGTCCCCTTTTTGGTTAACCAACCCCATCAACCACGAGACCGTTAGGCGTATTGCCGACGTGTTTGGGTAACGTCGAGATTTGTATAACCCAGAGACCCTTTGGGGGGGGTACAGAAAAAAAATTGTCTGCTTTGTTGGCTGCGCACTCCCGGACAGACTGAAACAATGGAACCAAAAACAAACCCCCTTTTTGGGGGGGGCAACAACAACCAAAAAATTTGGGGGAAAACCCACAACACCAAAACCCACCAAACACAACACCCAAACCCACCACCCCCGGGTTGGGGTTTGTTTTGGGGTGTGTGGTTTGGGGGTGGGGGTGGGTTTGTGGTGTGTTTGTTCCGCCCCAGCCAAACCCCCCCCCCCCCCCACCCCACCCCGCCAACACCCCCGCGCCCCCCGCCCCCCCCCCCCCCAAAGACCTATATTTGGGGGCGAACACCCCCCCCTCACCTCCCCCCGCGCCCCCCTGGTTGGCCGTACCCAAGGGGTTTTTTTCCCACGCCTCGCCTGCCCTTTTTATTGTGCCTTGGTTCAAGGAACGTTCTCCCCCACAACGACACCCACCATAGCGCCGAAGAAACCAGCCCCCCCCACCACCCCACCCCAACCAGCGCGCCCCCCCCCGCCCCAGCACCCCCCCAGCGAGGACCCAAAAACACACGCAGCCCTGCCAGGCCCCCGGAAGAGGGTGCCGACCCCCCGCGCCAGACCCCGCAGGCTCACCAGCCCGCCCCCCCCCCACCAGAGCAGCGGAGGCCCCCCTCCACCCACCCCCCTGGCCCCCCCCCCCGACCCGTACGCACCATGCCCCCGGCCTACCCCCTTTTGATTCGGGTTGTGTGTATTGTGGTAGTTTGTTGTTGTGATTTTGTGGGTTTTTGTTCAATTTATGGTGGTGTTTTCGACTTCGGCAGGGGTGGAAGGGCGGGGCATGGGCAACGCACCCGCCACCCACAGTTTTTTTTTCTTTTAGAGGATTCGACCCCTTTCGGTTGTGATTTTTGCAACCGGAGAGTAAAAACAGGCATTTGGAGTGTTTTATCCTCCCCCCCAAGGTTTTATTTTTTTTTGTCGCTCCCCCAGGGTTCCGCCAGCAAGGACGGAGCCCCCCGCCCCCCCTCCCACGCAGCGCCCTACGCAAACCAGGCCCGCCAATAGCCGCCCCTACTCCCCGCACGCCCCCAGCGAACCCCTTTGGTCCAGGTTAGCCCCCCGTTTGGGGGGAGTTATGGGTTTGCGCTGGGGGGGCGCAACCCCCAGCCCAATCCCCCCCAAACCGACCCAGCACCCACGCCGGGAGCCGACCCGCCCCCGCCCGCCGGGCCCCAGAGAAACCGGGCCCCCCACGACCCCCGCCCCCAGCGCAGCAAGCAGCCCCGCCCCAGAGGGCCGCCCCCCCCGCCCAGGCCGCCTCCCAAGAACAGGCTTTGGGGTGGGGGGTGTGGTGGCAGAGAGACAAGAACACATGGGTTTATTTGGTTTCAGGTCATATGCTAGTTTTGTTGTAGTTGTAAGTTTTTAGTTTAGCCCCCCCCAACCCCAGACGACCTCCGCCACCCACAGCCCCCCCCCAACGGCCCCCCCGCCCTCCGCCCCCCCGCGGCCCCCAAGAGTGGCCCTCCGCGCGGCCAACTTCCACCGCACCATTACCCCCCTAGGAATCACTTTTTCTCGGCCCCCCGTCATTACTTCCAGCCGCGCATTATAGACCCTTGCTTGTCGTTCGAAGGGGAGGGAAGCCGTTGAGTGGGTGGGGGTACCTCCGGGTGTTGCCTGAACACAAAAGCATGGAAGGGTCCTTCACCAAAAAACAGCAATCGTTAATCTATAATAAACTTATAGCTAGCGGAAGGGGCTGTAGATGGAAGGCAAAAAAGAATGACCGTTAGATAGTATACGTAAGGGATTCCTGTCAACGGACCCCAACAGGTGTTGAATTCCACTCAAAACCGGGGAAAAGGAAAGATCTCCCTCAGACGCCACACTCCGTAACAGCGGCACCGCCTACATAGCGACCGGACCCCCTCGCAACGATTCGCCTACTGGGAGTTCCGGCGGAGAGAGCACCGGTGTCGTCGGTCTAACAACATTGCGATCCACGCAACTCGTCCCACCCGACGACGGAAAACAAATAAAATCAGACAGTCCAAGGGAAAAAAGAAAAACGGAACGTCCAAGAACAAAAGGAGATTCAACAAGTGTAGTTACCGCCAACCAGTGGTGAATCCTAGGCGAAATAGGGAAAAACCGCATCCCAAAGGACAATGACAGCGCAAACCTCCCAAAAATTGGAAGGGAGTACACGACTTCGGGCGCACTCACTTCTGGCAGTCAGCGGAAAAAGTGACTATTTGAGGAAGGGAACCAATACAAGGAGGGGCAACGGACCATTGATCAACACCGCACTTAGCAAAGTCAGAAAAATCTAAACTCTACTAAACTACGGAGGCTATTGCTGTTACCAAGGAATGACGAATGGGTCCTGGTTAGGACCTTGACGTGGGTTATGGAAAAACGGAACCTCGGGAGTCAGGGGGTCAAGACCGGGGCGTTGTTCGGTTCATCCCTTACTCTGATGAAAATTCAAAGCAAAGAAAAAAGTTGATCAGAGGGTAGGACCTGGGATCTAGCTCTATAGGAAGAGAGCATAAAATTGGATCTCGTACCTTTTCCTCAGAAAGTGGCCACGAATCACAGCATTGTCCTCAACCATACTTAGTCAGCTAGGGACACAAAAGAACCAGGAACCGGAAGAGAAAATCGAAAAAGACGACACATACTCCCAGAATTACCCAACGACAACGGGCACTTTCTCCGTATTGGGGAGCTGGGGGAAAACTAAAGTGCAAGGAAAAAGACGCAAGGATGAAGAGCCTATGAAAGGTAAACCGAACCTCCGCCGTGGGGGAGCATTTCGTCGAGCGGTCCACAACTCAACACTCCGCACATTTAGCGTGACGCCATAATAACATTATTGGGATGTTGGGCATATTTCTTTTGTTTTTCCTAATTAATATGCTGGCAGAAAAAAAAGGGTGGTAGGCCGGCCAACGGCATAAGGTAAAATTCAAGTGAAGCAACGGAGAAAACAACACCCCCAAAATCGATCGAACAAGTTGGAGTCAAAGGCCACACTGAAACCACAGGACCTCAGAACGGACACATCTCCCATTACACGAGACCGGAGACCAAAAGTGGGGACTCGAAGAACTACGACTTCGCCTTAGGGTGGTGGGACGACCTGACACCAAAAACCCCTTAATAGTATCATGAGCAGGTCAAAGAAATTGAAAAAAAAAAAAAGAGCTGCAAAAGACCTGTCGAGGTAAGTATAGGCTGGGGGGTTTTTGCATCGGGTTGGAGCTGCTTTATATGACCATCTAACCCAGACGTGTGAAAAAAAAAAAACACTGGAAACGCAATCCGGCCCCCGGGGAAAAAAGGAATGGGGAGCAAAGTAAAGTTGGAAGGGGGTCGGCATGGCACTCGGGGGGGGGGTCTTCTAAGTATAGAAATGCCGTGTAAAGTTGACCTGTACCAAATGATGGGGAGGAGGGAGGGGAGGGAAAAGGGTCGAACCGAGTGTCGCCCAGATGCGGCAGAGAAAATCGAAGGAATACAAGCGCCATTTCGCATTATCTCGTAAAACGCTTCGAGTGACGGGTCACGAAGGAAAGAAATAATGAAGAGTAACAGGGGGGGACAGAAAGGGGAAACTCTTTTTAGTCGGAACGAATTACAGGTTCTAGGACGGACGATGACCCAACCAAAAAAGGCCATATAACATCCGCGGCAGAGGATCGGGGGGAGGAAAACGAGAGAGGGGAGTACTTCAAGCTCGTCACGGGGATGTCTCAATTTCCTAAATTTCTCAGAAAATAGGGGAAAGGGAGAACTTCCCGGAGCCTTCTGGAAGCTGTGCGGGCATTGAACTCAGCCAAGGAATTGCAGCACCGAAAGGCGAGAACACATAAGTCCGAGAAGGAAAGGATCCGACTTTTAAAAAAAGCGGGGATAATGACCGTCCGTTGGCTATAGGTCAAAACGAGGCACCCGGCAGGTCGTATTGGGGGGAATGCATCTTAAAAAGAATATACTCAAAAAATGCTGATTCATGGGGAAGCGGTGGAGATCGGAGGTGAAGGAAGAGAAAGGAAAAGGGTGACATCTGGGGGA
>Ga0179591_1251500_pt1 | contig 10636 bp, 14 predicted proteins | sample CZOMad2_1_08_16f_FD_182891 | JGI IMG/M metagenome (GOLD analysis project Ga0179591, IMG submission 182891) | Vadose zone soil fungal communities from Angelo Coast Range Reserve, California, USA - CZOMad2_1_08_16fungal (PacBio error correction) | ecosystem: Environmental > Terrestrial > Soil >...
AAGAAGGCGTTCCCAGTCTGGTTTTGACAAAATATAATAACAGATTAATCCCCGTGAACGGTGCTGGAAATCGAAGTACTCATACTCGTAGAGGGGAAGCGGCTAACGGGTCATTCTTGAGTAAGAGATGGAAATGGCCCGTAAGGGGAATGTTACTATAGGGGGAGAACAAAAAACTGGAGGGGGGGGTAGTCAGATACAATTTGGGGGGCGGGACCTACGTTTTGGGTCTCAAACAACGTGTCGAACTCTGAAGGTAGTCGGGGGTTTCAGAAAAAAAGCATGATCGGTGAGATGACCCTGGAAGAGAAATTGACGGCAGATCCACTGCGGGGTGAGGCCAGGCGGGGGGGGGGGGGGAGAATGGCGGAGTTCACCGCCTCATCTCATCCTCTTGGGGACCAATAAAACCTGAGAAGTGGAGTTTGGGGGTGTGCGCTTACTCCACGTGGAAGAGAAAGCTATTCTTCCACAGTGGGTAAGCAAGAAATCGCACTCTTATGAGGGATCTTAGTCTGATATCGGTGCAAGAGTACTGTCAGAAGGGGTATTAAACAGTGCCATTATCCGTTGAAGACCATCGAAAAGCGATAAGGTGGAAAAACAGTCTTGGGGGGGGGCAATTTCGTCGTCAATCGAATCGTTTCAACACAGTGATGAAACTACGTGACTTCGGAATCATTAGATAAGTCGGAAGAAACATGAAGGGGGGGAATTTCCTGAAATTTTCGTGGAGAAACTTACAGTTATGGCTGACAAGTGGCCGAGCCAAACTCTCCGTTTAAAAGGCCCCACAAAAAAAATGGAACCTGAACGGGGGGATCGTGGGAAAAGAACCACGGGGGTTATCCTGGGGCCTCCACCATCCTTCAGGCCAGGTTCTATTTTTGGAAACCAAAAAAATCGACATCGGGCATCAAGCGGGAGAGACGGTCGGGACGTGCCTGTTCTTCATAAAAAAGAGCCTGTGGAACAACGAAAAAGGTGGCCGCCGGGGGGAGAAAAAGGACTCGGTTCATATAGCCGGTACTATAAGCTGGCAAACGAAGACATGGCCTCTTAGATGACTCTTAGAGGGGGGGCGGGGTCCAGGAAAAATACACCTCACTGGTTGGTTGGACTTAATCCCACCGCGCAGACGGTCCAACATGAGGGGGCTCACCAAACTATGACCTGGTGGGTCTCCACAAGTGGGGGGGTAACGACTGTTACCGCTCAAGCACCAAAAGCTGGTAAAGGCTATCGCTAGGGAAAAATACGAGAAAGTACAAGGGCTGTGGGGAAAAACCGATCTCCACGGTGACATTCGCCGGGAGAAGAAGGGGGAGGGAACAAGGAGGTTGTACTGTAATTCAGGCCCACATCAAACACCCGGCCGGCCCGGAAAGAAAAAGGGAGAGCTGTGTGTGATCAGGACAGGTCTTGGTCGGGAGGGAATGAATCCGCGCGTACTTCAGTAAGGAGGAGAACTGAATAGTCCCCAGGCTCGAAAAGTTGAGTGGGGTACTTATGAGGTTAATTATATGAGACGATGTGGGAATTACAGAGGAGAGTACCGTGAAGCAGGCACACATCTACATATGGACAAACGAACAGGATTTGTCATCAATACATATAGGGAAAGAAAAGGGAATATCAGGAAAGCAATCCTGATTGTACAGACGAATTACTAATACGGCTCGGGAGGGGGTGTGAATTAGCTGTTGAAGGAAAAGACGAGCTGAAAAATCGATTGGGTGGGGAAAAAAAAGGGTGCTTTCAGTTGCGGACACTGGCCGGAGCGTGAACAACTTGTTTTGGGTTGGTGGCCTAAGGAAGAACATATGTTTAAACAGATGATTACGAAAGGAAAAAATCGGCTACTCTTGAGAGTGGCAAAAGAAAGAAGAAGACGGCACCTTAACAGGCCTTTATCTTATTCGTTAGTTCTTGGTGAGATTTTTACGAAAAGTTACCAAGGGCTCCATCTTGTCCGTCAAACGGGGGGTAATGAAATCCGGACAGGGCAAGGGGTTCTCCAATATAAAGAGGGTCAGGCGACTTGGTCCCATGATCTGACCGAGGACAAGGTGGCCGAATGTATGCGTTAAATGGTACAGGACGAGCCGGAGAAATATTCTATCGAGGACAATGGAGGCCTGAAATGGGGGAAATCGTAAGAAAAGCTTGCCCGGTGCCAGAAAAACAACAGTGTCGGGGAAAAGGTTCCACCAAAAATCCAAACGCATTCACGATCTTGAAGGTGGCAAATTCGGGGAAGGGGAAGATTGTAGGAGCTAACAGAAAATGTTGAGCAGCTCATAGGTATTAACCTATCGTATCTCTGTCGTAGTGTATGGGCCAGTGGGAGTGGGGGGGGGGGGGGGGGATTTTGCGGTAGAAAAGGGTAGCGTGTAGACCAGGGAGTGGCATAAACGTGATCAAAACCATATTTTGGTTGCACGGCCCTGATGGGGGGGGGAAAAAGCTTGGGCAGGGGGAACTACATTGAAAAAAGCAAAAGTTGGGGGTGTTCTGCATTAACCGGCGACTTTCATCGTTGTAGGGGATTAAACCCGGAAACATTGAGAACTGGGAGCATAAGAAGGCAAGAGTCAAGTCTCTTATAGCAAAGAATATGCCAGACGTAAAACATGCCTAGGTTCTAAGATACTATCAGAGCAATATCTGGGGGGGGAAACGAGGCAAGAAGAGGAAATCGATACTACCCGGTGTCGAACCTTATCCCATTGGAACGGAATCGCAAAAAGTGAGTAAAAAGGTGTTGGGTGGGGTTTGCCACCATAGGCAATTGGCGGAGGTAAACAAAATTTTTGGGGATAAGGGTGGGCCGTCGCGGGGTATTTGAGTTCGATCAAGATAAGTAAACACGACGAAGTAACACAGAGGCGTTGCTGCTTGAAAGAGATGTCCAAAGGCTTGCATATAGAGGAATCTGTGAGTTCGGGGAGGGGCAACTACCCGTGAAAGAAAATTGGGCTTCCAAAAGGGCTTCAGGAGCATCTGACTCCAAGCGGAAATAACAACAAGGGTCAATGCATCGCAACGTGATTCCGGTAGGCTAAGTAAAAAAGGGAGGAGAAAACGGGAGTTTTGGGTCGTCAGGAAAAAAGCGTAATGCCACACGGTAAGGGGGGGAAGAAAGGGCTATTTCCAAAGGGCCACCCTCTAATTGGGGGGGGGTGTATAACGGGGGCAGACCACGAGATAAGAAAAGACAGGAGTTTGGTGAGTTAAGGGGGGGGTTTCAAGAGCAAACAAGGACTTGAGAACTGTAAATGTTAAAAAAGCGGGCCTGAAGTTTATCGGAAGGGAATGAATTTGCAAAATTCCTGAAACGAATGGAACTTTTTCAATTGAAAATCTACCGATCAATGTGCAAATTTTGGGTGGTCTCACATCCTTTTTGGAAGTGGGCACTGAAGGAAGGAAATATCGAATCAGCTAAACCTGGGGATGAACCTGGGAAACGGGGTCACTTTCCAACCATTGAGAGGATCAATCGACCAAATTCCACCATGGAAAAGTTTTGGTTGACGGATAGAGAGACACAAAAAAATTAGTAGGATTAAAATAGAGGAAGGAAATACTAAGACAAGGGATTGGAAATTATGAGGCTGGGAAGAGGACTGTTCAGTCTCAGGGACAAAAAGCGGGCGCAAACCAGCTATACTCTGCAGTTCTAGAGGTAAAGAAAAGGAAGCCACTACAAATCTTGGACATTAAAAATTTAAAAATGGGCATCGGGAGATGGACAGGGGAAACCACCATAGGGGCTTTAGTCTTGAGATACGAAGGTTTGTCTCTAACCATTGTCTAAAGGGGGGGGAAGTTCGGGGATGCGTCCAACATTGACAAAGGGGGCAACTCTCGGTCGCAACATAGAATCCGAGGGAAACGAGAAGTGATCAGACACACCAAACTCACGAGGAAACGTTGGGAGAAACCAGTTGAAAAACTTCCTTCAATTCAGTGTTGTGTAATCGCGGGGGAAAAACCACGGGTAAGGGAAGGAATGGACATTGAAATAACGGATGGTTCTAGGCCTCTAATGGTTGGGGTACGGAGAACTGTGAGGCAAGAATTTTTAGCAAGAAAGCAAACCTGTTAAGAAAGTCAAGGGAGAACCACCTTCGAAAAAGCTTTCCGGAGGAGATCCATCCTTATGTCAGATTTTGATTCAAAATCTGAATGGGGTGAATGCTTCTTCTTGGGGGCCCAAAAAAAGGGGCATGTGTTGAATTCGCAATACAATGGTTACACTTTCACTACCCCAACTGGGTAGGGTTGCCAGAATTTGTATCCCAAGGCCAGAATATGGGTGGGCAAAAAAAAGACCGATGTGGGTCGGGATTAGGTCACCTGGATCCTCCGATTCGACATATCCCGAGAGGGAGTCTCTTTAATCTTTAAGGACTATTGAGCAGAAAATCGGAGAGAAAGGGATGGGCTCCTGGGGGTTTAATAATGATGAGGAGAGGGTAAAATTGAATGCTGGCTTAGGGATTGCAAAAAAAAAGTGAAAACAATAATAAGCACTGATAACAAGAAGGGGGTAGGGGGGTTGTGAGGTGGTAGCACCCACGGGTGATGTGAACGGGGACAGGGGAAGCATTCCACATCAGGCTCGCAAAAAAGATGGGGCTGATGCCAGTGGACGAAGTGACGGCAAAGACGGTCAGGGTTGCATAGAGAAAAAAAAAAGTCCAAAAAATAACAACACACCTTGGGAAAGGGGCAAGCATAAAAGAGGAACTGCCGGGGAAAAAGGTTTGCTGTACTCAGGTTCCTGAGAGAGGAACTGATGATCTATCTGCCTGATTGGTTGGGAAATTGGAAACGACATAGGGGGTTGAGGGGAATGGAAAAGATTTTGAGACGAGGTTAAAAAAGCGAGAAAGTCAGGGACTAGGTAAAGGAGAGGGTTGCCTACAAATGGACAACCAGAAAAAACTACATAACAAGAATCATAGGTAAAAGATCAGGGGTCCCCAAAGGGGAAGACGGAACCAAGCTATCCTGGATAAACAGGCGGCCTCAGAGTCCTGTAACCAAACCCTTCAAAATGAGGGACTGCCGTGGTGATAGTAGTTAATCATCAAGGAAGTTATCTCTCAAAGTGGAGGTGATCAAAAGATAAACAGGGGGGGGTTTTCCTTTTTCAGCTGGGATTGGAGGGGGACAGGACCATTTGCTTGGTAGGGATTGGCGGGGGTAAGAAACAGAGTTTAACCTCTGTATGCCGTAGTCATACAGCTTCCAGGGGGGGGGTATACATTAAAGCCAGAAACAAAATCGGGACCGGAGACAGGCAAGGTTTCATAAACATCTAAGTTGACAGAAAGAAAATTATAGGAAAATTACTCTACATTTCAAAGCGAGATGGAACAGGGAGTAGTTACATAGCGGGGGGTCGAGCGTTAAAGTAAACGTTTTACCGTGTAATATTGACGGGAATTGGGAAGGGGGGAATGTGACGACTATGGAAAGAAACATAGGCATCGGATCTGAACGCCTCAAGAATACAAGCTCGAGACGGTGTGAAGAAAGGAGTCTGCAAGAAAAAGGCAGTCTCTGTGAGGGGAATTACTAACCGAAAAGTAAGGGGAGGATCAAAAGCCGGATCTATTGTTACTTCGAACCGCAAGGGGGGAATGTATTAATTAAGGGCCCTTCTGCGGATATCCTGGATCACGGGAAGGGGTTCAGGGGGGAAGAGCTGCTACAGTCGAGTCAGAGTGCTCTGTGCGCTGCCGAGCTGGGGGGAAAAAGATGCAATTCTTCGGGAGTGGGAAACAATATTTAACCCAAAGGGGGACATAACAACACCAATTGAAGAGGGCGGGCAGTAGTTATCCTGCATGGTGGGTTAGGGTGGGGGGAAAAAAAGGGGGGGATCTCATGGCCCGACACTACAACGCGGGAGGAAATAAGGTTCTGCCAGGAGTCGTCCGAGCGAAAGGGACAAAGAAAAATGGGCGAGGAGGAAGTTTGCGCGCAAGGGCGGCTGAAAAAAAAAATAGTAGGGACTAGGGGAAGCTAGGCTTTGAGCTTGAGACAAGAAGGGGGAGGGGGAACACATCCGCATCAATTGAATGCACAGAGGGTAAAGGAGAAGATGGGGGGGGCAAGGCGGGTTGAACTCGGGGGATCCCCGCCGGTGCGCAATGTGGACTTGGGGGGGGGGGGTGGGGGAAGGGGCGATATGCACGGGGGGGCAGAGGTGGCTCTGTAAGGGGCTAAAGAATAAGGTCCATCGTTCAACTGTCAAATCCCTAAACGTTGGCGGCTGAGCATTGGGGCCGGTGGGAAGAAATCGAATAGGAAGCCGGCGTAGAGGGGGGAAACTATGACAGAAGCGGGTCATCACGCCTCCATGCAAATCTTGGGACATTCTAGAAGATTGAAAAAGTCTGCTCAGCGGGACACGGCAGCGTACGTGTCTTCCTTTGCGAGAGCGAGCGCGGTATTAAGAAATTTAATCTAAGGGAAAAAGGGTGGAGAGTCCGGGGGGGGTGGCGCCCCCGCCGTTAATCTCTTGCTAAAAATTCTTGCGAGCGGGGGGGGAAACAAGACAAGGCAGTTTTATGGTCACTCTTAGTCAGGCGGAGGTTTTGAGAGCTTGAAGCCAATCACTTTGAAACGCCCAAAGCGCGTCAAGGTGTTCCTTTGGGACTTTCAGGGGAATTCTGGGAAGACAAGGGGAGGGTGAGGCAGTGCAAATGAAAAGAAGGTTGGAGGGGGGGAAACACCGATACTGGAAATCGGGTGTAACGGGGACCGTTGGGCGAAACAATATCGCCCAGAGACACTGTGGAGTCACTAAAGACAGTTGGTTGGTTAATCACGAAGAGAAAAAAAAAAAGGGGGTAGATACTGCCGGGAAATCTCGTTTATTCGAAAGAATAACTTCTAAAATACGAGGGTAACTACTCCTGAAAGGGTTTGAATCAAGCGAAATAGCAACGGGGTGGATGCGATGGGGGGGGGGGGGGGGGGAAAAGAAAAATGCAGTCACGCAATCAGAGCTCAACACAAAAAGTAAAACGTGAACCATTCATGAGGGGGGGGGGGGGTTCAAGGTCTCAATCCATTCGAATGGACGCAATGGATTTCAAACAAAAAAGGGGGGAAAACGTCGGATCAGGACATAATCCTAGGAGATATCGGCGACGAAGTTCATTCGAACAAGATGGAAAGGCCGTATCTGTCTACATTCGGTCAGTGGGGAAAATTCTATGAAACACCGGGTGTGGAGGGAGGAAATCGGGATGGCGGTGAAAAGGGGATAGTTTGTCTCACGTTCCTAAAAATCAATGGCGGAATATCGGGGGGTGTTTTAAAATGAAAACCATGAGAGTTTAAGTATGCCAAAATTCACAAGAAGGGCTCGCCGCCCAGCTTTCCCTTCCTCAAAGGCAAAAAATTCCGGTGAATAAAAAGGAGGGGGGGGTATTGGATTCGGATTTTCACGTCGAAAAACCAGGGACTAGCAGGTAACGGAGAAGCATAAACCGCTCGTTTTTGTGGTACCTCTAAAAAAATAAAAAAAAAAGGGAATTACTAAAGGGAGGGGGGGGGAGCTTTGGCCAAATGGGAAGCCGGGATTCCAAAAGGGAAGCGAAATACTTAGGATTGGCCCGTGCTTAAGTCATATCGGAACGGCTTAAGTGGGGAAGAAACAATCCTAGTGCCTTCGAGGATTATCAGTGGCAGACCGGGCTAGCGTCTAGTTCTTAAAACCGCTTTTGCTGTCTGCTGGTATCAGGGGAAGGGTCAGGTGTCACTCAAGAACCTGACGGAGATATTCGATAATAGGGACTCAAAAAAAGGACAGGCGACAGTTCACTGGGGGGGGACGGCACTGATGAAGCCTTGGTTCGGCAAGGGTGCAAAGAACAAACTCGGACGGAGGTGAATAGCGAAAAGGCAAACAAAAAAGGGGGGACGTCTGGGGATAAAAAGCCGACACACTGGTGGATGAGAGGGGGGAAGCCACTAGTTGAATTAAATGGATGCGATGGGAAAAAAAGGCACTAAAGGGAAAAGCAAAGTCCGGGACGCTACAAATTTCCCTACTAATACTCAATCTTCGGCCGGAGAGCTTCAAAAGTGACCGACTCTAAGATTGGGTCATGGTTAACTAAGGACAATGGAAAGAACGTGGGGGGACCGGGGGTAGGATAGATGCCGCCATAAGGCTTTAGGAGGGTCACGGGTATCTGCACGAACTTTGTTGGAAAAAACATGAATACCCACCGATTACATAGTCACAAGGGTCGTGACCGGTGGAACAGCCGAAAATGTTTGTGTATGTCCAACCATGGGGGTTAATAAGCGGTGTGGAACAAGGGAAAGCCCCTAGGGGTGACACTAACTCGGTGAAAGACCGCGAAATCATCTGGAAAGGAACTGTCGCAGCTATGGTTACAAGGGTCAATCGAATCGTCTACAATCCTTGTGGTGGGGGGAAGAGAAAACCCGAAATGCCAACACCGGCCTTCAAAGAAAAAACAGGGTATACGCTTTGATGCCATTACTGGAGTTCTAATGGAAGATAGAGACCTGTGATTATGGATGGGAAAACACCAGGTGCGCCAACATTCTTGGAACATGAGGGGAGTGAAGATAAAGAGGGAAAAATTGTTTCGTAAAAAAATGTCTGAAATGGCCAGACAATTCACTCTCAGACTTAACACTAAACCTAAATTGTGACGGGAGACGGGAAGAAGGAAAACTAGGGGGGGAAGGAGGAAGAAGTCTGGGATAAAAAGAAACGTGGAACTTCTCAGAGTGAGGGGGAATTGGACGTATCTTGTTATGGAAAAACAGAAGTAGAAATCAGGATGTTGTCGTGCTTTCAGGTTCGGACCAAAAGGGCTATCCACTGCCGCTGGCAGAACGAAGGTTCAAAAGATGAGGGGGGCCAGCACAATCGAGAATTAAAAAATCGTGTAAATCCTCAAACGCCATTTTCAAAAGGAAAAAGGTTTCTCTGTAGAACCATTAACGGAGTCTAGTTCTTATCGATTTTGAAGCCTAGAGCAACAGGAGGCCTCATGGCAATGGGTGGGTCGGGAACGGAAGGGGTGGAACCCGCGATAACGGTGTGAAAGTAGATTGGGTCGGAATATGGTGGTCCAGGAAGAGGGGGACCGAGAGGGGCAGTGGGCGCTTGGTTCGAAGTCGTGGACGGTCAAACGATGAAGTACACTCTTCTTAGTGAACAAGTGGGGATTGGCGGGCCTGGCGTCGATGAAAACCCGTCGAAAGGGAAAGTGCCACACACTATTTCGGGGGTTCCAACCACGTAACCGGCCGAGGGAGGGAAAATAAGGGTTGAATTTCAAGAAGTAGGGAAGGGGATGGGGGGGCTACCGCAAATTAAGATAAGAGTGGAAAAAACTGGCGAAGGGGGGCTTCTTAATACAAAGGTGAAGGGGGGTGATTTTAATCTGTTTTCGAGGCCAGGGGTATCTGGGGGGAGAAAAGAAATTCTTGCCGACAATTAGAATCCAACATATTGGTTTAAAGACCGGATGGTGGCAAATTCGGGCTGTCACTAAGACCAGGAAAAGGGGGGGGGGACGAACATTCTTAAACACAACGCAGCAAGATGGTAAGTGCTTCAACAGTAAACGGAAAAAGAAAAAGGTTAGAGGCAGAAAGCAGAGATGAATCGGCCAGAATAGGAAACACGGAGAAAATGGGCCAAAGCGGCTTTGGCCGGGAAGAGAGATACAGCGTCTTGAAAAACGCTGTAAAGCAACGAAGAGATAAGGTATGAGACGATGGGACGCTGGGATCCAGTGCCGTCCCTCTCTAGTCAATTTTTTTGAAAAACATAGGGGTAATGGGTCAAGTCTGAAACAAAAGGGGGGGGGGGGAAAAAGGTCAACCTCGAGTCTTGGTAAAAACTGACTATCCAACAATGGTCTTTTTGGGGAAAAAAACTAAGAAGAAACATGGGAGTTTAAGGAAGTGGGGGGACTGAGTACAAAAGAAGGGAAGTCTGTGGGGGGCGCCCGTGTGATTGAAAATTTCTGAATGCACCTAACATTGAAGCTTTGCGGGGGATGATTCGGTAGACTGGTCTAAAACTTTCCGGTAACACAAACCCCATTTTAATAGGGGGGAAGGAGAACTGGGAGTTCCGGGGTTCGGGTCGGCCACTGGGGAAAATAACTTCTTTTCAAAAAGGGCCTTAGGAACGAGGAGTATGAAAAAATGAATGAATTGGAATAAACCGTCAGGGGGGCAAAAATTTCCAAGTAGGGGGGGTTATTAGGGGGAGCAACGAGGAGAAGTAGGGGGCTTCTTATTTTCTGGGGGAAACTAGTTGAAAAAACGCCTTGTAGAAAAGGTGCTGGAAGGCACCAGAAAGAGATTTGTGCCGGGAACGGGAAGCTAAAGACTATTCCCGTTGGGAAGCAAGGACTAACCGATGGGGGGGTCTTGGTCACAACCTTAGAAGACAAAGAGTACCCTTTTCAATTTTTTTCGTAGGCAAAAAGAGGGGGCATGGGATTAACGAGGGCCTCTCGAGAACTCGGAAAAAGGTCAATTCCTGATACCGTGAGACTGGAAAAAAAGTCGAAGGGGGGGCAATCTATCACCAATTTGATTGGGGGTGGAG
>Ga0179591_1252727_pt1 | contig 10636 bp, 7 predicted proteins | sample CZOMad2_1_08_16f_FD_182891 | JGI IMG/M metagenome (GOLD analysis project Ga0179591, IMG submission 182891) | Vadose zone soil fungal communities from Angelo Coast Range Reserve, California, USA - CZOMad2_1_08_16fungal (PacBio error correction) | ecosystem: Environmental > Terrestrial > Soil >...
TCCTCCGAAAAAAATATATCAGGTGAGTGTCGACGGCTTCGTTGAGAAAAGAATTGGGTTCGATGGTGTCACACCGGGAGGACGGGCGGAAGTTCGCGACAGTTGGCTTCAGCAGACATCGTACAACAACTAAGCGCTCGTCCTGCAGGCGAAGTGTCAGAGGACGTCAGAAGGGAGTCCGCAGGGCGACTCGCCGAACGTCGAGGGTGCAGAGGCGATAACAAATCACGGAGCGCGATAAGGTTTAGGCCCAATTGGTGGGGGCCCCAGCGGCCGATCAAGATTGCGAAGATGATAAATTGAAACGACACCACCAGAGAAAGGGAAAGAAAAAAGAGTGGTGTCGGAAGGTGATTGAGGGGATAGAGGGTGGGTTCCTATGCAGGGGTTTTCGGTCGCAATCTGTGATAGTGGGGGGGGTCTTAGCAGCGTGGAAGAGAAAAGCTCATGAATGAAATGCCGGGGATTGCGCTCGGGGGGAGAAACCCGTCGAGCATTTTCGTCAACCATCGGATCCCGCTTTCAGGGAGATGTTAGGGGGGGACGTAGGGGGTCTGTCCTTGCAGAAGACTGGGTTCGGGCAGATTACAAAGCGCAGACTCCACTAAACTGGAAACAGAGAAGAGGGGGCTCTCCTGAGTACCATCTTGGGGTGGGGGCAAGGGGAAGATTTCTGGGCTCCAATGATCGGCAGGATGAGAGGCAAACGCCGTCTCCCAATCTAGCAGAAACTGGGAGAATTGACTTTGGTTCTTCGTCATTGATTGAAGCTAAAAGATGGGGTTTTCTAAGTTGAAGAGCGAACAAAAGGAGTGAAGAGCCAGAGAGGGTGCTTAGTTCCGCGCGAAAGTCCTGACTAAGCTCTCGGGTATGAGTGACGCGAGAAAAAAGATGAACAGGGTCGGGCCATCCAGTGAGTAAAAAAGAAAAAAAAAACAGTTTAAAACTCTCCTATCAATTAACAATGTGGAGGAGAGGTAAGCAAATCTGTGCGCGGGCGAAAGGGAGACGCAACTGCACGCCTCGAGAGTGGAATGTCGTTCGAAACTAAATGCGAGGGCAATCTGGTCAAAAACTCCGTGCTCTAGAAAGAAGGCTCGGAATACAACGTCCCAACTCTACAAGCGACAGAGCCACTAGCTCGCTGTCGTAACTGCAACAAAGATTGGTTAGAAAAGACGGGTGTGGTTGCGGGGACCATGTAAACGGCTACTCCATGTCGAGCTAAAAAAAAAGGGACGCCAAAACACGAAGGGGATGATAGGCTTTGGCTTCAGTGTGGGTCAGAATGGAGAGGAAACGATCACCCTTCAGGGACGCCATTGCAACGGACAAGGGCGAAGGTTCCTAGCCCTGCGAAGAGGGAATTGCGGCACGCTACATATCTTAACAACAGACGGTAATGAGGAACGGGCCGCGTTTAAGAGGGTTGGCCAGCGTCGGGCCAAAGGGTAAGAAGGACGAGAATCGTATATCAACAGATGAAACTGCGAACTAAGAAGGTGAAGCCATTGACAAAAAAACGGCACGGGGAACCACTGAAACGGAAGGATAGGAATACGTGCCAAAAAGGAGAGTTCAGAGGCAGGAACTATTCATCACGTGATGCCGAAGACCATTGAAGGAATCGAGGAAAGGTTTCACTTTCAGCGTCGGGAGGTATAGCAGGACGCAGGTGACCGAAGGGACTCGATGTGGGCGAGGGGAAAAAAAGTCACTTGTATCGAAACTCTACGACTACTAGATCGGAGGAGGGTGCCGGGCTCAGGAGAACCCCTGACACGAAAAACTCCGACCGGGGGGTAACGCCCTTAATCGCAGGCACCGGAGTGGGAAAGCCGGCTTAAGGGCACAATCCAGAGACTAGTTGACCAAGAGTAGAGCAAGGAAGGGGCAGGAAAAGGTGATCTACTAAAGGCCCGAAACTTCGTCGAAGAACTCACGCAGGGCACGTAGAATTCAGGGCGGACAAAAAAAACGAGTCAGACGCGTCAACATCATGAGCCACACCATAGCCCCGGGGAGGGGTGCCCCCGCGAAGCGTGGCCTGTCTGCATTGGGAAAGGGAAAGAGACAAAAAAAAGGAGTATTGAGGTATTTCTCGCGTAGTCTTTCTGACATTCTTTAGCTGGGGATCTGGTCGTGAAAATCAGTCAGGACCGGAAAGAAAAACAGAGATGGGAACTTGAGAGCAGGGGGAAGGGAGGGAGAAAAAATACGGAGAACGACGCGATCGGGGCAGAAGGTACGTCGAACAAATCAAAAAGGGGGGGGGGGTGTGGTCGTGGAGCAAACGAGACCACTGCGGCCTGTGGGCGTGCTAAAAAATTTCGCAACCGGGTGAGGGGGGGGAGGAAGGGACGCTTACCACACGGCGGAAGTAAAAGTGTTATGTGTAAAAAAAAAATGTCGACAAGAAGATTTGGGAAAGACGGTCTAAGAGGGGGGGTTCTCGGCAGGGTTCCGTGCTCCTCAGATAAGAGCCGTGGGCGGCGGGAGGCGAAAAACCACGCGCGTGGCAACGGGGCTGGGCACTTAAGAAGGGAACTGTCAGGAAAACAAAGGGAACGAAAGGTGCTGGGCATCCTCCTGGGGTCGGCGGGATCTGCGTTAAATACCGAATCCTTCGAGGGAGAGGACAGAGTAAAGAGTGGAGACGTTGCTCGGGTCCTGGTCACGGGGCGGAAGCCCTGGACGATATTGTTCTGTGGTAATGTGGGGTAGCCGGGGGAGTGCCGTTTCCGGGGCGTGATGTCGTCATTAGCGGGAGGAGGAAGGTCCAGGTGGTGAACGGAGAAAAGCAAAAAGACGGGTTGGAATCGCCTTGTTTGGCGACACAGATCGGTGTGGGTTGAAGGAGAAAGGGGGTTCGTTGGGCACCATCACAGCCAGGCGGACACACGGACATCAAAAACGAAACACCCTGTGAGGTCGAGTAACTGGGGGATCTCTCTCAACCAAAAAAAGAGAGAAGGCATCCAACGGGTATCGGGGTAAAAAAATTGCGCAAGGAGAGGAAGGTGGCACAAGGAGGGTGGGGAAAAAAAAAAGCTTTCAGTAAGAGGGGGTAAAAGAAAAGTCTCTGTTGTTTCATAAGTGCCCGATTGATTGGATAGTGTCCCCCGACGAGACCGACTGAGGTGCAGGACGACCCACCATCGGGCGCTATGTGGAAACCCAGACACCTCATGAAGGGGTAGGCTCGCGTGAAAGGAAAAAGTGCGCCGTCCCGAATCTCTGTTGAAAAGTCGCTAACCTGAGAATTATTCACCTGAGGGTTTATAAAGTCCCCCGCAGAGAGCTTAGGGGATGGAAGGTCGAAAAGGGTAGTTTTCTTGCCGACAATTATTCAGCGTTTCAATTGGCGCACATTGAAAACACCAATGTGGCAAAAGAGGTGACCTGCAAGAGAAAAAAAAAGAATTGCTCTCCCGTCTGAAGCATCAAATAAAAAGAGGCTCTGACCCTAATTCACCGGCCAAGAGGGGAGGACCACGATGCAGGGAACTGACCGAAACTCTCGACAAAGTCGATCTGTAAATCTTGAATAAAAAATACACAAAAAACGGATGCATGAAGCTCCCACGCTGGTAAACGAAGCCCCGCCCGACTCCCCTTTCATTTCCGCAGCAAGGCGGTGGGGAACAAAAAAGAGTACAGCGGAGGGGGAAAGGTCCTCACGAAGGAGAAGAGGTGGGATAAGCACTTCGCTCTCAGAACTCTACCAAGGAGGGGGACCATGAGGGGGTGAAACGTCCGATCCAGATCAACAAACTCTATTGCCGCGTCAGAAAGGGCGACGGGGGTTCAGCTTGGAACGAACTAACTACTTCATCTCGAGAGGGGGGGGGGTGAAGAAGATCTCAGAGAAAGTGAACGAACGCAAATATCCTCTCTCTTCAAGACCCACCTTAGTGGAGAGAAAGAAAAAAGGAGGGCCACTGCAGATGAAGAAGGAAGTGACACACCACGCCGCCCTAACTCTGTTATAGCGCCACACCCCGTCGCTGAGGCGGAGGAAGCAGGAGGAGGTGCGAGGGGTGAGAAAACCAAAAAACCATATGTAACACGCGTTGCGGACTGGCAAATCCGTCGAAAAAGATGGTCTTACATCCTTTATGACTCGAGAAACGGTGGGGTAAAAGAAGACGTAGACCTGTGGGCGACGACGCAGGAAAAAAGAAAAAATAAAAAGAGGGATTCCTCAATTCGTCGGCAAGGCTGAGGAGAAAGATTTGTGGAAAAGGAAAGAGAAGAACAAGGGAAGGATTCCGGGAAAGGGGCATTCGGGGCCAATGCTTAACACATTCTTTCCTACATAACTTAACAGAATGGAAAAGATACGGCCGAAGAGGAAAGTCATGGAGGCAAACGGCGCAGCTGCATAGATGTCTGAAGGAAAGAGAAAACCCCAAAAAAAAAAAAAAAGGCAGAAAAACACGTTCTTCTCTCCCTCGTCAGTAAGGTCCTCAGACGAGGGAACCCTCGCGATCGGGGGTAAGCGCAGGTCTGGTGGGGCGACATCTTGGGATCGTACCACTTCTCTTCTAGCAAAACACAGTAACTACCCAAAAAAAAAAAAAAACAGAGAACCTCGGGAAATGGGTGCGGAAAAGAAACCCCTCTCCGAATACCGCGTTCGGCCTATGGGGATTCATAGCGCCGTGTGGGCTGACGCCGCAGCGGCGCGGCGGGGCTTCGGCCAAAGATTTGAACCCGACCACTAGTACTAACTGAATTCACACGCTCGAGGCAGAGTCAAAAGGGGGGTAGACGTCAGCAGAGAAAGAGGAAAAGACTACACGGCGGGGCGCCCCCCTTGAAAAAAATGTTACTGAAAAAAGAATGTTTTTGGTGGGGGGGCGGGGGGTGTTTGGGACAGTCTTCATTCAGACCGCGAGCATCAGAAGGGAACTCTCATCCGAGAAAGTCTATTGCATGTGTTGCAGGCTCAAAACTCTACACAAACTGCGAGGGGATCTGCCCGCCCAGCTAACCAAAAAGGAAATCCCAAAGGCTTTGGCTGCTGATGGACCTTGAAATTAACTTTGCCCGAAACAAAAGAGACAAGATAGGGCGCAAACGCACCAATCCAAAAAAGGGGTTGGAGGGCCGAAAGGAAAATAAAATCTACAAAGTGAGGAAAAAACCTCTGGGGAGGGGGTGCTTTAATCCTTCTGGGACCCAATCAGGGGCCTGGAAAAAAACTTAGAAAAAAAAAAAAACAGTCAGGCTTCAGTTGTAAATAGAGGAAGAAAAAGACTGGGAAATACACCCACTATCTCTGTTATGTCTAAAAAAAAAAAACCCAGTACCACATCTTCAAAACCTCTCCATACATGTCCTACCTAGTTTACATTCCCTTATCCCCCTGTCCCTTTTCCTTGATATCTTTACTTCCTCCCCAGACAAAGGTGGGAGGAAAAGGAAATGACACCGGAAGAAGATGTCGTCGGATCGAGGTCCGCACACCCAAGAAAGGAAGGGTGTAGTGGGGGGAGAAACGGGGGCGGAGGCCTAGGCGAGTGAACTGGGGAGGGTGACGCTTAAAAGAGCGCGGGGCAAACAAGTGCGGGAGGCGGAGGAGCTGGCAAGGACAAGGGAGCGCAGCGTCCCGAGCGCGGGACGGAGAGCGGCTGTGAGGCTGGAGAGGATATGGAAGTAGGGGAAATTAGGAGAGGGGTAGGGCAGGCCCTGCCATCGCCGTGGTCCTAACCAGCACCCAACCGCGGGTGGGGTTTTTGCACACCTGCGAGAGGACTGATAGGAAGGTGGCTTACTTCCTGCATCTTAGACTGCTCCGAAGAAGTCTCTTGAGGTCGGGCGCCACCATTGAATCGCAGAAAAATCTACCCTTTTTTCTGTGTTCCTTCGTCGCGCATCATTTCCGGGGTATTAAAGGCGGGCTTGGAGTGAGGAGCTCAGAGCCTTGGTGGCTGGGAGTGTGCGTCTGGTCCTGTTGCCCTTCGTTCTGGTTGCTCCGGGCGTCTTGCTTGCTGGGATGGCGTGGGGTCGTGGGTACTTTCCAGTAGAGATGGGTGTGGGTATCCTGTCTGCTTCGGGTCGAGTGCCTTGTAAGGCGACGTCTTGGCCTGGCCCAGCCCAGGATTCCCAGTGCGCTAGTCCTTGGGAAGGAGCCTTGCTCTGTTGGGGTGTCTGCGTCTAGTTGCAGGCGGCTCCCTTCTCTTTACGGCTCCCCCCCACGCGCCGCCACCCTTGGAAAATCTCTCAGAAAAGGGCACATTGCAATATATTGCGGTTCGTAGTATAAAAAACTCTTTATTTGGGAAAACTAGAAAATAATATTACCCGGGTGGCTTTCTGTGTCTCTCGGTCTACGCTCAGTACCCATTGATCTTTTGGACAGTTTTTATCGTTTGAACTCCTTATCCCCACTTGCCAGGGGTTTTCTATTTCCGACGGTTTGCCAAGGGGGGACGTCTTCTCTAGGGGCGATATTCTTCGTATTTACCTGGTCCTTTCTTGTTGCAGGCGACAAGGGGGTCAAAAACCCGTACCCTACCAAGAAAAGTAACTCAAATGCCCTAACTTCGATGTCATTATTAGTCTTCCATTTGTGGTCGGGGGCCAGTGAACGGGGGGGTGTCCAGGTAAGGCTTCGCCCTCACAAGTACGGGGCTTGAAACTCAACCCACGTGAAGAAAAAACAACGGGGTCACGCCATTCGCCTCAACACCACTGGAAAACTCCACACTGGTGTTGGGGAAAAAAGTCGGGTACCTGGGGGGGCATCTTCTTGGGGATGGCGAAGGGCCGGGAATTAGTAAGGGAGCACTGGGTAATGGAAATTCAGAAAATGGGGTCCAACCTATACCCCTTTTTGGTGGCCAAAAGGCATTGGTCTCTACCTACAGTGGGGCAAGGGGGGAGGCGAATCACCCGTGAGATTTGACGGGGGGTCGGTCCAACGGACAATCCGTAAACTTTCCACAGGGGGGCCCCTTTTGTGGTAACGACACAACGTGGGACCGGTCTGCCGGCCTCCAAAACCTTGCAGGGAAGTGGGGGGGGAGATCAGGACGCAAAAAAACGCGAAAGTGGGAACGAAACTGGGGGGGCAAAGTAGGGGAAATTTAAAAAGTGTTAAAAAACGAGTGGAACAACAGAAAGCGGTCATAGACGGGGTGTTAACCCTGGCATTCTGCGTGAAAAGAGAAGAACACACGTCTGGGGCGACAATAACACTCACTCGGGAGGGTAACAAAGACACGCTGCTGGGTCGAGATGAAACTACTAAGGGGCGTGAAAAACCCGGTGTAACCACCTCCCACTGATTGGGATCCTTCGCGCGGAAAACTGGCGGGGTGTATGGAAAAAGGGGGGAAAAAAATTAAGGGGTGTTGTCCGGGCGTGTTTTCCCCCTTGTCTCCTCACGTGGTAGACGCGAAAACTCGGGCTAACCAGTGCAAAAATCCCACCTCCCTTGCCCTGTCTTCCAGAGGGGGGGGAGCTCCAAGCCCAGCCTGGTTCGGTGTAGGGCTTTCGCCTCCTGTTTGCAAAGTGTTGCTGCAATAACCACCGGTCACGGTGCCCACTAAAAGGAGTGACTTCCTCACGGACGAGCCAACCCTCTAGCTTTCCCATAACTGGGTCTCAACGCAAATCTGGGTTAACGACTGTACGGGCGAACCTGTGCCAGAAACCCTTTGCCCCGTTCTCTGGTCACGAAGCAATTCTGGACCTAAGTGTATGGCCACGGGTGTGTTACCGTTTTGGCTGACTCTCTGTCCGTCTTGAAAAGACAAAGAAGACGGTGAATGCTTCTTCAGCAGATTGGGGGGGGGGGTGGGGACCCTCCACTCTAGTTTGCATTAAATGGGGGAGGAAAGACCGTGGGTCCAGGGGTTTGTCCTCACCTGGGATGGCAAATGATGGGTCAATCGCGCTTGTCAAAAAACCCACCTAGGAAAACCGTAAATTTCCCGCATTTTTATTATGGGCACAGTTGCACCGTAAACACTCTTAGTCTCCCGGGGAAATGGTGTGGGTGGCCGGTCCAATCGAAAACCATCTTAACTTGTCGGTTTCCAAAACCGGGATCTTTCGGGTGGGAACTTTCAATGCAAAGGATGTTGGGGTCTCCCAACGTCTGTCCTTTGGGGCCTGTCCAAAATGGGGGAGAATGGTCCACTCTCTTTGGGACCTCCGACCCTGACTCGCCCTTGGTACGACTTGAATGGTCATACCTCTGGAACTAGTTCTTGACGCTCAAACTCTTTTGTGGGGGTATTTTTAACAAAGGCAACATATTCTTTCTCGGGGGGAGGGAATGGGCCATCCAGGATCTTTTCGATACACGAAGATCCCTCGAAAGAACTAATATCGAGGAAGAAAAGAGGGGGCAGTAAATAAGGCCTGAACCGTTAATTTCAAAAGAGTCCTTGCAACTGGTCGTGGGGTGGGGGGTCAAGTGATGACGTGCCTCAACGGCGGGGGGGGGAAGGCGTTGCTAACATTCAATAAATCAACTAATTAAGAACATGACCGTGAAAGAAACAATGCACAACTGTACAACCAAAAACGTGGAAGCCCGGTGGAGGAAGGGTCCAGCGACTTTGGGTGGGGGGGGTGTTAAAGCTGGGACCTGACCCGGGTAGCCGTAAAAGTACCGAAAGAAAATTGACTTCCTGTACATTCCACTGGGGACAGGCTGAAAAGGACCTGCGTTTTTTGTTTTAACATCGGGAACTTGCAAGTACTAGAGTGAATCCATCCCCGGTAACTGTTAGGTACGGCTACCAATCAGCCCCGCCCCTGTCCTTGTGTCCACGGCTCTGGTCCGCTTGAAAACTACCACCTCACCAGATCCTTTGGTACTTGGCCTTGGTGGCCTGTCCCCGAAACGGGACTTAATTTATTAAACACTGCAAATACACCGACATTACCGTGTCACTTGGTCCACAGTTGAAAGACACGTGGCGGAAAATACCCCAAAAATTCCTAATTGACTACATACTGGGGTTTTTTTTGCCCGACCTAATGGGGTAGGGGGGGGAAAAGGCTATCTAACGGCAGTCCTGGGAAGAAAGAATTTTGAACTAAAACCGGGGGCAACAAACCGGGACATGGCCGAACGGGGTGTTTAACTTGTCCCCCCCCGTGGAAATGCACCCTGTTATGAAGGACCCAGGACACGTCCCCAATGTTGAAACGGGTCATTCTGGCGGGCGGGGGTGTTTGTTGGAGAGGGTGGTGTCACTTATACAACCAGACACGTCAAGGGGCGTTACCAATGGGGGAAGAATCTGGTAACGTTTGTAGGGTTCCAGGTGTTTGAACCCCTAACTATGTTCATCATTGGGTTCAAAAAAAGAACCACCACGACACTATTGTCCTTGGCCCAAAGAGTTGAACCTAATTTACAATCGACCAAGGCGAGCGTGGTGGGGGTTAGGTATGTTTTCTTCAGGTGACGCCGGGCCCAAATGGGTTGATTTTCTAGGTAGGAGGGGAGAACTGTCGCACTTCGTAACAGGGGGGCACTGGAATTAAGGGTCCGCGTTGCTCGGCCAGGCAACCCACTTCAAGTGTGCGCGCAGGTACGGGGTACCGAAAAAGTGTGGAATGAATAGATCAGGGTTGGTCACCACCAACACAAACAGGGGGGTGTTTAATGAAGTCCCGAATTTAAAAAAATGAGGAGCGAAAGGGGGACAGGGGAACATCAGCACCACTAATACATATGCAATGAAAATAAGTTGGGGCTTCAAGAAACCCTGTTCTATTTTAAACTGAATTTTGGTTATGGAGTACCGTCCCTACTGCCTGGTCCGACTGGGGAACTTTAAACAGGAAGATCATGGACACCTCTAGGTCCGGGGCTCAAGGTGGAAAAGGAGGACAGTAGTTTGCATGGGAACGAGTCTACTAGGATTGGTAGGGAACTAAAGTTAAATTCTTGGTAACACTGTCTTCCCTGGAAAAAGCCACATAAAACGTGGATGGCCGACCGTTTGAAGTCGTATTGACGAAAGGGGGGGGGGGGCCGGGGGAAGGTCGTTGGCCCTAACAAGAGTTTAAAATTTACCGTTGGAGGGGGGTCTTTGAGGGTTAACGAGATCGAAAAGACCGTATAAGGAATAGTTCGTGAAGGAAACGTGCCCACGCTTTTCGGTTCGCAGGGGGGGGGGGGCAAAGCCGGCCTTGCTCGCCCCAAAAGGAAAATCCCGTGCACACGAGTGGTGGATGGTTCTAGGGAATACGGTAGTCGCGGCCATTACGGTTCCGTGAGTTTTTTTACTGGGATCCGTAAAAAAGTGACACGACAAACTTCCCATAAATGCGCGCATTGACGCCCCGACATGATCGTCGTGGAAAGAAAAACCCTCTGGTGTTTTCGGAATGAGAAAGGCGTAAAATAAGTAGGGCAGAAAGAAGTCAGGTCAACTCCACCCTCAGTAACCCCTGTCGGACTGAGGGGTCCGTAATTGGACTACCCACACACAGAAATGACGCGTGGGTGGGGGGGGGGCCGAAAAAACTGACACTCAAAGGGAACGAATTTCGACACGTCGCCGCCCCATGTGCAAAAGCTGAATGGAACATTTTCGTTTGTTCAGAAAAAGGGGTGGGGTGGCAAGGAAGGGGTCAACAACGAACGACAGTGTGGCGAAGG
>Ga0179591_1465297_pt1 | contig 10636 bp, 10 predicted proteins | sample CZOMad2_1_08_16f_FD_182891 | JGI IMG/M metagenome (GOLD analysis project Ga0179591, IMG submission 182891) | Vadose zone soil fungal communities from Angelo Coast Range Reserve, California, USA - CZOMad2_1_08_16fungal (PacBio error correction) | ecosystem: Environmental > Terrestrial > Soil >...
TGTCCGGAGTTAGGTATCCGACCGAGCGGAATTCCGCTGTGGGCCCATCACGCCCCCGGGACGGTGACAGTGGCCCGTGCAAGGCCCGACGTAAAACGACCCCCCTTGGTCCGCCGTTTCCGGCTGCCCTTAAGGAGGGCTGGGCGGAGCCGTTTCCATCCCACCCAACATAGAACGTATGCCGTCCCGAGCCGCCCCAGGGTGGAACCGTGGTTGGGTGTGGAATTGCCGCCGGGGCCAGGCGAAACACGCGTGGGCCCCGTTACCGCCGACGCAATCCGCCCGTTGAAGCTAGCCCCCCGCAACCCAGCCAGGAAAAACCCAGGCCAATTGCGTGTCGGCCCTGGAATCCGACCCGGATCTGACCAAGCGTTCCGGCAACTGGATCTTGTCCTCGATCCGCTGGTGGCCCGACCGTACAGAGCCACACCGCAAAGCCGATTCGTGAGGCGCACCGGCGGGACACTGCCGACGACTGCACGTGCTTCAACTGTGGTCAGGGTTTGAGCCGCTGCAGGCCACCGCCAAGCAGTGGGGTGTTAAACTGGGCGCCGGCCGGGGTGTTTGCAAAGCGACGCATCTGCGCCTACTCTTATCCCTGCCCGACCCAAAGCGCGGGACCGGTACGTCCGACCTTAACCCGACGGCCCCCCGGGGTCCCCCCGGCCGCTCGCAAGACATCGAGCCCGCTGATCAGTGAGGGCCCGGTCCTCCCCCGACCCCGGCCCTTCCTGCGCCACGCTATCGTCCCCCTACCTTCCGGAGCCAAGCTGCCCCCTTTCTGGCAACAGCTCCCGGCGAACCGGGCCTCCACGGATTCTCCGCGACCCCTCGGCACCCCCGGCGATCCTAATCAAGCCTCGGGGCTCCACAGGGACCGGGACCCCCCGCGCGCGCTGTTCCGGGCCTGCTTCACGGGGGTGGCGGTGGCCCAGGTTTGAAGTGGCCAAAGGTGCCGGCCACGTAGGGTACCGAGACGTCACGTAAGGTCCTTCTCGGCCCCAGCCCGCCCCCTCACAACAGTGACTTTCCGTGACAAACGACTGCCAGGAACCTGTCTCCCCACCCACAGCAATGGCCCTCTTGCGGCCCTCCGCGGGCCCCGTCCCGAGGTCGTGGGATGAACGGGGGGCATGTTGCACCGTTCGATACAATTTCGTTCCGGCTTACCCAGATGCGCGCCGGGAAACCCCGGGGGTCAATCGGTCCCCCTGGCTGCACACAAAGCACGGCCCGGGGACCATGCCCTCCCACAGCGTCCCGTTATCCCCCCTCCCCGAATCCGGGTTCCGGGCGAAGACTGCCCCCCGGTTCCCTGCCCAGGGCCCGGGTGCACAAAAGACAGGCCCATTCCACGTCCCCATGAGGGACTACACCGCCTTCCCATCGCTGGCCCCGCGGCTTTTGCCCAACGCCGTCCAAAAAGCCACGTCGCCCGACCAAACCGGGGTTGGACAAAACAGCGGGACAACCACTGGTGGGTCCAGGACTCCGTGGTCATGAGACCAGGGAAACCCGCTTGAGCAGGGAACGAAGACAGCTTCGGAACGCGGCAGAATCAATAGGTGATTCGCGTGGCCTCAGGCCCCCCCCATCCGCGCCCACAACCCCCGCCGGCCCTTTTTATGGGGCCGGACAGCTTCGGGCGTGCCCAAGCCCGACGCCCCGAACAAACCATTGACAATGCCAGGGGCCTGCCCCCCATCGAACGAACGGAACCCCATCTTATTTTTCTCGCATGGCGCGGACAATCGCCCGAAGAGCTGGGGGGGTGTTGTCGCGCCCAGGGCGGCCACCAGAAAGGACAATGATTGTGCCCTGGCTGATCCCCGCCGCCATCCCCGGCCAGACGTGCGCCCGGAACGCCAAAAAGTGGCCCCCCGAAGTGGGGCCCCGCTGAAGACCTGCCCAGCGGTTTGGTGCTTGGTGGGCGATCTTTTCATGGATGACACCTAGTTAAACCCATCTTGTGTCAGGGAAGCGCTTCCTCCCGCCCCTGGAGCTTCCTTAAACAACAAAGGCAATCGTCGACACAAGCTGAACCACCTAAAAGCCCTCCACACACCAAAGAAGAATAAATGACAAAGAAACAAACCACGCCCGATGCTTGAAGGCGTGTTAAAATCCGAACAACCCGCCCGTACACAGGGGTCGTTTGGCAGGCCTTGCCCTAAAAAGCCCCCACTCAACAAACACCATGCCCCCACGTTCGGCCATCCCCCGCCCGTGGGGGGCCGCTGAGTAGGGGGCCCCCTAAAGCTTGCGCCCTTGGGGGCCCGCGCATCCGGCGGACGACGGGATCTGTTCGAAGAGACCCGCCCGACCCCTCACCTTAATCCTTGGCAAGGTTGGATGCCTCTTACCACTGGAAGCCCCGATTTCCCGCAAAGAGTCAACACCCGTCCGGCCGGTGAACCCAACGCCCCGTTCCGACAGCGAGCTCCGCCCATCAGACTGTAACCCGAACCGAGCCGCGCGGAAACCATCAAACGCAGACGGCGCCAATTCCCCCCTTGACACATCTGACTGCCCACCCCTGGAAAAGGCATGGCTACCCTTTAGGGGTAGCATCGACCGACGACTCCGAGAACCCGCGCCAGCCGTCGCCGGAAAGACCCGCCGTGCTGCCCCACCCGCCCTGGCCGACTGGCTGGCGGGCTCCCTTCGCTAAACCGAACGGCCGGCCCAGCCGGAAACATGCAAAATCAATTGGTTTTCGGTCCCGTCCGCGGTGCCCTCGAGTCGTATGCCCCGGCTATTTTCCACGGCGCCGCTGGTTCGTCATCCCCACAGGCAGACCCACCACCCGCCTCTCCCGTGCCCCTTCCGCCGTGCGAGGGCCTCGCCGGTTTTTAACCACACCTAACTCGGACGCCTGGGCCCAAAGGGCCCCCTTCGATTTCGCCCCGTCCCCTCGAAACCCGGGTTCCTCCTCCGTGGGAACCACCCGGGGACTTTCCCGAACCACCCCGACGGCGAATGGAAGGGGCGATCAAGATTGCCGGGTGGCGTGTGATAATATCCGACCCGGCCCCCAACCAACATCCGAACTGCCCCACCTCGTCCAACGGAAATGGGTGCCTCAAGGCCCATCGTACCGGCGACGCGATCCGTGCAAACCCCCCCCAGCCGGAATCGTAGGAACGGCGTTTGGGTGGGGGCGGAACGCGCCCGACCCATCCGATCCGTAACGGTAGGCGGGTAGGGGGGTTCGTCCCCCTGGTCGGTTAGGAGCCTCAAGTACGTACCTGCGCAACGGCCGTACCAAGCGCCAATCCGCGCACGAATGCAGGCTTTTTTTGGCTCGAGCCTTTGGGTGGCTGTATGGACCCCGTGCAAAGCACGGGCCCAGCCACCCCCCGTCTTCACCCCCTGTCCCCCCCCCCCACTGGTTGGGCCCCTGGGGTGGTATTTCCCCGAAAACTGGGGGAGAGCCCCGACCTTCTCCGTTGGCCCCGCAAGCGGCCTCAATGCAGAGGCGCCCCCCACGGGGCCCCCTGTTGAGTGGCCCATTCCCCCAAGCTTTTCCGAAGACTAGACGAGGCCCCACTCCCACCTTTTTGGTTTATTTTGCCGCACTTTTCATAATTTTTTTTCACTTGGCGCGGGCAACCGAGGGGAATTCTGGTAATCCCCCCACGGCCCCCAACCCCCCGAAGGGAAGGGGGGCCAAAAACAGCCCCGGGCGGGTGAAAATGTTCCTACCGCCCCCCCTCACCCAGAGAAAACAGAAACCCCTCCCGCGGAGAAGGGCGGGGGGGGGTTTTGGGGGGAGAGGCCCCCCGGGTAGGGGACAACCCACCGTCTTTTTCCTTGCCCCCCGGGTCCCCGGCCCCCCCCCCCCCACCCCCCCCTCGTGACCTCGGGTTGGGTTTTTGGCCCCACGCAATAGCCCCCGCCACCCCCCCCCCCCCCGCGGTACCGCGGCCCCCCGGTTGTTGCACCCACCCCCTGCCCCCCCGCCGAAGCCGATTATTTTTGCCGCCCCGCCCCCCCGTCCCCCGGGGCACAAAGCGGGGAATCAAACCCCGGCTGCTTTTTTTTTTAGCGCTGGTTAACTGCCCAAGCCCCCCCCGGGCCCCTTTTCACCAACGGCCCGCCCGGCCAACGAAAAATTCCTCGCCCGGTTGGGGTTTGGGTGTTGGGGGCCCCACCGCAAACCAAACCCGGAATCCGGTCCCCCCCCCCCCCCCACCCCTCCCCCCCCCCCCCCCCCCCCCCCCCCCCCAACGGAACTGATTTTGTTCGAAAACAAACAAAGGAAAAAGACCCCCGAACCCGACGTTTGGAAAAACCCCCCCCCCGGAACCGAGGCCCGCAACCCCCGATAAACGGATAACAACCCCCACCCCCCCCCCACAATGGCCCCCTTTGCCCCCCCATGGCCCTCCACCCCCCCCCCCCCCCCCCCCCCCCCCCTTTTTAAACTCCGAAGGTGTACCCGGCCCGGACCCCAACCTCGCCCCAACAACCGAAGATAATATCCCCCCCTTTTTCTCGCCCACCCAAGCTCTATCCCCCCCCCCCCCCCCCCACCACCTAACCCTGTTAAATCCCGCCCAACCCCCGGGCAGAGGGCTCCACCACAAGCCCCCCACGGGCCCCCCCCCGGGGTGCAGCCTTTTGTGTATTCGGTTGGGGGGTTGTACAAGACCGGCCCCCCAGCCCCGACCAACCGACCTTGGCCTGGCTCCATTTGGGCAGCGGTGACTCGTTTTTTAACTTTCATTTTTTTTTTTTCACCCCACCACAAAAAAACCCAATTTTTAGGTTGCCTTTTTTTTTTGACACGGTTTTTTGAAAACCCCCGTCCCCCCGAACCCCGGGGCCCACCAGGCCACTGGTGAACGGGGTTTTCCCCCCCGGCCTGTTCTGGGAGCCCCATGTCCCCCCCTGGAGCTGGGGGGAAGTGAACGTTTCGGGAAGGGGGACAGCCCCGGGTTTGGATGGAACCCCTTTTTGCCGGGGGGGGGGTTTCCCGCTTCATTCTCCCCCCCAGGGTGTTGTTTGCGGACCCCGAAGGGGGTGTCCACGTCGGTGCCCCCCAAATCATACCTCCCTCATCACAAACAAAAAACAAAAAAAGACAAGGGGAGGAAAAGGGAAAAAGGAGAGAAGATGGCCCGTTGGGCACTGCGAAGACCCTCTTTTCGGCACCAAGAAACCCGGACCCGTGCCCCCCCAAGGTCCCCCCCCCACCCCCCCCCCCCCACCGCCTATTCCCCCCCTCGAAACCCGTTCGCCCCCAGGGAAAACCCGCCCCAACATGACACAAGCCCCGGGATAACAACCCCCCCCCCCCCGTTTCCCCCAAGGCTTTTTTTTGCCGGATTCCCCCGGACCCCGTTCCAACGTCCAGCCACCGGTTGTGGTCCGCCCCCCCAACGTCCCACCGCCACCCCCCCAATGGAACCCAGCAGTTCCGACTTCCCCCCCCCCCAACCCCCCCAAACCCCCCCCCCGGGGGCCCCCCCCTGTCCGCGTCCCCCCCCCACCCCCACGAGCTGGCCCCCCCCGGCCCCCGTTTTTGGGGTCCGGGGGGGCCCGCCCCCCGGGGGTTGCCGCTGGAAAGAACCCGCCCCCACCGGGGTCCGGACCCCTAAATAATCGATTCCAAGGACTTGGCCCCCCCACAAGACCCCCCCCAGTCGTAAACGGTGTTTGGCCGCCCCCCGTCGAGGGTCCCCCCCCCCCGGTCCCGCGCAGGTTTCCGAAAAGCACACACCGCCCTCGACCCGTTTCGTGTGGGTGGCAACACCCAACTGCGCCCTGATCCAGTATTCTTCTGCCCGGGCCCCGGCCTTGGTTTGGTGACAAAAGGCCCACGGCGGTTTTTTTTTTTGCCCCCCGCCCCCCGTCCCCGCCAGCAACCCAGCCACCCCGGGCCGTTGGAATTTTCCACCCCCTCCCGGCCCCCCCCAATCCCCACGCTCCGTGCCCCCCCCGTCAAAAAAAAAAAACAACCCCGGGGTGCCCCCCCGGCCGAAAACCCGCGCCCCCGTCCATCGGAGGCCCCCCAAAAACCCCCGAAAGGTCCCGGGAAAAAAAGGGTCCCGAACGCCACATGAAACGGGTTACACCCCCCCCCCCTCCTCTAGCCCCCACCCGACGTAGGTTTCTTAGGGGCGGGTTTTTGCGGAAAAAAACCCATCCACCCGGGCAGCCCCCACGGCCCAACAGCAAAAAACATGTTGTAATTGCCCCATACTCCCCGGCCCACGGACACCCATCCCCCCCCCCTCGGGGGGGCGCCCGCAACCAAAATAAAAAAGCTAGCCGCACAGTCCCCGGGCTTTTTTTTTTTGGGGGCCCCGGGCACCTCGCCGAGCCAATAGCTTTGCCCCCCGGGAAGAGTTCCCCGGCCCCCCCCGCTTCCGGACAAACGCCCCCCACCCCCTGGGGAAAACGAAGCCGTGCCCTTTGCCCTGGCCCCCCCACCTGCCCCCACACCTTCCGTAAGCCCCCACGCCCATCCCCCCCCGTTGCCGCGTGCTTTTGGGCCCCCGACTGCTGGGGTTTAACGGCCCCCCGTTTTTTTTTTTTGATTTTTTTTCCCTCCAAGGTTTGTCGGTCGTTTTAACTTTGCCCCGGCCCCGACAACCATTCAAACCCCACTAACGCCCCCCCCCCCGTTTTTTTTAAAAAAACGTGAAACTGAACATTTGTGGCGGCTTCCCCGCACCAACCAACCCGTTTCACCCCACGACCCCCGGCCGTGGGGGTAGTTTTATCCCACCCCCGCCGCCCCCCCCCCCCCCCCCCACAATTACCCCCCTCGAAACCTTCTTCGCCCCCTCCCCCCCCCACCCCCCCCGCCTCCCCTTCCCCCCCTATTTTTGTGCCCCCCCCCCAAGCCACCCATCCCCCCCCTGGGGCTGCCCCGAGTAGCCCAGCCCCGGGGGCTGACGTTTTGCATTGTCCCCCCCTGTTCTACCGCGCCACCCATCCGCCCACCCGACAGCCCCCCCCCACCCACACTTCCTGGAACCCACCACCCCCACCCCTCTCCCGCCCCAACGTCCCTGGGGTCCCCTGCGGCAACTGTATCCACCCCCAGCCGGGTGTCGAAAGCCAAACCCCCGCCAAATAATGGGGCGGCCCCCGGGCAGCCAATCCGAATTCACCCCCCCCCCCCCCCTTGTTTGACCCGGCGGCCGGGTAAAGGTTGTTTAGGGAGGGTTTCCCCCTCCCCCAACCCGCCCGCCTAGCGGGGGCCCCCCCCGTGCTGGCAACCCCCTGGTCCCAACCCCCCGGGGTTGTTGGGGCGGGGGGGTTCGGGGGCCTTCCCCCCCCGCCATAAGGCGGGCCCATGTTTTGAACCCCGACCCCGGCCCCCGGTTTTCCCCCCCCGTTTTACTGAAAGCCCTGACCACAAAATTTCGAGGGGCCCAACCAGCCAGGCTAAGGAGGGGAACCGACCCCCCCATAAAATAATCATCCCATGGTGTGACTTTTATGTTTTTTTTTCCGGCCCCCCCGTGGGTCCCCCCCCGGCCCACCACTGGGTGATCCACCCCCCCCGGAAAAAGGGGCCCCGCCACATCCCCCCCCCCCCACACATTTTTTTTTTCACCCCGGGCCCCAGCGGGTGTGGGGGCCCCCCGCCCCGCGGGGGTGGGTTTTCCCCCCCCCCCCACCCGGCGAACGCGGGGGGGCGTGGTGTTTTTATTTTTTTTCCGTCGTCGGTCGAATGCCTTCCCAACACGCGCCCCAGGCTGTGGTCCCTTCCTCTCCTACTACCCCCCCCCCACTCCCCGCGGGGTTTTTTTTTTTTCCAGGTGGTCCGCAAGAGGCCCGGCAATCCGTCCAACCCCCTGCCAGGGGGGGGTGCGTTTTTTGTTTTTTGAGGTGTTTTCCCGTCCCTGCCGGTCCCCCCCCGCCCCCCCCCCCCACCGGGGGTTTAACAACAAAACAGGCTCCCCCCCCCCCCCCCCCCCCCCCTTTGAAAAAAAAACCCTCCGCCACCCCTCCCCGAAAACCCGCCACGTTTTGTTTCCACGCCCACAGACTTTGTGGGAACTCTTTTGCGGACCCGTGGGCCCCCCCCTTTACAGTCTTTTGTCCGAAGCCCCTTCCACCCATGTTTTTTGTGCCCCAAATGAAAATGAAAAGGGGTTCCCCCCGCGGGGGCGCTTTCCGAAAAATTCCCCGCTTCCCCCGCACGTTCCCCCACCCCCCCCGCCCCTGTCGATTCGGCGGGGTGGCCCCCCCGGGGGGGGGGGGCCCAAAAAAGTGGGCCGCCAACACAAAAGGGGCTTTAATGGGCCCCCCGCACCCCCCTGCGGTGCTATTTTTTGGTGCACGGGGCGAACAGAGCGCCCGCCGCTGCCCCCCGCCGAGCCCTGCCCGGTGAAAGTGGCCGGCCGAAGTCGGGCACACCCCTTTTTATTCAAAGGGTGCCCCTGCAAAAGCCCTGTCAACGCGGGTTTTCCGTCATTTCCCGCTTCCGCTCCCCCTATCTGGCGTTATTATCCTCATCTGGTGAATCCTCCTTCCCGTACAAAAGAAAAGAACCAACTGTTATCAGAGGTCCCCCCCCACTGGTTCCAAATCCCTGTAACGCCCCCCACCCATCACCCACCTGCAGGTGTCCAGAGGCCCCCCTTTCGGGGGGGCCCCCTTTTTGGCGTTTTCCCCCCGGGCCCTGCTCCGGCCGAATGGGCGGCGGGATCAGGCCCCAGCCAACCATCCTTCTGGTGATGGCCTTTGGCCGCGACACCCCGAGCCTCTCGGGCGATTCCCGCCCCTGCCGAAAGTCCCCCGTCCGTCCGAAGCCCCCCCAACCCTGCTCAGGGTCGCTTCGCTGGAGACGGCCAAGCCCTGCCCGGGCCAGCCCGTGGTGCCGAGGCCTAGGCAACGGCACCTCTTTGATCTGCCGAAGCGTCCCCCCCCTCGGTCCTGACTTCAGCGGGTCCTGGTCCCATGACCACGAAGTTCTGAACCAACCAGTGTTTTGTCGCTTTGTCCCCAACCCCTGGGTGTCGGGGCGAAACCCGGCCCTTTTGGCCGGCGGCACAAGCCCGCGGCCCGTGGCAGCGCCCCGCCTCATGGCGAAATGACCTGCTCTGCAACCCACGGCCCCCTGGGCCCAGACCCGGCCCCCCCCCAAGTTCGCCCGACCCGGATCTGGAGGAACTACCTTGTGAGGCCGGCTGGTCCCCCGTGCCTGCAGGGACCGAATTACCCGGTGGATTCGCGCCCCATCGGGAGCCGAAAACGGCCACAATCCCCGTTTCAATCACCCGGAACCCTCGACGGCCCGCGGATGCGCAACGAAAGGCCTCGGGACCCTCCCCCCTGGCCATTCCGTTCCCCCCCACCGGAAGCCCTGTGGTGAGCCGGCGGTGGCCGCCGAGAAGACCCCTAACGTGGTTAAGTCTTCGGGGGAACCAACCGTTGGGCCGCCCCTGCAAACTCTCAACCGTGGCACCGCCACCGAATAGCAAGGCGACGCCGGGCACCTTGGCGCGGGGGTCCCCCGGCCTGATGGAGCCCCCGAGGCCCTGGAAAGAAACGCCCGCACCGAGTCCGAGCACCGATCCGTCCGCCGGACGCTGCGAAACACGCTCGGCGGGAAGCCGGACGCATAGCGGCCAGAGCGGTCGAGCCGGCCCTCACTGATCAGCGGGGGTGGCTTTCGTGCGCGAGCGCGGACCGCCTGTCGGGGTACGGTTTCCGGACCACCCCTTTTTCCCCGCCCGTCGGCAGGAAAGAATGCCAATTCGCCCCTCCGCACCAACCGCGGCCCGTAACCACTGGCTTCTGGCCCGTTGGCTGCGCGACTTCACCCTGGGCCCACCGTTTTGGGAGCCCCTGCCGTCGCGGCATTGTCTCCCGCGGCGCCCTCTATCGGTGCGTTTGGCTCTTACGTCGGCACAGCGATCGAGGACAATACCAGTCCTACACCCCGGTCCACGCCATCCCGGGTCCCCGGTCCCGGCCCCGCCACGATCCCTTGGTTTCCTTGCTGGGCGGGCCACCGTTCCCTTCACCACGGCGACTGAGTTTCTGTAAACGGGGCCCCAGCCGCTGTTTCGCCGGGCCCCCGGCGGCATCAAACCCCCACAGAAACCACGGTCACCCCTGGGCGCCCCGAGGCAAGTTCACCGGCCCGCCCCTGTCGCAGACCCTCAGGCCCCGCCGAAAACGGCCGCAACAGGTTACCCCGTACTCGTTCTGGCCCACGGCCCCACTGTCCAGCCGCCCCGCTGCCACAAAGCGAATCGCCGTCCTGACCTACCCCGACACCCCGCACCCGTTCCGGACCCACGGCCTGCAACCGTCCACGGCGTATCATCACGTTCGGAAGGGCCCCCACCTTCTGGGTGCCGAACCCGGCCGTCGTCCCCCCACGCCTCCCCAGGCCAGCCGCCCAGCTTTATCAGCGCCGGTTCCCCCCCAGTCCCAATCAGGGGGCGGTCGGCCCCAGCCGTCCCTCCACCCAACCAACCGCAACGGGTCCCCGCCGCCCAGTTTCCCTTGGTTCCCAGGTTCTCCCCCCCTGGACCTTGGTGCCCCCCCCACTACCGCCGGCCCACCCCTTTTCACCTCGGTGCCTTCTCCTAATGCCGAACACCTGCGCACCTCGCAAGCCCCCTCAACTCCGGGTCGCTGAAGAGTCACCTCGCCTGGACCG
>Ga0179591_1324615_pt1 | contig 10635 bp, 19 predicted proteins | sample CZOMad2_1_08_16f_FD_182891 | JGI IMG/M metagenome (GOLD analysis project Ga0179591, IMG submission 182891) | Vadose zone soil fungal communities from Angelo Coast Range Reserve, California, USA - CZOMad2_1_08_16fungal (PacBio error correction) | ecosystem: Environmental > Terrestrial > Soil >...
AGCGGCTCATATCTGGAGAGGGGATGCAGGTTAATATAAAAAAAAAGGGGCAAAAAAAAGAAAAAATTTTTAAGTTAAGAAGAGGGGGGGGGGGAAAAGGGAGACCCGCACTTCACTACAGAAGGAAGAGGAACGACGGAGGTATTTGAAAAAGGAAAGACAAAAGTTCTTTCCCTCATTCCCTACAAAAGGAAGGGGGAAAAAGAGCAACGTCACTCAGCACGCCGACGGTGAAGGGAAAAGCGCGCTGGCGCACGAGCTTAGAAAGAGACGGAATCAGTTGCATCAAAACCACATCGGCCTGAAAAAGGAGGGAGAGAAAAGAAGGAAGCCGTTGTTCTCAATCGCCAAGCCGTCACCGGGAAAAGGAAAAAAGGAGCGTCTCTCGTCTGATTTGCAGCCACTTTATTGAAAAAAAAGAAAAATAAGAAAAGGGGGGGCCGTCCGCTGTGTTCGGAGGGGAAAGAGGCAACAAAGTTTTCAAAGGAAAAAGGAGGGGACACCTGCCGCGCCTGGAGGCAGATCAACAAAATGCGGCCCCAGTAAAAATGAATTGAGGAAAGGGGGGGGGGGGGAAATCCCGTCTTTTTAAATCGGAAAAGTAAAAAAGAGCCGTCTCCCTTTTGTTCCGCAAAAGGAAAAGCAGAAGACAGCGCAGAAAAGAAAAGGGGGAAGGAAGGGTTTCAAATGTTTCAAGGAGGGAAAGGGCCTGCTGCTTCCAAGGAAGGAGAGCGAAGAAAAGTTTTTCCATCGAGTAATCCACAGAAGGGAAAAAGGGGAAAAAGAGGGAGAAATTTTTCACTTTCCATTCACCCGTCGGGAAAAGAAAAAGCACCGTAAAGGAAAGGGAAAAAGAAAAAAGACTTCCGTGTCCGCGACGGAGGAAAAAGGGAAGGGGAATCGAAAGTCCAGCGCGCAAAAAAAAAAAAGTAGCGGGCGAGAACGCGAGGAAGGAAACATTCGCCACTTCAAATCCGCGAGACGAAAAAAAAGGGAAAAGAAAAAGGAAAAAAAAGAAAGGGGGTATACTTCTGACTTGTCCGTGAACCGGGGAAAAAAGAACGAGGAGGAGGGAGGCGTAAAAAAGAGGGAGGCGAAAAAACGGCGCCTCCACCGCGCCCCACAAGGGGAAGAAAAGAGGGAAAAAAAGGCGCAGCTTCGCCGGTCAGGTTGGAGGAAGAAAGAAAAAAAGGAAAAAGGGAGAGAATACACCGCGCGCAATTGCTCCACCTTCACTTCGGAGAAAAAAAGGAAAAGGGGCGCTTCACTGAACAATGATCCGAATGGAAAAGGGAAGAGAAAAGGAGGAACCGGAAAAAAAGAGGACCGTCGCCTATGACTCCTCGCCTAAATCAAAAAAGAGAGGGAGGGACGCGGTTGCATTCTCTTCCCAAACTTCCCAAAGGAGGGGGGGGGGGGGGAAAGTTCTAAAAATCAGAGAAGAGAGGGAGAGAAAAAATGAAAAAGATAACCTTCTACCCTGCATAGTCCGAGAAAGGATTTATTCAAAAGGGGCTCATCCATTTAGGGAGCTTACTCTCAACTCTAAAGGCAAACAGGGAAAAGGCAAATCCGCCAAAAAAGAGAAAGTCTTCGAAAGGGTTCAAGAAACAAACCAAAAGGAGACCTCTTTAGGGGGGGGGTGGGCGCGTTAGGGAAAGGATAGTCTCGCAAAAAAAGGGGGGGGGAAGGAGAAATCCCTCCTCCTGCACGCCCTGCTCAAGGAAGAATGGTGATGAGACCGGGGAAGAAGGAGAAGAAGTTTTTCCTCTCGTCTCCACAAAAGGGAGGGGAAAAAGGGGAAGCGAATTTTCTTTTCTCAACGCGTCAAAAAAAAGGGAGGGGGATTAAGGGAAAAAAAAAGTCACTCGTTCTACTCATAAAATAGAAAAGGAGAAAAGACTTCTTCGATGATAAAAAAGGGCGAAAAGAGAATGAAAAAAGTTTCACGTCACTGCTTCAAAAGGAAGCCGCGTTGTGCTTGGGAAAGGGGAAAAGGTCAGAGGACAGAGTTGTTAATTCTCCAAAAGGAAAGAAAAGAAAAGCGCAACTATGACAACCAAATAAAAAAACGGGAAGGGGGGGCGCATCTCCTTCCAAGGGAAGGAAATTTTTGGGGAGGGGAGGCATGAGGCCCAGAAGGGGAACCTCTTTTCCCTCGCAAAATAAAAGAAACGAGCAGACACCTCCCGCTTCTCAGGACATCGGAAGAAAGAGGGGAATAACTCACCTTTCACCAAAAAAAAAAACACCCCCCACCCCAACCCAAAAAAAACAACCAAAAAAAACAACCCCCCCCCCCCCCCAAAAAGAAGAAGAAAAAAAAGCCCCCCCCCCCCAAAAAAAAAAAAACAAAAAAAACCCCCCCCCAAAAAAATGATAAGAATAAACCCCCCCCCCCCCAAAAAAAAAAAAGAAACAAGAGAAAAAACCCCCCCCCAACAAAAGAAAAAGAAAACCCCCCCCCCCCCCCAAAAAGCGAGAGAAGAAAAATCGATTTAGGGGGAAGAATCCCCTTTTCTCCTCGCCGAAAAAGAAAGAGAAAAAAAAAGGGAAAGTACTTCTCTTTTCCGAAAGGGAAGGAGGATGGACCGTATGGCTTTTACTTTCGCTCCGGGAGAAGGAACTCTCTTTCGTCGCAAGGAAGGGGCGCGCAGAGGGGGAAAGAGTTCTCATTTCAGAAAAAAGAAAAAAGAACCTTCCCCGACAGAATTGAAAAAAGAAGGGGGAGATGTAAGAGAGGAGGCCTGAGATTAAAGAGAAGAAAGCAACTTGAACCACTCAAAAGAGAGAAGAAAGGAAGAGTAGAAAAAAAAGGAAAGGGCTCTCAAAAAATCCAGGGAAGGGGAAGGAAAGGGGGACGGATTTTTACTAGGAAAAAAAGGACTACCTGAAGGAAGGAAGCCGCGCTCTCTGTCGCGTGGAAGGAAAGAAGTGGGGGACGCTGGGGGAAACCTTTTTCCTCTGGAGGGGAAAGGAAAGGGCCATCACTCCTAAAGAAATTACTTGAGGAGAAATCTCTTCCTTCGAAAGGAAAGGGGGGGAAGGAAAAAAAATAAAACTCGAAAAAGAAGGAGAGGAAAGAAGGGTCTTGCAAAAGGAGCAACTCTCCTCTTTCAACTGAGGCAAGGGGGGAAAAAAAGACGATCGATCGTGAAATAAGAAAGAAGAAGAAGTGGGGAAAAAAGGGGGAAGAAATTGGCTTCACCAAAGGAAAAAAAGGGGAAAAGATGTCGGCAGGATGCCAAGGAAAAAAAAGAAGAGTGAGAGGGAAAAAGGGGGAGACGCATTGTGCATTTTGGTTTGGGGGAAAAAGAAAGGAAAAAAATGAAAATCCCAACCCATTCTGCAGGGAGGAAGAAGAGGGTGGCTGCGGGAAGTTGGACGCTACTTCACTTGGGAAGAAAAAAGAGGGGAGGGATTGCGTAAACATGCCGTCCGGCGGGGAAAAAAGGGGGAAGGGGGGTGAAAGAAAAGAGAATTATTTGCTCGTCCATGGGAAAGAAGGGCTGTCCCTCTGCAAAAGGAAAGGAAGGGGAGTGGGAAGCCGAGAAAAAAAAAAAGGGAAAAGTCGCATCCTCTATCGAAAAGAGGCCTCAACTCATCGGCGTGACGCTAAAAAAGGGGGGGAAAAAAAAAGAGGGGGGAAGGGAAAAAAACGAGTCTTAGAAAGGAATTGCGTTCATCCTCACCCGCGGAAGGGGAAGAAAAAAAAAGAAAAAAAAATCGGCAAGTATATTAAGTGGCGAGAAGGAAAAAAGAGGGGAGAGAAAAAAGGCGAAATACAGGGGGGGGGGGGAAAAGAGGGGAGAAGACTCCACACCGCTTCAGGTGGGAGAAAAAAGGAAAAAAAGAGGAGAAAACCGGTGAACTCAAACGTGAAAAAAAAAAAAGAGAGGGGAAAAAGTATTAACTCGGGAAGGGAAGGGGGTCTCCCAACGTTTATTACTATTCCGTCAGGGAAAAAAAAAAAAAAAGAGAGGGAGGATGGCACTGTTTTCGAGATCTCTCTCAAAAAACAAAGAGAATAAAAAAAAAAAGTAGCGCCCGAAGAGGAAAAGGAATAGTATCCCCGTTGGAGACCATTACTCCCCAGGAAAAGGGGGAGGGAAAAAAAGAGAGGGGAAAAGCTCTTAGGCCAAAAAGGAATCCCGCTGGAAAAAAAGGAGAAGGGACTTTGATAGACCACAAAAGGAAGAGAAGCGTGTACCATTCCAAAAATCAAAGAAAAAAAAAAAAGGAGTGCGAACGGACCAGGGGAAAGGGAAAAAAAATCAATCCTTTCGGCGGACGGAATGAAAAAAAAAGAAAGGGAGGGATCAGCTCGCCCAGGACCACGGGAGGGGGGAAAAAAGAGTGTGGGGAGGATTTACTTGATCGTCACGAAGGAAAGGCGCGAGTTCCATTTTGGGGAAAAGGAGGGAATCCGGATGAGCCCAATCCAGCTCATCAGGGAAAAAGGGGAAAGAAAGGTATACGGGGGGGAAAAAGAAGGAATAAAGGGGGCGATTCCGGCCGCTGCGATGGGAGGGATGAGGGGAAAAAGGCCAGATCGTCTAGTGAACCGCAGGGGGAAAAGGAAAAGAGCCAGAGGAAAGAAGAAAAAAGAAGAAGCCAAAATCTTTCCCCACTAAAAGAGAAAAAGGAGCCGTGTCCGTCTGCAGAATGGGGGGGAAAGGGGAGGGAAGAAAAAAAAAAAAAGGGCCAAAACCAAATCTCACATGGAGAAAAGAGAAGGTCGCTCCAGGCTAAAAAAAAGGTGGACCGATGAGAAAAAGGCGACATCGGTTCCCAGATTGGAGAAGGGGGGAGGTGAAGGCCAATTCTTTTCACAGAGAAAAAAAGGGACGAACCTATCGAGGGAAGTGGGGCAACCGCTAAGAGGGGGGGGGAAAGGAAAAGAATTTCTCCCCCGGAAGAGAAAGAGAGGAAAAAAGGGGCCAGATCAGGAAGAGAGGGATGCCGTATTTCCATAGTGAAAAAGGGGGGGGAGGGGGGTTCCATTCCAAAATTTCGTCCCTGAAGAGATGCGGGGGGAAGACCGTTCTCTTCTACAGAATAATTCATCGTCACAGAGAGGGAAAGGGAATTCCGGGAGGAAAGGACAAAACTGTTTCGTGAGAAAAAGAACCAAGGAGGAAAGAAGTGAGAAGGGGGGACCACGCACATATATCTCGGAGAAAGGAAGGGGACTTATTCGTTATGCTTCTAACTTTGAAGAGAAAAAACAAAAGAAGCACGTTTGGAAAAAAGAAAAAGAGGGGGGGCGGTCGTGCGTTGGCCAGCTCGGGGAGAAAAAAAAAAAAGAAGAGGGGACATTTTCATCTCCTTCTTCGAGATGGCGAAAAAAAGAGGCTAGAAAGGGAGAGGGGATCATGGGTTTCGCCGCGGAAGGAGAAAAGGGAAAAAAAAAAAGAGACCGTTGCTGTCGGAAGAAAAAGGAAGAGCGGAGGGGAAAGACCTTCAACGCTTTTGGGGGAGAAAAAAAAAAAGGGAAAAGGGTTCTTCGGCTGTTTTTCGGAGGGGGAAAAAAAGAAAAAAAGAAGAAAGGATTGGGGGCAAAGGGTATGATCTACGCTGCACAAAGGGGAAAAAGAAGAAGAAGAGGGGGAGTTTATGCGAGCGGGGGAGAGGGGGAAATGTCGAAGTGGGGGGGGGTTGCCTCTCTTGAAAAGGGGGGGGGGGGGGAAATCCTCCGCTAACCATCTGCAAAAGGGAATCGAAAGCAAAAAAAAATCTGGTTCTTAATTTGGGAAGAGGGAAGTTCGGCTTTTCGTGGGGAGCGCCGCCAGGGAAAGGGGAAACAGATGCACATACTACAGAATGAAGGGAAAAAAAAAAGGGGAGGTCGCTGGAAATGTTGCAAGAGAAAGCAAAGTGCAGAGGGGAGCCTGCCTAAGTTTTGAGGAAGAGACAAAGTGGGGGGGGAGGGGAGGGGGAGAAACGAGTGATCTCTGCCGACAACAACTGAAAAGAGAGGGAGAGATGAAGCACAAGAACCTAAAAGAAGGAAGATCTCTCAAAAAAAAGAGGAAAACGGAGGAGCCGTCGCGTGGACCGGGAAGACGGGGGGGAAAAGGGAAGGGGAAGGGGAACATTTTGCCCGTCTGCTGGCAGGGAGGAAAGGGAAGGAAGGGGGAGAAAGCGAGAAAAAAAGGAGAGGTCACGACCATTGCTCAGGGAAAAAGGAAAAGGGAGGTATTTGGCCGTGGGGAAGGGGAAAGAGAGGGGCTCAGAGCCAAAAGGGAGGGAGCAATCAATTAATTGCAAGAAGAGGGAAACGAGGGGGAAAGAAAGGGTTATTTATTTCAATCGCGCAATTTAAAAAAAAGGGGGGACGTCCGCGCGGAAAGAAGAGGGAAGGGGGGGAAAAAAACTGCCACAGCGCGCCAGAAGGAGATCTCGAGGAGAAAGGGGCTCCTTTTCGGAGGAGAGGGGAAAGGGGGGGGGTTCCATTTTCCTTTTCGCTAGAAGGGGGAAAAAGAAAAAAGTAGAATTCGAAAAAGGGAAAGTTTCCACATTCCCTTTATTAACAATCTCGGGGAAAAGGAGAAGGGTATTCTCCTCCTCGTGAAGACAGGGAGGGGGAATCTAAAAGAAAAAAGGAAAGGGAGAAGCTTCGCCGTTTTAAAAATCCGTCCGGGGGGAAAGGAGTAGGACTATTACTTTTGTTTCTCGGGGGAAAAGGGGGAACCAAAGTGAAAGGGAAGCCTCATCCTCTAGTCTCAGCATCATAAAGAACAAAAAGGGGGGGGAAAGGTTTCGTGCTGGTGATGTCGGGGGGGGGAGGGAGGAGAATCGAGGGGAAACTTATCTCAATCGAGGGGAAAAAAGAGGAGAAGGGGCGGCTCTTTTCTTCGATGAAGAGGAGGGGGGGAGCGCGAGGGGGGGGGCGAAAGCCCTCTTTTTAAAAGGGAAAAGGGAGAGGGGAGAAAACCTTCACTCAAGAGGGGAGGGGTTGAAGGAAAAAAAAAAAACCAGGACATTAGAAAAAGGGGGGAGAGAGGGAAACTTTCGATCGACGCATAGGAAAAGGAATTAAGCGAGGAGGGAAGATTGAATTTGCAATTTTGAAGCAAGGGAAAAGGGGGGAAGGAGAAAAGGCGCGGCGGCTCAGGGAAAGGAGGGGGGCAGGAGGGGGTCGGTTTCAAATAATCTGGAAAAAAGAAAACCGCCTTGATTCAAACCGAAGACTAAAGGGAAGGGGAAGGGGGCTCATTTTTTTGCGCTACGACATAGGAAAAAGAAAGAAAAAAAAGGGGAGTTTGAAAACGGGGAAAAAAAAAGGGGGAAGAAGGAAACAGGAAGGGGGAGCGCGGATCTTAATCCCGAAAAGAAGGGGGAGGGAAAAAAGGGAGAAGTTTTCCGCGAGGGGGGAGGGGAAAGGGGAAAAGGGGCACACAGAAGGGAGCGATGTTATCGCTCGTTTCAGGGAAAAAAAAAAAAAGGGGAGGGGAAAGAAGGGGGGGGGGAAAGCCGCTTTTCGTCTGAGACAAGGAAAGAAAGAAGGAAACTTTTGATTTCGCTCGGGGGAAAGAAGGGCCGGGTACGGGGAAGAAAGGTGACTCCTCTGTCGTGGTCTGGAGGGAAGGGGGGGGAGGGAAACAGCTTGCTTTGGCTGTTTGGGAAAAAAAAGAAAGGGGGGGAAGTCGGGGAAGGCGTGACCTACTTCGCGTACCGGGAAAGACTCACCCTTTTTCCTCTTGGGGGAGAAGGGGGGGGAGAACCGGATAAGAAAAAGGCGATTCGCCTCTCGAAAAAGAGGAAAGGCCCGTTCGGCTCAGTGATCTCTCCAAAAAAAAAAAGAAGGGGAAACTGTGCAGGGGAGGAAGAGTCTAATCTCCTCGCGCTAAAGGGGGGAGGGAAAAAAAAAACACGCGCGGGACTTTGTATCAAAAAGGGGAAAAAAAAAAAAAAAGGAAGACGGGACGGGGGAAAAGAAAGAGTCACTTCGCCTCACTTCGGAAGAGAAGGGGGTACCAAACATCCAACCTCAAGCTGGTTAAAGGAAAAAAAAGGAAAGAAACGCAAAAAAGGTTTCCCAACATCTCAAAAAGGGGAAAAAAAAAGGGGAAAAACCGAGGTCGAATCAACCAGGTTTAGGAAGAAAAAGAGAGGGACAGGAAAAAGTCAGAGATCTGCATCAAAACCACATCGAAGGGAAGGAAGGAGGACCCTTCGCCTCGATGTGCGCAAAAAGAAAAGAGGGGAAAGGGGAAAAATAAAAGAAAGCTTCGTCAGAGAGGAGGGGGGAGGGAGGGGCTTCATCTCCGCGGGGAGAGAAGGGGAAAAGGGGGTCGCGGCAGGAAAAGGAAACCTTCCTCGCGCGTCGTTGACAGAAAAAGAAATGCGTGCTAATTTCTTCGGGAAAAGGAATACTCGAAAAAGGGAATACCGTTTTCGGGGGAAAAACGGCGTGGAAATCGGTTCCAGCTAGGGAAGGGGGGAAGAGGGAAAAACGTTTGAAAAAAAAAAGGAAGGCAGACATCGCCGCCGCGCTTGGAAAAAAAGAGAGGGGAAAATTTCCCAATAAGGTTGGAGGCGAAGGAAAGCGTAATCGCAAAAACGGATGCTGGAGGGTGAAAAAAAAAGAGGGGACTCCTGCTCAGGGGGAAAAGGAAGAGGGGCAACTTTAGAGGGGAGCGAAAAACCGTATCCCCGTCGCAAAGGAAAAAAAAAGAAAAAGAATTCGTGCCGCGCGCTCCAGAAAGGGGGAAGAACCGAGGAACCAGCTCGTCACGGCGACGAGGAAAAAGAAGACGCGCTTTCTAAAAAAAAAGAAAACTTCAAAATCCTCGGAGGGAAAAGGAAAAAACAACACAAAAAACATAGAAGAAAGAAGGAGTGGAATTTTCCAAAGGGGGAAGGGTTGCTTTCTGGGAAAAGAGAGAGGATGCGGCTGATTTGAAGAAAAGGAAAAGAACGAACCGGAGGAAAAAAAAAGGGGAGCGTCCCCGCCTCACGGGAGAAAGGGAGAAAAAAAAAGGAGAACTTCTCCGTCATTTGAGGAAAAAAAAAAAAAAGGGGGAAAGGGGCGAAATCGAGGAAAGAGGAAAAAGAGCATTCTCTCCCGCGAGAAGGAGAAAAAGGAGAAAGCGCTTTTTCATCCGGATGGGGAAAAGGGAGAGGAAAAGCAACGAATTTCGGAGGGGGGAAGAACCGGAAATTAAAACACAGAAAAGAAAGGGGGAGAAAAGAGAAAAAAGGGAAAAGGAGACGCCTCTCCTTCCTCTACCTCGGAGGGGGTGGAAAGAAGGGAGACTGTTGAAAAAAAGAAAAAAAATAAACCACGCTCCTAGGGAAAAAAGAAGGGGATGGCGCGTTAATTCGCGCGATGAAGAAAGAAAAAAAAAGGGACGAGGGAAAGAGTGATTTGCTCATCCAAGGTGGAAAAGGAATCGCTCGGCACGACTTGCGGAAAAACCAGAAATGAAGGAAGAGGAGCAAATGGTCAGAAAGAAAGGCGTTTTTCCGCTCGCCGAGAAGAAAAGAAGAAAGGGGAAAAGACAGAAAAGGCAAAGGAGAGGGGGAATGCGACGGTCCCCGTCTCGGTCACGAAGGAAGAAAAAAAAAAAAAAAAAGTTTTGTTTTTTTCTTTGCGTGCGAGGGGAGAGGGAGGGAAAAAAAAAAAAAGAAGAGGGGGGGAAGGAAGAGTTGGTTGTCGGAGACACCGTGAGACTAGAAGGAGGAAAAAGGGACGAGAGAAAACTTAGGCGCAGGGAAAAAAAAGAGGGAAAGGGTTCACGTCAATGCTAAAAGAAAAAAGTGTTTCTTTTTCAGGGGGGAGAGAAGATAAGAAAAGAGGTGTGAAGTCGCCCAAAGGAAAAAAAAAAAAAAAACTATGACGACCATGACTGCGTAAAAAGAAAAAAAAAAGGAAAAAAAAACGGACGCGGTGAGGGGGTGCGATGGTTTCGGAGAGGGAAAGGGGAAAGAGCTGCACCCTCACCAAAGGGAAAAAAAGAGAAGAGATCGAGGAAAAAAGTCGCCCACCCCCCAAGGGAAAGGGGGAAGGAGGAGTCTCACTCCCCTTTTCTCCGCTCCGAAGGAAGAAGAGAGACGGAAAGGAGAAAAAGAAAAAATAACATCCGCTAAAAAATTCTTCTTGGAAAGAAAGGAGAAGAGGGAAGCCGAAGAATGTTGCCGTCACTCGAGGGAAAAAAAAGGAAAGAGGAAGGAAACAAAACAAAAAGGGCGAAACCCTTCGCACCTCGACATAAGTGAAAGAAAGAGAGGGAAAGAGATCGCCGCCGGAGATGAAAGAAAAGGAAAAGAAAACGAAAAGAGGGGGGGGAGTGGATTCCGCGCCGTCTAAACTCTCGGAAGAAAGGAAGGAGGAAAAACGTTATAAGCCTCCACGAAGAAGAAAGGAGAAGAGACTAATTTCGAAAAGGGCTCCCTTTTTTGAAGAAGAAGGGGAAGCTGGCGATTGTCCACGAAGGGAAAAAAAAGAAAAAAAGAGATGCGTCTCCGCAACGGGAAAAAAGAGAGGAAAAGACATTTTTTGCCTGGAAAAAAAAGGAAAAAAAGGAGGGAAAGAGCAATAGAGTGCCTTTTCCTCGCGGGAAGAGGGGATATCCACTCTCCTCTTTCAACGAGAGTAAGGAAAGGGACAATCGGAAAGAACTACCCGCT
>Ga0179591_1329858_pt1 | contig 10635 bp, 15 predicted proteins | sample CZOMad2_1_08_16f_FD_182891 | JGI IMG/M metagenome (GOLD analysis project Ga0179591, IMG submission 182891) | Vadose zone soil fungal communities from Angelo Coast Range Reserve, California, USA - CZOMad2_1_08_16fungal (PacBio error correction) | ecosystem: Environmental > Terrestrial > Soil >...
TTTCCGGCCCCTGGGTTCGGCAGGCCGGCCCCCAGCATTTATCCCGATCAGTTCCCCGCCAATGGGTGATCGTGCCACGCCGAGCCCCGGCCGAAGGTCCCGCTAACCCGCCCGTGGTGGATCGAGACTTGCCGTGGAGCGTCAGCAGCATGCCTGGAGGTCGAAGCCGGGCCGCCTGAATCCCCATCAGCTGATGCTCCGATCCCGGCAAAACCGAAAGCCGTAGCCCGTTCATGACGGCACGACCGGCAGTTCGGTGCCCATCCGCCAGCTGTGGCGTTCCGCGACGCCAGCTCGACGAGTCATCGCCCCCCTGGCGGATCTCACCCCGAGGCATCTTGATAACCGCGCCCGTTGCAAAGGTCCCTCGAAATCCCGAACCGACCGCCAGCCGAAGTCGCGGAGAACCGCCCAGGCCCTCTGCCACCCAACGCCAAACGTCCATCGCAAACCGCGCCCAGGTTTCGCCTGATGCTCCATGACGAGCGGGATATTGGTCCGGCACGAAATGATGGCGATCGAGGTGTCCGACGGCATAGCTGCAGCCCTGCCCCACATTTCCGCCGCACTCCGAGGCCCCTCCGAATGCCCTCGTAGAGTAATCGGCACGCATGATGCCCGCCTCCGCGATGAGCAGAACAGTCACGGCGAGAATCCCGGTTGATGAGGCCAACCGGCGACCACCCAACACGACAGCCAGGCTGAAGTCGCTTGAAAGGAACCCCCCGAGAAATCAATTCCTTTCTTGCCTCCCACCGGGTTTCGATGCTGCGCGGACCGCACGCTAAGGGCCAATTGCACATCTTTAAGCCGCGTGTGGCCCATAAAAACGAACTCAATCCGGTCGTCCCCTGCGAAGGCGTGGGGTTCGCGAAGAGAGGCGGGGACCCATAGTCCTCAGCTGATCGGAGAGGGACACATCCGTACGGATCCCCGCCTTTTCGCCGGAAACCGGAGAGGCATTTGGACATCCAGTTTTTCCTTAAGGATGTCCCTGCCACAGCGAACCCCGCCGCCGGGACTGACTACGCAAGCGGCGTCAAAGCCAATGTCGGCAACTTCGGTGCCAGCGCAATGCGCCTCGCGACCAGACATCCGCGGAGGCTCCGGGCTTCAACCGCTTCCGTGGCCCCAAGAATGGGCCGAAACTCGCGTTGCGCCCGGGCACGCTTGCCGGCGGAAACAGGCCGAGCACCCATTGTTTGCCGTGTTGATCGTCATAGCAGAGGCGCGTGCCCCGCGTCCCCCCGGCTCCGCCGCCGATTGTACGGCCCATCATTCAGCGCACTCGGCGGCGGCTTTCGGTGCCGCGAAGAAGGGCGCCGCCTCTGGCCGAACAGCAGCGGATCGACTTCAACCGCCCGCCCCACGCTCCTGTAGGCGGCACGCCCCATCTCACGACGCCATCTCGCCGACGAGCCGAGTCCTGGCCATTGGCCCTCGGCGAGGCGCGCCGATAACCAAAAAAAAAAAAAACAAAAACCGCCGTTGAATCACGACGACAGGGCCTCGATGGGCCCGGCTTGAGTCCGTGCACGCCCGGCCCCTAATCGAGCGGCGGAATGTTCATCGTTCACGGTTCTCGCGCGGCGACAAGCCTTTTTAAAAAAGAGACAGGAGAGGAAACACCAACAGAAATCAAAAGCCATGCCTTTCGGTCATGCCACCACAAGCCCCCCGTACCGCTTACCCCTGCCCCCTTCTCTACCGCGCGGTCCAAGCATGAAAACCTCTGACGCTTTCCTGTCCTCCCGGGTCCTGCTCGTCGATGGGCCCCTGATGCGGCACTTGACCGTCCACCGGCACGGCGACCTAGCCCGCCATGGCGGCGACGCCCGAACTCGCCTCGCCGAACTCAGCAGCGGGCCTCGGCATCCAGGCAGTGCGCCCGAAAGCGGCCCCTCCCTGCACGGCGGTCCCGACGGCAGCCCACGTTTTTCATATTGATCTCGTCGTAGCCGAAATCCTCGCGAAATCTCGCGCACCGACGCGGGGCGACCCGCGCCCCGATTCGGAGCCGCCGAGCTGCAGCGCCCACCGGAGGCTCGAACGCGTCATAATCCGATGAGCCGGCGCGGTCGCCGTGCCCAGCAAAACCCGCGCCGGTCCGTCACCATCTCTCGGTTGTAGATCAGCCCGCCCGGCGCGTGAGCATGCCCGATGGAAGAACCGACAATGATGAATGCCGGTCCGGTTCCATTCCCATCATAGGTGGCGATGAGCAAAAGTTGTCGTTCTAACATATTGCTTGCATTTCATTGCATTTGAATTTACTGATATCAATATAAATCGGCCCGCCCGAAGGGGCACTTTTTTTGGACCGACGGAATGATCCGAGCTATAGGGGGGGGCCCCCCCCCCTAGGCGTTATTTCCTTTTCTTTTCAATTAAATTAGTTGACCCCTGATTCCCCTACCGTTTGGGCAAGTATTAAATCCTTCCCCCTACAGAACAAAAAAAAAAAAAAAAAACCAGCGCCCGGTACCGCATTGAACTACCCATTCGAGGTCGTTGCAGTACCACTCCGAGTTTTCGCGTAACCGACACCTAAACAAGAAAAAAAAATTCACAATTGATTACATAATACACAAAACGTCTTTCCTTACCCCGCAACAAATCACAGTAGAGACCGATTTGAACTATAAAAAGTCGGAAGCAAACTGCCGTTGGCGCTCTACATAAAACGCGCCTAGACCCGCATTCTCCGGCGGAAACGGCGGGCGGCGGATCTGAAAAACAGATTCGCCGGTAGCGCAGGCAGTCATATGTTTCTCCAAAGTTCTCAAACGCATTTCTTCGGGCCGCCGATGAAAGCACATTCTGGATCGCAATGCTCGAATTAAATCCGGTGTTCTGAGCATACTGATCGACCGATCGGCTCATTTGTTTCAATAAATCCAGGCGCCAGCGACTCATCATTTTTGAGCTGATTGTTTGCCTGACCTGGACGCATTTCAAAAAAATCGATCGGTTTGCATTCCTTTGGGACGGCGACTCTTGAAAACCGTTTCCTTTCCACCCTTCATGATAGAAGCGCCTTTTCATGTCCCTTCAACCTCAAGTTCACCCAGATTCGGTTTTGTGTCGCAGGCGGTGCGAAGTTCAAATACCTTCAACTTTGGTTGTTTTTTTTTTCAGAGTTGCACACTAAGAGACCCTCGGTTGAACGAATGCAGACCGGGGCCTTTGGTGGCGCCAATAACCCAGTGAGCTTGGCAAATGGACCAAATTGAATGCCAGACTCCGAATGAACGTTCATGGGATTAATTGCCGCCTCTGATTTTGTTTTTCAAAATGCGGCCAAGAAATTGTTTCACCATGCAATGGGCCCGCCTCAAATTGATTTCATTTTCTCGAGTGATGTCTCGGGGTTCCAGTCTTTTCGTGGAAACGTTGATCTACGCAAATGATGCGGCTTTTGTTTGATCAAAATTGTTTGAGATCCAGGAGATTGGTTTGTGGACCTCTTCGTAAGAAGTACCGATCGCTTTCGATCCGAAACGTCGCTTTCGAAGGGTGTGAATTTTTTGGAAAAGGCCGCTTTCTTCCGCACGTCCATCTTAGCTAGGCTTTGATCGCGGCCCGTGATAAAGAATCGTGTTTACCCAATTTGCCGTGGAGCTGTTTGGTGAGTTCGTAAAAACCGATTGCCGCTGGGGGCCCTCCGGATCAAAATCGTAATTATTGCTCGTAGCTTCATAAATTGTTATGTTTAAAACCTCCCTCAAGCCGCCGCCCGCGGAAAAGCCGGATAGTCGGTATAAGCCGCGCGGGTCCCACCCGACGCTTTAGCACGTTTTTGCCCCATTCGCACTTTTGGGCCCAAGCGGAGGCGCCGGTTCTCGAGCCCGCTCACTCTAAGGTCGGGATTGCTATGTAGGGCGTCCGACGCCGACCCCATGGTCCCCGCAATCCCCTCAGCGATCAGACTATTTGGCCCGTTCGCGGCCATATAAAGAACCGACGTTTTGGCGATCAGCTCGCCGCGAAACAACATGGTGGAAGTGGCGGACATGCCGTCGCCATCAGCGGTCGAGAGGGGGTGCCGGTGAGGTCGGTGGTTTGTTGCCCATCATCAAGAGATGCGACAGACCGTAGGCCGTCGAGTTTGCGCACGGCATATTCTTTCTGTGATCGCCACGTCCCCTCGTCTTGGCGCATGGGGGCCGCCAATCCATGCATCCGGGCCCGAATCCTTGACGGCCACTCGGCGACGGATAGACCTCTTACCTCTTCAGCAGCGCTTTCGGCCACTTCGAACAGGATGGCGGGGCCCGGTTTTCGTTCTAAACCCCCATGATTCTTCAATATCCGTGCGGACGATTGGTGGGTGGTTCGGGTTTCAGAAATTTGAAGGGATCAAGTAGATAGGCTGCGAGGATCTTCCAATCCGTCGAAAATCCCGGCCCTCCATGCGTGCGTGCTGCTTGCGCGTTTTAAAATCGGCAGCGTTTGTCGGATCTCGGCGATTTGTCCATACGGTCCGGGGAGCAACCCTTGGGCTTTTTTTTTGCCCGGATATGCGGTCACTGCACGTAGAAGAAAGGTTGTTGACCATCGGAGGCCGACACAGGGCGGCGAAACCGCCGCCGCGATGTCCTGGATGGGCAATAGCGCCCGGTGTGGGGGGACACAAAAGCTGCGCAATGATGCGTCCGCCCGGTGGCTTGCACGGCCGGGTCTGTGACCCATGCCGCCATCCGCGCACCTGATCCGCGCTCCAACAAATTCCGGTGGGTTCGGCATAGCCAAAAGCCGTCAGCAACTGATCGCGGTCGCCTTTCCCGCCGACGATCGTTCCAGCCGAAGCCCGCTGGGCATAGTAGTTGGCCTGCGCCGCGGGTCGGGCAACGTGATCCATCGACCACGGCGCCAATTGCGGGTGAGCCGTTTGCCAACGATGCGAATTTGGGCCAGATTCCACGAATCCGCCCATGCGAGTGGTGTAAAGAGAGTCTGGACGGACAATTACGGCGCTCCGGACAACGGATCAGGCGGGTGACGACGAATTTTTGTTGCCGGATTTTGCTCGCGCCGCCTCGATGAAAACGAGGGTCGTCAAGCCGATCCCCGTCGCCAGGGGGTCCTGGGGGAGCATGCTGGCCATCACAGCCGCGCCCTATAGCGGGCGGAATGACTGCGTCATGATCGGTTAGACACCGGCAAGGGATGATACCGGACCGACATATACGACTTGACTGGCAAGCCCTTGACCAATCAAGTCCGCCTTCCGATTTTCCGTTGCAATAAGAAGCGGGCACGAGGGGCGTTAAAAGATGAATGCGGTTTCAGGGGGCCCGGCCTGGAACGATTTTGGAGGCGGTTTTTTGACCAGAACCGCTGAAGCGCCCCTCAAGATAACGCACTGCTCCGACGGCTTCCTCGTTTCATATTTCAGAATCGGAATGGTCCTTCGGATCGCAAGGCCGAACTTTGCGGCACCTCTGTGTTCGTAAAACCCGGCCCTGGCCAGTACGTGACGTGACCCTAGAGGCTTGAACCCCATAGGAGCGCCTCGCCAAGGCCGGTGTACATCGCCTTCCGGCTCCGTCCAATTCCCATAACAGGGAACGCCGTTTTTCTTTCCCCTTTCCGCCCAACCCATTGGCCCATTTGCCCCCGCGAGGATCAAGCCCGCCCCGCCCTCCGCTGGCCGAGTTTCGGCCGCCAAATGGTGGGTGAATTGGTCCAAATGCGCCATCCTAACTGACCCGGCAAGGTCGCCTGCGCAACGCCCGATCAAGCTTTAAACCTCGCCGGTAGTTCCGGGTGCCGTCATTGGAGAGACGCAGGCCGATTGTGTCGAATCGTCAGTTGGCGGAGGCCGAGTTGGCCCGATGAAATCCAATCCTCCCGAAGAGACATCAAGCACGACCGACTACTCGATGCTCCCACAGCGTAACGCTTGCTATTCACGCCTGGCTTCCTTAAGCAATCCTCCCCCGGGCGCCAACGAGGACCAATGGTTTGATTTTTCTGTATTTCCTGAAGCTGCGAATTTTTTTTTGCCGCCGCAACATTCCTTGCCTATTCCGGACGAAGGCACCCCGTGACGATTCCAGTGGGGGCCGAACCTTTTTTTTTATCCGAGTGCTACTTCTCATCTTTTTTGTTTGCTCCGTTTCTGCCTGCTTAGGGCCCTGTTTTGGTGTCCAATCCGCTGATCCGCAACAAATGTCAGTTTGACTACGAATGCAGATTGCACATTTTACTCGGGCCTCGCTTCAGGCTTTTCGCCTGTTGGGCCTGCGGGTTCATGAGCCCGCCTGCGCCCTTCAAACAAGCTTTGATTCCACTCTTGGCGCTTGGCCTCCGTCGCCACAAAGACACCGGAGTCATGAAAGGCATGAAGCCGGACCCGAAACGACACCTCCGTTGGCCATTGCGGAAAGCAGGTTGCAAAAACGGCAAGGCCGTTGGAGGTCTTTCCCTTCTCCCGAGTGCCCGAACTGGCCTCTCGATTCCCAGGCCAGGTGTTGAGCGAAGATCTCGGTTCCGCTCTGTGGCGACCGAGCCGCCGCCTTGGTGGATCCGGAGCAAAACGTCCCGAACCGCGCAGCCGCGCTTGCCGCCAGGAAATTCCTTGGTTCTCGAAGAAACGGTTCTTGGACGCAGGCGCAAAAGCCGATCCTTGGGCGATCCATTTTCGTTCCAATCGCTGCCCGCCGCTCGGACAGCTGCGCCTATCCTCAAGCTCGACGAATTGCCCATCGTCGCGCATGTCGTTCCTTTGTCTTGAAGTAATAATAGACTTTTGCCCAGATGAACCTCGGCTTCGCCGCGAAATGTCGGCAAAGCGAGGTGGCCCACCGAAACACCGTTTCCTGTGCACGCCAGTCCACTGCCGCACTAAAACCAGGCCCCCGCCATCGTTTATATCGATATGTGTCCTGCCATGGTTCGTGCCTAAGCAGCAACTCCTTTTATAAAATAATAACGGGTCCGGCAAGCCTTGTTCCAAGCCTCCGCTTTGGTTTTTTTTCTGGCCAGCCCGCAGTTTCCGTGTCATTGGCGCCCCCCAATTTTTTGGACGCCCGATCCCCCAGCTCATGGGAGTCAAAAAAATTCACGCGAAAACACACTTTATGGCGAAAGAATACGCCGTGTTTCGTCGTTACGATTTAATTAGGCAATTCGCAGGGGGTCTCGGGCCAGGGTTGTTTTAGCCGGGCCCCGCGGTTTGGCCCTTGTGCCTTTTTGGGTTTCGCGAATGAACCATCGCGCCTCACCCGGAAGAGTGCAACGCGCAGACGGGCCCGTAGTAACGGCTGCGATACGCGCGGCGTGCCGCCAAACGAAGTTGGAAAACGCGAGAATCGTTCTCCTGCCCGCGCTTTCGAAGCGGCTCGGCACAAAGCGGTTTGGGTACAGCACGGCCTTGTCGAACCTCGCCTTAAGTGTGCTGAATATGCTTTTTTGGCTTGTTCGGCCCCCCCGTCGGGTCCATTCCATCATTCGGGGCCGATGGAAATCTCGTATCTAACATGTTTGCTTTTACTTGCTTTTCTAACAATCCTTGGCAGTGCCTGCCGAATGATGAATCGCTTTTCTTTTTCTTTCCTTCGGGCCCGACCGCGCTAAAAGCGGGAACTACTGCGTCGGCCGTGGCTGGCCTGGTGCCGGATTGAAGAGACCCGGGACCACATATTTCAGAGAACGGGGTTTGAGCCGCCCCCCATCTCATGGGTGACCTACCAATCTCTTATTCGAAGTCAAAACGAAGACAATCGGTCGCCGTTTTCGGCCTGGCCCGCAATATGTGGCGGGGAATGCTGCGCAACACCAAGAGCAAATATTCCTCTCCGTATTGATTTCCCGCCTCCCTTCAATGCGCCGGCCCCCCCACACCCCGCTAGCCCCAGCGCCAAACGTACGAGAGAGGTCGAGAGAAACGGAAACCAAAGAAGAGAGCCCCGCAGAGCACCGACGGTGGATTGAGTTCAGCCTGTCGATGCAGGTTGCCGAGGCGGAGTCTCGCCGTGGCCCGAGTTGTTCACCAACCTCGGCGAGAGAAGCCGCCCTCAGTTTTTTTCTCGCATCAACCTGCCCGTGAGCCCTTCCACCGTGATCCTCGCTGTGCCGAGTTCGGGCACCGACAAAGTTTAAATTCACAGCCAGAGACAAACCCAACGCCATGACCCTCTCCCCGTTCGCGGCGGCCTGAGGATGCGTACCAAGTCCGATGCGCCCGCCCCTGTCCGCCCCCTCGTGAACAAGTTGCAGTGTGGCCTGCGCTTCGATGGCTGCCGTATTGGCGCCTCAACAGCACGTCGTCCGGCCCAAACTGGCCTTTCGTCAAGAAAGAAACTCGCAGCTCCCGCCCTTCATGCCTCCACCGTCATCGGCAACGTCGCGTAACCCGGAAATGAGATGAATTCGTCACACCAGTCCAGTTCCGGTCGACAACCGACCGGCTTCTTTTTCTCTTTTTGCGATCGAGAACCATTGAGGCAGTCCGAAGAGTAACGTCCAAGTACCAGGCAGCTCTCGGAGCAAGGGCCCTTTCCGTGTGTCGAGAACAGGGAACTTCCTGTGGGGCGGACGCGAATGTCTCCGGCTGCCAGCCTGCCTAGCGGATCAGCGATTCCAGCGATTTCGCGCACGCGAGCGGTCGTCGTCAAACGACGACACGATTGTTTTTGTTTGGCGTGCGACACTTGGTGAACCCCTCCAATTCATGGTAGCTGCACTCGCCCAAGCTGATATGTCCCCTTACCCCCCGGGGTGCCTAGAACGTGCCGCATCGATCAGGCCCCGTGGAAACAGCTGCATTGAGCGCCTCAACGCAAGAGCCGTGTCGCTGACATTGGCTGTGGAAAGGCCTCCCACCGGCGCAACCCTGTTCGATGCACGGCATGGGACTCAACGGCCGCATCGCCGTGAGCGGTGATGAAGACGATCGGAAATCCCGTTGCCGGCGAAGCTCATTCTCGTTCGTTGGAGATCGGTTCGAAACCATGCCCGCATGGCTATGTCGAGGATCAGACATCTGGTCCTGACAGACGAAAACAGACGCATCGGACGCCGAGAAACTCTTCCCCCGGAACGCGAAAACTGCCCTGGGAAAACCGCAAAGCCAAACTCCCTCACATGTCGGGTAGCCGACTCGCGGCACGGGCTCGTCTCGTCGTCATCGACGCCGACACTATTTGAAACGCGATGACTATCCAACGCAGCCCCCCCCCTTGCCGTTCCCGCTCAATCCCGTCACAGGCCGCCGAAGACGCCAAGACGTAGGTGTTCCCGTCCACAGACAGCACCCTTTGGGTGCGCGGGGAACGGAAAAATGAAAACGTTCCCCCGGACCATCATTCTCGGTTAATACGCCCCAATAAACGCCTTTGATGACTCTCGATAATGGAGGACTGGAAGGATAGGCCGAATCCCCCATAATACCTTTCCACTCTTAGTGGGTGTAGAACGCTTGAAGAGTCCTTGCCCGCAGCTTGAAGTGCGAAAACCCCCCCCGAATCTTTGCACGGGTCAGGTGCGCACACGATCGTCATTCGTCCCGTTCGGTTTCTGGATCACCAATTTCCTCGGACGAATCGCGTCGACCGCCCGACCTCAATCGCGTCGGCCGGCCCGTTTTTCGAAGCATGGTTTCCATGATGACCTGCTGAAGCTGGACACGATCGCCGGTGGACGGGCGGGAGGTCGTCCGGGCAGTTTTTTCGGTCCGCAAGATCAACGCTGCTTCCTGGAAGTTCCTTCACACGGACAGTGCAAATCCCTTCCCTGTTAGCCCTTCATTTAGTCCCCCCACCGGTTTCGGGTCGTGAACGTTTTTTTTGCTTTCCTTGCCTGAGAGAGCGCGCAATTCGCGTGATCACAATCAACTGCCCCGGATGCCAATCCCCGTGCCACGATCGCGTTGCGCCCGCGGCGGGTTTCGCCTCGCGCGGCGCCCGCTCAAATAATTTTGGAGGATCGGTGCCAGCATCCGCAAGACAGGACTGGTGGGTTTGGGTGATGATTGCCGAAAATAATCGGCTGGTTGACTTCGGTGCTCCGATCGAGGGCCGTATTTTGCTCCGAGCTCGTGGACTTCTGGCCACGTGTGCCGAGCGCTATCCGAATTCGTACCTTTGCCAGCGCTTCTTCTTCCTTTCCTTTTCTCGGAGATCCGATACGCCTCCGTCACGTCCTGAAAATCCGCGCCGAACCGTACTCAAATCGACCAATCCTGATCTCGGGCCACCCGTTTGAAGCCGACGTAACGTTGGGCAGGTTATTTGAACCTACTGGTCCGGCATCTGCACGCCGTTTCGTATTCGAAGTCGGTCTAAATCGCCGCTCCGGCCCCCGGGTTGATCATTTCATTGAATAAGCGGGACGTCTTCCGGTGTGACACAGAGCCCTATCACTCGAAGCGTCACGGGGCCCACCCTGGTTCAACTCCAAAAAGGCGATAGACCCTGCTCTCCGACCTAAGGTTTGATTTCGTCTGTCGCCATCCGCCACGAAAAAAAGCTGCCGGTTGAGCTGAGGTTGTTGGGCCTTTTCTGCGAGAAAATGCCTCACTCCCCGCCCTTTCAGCGCGGCGGGTCATTTATTCCTTCTGCGCCCACGTTTTCCACGGGGATGCCTCGCAATGTGTGGGGTGATTCGCTCGAACACTAGCTCCTGTTCCAC
>Ga0179591_1347366_pt1 | contig 10635 bp, 13 predicted proteins | sample CZOMad2_1_08_16f_FD_182891 | JGI IMG/M metagenome (GOLD analysis project Ga0179591, IMG submission 182891) | Vadose zone soil fungal communities from Angelo Coast Range Reserve, California, USA - CZOMad2_1_08_16fungal (PacBio error correction) | ecosystem: Environmental > Terrestrial > Soil >...
AGGCGGTGGGGGGGGGGTGGGGGGGGGAGGGGAGGGTGGCGATGGCTGGGGTGCAACTGACAAAGCAACTTTTCCCGGCCTCCCGCGCTCAGGCGTGCTCCTCTCGGCTGATTGCGCGCCCGATCCTGTTTCAACGAGAGCCGTTTGCTTAAAGTCATTCGGCGCGGGGCTGCGGGGCTGGCGGCCGGCGCTGCTTGCCGGGGGGTCGCCTGAGGGTCGTGGGTCCGTCGCAAATGCTGCACTCACGCGCCAGAGCCGCCGCCGCATACCGTCCCGCCATCGGCTATAGCTATTTGGGCCCAGGAGGTCTTACGAGTTTGCCCGGAGTTTCCTCAGACCCCTTTCCCTCGCGCGACAACCCGCGGCGGGCCGCGTGCCATTTCATATGGCCGGGCGCCGCGTGATCGGATGGGGTGCGCTTTTTTGTTGTTCGATCTGGGGGATATCTTGGCAGACGTCGCATGGCAGGCGCGCACGGCTCGGTCGATCGGTCGGGGAGGTCGTTGCGACGACACACAAGCATAAAACCCCACCTCTCCCGTCCGAATAGGATAGCATCTTTTCTTCAGCATACCGCGGCTGTCCTGTCATGCCGCGGCGAGCGCTCTTTTGGCATCGGGCTTATTCACCCGATCAGTTTGCTCAAAAAATATCTTTCGGCGCGCACGCTTCGCATACGCACTTCACATCCTCTTGGATCAACGACTGAGCTAATATTTTTTCTCGTACCTGGTCTGGCGCCGCACGACCGCGTCCTGAGGGCCGCGGCCCCTTTTGCAAGCGGGCCGGGCTGCCAGCGCGCTGCCGGCACCCCTTCACCTGTGGATCCCTCTTTTGCCTGCAGAGCGCAAACAGACCGGCGGACAGGCTACACCCGATTCTGACCCTGAGCGCGAAACAAACAAGCCATTCGTGACGATTAGTCGTCCGTTTCAGTTGGTCACAGCCCCGAGCGACCTACGCCGAGCGGGCTCGGTCCGCAATGGGCTCTGAGCCTTTGCGTCCTGCAGTGCCAACTGGAAATTCCGGAGAGCGAGCGATAAAAAATAAAGCGCGCGAGCCCATCGGCAAATAGCATAACGAGCTCATGTCGTCAAGATTTCGCGATTGACGTTTCCCCTCACTAACTCCCTCCCTGTTTAATAATGACCGATCTCAAGTCGCGGTCTGGGATTTCCGCCGAGCCGTCGTTGTTGGGTGTGCTTTCTGGCTCGGTGAACGCACCGATGCGGAGCGAGTGCTCCGCTGCTCGATTTGGGAAGAAGGCGTGCGCAAGGATTGGCTATCGCGCCGTCTTTCGGGGTCGCCGCCGCCGAATTGAGTCCGCCCGGTTTGCTGCCATGCTCTGGCATGACGAGGCCGTTCCGACTAATTTGGTCCTAGCCCATTTCAAACGAAAAACGGGCTGCCTGATCAAGCGGCTTCGAACGGACGGGTGCCCCGCGGCGACGGGGGCGGAATGTCTCTTCGCCACAGTCCATGCCAACCCATCACCGCGCGATCGAGCTCCTGATGCAGACATGATGTCGCGATATCGTGCACCGGATGCCTGATGCGCCAAAGGCAGACGCTCCGTCCTTCGGGCTAACGCCGCTTCGTCGGTCGCTAAGCGCAAAGGCCGGGTAAGCAGAACGTCCAAGATCGTCTGGTGTCCGTGGCGCCGCACGGACGGCGGCGAGAATCGGCAAGAGGAAAGCCGTGGGCCAGGAAAAACGAAATCCGGCTCGGGGCCTAGCTCTCGATGGGGCCCGTGGGGCGACGGTGTTCGCTCTACATGGTCGCGGTCACTGTCGGGCCGCAAGACTTCGTTCATCCTAATGGGATCTGGTTGCCAAGACGCGGCGGCTGTCGGTCTACTCGGCAAGTCCTTGGAGGCGGGCAAATTTGCAACGAAGTATCTTATTACCGCGCGCCGCCGGGTGGTTACATTTACATTTACGGTTGGACGGCTGAAGTCGTGCTTGGGATGACAATAACCAGAAAATAAACTCCGTCGACTTTGTGCCTCGATTTACCTGCTGCTCGTGATTGATGAGAGATTTCTTCGCCTGCAACAGCATCGTGGCGGTCGGCATCGCGATTGGCGCGTCCGCTATCAGCCGTACGGTCGTGAATGCAAATTCCGTGAACTATCCTGGACTTGCCCCTACCTGCACCAGAGACCGAGGTGACGGCCGTGCAGCTGCTGCTTTTTTTTGTTCAGGTGCTTTTTTTTTTTTTTTTCGGCACAATGGAGGGTGTTGTTCAGGAAATTCGCACGAAATGTACGCGGCGAGGTACGTCTTCGTGATCCAGTCGACTTCTATTCTTAATATTTTCCGGCGAACGGACGCAACACTGATGGAGCTCGTTCTCGTCGGGCTCGACGACGGCGCTGAGCGCAGCTCCGCGGTCGGGTGACCTCGGTGGTTCCGGGGGTCCCAGGTATTTTCGTTTTTTCGGGGGGCTATGCCCGGCACTATCGTTATAAAAATCGAGCAACCGCGCATCACCCGATTCATTCTAGGCCAAGCTGCGTCGCCAACATAAATGAATGGCAACTTCGCGGCCCTGGCAAGCCGAAGAAATTCGCAAGTGCTGACGCTCCTTCGACCCACGACTCACGCGGGTCAGAAATCGCAGCTTCTTTTCTTCTTGATATCCCCCGACCTCCTTGACAAATCTGATGCGATGCCGCACGGTTTTCCGCTGGTGAAGGAACAGATTCGAGAATCATCAGCTTCGACCGCGCCAGGACCGCAATTTCGTCCTCGTCTCCCCCGATGTCGGGGGGTCGTGCAGTCGCCCGCGAACAAAAAAAAAACGAAAAAAAGAATTTGGCCTCGCCCCGCCTCGACGTCAGTTCCGATGCCACTCTCTGTCTTGGATCAATTATCTGGACATAGCAAGTGAATCTTGGCGCCGGCGAGCAGCTGCCGGTGTTTCGGAGTCCGTTCAACTAATCATCTGGCGATTGTCGGGGCGGGATCGCTCGCTGCCTCGGTCTGATTTGACGATATGGTCGACTTAAAACGCGGGAACGCTTGGCAATAGCGGAGCGGTGGCGCTTGATGCCGAGAGGCGGGCTTGGGCTTCCGGGGTGCTAGGCACGTATGTCACCTCACGGGGGGTCTCGACTGTGGGAGATGTCGGTGTCAACGCGTGGGGCCAGACTTCGCTCAGTCGTAAGGTTCGCTGGTCATGCCATCACCGACATTGAGCAAATGGTGCGAACTCCGATCCGGTTCGGGTGCGAGCGCGCTAATATTCGTCGGGGGCAGCTGAGACGAGATCGCGGCACCATCTTATGGTAGTAGGCGATCACGGCGGAATCAGCCGAGGAGCGTTCGTGTACCTCCAGCCTTGGTCAACTGTAGTAAAGTCTATAGGCCGGACTCGGAAAGAGACGGCGGGGGCGCCTAGCCTTGCTGTGGTCATTCGTCCGGGTCCGTCGGTAGCGCTTGCACCGCATATTACGTTGAGAAGAGCGCCGGCCCATCGTTGCTGACGCCGATAGGCAGCAAAGTCTAGATGCCGAAAGGAAAATTACAACGACCTGAAGCGCCGAGGGCGGTCGGGGACCAAGCAGGCTCGGAAAAGGAGCTCTGCCCGGGCGACGCTAGTCGCTTAGAGGCGGTGCATCGCCAACCGGAATAATTTACGCGGTGGCGAAGAAGAAGACCGATGCGATTGGTGCCGATCAAGCCAAATTGTGAGCCCGACGGCGAAATTTGGTCTCGCGGGCATCTGTCATGCGCAAACGCGGCTTTCTCCTGCAACCCTGATTTTCCGAAGTCAGGCGCGTGGATGGGCAAGGCGTTCACATCGTGCTTCTGCACGCGCGATGTGCATTAATATCATCGCCATCATCCGGCTACGCGACGCGCCTTTGGCCGCGCCTTTGCGTGTCGATATTGGCATGCGCGTTGGCGAAGCGTCCAATACAATTCGCAAGTCAAAAAGTGGTTTGTGGGGTGGCCGTGGTAATTCGTATAAACCACGGTTTGAATCGCCCTGGCTGCCCGTGGCGGGTCATTCTCATGTCGTGCGGGGGCAGAAGCAGGCAATTTGCGGTGATCTGCCGAAGTGGACAAACAATCCCCCGAAACGCCCGGCACTGGTGGTGGACAACATGCAATGAATGGGCTCAAAGCATGATCAGGCGACACAGTCGTGCATCACTCAGTTTGCGTGTAGGCCTTATTTTTCCTCGCCCGGATCGCGACGCAAAAAAAAGGGTGGTCACGCGATCAGTCGATTACACGATTCGGGCGCAGCTATGGCCGCGTCAGCATCTGGCCGGTGCGGGAAGGAGGCCGTCTCGCCGCTAAAGATCGGACCACGATGGGGGCCCCGTGCCGTCGAACCAACTGTCTGCCTTTTACCCGCTCTGGCTGAGGCACGACCCCCCACGTTAATACTCCTGCGGGCAGGATTGCCCCGGATTGGATGGGTGAAGGCGCCTCGTCGTCTGGCACCTCGGCAACCCCCGGGTGCTCGCTTAAAATACATCTCCAGTGCACAAGAAAAAGAGGCGGAAAAAAAAAACACTCGCGCGAACAATATCGTCTTTCGATGGGGTCTGATGTCGATTGCCAGGGGCGGTCAGTACGCGCCTTTGCAAGCGTTTCGCAGATAGACGTCAGAGAGCCGGTTCAAGGCGAGCGTGCTCAGAGGGCTGGCGAATCGTGGATCAGCATGGCGGCTGTTGTTGAAGCCCAAAACCTTTTATTGAATGTCTTTCGGGAGAGGGTCGGTAGCCGAAGCGGCCGCGGATTTCTTCAAGATTTCGGAGCCGTCGGAGAACGTCGTGATGCTCGAGAAAAAACGACGAGATCGAATTTCGCCAGGACGAGAGCCTCACACCCCGGTGAGTGGGGCCTGGACCGCCGCGAAAAATACGACGAACTAAGGAAAAGGTAAAAAACAAAGAAGGCGGGGGGGAAAACAAAGCAGATATTGGTCAAAACATAAAAGAACGCCCTGACTCGGTCCGGATTTTGGCGGGTCCGGATCGTGTCGGCACTCCCGGGATCAAGGAAACTTCGTTCCATCCTCTTTGTTCCTTGCAGAATTTCTCCCCTTCTCCCTGCTCCGGTGCGAAGAGCTGACGCCTCTGCCCTGTCTACCTGCAATGGGATTTGGTTTCAGCCCTTTGATGCTTCGAGAGCCGTGGCGATTCTCTCTCTCTGCAAAAAAACAACCACAACACAGGGAGGGAAAAAAAAGAGGGAAGATGCCACTCATTCGCTTCGGAGCATGGTGGCCACCCAGAGGTCAGCTCTTCTCGCGGGGAGAAATCTGGCAAATAAAGGGGGAGGGGACAGTGCCCCGGGAAGCCGGTGCCCTGACAACATCACAATCGCGGGTATCTCGGACGCCTCCCCAGTAAAATCCGGTCCGCGACATGGCATCGATCGAGCGCAGGCCGTTAATGCCGGCGGTGCCGCCGCCGCACTGCACCGTAGCTTGGCCTGGCCAGCAAATATCTGATGCTCGTCGTGGATCACGAACGATACCTTCGCGACTGCGAATCTTTGAAGAACAACGCGGAACCCGCTCCGACGCGCTTCCGGTCTACCGACTCTCCAGAACATTCATAAAGGTTTGCGGCTATCAACAACACGTCCCGCTGCTGTCCGATCGATCGAGCTCCTCTGGAGAGCTTCGGCCCTTGAACTACGTACGCGAAAGCTTGTCAAAGAGCGCCGTGCCGCGCTGGCAATCGCAATCGACGGCGCCCATGAGCCATAATGTGTGCGTTTTCGATGCGTAGCGAGCACCCCAGGTTGCCAGAGGCGCGACGACGAGGCGCATCACCATCCAATCGTAGCTTGCCGCAGCAGAGGCGTTTCCTGGGGCGGCTCAGCCAGCGGAGGCGGTTTCGACGAGGGGCATGCGTGGTAAGCGGCGGCGGGCTCTCCTCAACGCGCACTGCGCGAGACAGCGGCGATATGACCTAAGGCATCGGTGAAATCGCTATCGGTGTACCCGCGGTCCGATCTCATCTACGCCGGGCGGGAAGCCTAATAACACGGCACATGATTGGCATCTCCGTCGCCCGGATTTTGAGCCATCGATTCCTTGAGTCCACACCCAGCCGTTCGGGATGTTTTGGTCCACTGAAGTCCAATCGGCAGATCACCGCAATGCCGTGGCTCGCACGACAAATGAGAATGCCAGCGCACGGCGCAGCCCCCGGGCGATTAAGACGTGTCGTGGTTTAACGAATATACCACGGGCATAAAACCTTCAACTCAACTGTTGTACCATACTTGCGAATTGGGCGCAGGCCAGACCCCGCGCCATCGAATATGGCGACGATGGCAAGGGCGCGTCGGTTGGCCGTGATTATATCTAACATCGGCGCGGCAGAAGCACGGTGGACCGGCTGCCATCCACGGTTGACTTCGACAATCGTTGCGAGAAAGCCCAGCGTTTGAGCGAGTACAAGCCACCGTCGACAATTCGCTGGCTGCCCAAGCTGAATGGCTGGCAGAATCGGTTCCAAAAATCTTCGTCCGCAAACCCGTAAAATATTATTCCGGGTTGACTCAAAGCGCCCCCATGCGCGCCGCGTCGCCCGAGCAGCATTCCTTTTTCCCCCAATCCTTTTTCCGGCCTGCGCCCCTCAAGCCGCTTCGGCGCTCAGGTGTTGTAATCTCGGGCATAGACATTTGCTCCTATTTTCGTCCTAAGGCAACGGGTGCCGGCGTCATGAGCCGGTGCAGGCTAACGCCGGCCGGACAGAATGACCAACAGCAATGGCTGGGCAAAGCCGCCGTCTTCCGATCAGAACGGCCTATCCTCTTTAACACTCCACTCAGTTGAACAGGCACTGGAGACCGAAAAGCGCAGTTCCCTCGCCTCGCTTGATGCCGGCCCGGATCTGCGCGCTCTTCTCCCATAAGTGTCGCGGATCGTCTAGCTGCCTGGATATCTTGCGCGCCGTGCCCCGAACCGGATCGGTCGCACGATGCTGGCGTTGATTGACGCAGCGACTACGACTGGCGAGTCGGCCACCCGTGAATAAACCCGCAATATTCATCACCGACAGACCCCTGTGGGTGACATAAGGCGTTAGTACCCTTGCTGCCGAAGCCCCTCCGCTTCACATCGCGATCTCAAGCCAGGCTCGCGGCATTTGCACAAGCGTTCCTTCCGCCGGTCGACAATAAAACATATCGAAATCGTCCAATCAGAATTGCAAACAGGCGTACGGGGGTGGGGGGTGCGTCAAAAAGGCGCGACTCAAATTTCGCCCGATAGATGTTTGACTCGACTTACGCGAAAAAACACGCGGCGTCGCGATCGCGCGCTTAGTGTCGATGATCGCGTGATATCGGCGTCGAGGAGCGGGCGGGCAATGGTTCGCGGGCATCCACGCACGGACCCCCACCCGACATAGCGGGGGAGTACATGACGAGCGTCCTTCTGGCAGGGAGTGATGATTCTCCGAATGTCCTTTAACCACTTCCATTCCTCAATACAAAAACCGGTGTCGCGGCGATCAGATTGTCCGTCGGGATTATCAAGAAGCCGGGATCTGACCCCAGCGGCCGCGTGTGGAGGTCGCAGGGTGCAGCTACGCGATATCGGGCGTCCACGCGCGTTGATCATGTTTGGCGACGAGCTTCGGCACGAGAATCAGGGGTGCGGTTTGCCAGAGGATCCGGCCCCAATCGTGCGATTTACGAATCTCTTGTCGTGCTTAGGCTTCGAAAAATACGGGAACTCACCCATGTCGGCTAGACACTCAAGCGCGTCGTTTCCACCCGCCGTCAGCTCGAGCCTGCGCTTTATATTTGGTGTCAGCGCGTCGAGCCCCCCGACGAGGAGCTCCATCAGTTGGTGCGTCATCGCACGGAAATAAGGAAGTCCGGACTCGGATATCTAGGACGTTTCCTCCCCTTCAGCCGGTCGTACAAATTCTCAATCTCGTAGAATTTCGACATAACAGCACCTGCCGCAATGTCTGGCGTAAAAACGCGATGCGGAGTCACATACCCTTTTCGCCGCCTTGGTGGAGCGGCAAATCCAGGTAGTTCGAGATCGCCTCGGCGAGCGGCTCGATATTGCTGTTGCAGGCCAAGATATCTTTCAAATCCAATCGCCTCGCAGGTATTCCGCGCCTTCGGCGTGTCTATCACCATGACTTTTCACGTCAAAACCGAAAATGTGAACCAGCCCGGCCGCGGTTGGTCAATTGGCCGTCCGCCTTCAAGAAGGACTTTTGCCGGTTAGCCGACACGAGGGTCTGCCGCGGGCCACACTCAGCTCCATGATTCGGCTCGTGGGCTTGCTCACAGAGACTCCGCGACGGCGAATGTAGGCCGACGTTCGCCCGACCACGGGCCATCGGCAGGCCGGCCGGGATTTCGTTTGTCCCGCTGGCCCACGGTGCCGATTCCTCTCCGCCGCCGTCGCTTATAGGGGCTTGAGATGCGGGCGCACGGACTTGCATACGAGTCTTGGAACGTTCCTCTGTTAGCGCCTAAACCCTAGCTCTACCCGCCTTTGGCTTTAAAAAAAGCGACGACCGACGGTAGCCCTAAAGGACGAGGTCCTGCCTTGGCCTCCGGTATCGTGACAGATTTCTAGCGACAAGCCACAGAAAAAAAAGACATATCCATCCTGTTGCCTTCAGGATCTGCCGTGATGGCCTTTGGAAAAAGAAAGAGGGCCAAATTCCGCCGTTCGGTCCTGGGGGCAACCGTGCGACGAAGCGCTGATTTAGCAGGGCGCGTGTTTGCCCACATGGCCTCGGCCTATCTGTCTCGGGGCCTCAGTCCTGGCAGCAAGATGGCAGCCAACCCCCGGGCGGCACGTTCGCGGCGTGCGGGCTGAGAACCGGCGCGATAGAAAATAGCATCCTGTCGCGTCCTATCCATTCCTCCCAATTCGCGCTAGCGGAGCCTATCGCTCCCTCGGTGGCGTTCAAAAACAGCGAGCGACAAAGGGCCCGACGGCTCGCGCATAAATCCGGCAGAACCGCGACGAAGCTCGGTTTAACTCAGGCGGGTCGGGGCGTTCATCCATCAAGCGATTCCGTCCCTACCGCGGCAATTAGAGTAGCCGCTCCGACGGCATCTTATTGCCGACGAGTCATATCGGTAGCTGTGCCGATGTGCGCTCCGGGGCTATTTAGATCGACGTCACTGCCTATACGGAATTTCCAGTTGCCTGGCAGCGCGCTGCGGGCCATTGCGGCTCAGCACGCAGCGAAGTAGCCGGACATCGGGGCGATGTCGCTCAAGAGGGGCGTGCCCTGAAACCGTGCGCAATCAGTTCAACGCTGGCTGGGGGGCGCTTGGTGGCTCCTCGCTCCATGGTCAGGATGCGGGGGAGTCCTGGCCGCGGTTGCGTCTTGCTGGCGGGTCGAAGCCGCGGTGTGGCTGCAGGGGAAGAAAAAGGGGGCTGGCATGCGGCCGCTGCAAGGGGGCCGCGGCCAGCAAGCCGGGCGCACAGCTACTAAGCCAGGTACGAGTAATATGCGGGCGATCAAGAGTAGTGTGGTATGCCGAGCGGCGCGTCCGGAAGTCCTATGTCTTTGATAACGACTCGCGGAAAGCCCAGACAGTGACTATAACCAAAAGAGCGCTCAAAAATAGGCTTTTCCCGACCAACCTAAATCGGGCTCGCTCAAGGTTAAATCAGGCACTCGTCCGCGTTTAGGCTTGAAGTTAAATTGCTCACTGCATTCGTCGACGACGGTGGTCGTTGCGCATGCTCACGACCTCCGAACCGTCGTCGAAAATCTCTAGCTAAAACCGGCGCGTCCTGATGCGGTCTTGCAAGAATAATGCCCTCCCAGAATCAAATAACCCAAAAATAAGCGCCCATGTCGTCGCGGCGTCTCGATGAAATGCTTCGCCTCCGAGCTCGCGGTTGTGCGGCGAGGAATGCTGAGGAAACTTCCGGGGCTCAACCTCGTAAGACCTCTGGCATGCAATGGCCGATGGCGGCCTAACCGATGCGGCCGGCGGCCTCACCGGCGGCCGATGCAGTCAATTTGGCGCGGAAAAAAACCAAGGCACGACCGGCTATGCGTCGACCCAAAACCTGGCAAGAAGCCGCCCGCGCCATCCTCCGCCCGCATAGCCACCGTCGCCGCGATTGCTTAAAGTCAACCGGCAGTGAATTTCGTGAAACCAGGATCGGGCGCGCAAATGCAGCACTAGAGCATCGCCGAGCCAGCTGAGTGCCCGGTAGTGGCGGTGACCACCGGCATCGGCCGCGCGGCGGCCTGCTTCGCGACATAACATAAAACTACCAAGGACGGTTCCTGTTCCACGGTGACTCCTGGCAGGCGGACCCGTGGAATTCTTGGTCCCCCGGTTCACCAGTCCGTCGTGCGTCTAGGCCGAGGCTAATCCAAGTCGCGAAATCAGCTCTTGTTCTCGCACGACGGCCGGCCGCGGTGCTGGTGTGCATGCGCTCCGAAGGCGCGAGCCGCAATTTGAGTCGAACGCGAAACGGACCTTGGTCGCTGCACCCGCCCCCCAACCCCGCTATAAAGCGCGTGGTTGATAAAGAAAAGAAGCCGTTCGGCGGTAAGATGCCGTCGTGCTCAGCGCGTCGAGGACCGCGACGCTGAGCAAGCCGTATTGAGTATCGTTGATCACAGCTGGTCTTCCTCGCAGTCCAGTGGGGCGG
>Ga0179591_1484444_pt1 | contig 10635 bp, 7 predicted proteins | sample CZOMad2_1_08_16f_FD_182891 | JGI IMG/M metagenome (GOLD analysis project Ga0179591, IMG submission 182891) | Vadose zone soil fungal communities from Angelo Coast Range Reserve, California, USA - CZOMad2_1_08_16fungal (PacBio error correction) | ecosystem: Environmental > Terrestrial > Soil >...
GCACAGTCCCCGCGGTCTCCCACGAACTAGCTCACCCCCCGCCCGCCACCGCGCGCTGCCTCGTCTTTCCGTGGCGCCATCGATCAGCGCCAGGGCCTCGGCTTCCCGCCCCGCAAGGCGCAAGCCCAAGGGCCGCATACGGCAGCGATGCTGCTGCCCGGTCGCCTCGTTACCGACTCCACCTGCGCCACTAGCGAGGCCGCCCCATCGAACTCCCCGCGAACATAGTGCACCCCCAAGCGGTGTTGAAGGGCTGGGCAGCTGCGGTGACGCGCCCGCCGTCACGGGCGAGCTTCGAACCGCGGGCGGACGCAGGTCCCAGCTCCCGTAGTCCCACCACAGCCCGGCTCCTTGGCACTCCTGCGCAAATCCAGCGCATCTCCTCCTCCCCGCAGACATCCGTCTGCGGAGGCGCTCACCTCGCTTGAGCCAGCGGCACTGCCGCTGGGTAGCCCTCCGTTATCCCAGCGCTCAAACCATCCCGCAGCAGATCGGGCGCGCGGGCGGGCCGCGCGGCCTGGGGAGCGTCACGCGCGGCCGCGGCACTTCCCCACACCCACCCCCCAAACCCACCCCCCCCCCCCCCCCCCCCTCCTAACCCCCCCATCCCCCCCAACCCTCCCCCCCCACCACCCACCGACCCCAGGGCCCCCCCTCCGCCCCCCCCCACACCCCCACCCCCGCACCCCTCCAGCCCCCCCACTCGCCCCCCCCCCCCCACCACCCGGCCTACCCCCCACCCCGCCAACCCCACCCCCCCCCCACTCCCCTCAACCCCGCGGGACCGCACCCCACCCCCCCCCTACGACTCCCCCACCCGCGACCCTCCCCCCCCCCCCCGACCCCCCCCCCACCGTTCCCCCCCTACCCCACTGACCCAACCCCCTCGCGAGTCTCCTCCCCACCCCCCCCCGACCCGCCACGTCCCTCTCCCCCCCCCCAGCCCCCCCCGCCGCGTCACGCCCCCCCCCCCCACCAACATCCCTCCCCCCCCGCCCCCGCCTATCACCCACACTACTCATAGAAACCTGTGAGGGCAGCAAGCACCCGGCGCACCGCCCCACACCTGCAGCCAACCCCCACCCCCCCTTCCTCCTCCCCCGCCACCCACCGATACGCGCCCCCCCCACCTGCCACCCCACCCAACACCCCGCGTCCAACGCCCCGGCGAACGCCTCACCCCCCTCCTCCCCCCCCGCGCCGCCTTACCCCAACACCGGGGTCCCCTTCACTCCCGCCCCGGCCCCGCGCCCCCCCCTGCCCCCATTCCACTCCCCACCTCCCCCGCCCCCCCCCCACCCGCTTCCCTCCCCCCTCCTCCGCTCATAAACCCCGCCCCCCCCACACACCCTAGCCCCCCCGCCCCCTGCTAGCTCCCGCCGCAGTCTGGTAAGCGCCCTACCCCCGGTACCCCCCTCCCCCCCCACCCCCCGCCTCCCGTCCCCCTGCCCCCACACCTTGCGCCCCCCCCACTCTCCCTCTTCACTGCCTCCCCACCCCCCCCGACTCCTCAAACGCCTGACCCCCCACCTCCCCCACCCCCACCCCCCCGCCCTTCACTCTGTCACCCCCGCCCCCCGCCCCTTCCCCTACCCCATTTCACTCCACGCCCACCCCCGTACTCCTCCCCACCCCCCCACCCCCTTCCTTCCCTCACCTCCGCCTCCATACCCCCCCCTTCCCACACCCCCCTCTGGGGCCATCCCCCCCCGCCTCCACCTGCTCCCCCCCCTACACCCGCCCCTCCCCCCCCCCCCGCCATCCCCCCCTGCCCCTACATGCCCGCCCTCACCCCGCACCCCAGCCCTACCGGTCCTCCCCCTCCCCCCGCCACCTTGGTCCTCTCACCCCGCACGCCTCACCGGCGCCTCCCACCCCCCCCTCCCTGCGCCTCCTGTGCCGCCTTACTCACCCGTTCGACTCGACGACCCCTTCCCCCCGGGCCGTGGTTATAAACCAGGAGCCTTCCTCTCGTCGTCCTCTCCCACCCCCGCTTGGGGAGGTGACCCCCACACCCCGCGCCAACACCACAGGCCGCAACCCTGTACCCCCCCCGCCCGGCGGACATCCACCCCCAGCCTCACTGAATGCCCCCCTCCCGAAAGCCCTCTGCCCCTAACACCCCTGGCGCCCGATCCAATGCCGAGGCGCTCCCCCCCGCGCCAGTCAGCCCTACAGCGAAACCCGAACGACCACCCTCGGCCCCCAACCCCCCCGCCCCCCCCCTCTCTCTAAGCCCCCCCCTCTCCCTCCGGCTGAAAACCCCCCCACCTCCGCCCAGGAGGCGACGGCCCTTCGAGCCCCTCCCCTCGCCCCCCCCCTGTCGCACGGCCTCCCACCCCCCTCACCCGCCGAGCCCCCCCCATGTTCTTCTCCCACCGCTCGATTATGCCCCCCGTCCCACCCATACTCGCACTTACGCTCACCACTCCCCCTCCCCCCCCTCCCCCCCGTACCTGCCCCGGTCTACCCGGCCTGCCGGCCCCCCCCCCCAGAACGAGCCCACCCCCGGCTGTACCATTCCCACCCGTCCCCCCCCCCCCGGCTGGTTCTATTCTCCGGCGCCCCGCCCCTATCTCCCCCAAACCCCCCCCCCATCCCACACGCCTCCCTCCTCCACCCACAGGCCCTCCGTCGACATCCACGTAACGCCCCCTTCCCCCCGCCCTGCATCCGATCCCCCCTTGCCCCGCCTACTAGGCGCGTCTCTGACCTACCTCCCCCCCGCTTCCCCCCCCGCGGCCCCCCACCTTGTCTCCTCTTGACTCCCCTCCCACTTCAGGCCACCTGAGCCCGCGCGCTGCGCTGCACGCCAAGTAGCTGCGCCTCTTCACTCGTGGCCCCGACCCCTACACCCCCACGCCGATCTCCCCCCGTCCCCTGTAGCCGCCCCCTAGCCACCGCGAGCGGTACCCCCCTCCAGATACATCCGACCCCCAACCTCCTACCCCGTTCGCCTGTCCGCTCAGAAGAACCCCATGCGCCCACCCCGCCACCTCCCCCGGCCCCCCCCTCTCCCCCTCGCCCACGAAACCCCCCCCCGGTGTCATTACTAAGTCCCCGCCCAGTGGTTCCGCATACCCCCATAACCTCCCTCGTCACAAAACCCACCGACCCCCCCCCCTCCCCCCACTTCCCTCTCTTCGCCCGCTTGCTGCGCCCCACTTCCCCCACCTGCCCCCCCCCACCAGCCCACCCCCCCCGCCCCCCCCCCCCCCCCCCCCCCCCCCCCTCCCCTAAACCACCCCCCCCCCCCGCCCACCCTCCCCCCCCCCCCCCCCCCCCACCCCACCCCCCCCCCCTCCCCCCCCCCCCCCCCCCCCCCCCGCCCCCCCACCCCCCACCAACCAACCCCCCAACCCCTCCCCCCCCCCCCCCCCCCTCTCCCACCCCACCCCCCCCCAAGCCCACTCCCCCGCCCCCCCCCCCCCCCCCCTCCCCCCCCAACCCCCTCACCCACCCCGCTCAGCGTGCCCACCTCGCCCCCCCCCCTCCCCCCAGCCCCCCCCCACAGCCCCGCCCTCCCCCCCCCCCCCCCCCCCCCCCCTCCCTCCCCCCCCCCCCCCTCCTCCTCCCCTCCCCGCCCCCCGTCACCCCCACCAACCCAACCCCCCAAACCCCCCCAATCCCCCCCTCGCCCACCCCCCCTCCCTCCCCCCCCCCCCCCCCCCCCCAATACCCCCTCCAATCTCCCACCCACTCCTTCCCCCCCCTCCGCCCCCCCTTCACCCTCCCCATCCCCCTCCCCAACCACCGCCCCGCGCCAGCGCCCGCCCCCCCCGACCACCCCCCCCGCCCCCTCCTCTGCGCCCCCCTCCCTCCGACGCCGCTCCCGAACCCGCCCCGCCCCCCCCCCCCGCCCCCCCCTAAGCCCCCGCCCCCGCGACACGACCACAAGACCCCCCTCCCGCTCCCCCGCCCGCACCCCTCCCGTACCGCGTCCCCCCCCGGGACCGCCCTGCCCCTCCCCCTCGCCGCCCTCCGCCCTCCCCCTCCACGTCGCCAACACCAAACCATCGAGACATGCGCCGCCACCCCCCATTCCCCAGAGTCCCCCCCCCCCCACACCCCGCGCCGCCGCCCCCACCCCCGCCCCGACCAGGCCCTACGCCCCCGCCACACCCCGGTTGCCATCAGCACGACCCCCCCCCCCTGCCACACCCGCTCCCAACCCCCAGTTCCCCAACTCCCCTCCCCCCTCCACCCCTCCGGACCCCTCCATTCCCCCGTCCCCCCCCCCCGGACCCAACCCCTCCTTGCCCCCCCCCCAAAGTATGCCCGCGGCTCGCTCGCCCCGATCGATCCCCGTGCTCACCTGTCCGGCAACCCACCTATCCCTCCTCTCCCCGCCCGCCCCCCCCTCCCACGCGCCCCCCACCTCCTGCTCCCCCCCGTCCCACCCCCGCCGCCTCTTCCCCCCCCTACTAACCCTACCCCCTCCCCTAACATACCCCCCCCCCGCCTCCGCCCCCCCTCCATTCGCTCCCCCTCACCGGCTTCCCCCCAACTGCGTTCCCACGCCCCCCCCCCCTCCCCCCCTCTCGCACCCTACCCCTCGCCCTCGTCCCTCCCCCCAAGCACTCTCCGGTCCCCCCCGTCACGCTCCCCCTAACCCCGACCCAGCTAGTCCCCCCCACCGCCCCACGACTCCCGTTCCTGCCCCCTCCGCCCACCCTCCTGGGTGGACCCCGACCGCTCCTTCCAACCCAGCCCGCGCCTTCTGCCCCGACCCTCTTCCCTACCTCACACCCCGTTTCCCGACTTGCCGCCCTCCACCCTCCCCAACCGCTAGCGATCTCCTCTAAATGGAAGATCTTGACCGCTCTTCCACCGCACGCCCATCTCTGACCCCTCCGCCTCCCTGTCTTTCACCCCGGCTGCCCCGCCACTCCCGCAGCGGCATCCCCGCAACCTCGCGGCCCGATTAGGGGGTAATGCCCCCCTTCCCCCCGTCTCCCCCACCCCCTACTTCGCGCCACCTCGGCCACGCCCGCACACCTGCCCGCCCCTCGCTCGTACCCAGCACAACAGGGAGCGGCGCCTCCCACTCGGAGGTCCCCGCTCCGCCTACGCGCGGTGCACCCTTGCCGCCGCACTCCCTGCATCACACCCCGCTCCCATCGCTCTCTTGTTTAAAGCGCTCCCCGCGCCTCACCTTGCCCCCGCGTTGCGCGTCCCGTCAACCCCCTCTCACCACCCCCTTTCAGCCAACCCCCCGCCCCGCCCGCGAGCCCCCACTCCCCCCCTCACGTCTTCGCACCCCCGCCGCCCCTCACCTCCCGCTGCCTGTTACCACCCTCCCCCACCACACCCCCACGTCTTCCCGACGACTCCCATATCACTTAGCACCTCCGTCCTCATCCCCCAACATCCCCAAGGGTCTGACTCCCGTACGCCCCCATAACTCGCGGCCCGCCGCCCTGCCACCCCCCCTAGCCTGGCTCACCTCCCCCCCCCTCGATAGCCTACCTCGCTCCCACCCCCATCCGCCACACAGCATACCCCTCCCCACTACGGGGAGACTCGCGCCGGGGGAAGAGCCCCCCCCTCTGCTTCGCCTTCCCCAAGATCCCCCACACCCCCCGACCCTACCTAGCCCCCTCGCCACGTCCCTCCACAGATTTCCCCCCCCTCCGGCCAGATCGCGCGCACTCCCGCCCACCGGCCTTTGTCCACCGGCGCTTCTCGCGCCCCCAGCTACGACTACCTTCCTCCTCAGCCACCCTCCACAGCCACGCGACAACCTCCCCCACCCCCCTCGTGGAGCCTCCCCCCTTCCACGCTACCCGCACGGCACCCATAGCCCCCCCCTCTCACTTTGGTCTCGTGGTGCCGCACCCGCGCGTGCACCCCACCCCATCAGGGAGGCCCCCGACCGCTCACCTCAACCCCCCCCCCTCCCCCCTCACGCCTACTCCTCCGCTCCCCTCCAGCGTACCCCCCCTCTCCGCCCCAACCCCATCCCACCGTCGGACCATACTCTTTCGAACTGCGCACTCCCTCTAACCGACCACCAGCCCCCCCCCCTAACCCTTCTCCCCGCCCCCCCTCCCCTCCTTTTCCTGCCATCCGCCCGCTAGATCCCGCCCCCTGGTGTTTGAGCCCGCCCCGCTCCGTGTGTCCTTCCCCACGATGTGCCCCCTCCCCCAACCCGCATTCGCTCCCGGCACCCACTACTTCCGCCCCCGTCTGGTGCCAGACATCCCCCGCTCCGGCCGGCTCCCCGCCCCATCCCCTCTCCTTCTCCTTGCCACTCTGGTCCCCGCCGCAAGCCCGGCCCGTGGGCCCTGGCCGTGCCGCTGTCCCCCATTCAAAGATGTTCGTTGCCTTGTCCCGCCGCCCCCTGACTCCCCGCGGACCTTTGCCCTGCGTCGCAATGCTCCCACCAGTGGTCTTGGCGAACGCCGGGGGCTTTCTTGGCATCCCTCATCCCTTTCCCCCCTACCCTACCTGCCCTACCCGCTCCCCCTCTACCCCCCGCCCATCGCGCCCCCTCTCCCCCCCTCCCCTTGGCGCTGCTCTCCGGCCCGCGCGCCACCCCCGCCCCTCCTTGGAGCACTAACCCGCCCCTCCCCCCTGGAACGCCCCCAGTAGTGACCGCTTTCTCCTCCCAATGCTGCGTCAGGGGGATCACCGGCCATCCCCGACCCCCCACCCTGTGCGCCAGCCCACCCCGACTACCGCGAGCTCCCGTTGTCGCCTCTTAGCGCCCCCACCCCCACCCTATCCCCTCCCCCCCCATCCCTCGCCACACCAACCCCCCCCCCCCACCCACGGCCCCACACCATCACCCCTCCCCCTCCCCCCCTCCACCCCCTCCCCCCCCTCTCCCACACCCCCCCCTCCCCCCGCCCACCTCCACCCCCCCCACCCCCCACCCTCCCCCCCCCCCCACCCCCCCCCCCCCACCTCCCCCCCCCCCCCCCCCACCCCCCACACCTCCCCCCTCGCCCAGCTTCCCTCCCCTGTCCCCCTCCCCCCCCTCCACCCCACACACCCACCCCTCACCCCTCCCACAACCCCTCCCCCGCCCCCCCCCGTCACCCCCAGGCCGCCCACCCACCCGCCCCCTCCCCCCACCCCCCACGACACCCCACACCCCGCCCAGCCCGCCCCCCCCTCCCCCCCCGACCCCGCCTCCCTTCGCCCACCCCCCCCTCCCCCCTCCACCCCCCGCCCTGCCCCGCCCCTCAAACCCCACCCCCCCTGCACCCCCCCCCCCCACCCCCTCCACCCCCAACCGGCCCCCCCAATCTCACCCGTCCCCCCCCCCCCCAACCCCAGCCTCCCCCGCCTGTACCCTCCGCCACGCGTCCGCCCGGCACCTCCCGCCTCCCAACCCCGCGCGTCCGCCCGTCCCCCTCTCCCCCCCCCGCTTCCCCCGCCCGCCCTCTCACCCCTCATCTCCACCCCCTGCTCCCAGTTCCCAACTGCCCGCCGCCCCGTAGAACTTCGCCCCCGCCCGACAGAAGACCCGCCCTGCTAAGCCCTCATAGCTTCGCATCCCCCGCCCCCCGTCTCCCCACCCACAGCAAGCTCCTACGTCCCGCCCCCAAACCCCCACCACCCGCCCCCGCGTCCCTTCGGAGCCCTCGCCTCCCGCCCATCGCGCCCGACACAACCAGAGACCCGGCACCCCCCACCCCCCACCCCACCCACCAATGTTCCCACTCCCCCCCAACCCCACCCTGCGCCAACGCCAGCGGCCGGCGAGCAAGCGCGGCGGAGAGCGCCTCCAGTATTTTCGCTTCCGCCGCACGTCGAGGCGCTCAACCGCGGCCGCGCCAGCAGGAGCTTTCTGCGGCGGCGCATCGCCGTCAATACTGGACGCTAACGCGATCTGGCCTGCGCAGCATGTCCGCCCGTGCGGGCGCTGGAACTCATCCAGCGTTCCCTACGTCCGCTGTGTGCCAGCAGTCCCAGCGCCGCCACGAGCGCGCCAGCCCTTAACCCTGGCCTGCCGCCGCGCAGCGCCCGCTCCGCCCGGCGCGCCGACTCCAGCGTCGCTCTGTCGCCGTTTCCCAGGCTGCGGCCGCTGCCCGCGAACCCTCCGCGCGCTCTGCGCCCGGCGGCGGATCGCTCCAGCTTCGGCGCGATGTCCTCGTCGTGCCCGGTGCGGCCTGGCGCGTGGCCGTCCCGGCGGTCGGGGTCCGGTGCCAGGATTCGTGGCCTCGCGAGGGCGCAGTGGCGCGGCGGCTGTCGCGACCGCCGCTGCCTGGTAGACCCCGAGCGGACCAGCGGATGGCGGAGTCCCCGGGCTGCGACGGTGCTCCGCCCGTCGGCCTCGGCCGGTGCGTCCGGTCCTGGCGCTGATGCCAAGTCCCGGCTGCCCGCCACAGCAGCGCCGGGTCGCCGTTGTCTCGGCCGCCGCGATCGGAGCAGAAGCCGCGTTCATCTACGTAGGCGGGCGCCAGCCGCGCTCGAAGATGCCCTCGATACGGCCGGACAGCGGGCCCGCGCCCGCATCCCGAACCCGCCCGGCCAGCTCCGCGCGTCACCCCGCGGGCAGTTCGAGCTGTGCCGCGGGTTGGCCGCGGACTCGCGAGTGATCCTGATCCCGACCCGCTCATCCAGCCGCCCGGGCAGAACCGAGGCCAGCAGTCGCCCGGCATCCGCTCCGCAATCCCGCCAGGCGCCAGCCCGGGCAGTGTACGCCATGTCACCGCCCCCGGCGGATCAGGGTTGCCGAACAGCAGGCCGCCGATTCGAGTCCAGTCCCGGCGTCCAACGAACGCCATCGCCTGCGCCGAGGCCTGGTCCAGACCATCGTCGCCTCATCGACCAGGCCCAGCAGCGGCCGGTCCGCGGCACCTCCGACAACAGGCCCAGACCGCCAGGCCGACCAGAACTACCCTTTCACTCCGCCTGTAGATTAGGCCGAACACCACGCCGAGCGCATCGCGCTTGCGGCCCTTCAGCCGGCCCGCGCCGGCTCAGATCGGGCCGCACTCTGGTGCCTCGCGTCGACTGCAGCTCCATCTCCACTCGGCCCCTCCCCCGGCCACCCGTAAATCCGGGGTATGGTGTAGTGTTGAGAGGAAGCAGAACATAGGAAAGGAAGTGGGGGATGAGAGAAAGTAAGGGTAGAGGGTTGGGTGGAAGATTGTGAGGTGGGAGGGAGATGGAGCCGTCTCGGCCTCATACCCCATCAGCGCTTGTCTTGTCCTATTCCCGCCTCTCCCCTCATCACCAGTTACCCTGCTGAGCCCCTCCCGCCCCTCCGCGTCGCGAGTCCAGGGCCTGCACTGCTGCCTGCCGGCCCCACAAAATCACACGTCTCCCCTTCGGCGTATCCCCCGCCATCGTAGAACCGGGCCCCCCGCCAGCCACCTCCTCAAGACCTGTTCCGTACCCGGGTGCCTGCTGGTATCCACGAGACTCAGCGCGCTCAGTCCCGTACAGCTGTGCGGCATGGCATCCGCCTGCCCTCGGTCCCTGCTATCACCAGCTGCCCGGCCCCAGATGACACTGAGGCCTTGATGATATGGCCTGTTCACTGCATCAGCCCCGCAGCGACCACAGGAACGCTCGCTCACGGGTGACAGTCCACCGTCTCCACGACCACTCTGACGCGCGTTCCGCGCCTGTGTCGCCGAGCACGGGCCGGCGTTTCTGCGGTTTTGTCTCCATGCTTACTCTAGGTTTATCGGCACCCGCGCCCGATGACATTGTTCAGGAAACCATGCTGCGGGCCTTTACCACCGTGCGCGAAACTGGCATCCAGCACTACTCAACCCGGGCCTGGCTGATGCACGGTCTCCATGCACTGTGGCTGTCGACGCCCACCGGCCCGGCAAAAGCGCCCGGCGAAGGCCGAGCTGGACTACCATCTTGCCCTCGCCGACGGCCAGCACCCGACCGCCAGCTCGACGAGGTTATCGTCCGCACGGCGATCGCCCTCCTCCCGTCCCGCAGCGCCAGGTACTGAACGAAATCGATTACCGCGACAGGTCGGTGGCTGAAACGGCGCGCCTCTGCGGATACCGCCCGGCACCGTGAGATCGCGCACCTTCTACGGTTGCGCGCTGTGCGCGCGTCCTGGCCAGCGCAGGGATGCGCTGTCCATGCCTGAGGAGGGCCGCAGATATTGTAACGTTGGTCATCAGTCCGGGCGAACGCGCGGGCCACGCGAATCTGGCGCCTGGGCAGGCTTTGCGGGCAAGCTGCCTAGTCTGTTGGCGGGTTTTTTCCTTTCACTGATTTGCTGGCTCCATCATCTCGGTGGTGGTCCTGCTGTTTCGCCCCTGGCGTCGGTTCGCATCGTGGGCGTGCTGGTTAGGCGTGACCGTCATGCTGGGCGCCTCCGGGCAATTCCTAATCGCCGCGATCAAGGCGAGCCTGCCGCTGGGCGGCTGGCTGCCGGTGTGTCCTGGCTGCGCGGTGGCGTCGTTGCTCCGCTGCTGCTGGCCTCTGCGTGGCCAGCTGGACTGACGCACCGATTTGTCGCCTTCTGTGGCCGTGATGGCGGTTGCGCTACAGCGGCCTGATTCCTGCGATGCCCGAAGCGGTGTCGGCGGTTCCGCTGCTGACAGCTTTTACTTCATCCCGCCGGGGCACCGGTCGCGAGGCCCTGGCATAACGCCGCGGTTTCTGGGCGTGGTTTTCGTCGCCGTAGCCCTGGCGGGTTAGCCGTGC
>Ga0179591_1251284_pt1 | contig 10634 bp, 11 predicted proteins | sample CZOMad2_1_08_16f_FD_182891 | JGI IMG/M metagenome (GOLD analysis project Ga0179591, IMG submission 182891) | Vadose zone soil fungal communities from Angelo Coast Range Reserve, California, USA - CZOMad2_1_08_16fungal (PacBio error correction) | ecosystem: Environmental > Terrestrial > Soil >...
CCTCAGTGACATTCTCGAGGTAAAAAAGTACTCAAGAGACTAAGAGGGGGTCTTGAAAAAGGGGGGGGGGGAAAAATATGGGAGGGAGGGTTTGAATCGTAGTCAACCTCTTCAGAGACATTCCCAAGGGGAAGGGGAAGACGTGCCAGAGGGTTTAGGAAAGGCATAAACCAACAAAAAAAGGCTCCTCAGGCGGGGGACAGTCCGTTTAAGGAGATCCTAAAAAAACAAAGTCGGTGATATTCGGCCCGGTGAGAAAAGTAGACACGAAGGAGAGGAGGCCAGCGCACCATTCATTTTGGTGCTGGAGAAGGAAGAAAAGGAAGAACGTCTGAGGGAAGGGAAAGAGAAAAAAAAAGCGAAGCGAATAGACGCGTCTAACAAACCTCAAGAGAGAAAGAGGAGGGCCTTTCACTTCTGGGATCTCTACAATTTCGGGGGGGGGGAAGAAGGAAGTTAGTAAAGCGGAAAAGAAGAGGGAGGCAGCTCAATAGAGAGGGTAGGTTTCACGGGAGGGATGCAGAAGTGATACTGTAGTAGAAATCTATGGAGAAAAGGGATCTCACACAAGAGGGAGAGAGACACGGGAGGGGCGCTCTGATTGTAGAAGTCAATGGTAAATCCCATCAGAGGGTTAAAATCCGGGCTTCCCATGGACATAGAGGGTCGAGTAAGCGCAAGGGGAAGTGACGGGAACTCATTAGCTTCTGAATGGGAATCTGAGGGGGGAGGAAAAAAGTGAGGAGGGTCATGACGATCCAAAGGAAAAGCAAGGAAGGGAAGCAAAGGGGGGGGAGGGAAGTCTGACTGTGCTTAGCCATACTTAGAGAAAAAGGAAGAGGACCTCGCCGACTACATCACGGAAAAAGGGTAAAAAAGAGGAGGAAAGTGTGAAAGAGGGTCGGGGGACATGTAGGTCAACTCTCTAAGAAAGAACCAAGAAAAGGGACACATTACCGGGAGCTGAAAAGTTGGAGAACCGGAAAGAGAATTTAACCACCCTGCCGGGGTTGCAAGCTTTCAAGGGAGAAGGGAAATTTTGGTTCATTCTCCAAGGAGAAAGAGTGACGGGAGGCGGAATCGGATGCCGGGTAAAATCTTAGGAGGGGAGGCTAAGAGTGAAACTTACAAAGAGAGAGGAACCTAGGGAAGGATAAGAAAACGACACCTTCTGTCTGCGCTTTGGGAAGGAGGGGGGTGGGGGGGGAGGGGAGAGTTCAAGAGCGCTATACATTTTACGCCGTACCAGCGCTGGCAGACGCCAGCTGGGAAAGGAGCAAAGCGGAGGGGGTGTTGCGGGATCAAGATAGGTCAGTTCTGTTGGGTACAAATTATGAAGGGCGGAGAAAGTGGTCCCGGAAAATAAATAAGGGGGGGTTTCGTTCTGGGGCAAAAGGGCTCCAGGGGAGGAGGGAAGGAGGGAAGGTTTTTTTTCCATGGTTCCGGGGAGGGTCAGAAAGGGGGTGTGATTGGCTCTGGTTTTGAAGGAAGGACGAAAAGAAGGGAAGAGGCCCGGGAGGGGGGTTGGAGAAGGGGGTGACCTTGCGGTCGCAGGGAATGAAGGGGGAGAAGCGAGAAGGAAAAAAAGCCTTGGCGGGGGGGGAGGCCGTCTTAAGGTGGCTTTATTATGAACAAAAAAAAACGCAGGGGAAAGGAAACGCGGTAGTCGGGGAGATGACGAAAGTAAAAGGGGGGGGGAAAGCGGAAGGGCGGATGGACGCCTACAGCAAACACTAACTACTACAGTTAGAGGGGTCGGGGGAGAGGAGGACTGCGTCTCGCTTACAAGAGAGAATAGTCATGATAGACGACAGCAGAGAGGGGAATCAGAGAAGGACTGCCTCTCAGCTCTATCGTTTGTTATCCAGGTACAATGTCTGCTTCACTTTGGGAAGAATCGGGTGGGAAAGGGGGGATTGTAAATACTTGGATAACAGCAAGGGGAAGATCGCTTCAGCCAAGCACGACCAGCAGGACGGTAATCAGGCGCGTAAATACTTGCTCTATCTGAGCCTTAAAAAGCTGGGGTAGAGTTGGGTCTGTCCGAATGCGGGAAAGAAAGAAGAGTCATTTCTGGGTAAAGTACATTGAGGAATCGCATGAAGTCATGGCGAAAATACATGACAGCCCGAGGCTCATCGTCGGGCTAGAGGAAAGATGCCGTAGTGAAAGGGAAGGATATAGAAGGGAAGCCGGGGGGGACAGTTCAGTTGGGCTCCTCAAGAGAAAATTCACGTGCTTAGGTCCCAACAGGGGGGCATAGGAGGGGGGGGAAGTGAGGGGGAAGAGAAAGATTCCTAATTCTCATTTAAAACGGCAAACTATGAACAGAATGGGAAATCCTTGAGGAGGAGGGGGGACTCGTTGGCTCTTTTTCACGTCCGACCGATATCAGCGAGGAAAAAGCTGAAAGACATAACCAAACGCAATCTATCGTGAGAAGGGGGATAAGATGGGGGAAAACTCAAAGCATGGGGGGCCCAGCTACGAGCAGAGGAGCAGTTTTGTGGACTCCATTTACATTGATCTTGGGACCTCATAAGAGCAAAGGGTTGACACACAGATTCTACCTTTCTAGAAGCATTGGATAAGGAAGTCATTGCTGGTCAGTGTCGCCTGGAGACTATCCTGTCATGAAAGGGGGGGGGCCAGGCGGAGCTGCGATATCAAGGAGAGACAAACAGAAAAACGGAGGGGATCTTAAAATATAGATATTGTATCAAACATAGGCAACAGAAGAAAAGGGGATAAACAGCGACACGGACCAGAAACAGAAACAGCCCCTAGTAAAGGAAGGTCGCAGAAGGTGGTGGACACAGGGCCGCTTTATTTCGGGAAAACTCCAGGGGAAGGGGGAGAACACGAGACCGCACAGAGCCGCTTGACAACCAGGAGGGGAGGTGCACTCGGAAAAGCGCAAGCGAGGGAGGGGGGTAGGCGCCCCAATTTATAGTTCGTAATGTTCGAATAGGCGAAAAAAAAAAGAAAGATGGCCATTTCCAACGCCAGGCTTTCACAATGCTGGGAGGAGAAGTAGGGGAAGGAATTCTGAACCGAGAAGGAGGGAGCCAAGAAAGGGCCACAGTCTTTGTACTCCGTCAACAATGTGGAGCAGGAGGAAAGGTCCCTTACACAGTGTTTGCAAAGGAGAAGGACGGTTGGAAAAGTGGGAAATGGGCCATATGTCCGCTAGCCATCTCTGAAAAGACCTCGGGGGAAGAGATATTTGCGCCAATTACAGAAGGGAAGGAAAGAAAACAGGGGACGGGATAAATAAATTACGCAGCTTCCGCGTAAGGGGAAAAAAGACCAGCCCCTCTCTAACAATTAAAAGTAAAGGCGAGAAAAAAAAGGGGCGCACGGAGGTGACGAGCGGCGAAGATAAAAAAATGGGATGTTCTCTGCGAGATAGTTCTGCAGTTGGGGAAAGGCGCCCGGTAGGACCTCAACCTTACCGAAGATGCTGGAACAGGGACAGACGCCCATGTAAATTGGAAGAACGCAGAATCTGGACGGACGGGGGGCCGGACGCAATTCAAGCCACGCTCTTACTGGGTCGCCTACGGAAGAGAGAGACTGTCCGGAGAGAAGGAGGGGAACATCCACAGCCTAGCGGAAAGGGAGTGGGAGGTTGCTTTCGGGTCATTACCGGGAGGGGGCCTTTGCCACAGTTGGAATGGGGGCTTCATCCTCCAATAACCAAGTCCCAAGGGATGGAGAGGGGGGGGAGAAAGCCAAGACCTAATTCCATCCAAAAACGCCCATTGATAGAGAGATTCAGGCAAATATACAAAAGTAACGGCGGCGCAGAAAAAAACTCCCAAAGCACAGGACGTAGTGAAGTTTTATCGTTCTCCGTCCAAACAGAACGAAAAAACAAAAGGTAAGACGGCCAGGGAAACGGGAAAGTAAAAAAGCAGAAGAAAACGGAGCAAAACTTGGAAACTAACACGAAAAAAAAGGGAGGCTGTCAAGGGGGGGGACACTTTGCGAAGCACCGATGCTTTTTAAAAACAATGAAAAGATCTTTCTCAACTCAAAAGGAAATCTCAGGGGAGGGGGACGACAGGAAGCGCGGAGGCCAGCGCGTCGGTAGGAGTAAAATGGTAGCCGCAGGGGCACGGAGGACGACTGGTCGCGTCAGCTGGGAAGAGCGAGTTTGGGGGGAAGGGTTCACGGGTATCCTCCTACTCGCTTGGGGAAATAGGAAGCCGCTCCGACGCCGCTCACTTCGGAAACGACGTGGAAAAAGATGAAAAAGATCATGCTCCTGAAAGGAAAGAGGGCCCGGCAGGGGGTGGTTCAATGGGTGGGCGTAAGCCACACTGGAAGCTCAAGAGAGGGGAGGCTGAGGCTGTGGAGCATATATGTTACCTCATGCAAAAATCTTCTAAAATGTCAAAAGAACCAGGTAGTCAAGTGGGAGGAGCTTCTTCTATGGGGGGTCCTCTCTTTCGCCTAAGGTCGGAATCCTTCAAAAAGAAAGAAACATCAGGGGGAGAGCTTGATGGGGGAGTGATCATGTGTCATCGTAGCCAATATAAAAGAATTTTCGACTCCGATAGGATGCCTGAGAGCAAAAAAAGAAATTCGACTGAAAAGAAGGGGAAGTCGGTAGAAGACACATCTACATATAGTCCTGTTTAATTCCATGCAGGGGTTGAGATGGTCGGTCACTTTGACTGCGAGAAGTCAGAAAAACTAATTGGAAGGATGGGGCGTGGGGGGGACTGATCTCGTGCGCATATTGAGAGGAATAAGGGAGCCCTCAAAGTCAAGGGAAAAAACCACTATGAGGATGGAAGAAGGGACGGGGGAAGGCTTTGCCGTCGGTTAAACGAGGGAAATGGGCCCACAACATCGACATTCTTAGAGCCAACATAAAGGGCACGAGGCGTGCAAAGCGGGTGTTGAGAAAAGCGTCTAGATAAGAAGTTTGAATCGCTTCAAGGGGTCCTCAAGCGCGGAAAACAAAGCGCAGGGACGGCTCAAAATGAATGGCGCTCATGGAGAAGCGAGAAAGGAGTGAAAAAAAAAAACTTGCCTCTCGAAGGATGTTAGGAGGTCGAAAGGCACAAACGTAGTCCCCTCCTGAGAACATTGGTATGAGGGGGGGGAAAAACCGGCATCCCAAGAGGGGGGCCCTTATTCCCAGTTACCCGCGTGGCCGGGAAAAAAAGAAAAGCCAGAGGGGTGGGAAAATTGAAAACTGAAAGCAGGTAGCTCAGAAACACCGGCGCCACCACACGATTATTGAGCAACTGGCGGTAGTGACCGCTAAGAAATTAATGCCTGAAGCTAGAACACGGGAAGAGATCTCAACAAAAAAAAAAAATGGTAGAAAAAAAAAGAAGAGATCCCGTTTTTCGGTCGCTCCGCAGCTTCATTTCTCGCGTGGAAAAAGTACGCCGGGAAAAAAAAGAATCGGTATAGCCTGGGTGTTTCGGAGCTATCGTGGGGAGTTGAAGGGGGTAAGAGTCAAACGAAAAAAAGAGACAGGGCCAAGGGGAACAGGGGGAATCAAGGGGCCAGAGGCTTGTATGCCCGTCTAAAACACCAAGCAGACATGGGGGGAGACCGAAAGACAGGTTAATCCTGTTGAAGTCGACTCTCAAAAAAGTTGCTCTCGGGACCACGGAAGGCTCTCACTAATACCTGCCGCGGCCATAGGAGTCAGGAATTTTGCGGACGAGAAGTGAAGCGATTCAGAGGGAGGTCAACGATAATCTATATACGCAGGGAATAAACAACCACGAGAAGAATCTGTCACGGTAAGGAGGGGGGGAGAGATGTGGTGTGGGGGATAAAGGGGCAGTCGTTTAACACGCAGGCAAAGCCTCCGGCGCTCAAGTCTCAGCTTATGGGCAACTGAGAAATATTGACACTGATCCCTTTAGTATCACTCTATGCGACAAAGCGGTACAAAAGAGTCCTGGAAAAGGGAGTGGGGGGAAGACTCGTATTTGGATACTACCAGGAACCGAAACTCAATTACACACATTGACTTCTCCCGTTCCCGAAGCGGGAGAGGGTAAGAAGGAAGAGACGTCAATTCTGAAAAAGGACATGAAGGCTGACTAGAAGGCATCGCGAGGCGAAATTCATTTTGAGGAAAGGAACTCTGAAACCATGCTCAAGCCCAGCAGCGCATACAAGAAGCTAAGGGAGGTCAAGAGAGAAAGAAGCCTAAAATCCTCCGACTAACCTCGGAAAATGTCTAATAGGGGAAACGCGGAGGGGTACTTGTCATACTAGGGAGGGCAAGGTATGTCAAAGAGAGGAACAAACTCGAAGTGGTCCAAAGAGGACGGAGGATTCACAAGGTGGAAGGAAAAAATCCCAAGAGGGAAACCACAACACCCGGACCGTCCATAAAAAGATCAGTAGCAGGAATGGAGGGGGGGATTCGAAACACGTAGTCCTAACGTGATCTGCGGCGAGAGGAGAAAAAAGAAGGGGGGGGTGCAAATCGTATGAGAGGGAAAGAAGGGAGGGAAAAGAAAAGAGTTACGAGAGGCCCTGACTGCGACACACTTCTGCTCGAAGGTCATCGAAAAGCATTGTAAGACTGACACGCGCGATGGCAACCGGCGGGGACCAGCAACGCTCAACGCGAGCGTTAGGTTTCCGTTGCGAAATCGGTCGGGCAAAGGGGGACACGGTATGGGGGGGGCGTCTAAAGGGGCAAAGTAAGGAAAGAAAGGGGGTTTGGTCGGAGGGTTTTCAAGGGGGTCAGGAGGCAAGGGTAAATCGAGCTGAGTGAATGTGCTTTCCCTGGTGCAAGGTCATTTATCCGAAGGGGGCTGGGGCCGACTTGTTGTCCTGATCACGGGGAAAAGGGGAAGAAATAACTGTGCGTGGGTTATAGGGGCCTTCGTTCTCCGTTAATGTCATGGGCCACGCAGACGCATCTAGTCACCTAACTTTGGCTTTTGGGGAGAAGAGTAGTGCGGGGGACAAGGAGCAATCCATTGACGCTTCTTCGGGACGGGTTGAGGGAACAAAACCAACCGTTGGCAGGACCGTGGAGTCCATGCCCTAACGCAAAAGCAAGCGGGTAGGGAGGAAGGTGAATGGGGGTCTTGCACTTCGGCGCGCAGAAAAAGGAGGAGAAGGGACAGGTCAGAGGAACTCAAATGCTACAGTTAGGAGCTGAGTCGTTCCCCGAAAAAGGAAAATGAGCTGGATGGACATTTCCTGGCGGCTGCACTTTGTGGCATCAAGCTTAGGGAGGGATACTGTTACGACAGCAAAAGAAAAAGAACTCTCGAGCATGGTCAAAAAAGCCACTACCATAAAGAAAATAGCTCGCTCGATGAAATCGGGTTGGTAGGGATACATTGGGAATACAGTGGATATTTTTTCATTGGGTTCAAGGGAACTAAGGGAGAAGAAATACGGGAAAGGGGTCGGACAAGTACAATTTCGGACTAGGGAGGACTAAAATTTCGTAAAAAGACTGGACCCCTGGGTAGGGGAGAGATGGCTCAAAGGATGCGGGCTTCTTTCATTGGATAGGCCTCAGGCTGGGGCCTGGTGAAAAAAATTGCATTTCATCATAAGAAAAGGGAAACAGCATTGGGCGAGGGTGTTCCAAAGAAGGGAGAGTTATGGTTATCTCTCGGGGAATTTCATAATCTACGGTTAAGGGACAACTATCGCTAACATAAGGTAAAGGGGGCCTTATTCGACACTGGAAATCGGGGAAGGGAATGGAAGTAACTTACTACTATATCATATCAATTACGCCACTCTATTGTAGCATAAAAAAATAGAGAGGGAAGAGAGATGGATAAGATTGCCAAGAGCAAGCAGGGGGGAAGAAGGCTCATGACTTAGAGGGGGGGAACCAGGAAAGAGTCAGTTCCCTCCTCAAAACAAAATACCAACCTTGTTTGAAAAAAGGACTGAAAAAGGAATCTACTCTTTATCGTCGTCTCGGTTGCAGTGTCGAGCTCAATCCTGTATTACGGTGTGGGGGGGAATCGAGGAAACAGAGCTATCGCAAAGAGATATCACAAAAAACGTATTCTTATTCCAATAAAGGATTGGAATAGCAGGAAGAAATGGAATATTCTAAACATTAAGGAAAGAGAGCGATGAAAGGGGGAAAAAAAGCAAGACTACTAAAAAGAAGCACTTTCGCCCTCAGTTGCAAAGGGGGGAACCGGGCGTTATTCTTTGAACGACGACATGGGAGGACCAAAAGCGAAAGTAAGACGGCAGCGGGCCCCTTCATGACTTGGATCATTGGGGAGCTCTAGACCCGCAGCGCTACGAGGGGGAGGAGGGGTGGGGGGCTCAGGGGGGGAGGAGTAGTGCGATCGTTCCCCCAGTAAAGACGCAGAAAAAGATGTAAATGTCCAGGACAGGAAGAGGCAATAGGATTCAGAGGGGGACAGGGTAAAGAGAATTCTTACCTCTCTCTCTCAATGAAAAGACAAATTTTCCCAGCCGTTGTGAACTCATCAAGAAAAGGTGAGCGCTTAGGAAACTGGACACTGGGACAACAGGCGCCTGCGGATTACCCAGGAAGGGGGCAGGAGAGTGGCCGGAGAGTCCAGCAAAAAGGGGAGAAGCCGCGGGGACAGGATGGGGGGGGCACAAAAAAAGGAAGCTTATTCGATTGCAGACAAGGGGGGGGTCATAATGAAACGCGGATAGTCCTATTCGGCATAAAAAAATCTACAAAGAAGAAATGAACTACGCCGGAGTTCACGCAGGCAGAGGAGGGAAGGCCGCCGGCTGGGATTTGATAAGAAAGTTAGTGTCTTAGGGGGGAAAAGTCGCACAGTAGTTTAACTCCCCTGACCTCATATGCTGCCACAAGGGTCGACAGGCCAGGGAAGAAAAAAAAAAAAAAAAGAACGCCGCAGGGAGCGTCCGGCCGCAGCTACCTTCAAAATAGAAAGCAAGGACGGCGCACGCCTGGCATATATAGATGAAACCGCAGAGGGACTATGGGCAAGCCGTCACGAATCAAGAGAGAAGACTTAGTGTGATTTGGAGGGGGACGGGGTCAGAAGAGGAAGGGGAAAAGGTGGGAGGAGGGCATCCTCCAAGTACCAAGCGTCACTGATTTTAGAGGGGGAGGGCCAAACCGAATGCCAACCAAAACCCCGTTGAAGGGAGCGGAGGGAAATAGAAAACCACATGAACGGCACTCAAGGGAAACCTCTACCCAAGCACAGGATCGTTCAGGTGTAAAGGAGTTCTCAGGCCAACCAAGCCATCACACCCGGAAAAAAAGGTAAGGAAAGAACCGGGGGAATGACCGCGCAACGATCCTAAACACTATGCCCTTTAACACTACTACAAAAGTGAAGGATTCCGTTGGCAAAAAAAACTTTGCTAAGGAAAAAGCATGAGGTGGGACCAAAAAAGCAGATGAGTCACGCACCCTAACTCTCGAGTTGGACGGCCGCTGAGTCTTCCATCGCGAGGGGAGAAGGAAAAGGGATGCGCGGGGACCGAGCGCCGAAGTTTTGCGCAAGGGAAAAGGAGAGGGGGATGTTTTCACTTGAGGGGGACTAAAGAAAAAAAAAAGCTTTACAAAGGGGGCTCAGCTTCAGCCGAAGAGAAGGAGACACGGGAAAATGAAAACAATATCAGGCTAAGGCAAAAAAACACAAAAGGGAAGAAAAAAATACATGTTGGGGTGGAAAATTGTGGGGGCAGGGATCCACCCTGGCAGAGAAACGGGAGTGGGGCCCACTGCCGGAGGGGGCAGAAGAAGGGGGGACCCCGCTACAGCTAAGAATCGGATTACAAGTTCCGACAACCCTGAGACAAGGGCAAGGGCTGATTTAGTCGCGATGCAAGAGGAAAAAAGAGGATCGAAACACATAAAAGAAGGGACAAAATCGGCGATGCCTGCTTTGGCTGGAGCATGGGAAACCGTACGCCCCTCCGCAAAGGAAGGGGAAGAAAAAAAAAGAGAGGATGCGTCTAGGCAGAACTCATGCGCTTCAGAAGTAAGTCGTAGCATACTCTGGAAAGAGAAGAAAGGGGGGGGGGGGCAACCACTGGAATTCCAGATGGGGGGGAGAGGGAAAAGGAAAGCTCGACAATTCAAAAAAAAAGGTGGGCCTGACAGGGAGTTGTTACGAGCTCGGTGCTCGCATAAGGAAGAAGAGAATGGGAAGAACCAGCCGTCAAGTTAACCCTAAAGAAAGGATCCTGGGAGAAGGCAGATTGCGGGCAGGGAGAGGGACTGTAGGGAAAAAACATCCGACATTCTTAGAGACCAACGGGAAAGAGGCGTGCGATTCCATGCGGTTTTGTAGACCGCTGAAGAGAGCAGCGTTGACGGACACCGAGCGCTGTCAATCGCGCGGACGTGGCTCAAACCAGGTGAAAATGGCGAAGGGAAAAAGCGAGAGTGGTCTTTAGCAAACGTCCGCTCGAACTCTTGGGAGGAATCGGAATTAAAAAGCCAGCCTGGGAACAGGGTCGCGGGGGGGGTAATGCCTTTCATCCACTCCTTCTGCCCCATTATGGAAGGGGAACCGGACTGGCCGCGTTTACTACGGATTAAACCTTTAACTACAAATATCCCGAAAGGAGGACAAAAAAAAAAAACAAAATAGTAGCAAAGGGGATGGACCGGAAGAAAAGAAGGAAGGAAGACTCAG
>Ga0179591_1285232_pt1 | contig 10633 bp, 10 predicted proteins | sample CZOMad2_1_08_16f_FD_182891 | JGI IMG/M metagenome (GOLD analysis project Ga0179591, IMG submission 182891) | Vadose zone soil fungal communities from Angelo Coast Range Reserve, California, USA - CZOMad2_1_08_16fungal (PacBio error correction) | ecosystem: Environmental > Terrestrial > Soil >...
ATGAAGTACCAGCGGCGTGATTCAAAAAAACGAAGAATGGTCTTAAAGCTCCCGGCAAAGACCGCAATAAAAAAGAACGAGAAACAAAAGGTCACGCCCTAGGGGCGTGAGCTGGGGGGGGGGGGAAGACCGTATTTGATCCTAAATTAATTTCTGTCGGAATAAAGTACGCCTAGACTTATCCATTGGACCTGGAACGCCCCAGAAATGAAAGGTACAACCTATCTGACGTGCGAATGAAGACCGGCGAACGGAGGGAAAGAACAGCAGGGGGGGCAAACCTGAAAAAATTTCGCAGACATAGTCTCTGTCAAATCAAACTTTTTGGACCCTCGAAGAGCGATTCATCCAAAGTCGCTGCTGTCTTGGACCAGGAGCACCGCCGAACGAAGGGGGGAGAACGCTCAAAAAGGAATCTTTACTATCTTTTTACTTGCTACATTGTTGGGAACGAGTAAAGAAGGGCATTGTGAAGGTATCAGGGGGGAAGCGCGGAACAAACCCCCAGAACTCCCCCCACATTAGGATGTAGGAAGAGATCCGGCGTGCGGTAAGGAATTTGCCGGCTTACTAAGAGAAGGAGAAAAAGTTTAAGTCAGGGGGAGCGGGAGGATCGGAAGGGGGGGAAAACCCCTATCGTTTGAAAAAACTTCAGGCCTTCCTCATTTTAGTACAATCGTCAAATATTTGGAAAGGGAAACGCCACTCTCCGGGGGAAAATCGCTCCGAAGGTAAGGGAAAAGGTCCGTGTAAAAAGAAAAGAGGACTTGCACGGGGAAGGCGGATCACGAAAAGCTCAAAAGTACTGGGTTTCCCCGAATAACAGTTCTAATCAAGTCCCCAATGTGATTTCCAAAGAGGGGAGGGAGTGAAGCGTGGGGGATAGGCCCACAAGAGGGTTGACAGATGAAGAGGAAAAGAAGACAACTTACCTTCGACCGACATGGATGGGTCAAACACTTAATTGATTACTACATTAAAAAAAAAATTTTCAGAGGCACGCAAAAAGTCTTCGGGAAGAGAGGAGAGCCCGAGGGAGGGATGACGAAAAAGACAGACTAAACAAAGATATGTCCCACGCGTGAAGGCGAACCCATTCGGGAAAGGGATGTGGGAAGAAAACTACCGACGACGGACTGGGCACTTGGGGGGAGGGGAGAGGGGAGGGGGGGGGACCGCGCAGACCAGGGAAGGGGAATCTTATCCCAACTAACATAAGCAAGGTCCTGGTTTTAAGAAAGAGAAAAAGAAAAACGACCAACGTCGACTGAAGAGAGAGGGGGGAGAAAGGCGGGGACAAAAGAAAAGAAAGAAGGGGGATTGACTTAAACTTCTCTCATATTCAACACCGGGAGACCTGAGAGCGCCAAAAGGACAATTCTGGGTCAAGTTTGAAGGCGTCGAGGCTATAGGACCTAGGGGGAGAGGGTGGGAGAAAATATCAGGAAGGGGAGAAGCGGGTACACCCTATGGACCATCTAACCATGCTAAGCCAACTATTGTGGACGACTCATAAAGGTAGGTTTGTCGTAGAAAGGTCACTAAAAGAGTTGACATGTTCCGCTTACCTGGGAGTAGATGGAAAGCATCTCAAGAGGAGTGAGTCCGAACTTCAAGAAACAACAATTTCAAGAAGGGGGGGAGGGTATCAGAGGAGGAAGTCGTTAGCGAATGAGAAAGGTGAAAAAAAGGACGACGCGGAGAAGGTGGCCTAGTTGAGTTGGCTGAGAGAAAGGCCCGGTCGCCTGATGGATCCGGCCGTAGTGCCAAGAACTCCGGAGAAAAGAGGAGGTCAAGGAAAGTCAAAAATGATCGTGCAATAGCAGCCACGTTGCCGGCTGAGAAAGGGGGTAACGCATCCCGGGAAGCGAGACATAAAAGAAGCAACAGAAAATCAAAAAAAGACCAGGCGAGAAAGAGGGAAAGTAAGGGGGGGGGGGAGGGGTCAGAGGAAACGGGGGAGGAGGGCCAAAAAAAAGGGTAGTCGAGCATAAATATATTCCATCTGTGACTACATCACGTTTGGTTTACCTGGGGGTAACTTATTAATCAAGGTGTAAAAAAGAAACCGCACTAGGAGGGACAGAGAAGGACTCTCCGCAGGAACGAGAGCAGTCATCAGTTCTAAGGGTCACGCGTATAAAAAAAAAAAAAAAAAAAGCGCACAAGGGAAAGCGGAAGGGAGATACTACCAAAAAAAAATCCACTAGATAGTCAAAACATTGACGCCTATGGCTGGGGGGGTGAAGCATGGGCGGGAAAAAAAGATTTAAAAAAGCAGCCAAGATAGCCTTCTGGGCAGATTCGATAGGGGGGGAGGAAAAGCACTGAGACTCTGGGAAAATCGAAAAAAAAAATGTACTCAAGAGAGGGCCGACACGCAGCGGAAGGGGGAACTCCATGCCAAATGTTTCTATCCTAGAACGCAGTATAGGTCCGCAGTTCGTCTCAGGTAGGAGATGAGGGGAGCGCAGAGAAATGTAAACAGAAGAGCCGAAGAGGGGCACTTCTCGGAGAAAAATCGCTGAAGCTTGTTACGCCGATTAAGAGGGGGAAAAGCTCAAATGGAAACTCAAGGAGTGGCGGACCCTTCTGTACTCTCCTTGGAGATAGGTCGACGAAGAAAAACAGGGGGGGCGATGAGGGGGGAATCCTAAGATAAGGGGGAATTCACTGCGTGTAAAACGTAGATCAGAGGAAGATAAGCAAGTTAATAGAGCGGAGGGCTAAGGAAAAAGGGAGCGCTGGGGGTGCTTGGGATAAAAGAATCTCCTATGACAGGAAACGTTAATGATACGGGCAAGGGGGAGAACTCAATCAGAAAAGCGACGGATCGGACGAGAAATGTAAGGGACAACGGGAGGATAACCACACCCACCCAACACAAAAAGAAGCATACGATGGTGTAATCTGTCATTTGCGCAGACACCCTCGTCGGCTGGTCAATTCATCGGGGGGGGAAAGAATTCCTCTACAACGAAAGCGAAAGGAAGGGGAACAGGGACCAGGGGGGGGAGAGCGTAATCAAAAACGAAGTGCATTTAACCAAATTAAATCCGGAAAGAGTTTCTCACCGGTAATCTAGAAGACGAAAATATTCCAAAGGGAAAAGGAAAGAAAATAACTATAACTGTCAACCGAGGCAAGAGAGGAAGACGGTGAAGAAAGGAAAAGGTCAGATCGAGAATACTCTGACGGGCGCAACGATATAACCTGTCGTTGCATAAAGAAAGAGAGTGCAGTTACTTATGGCGGCGCTCGATTCCGGAGAAGAAGCTCCCCGGCTCCAAAGAGCATTTGGACGAGGCAAAGGGAGGTGAACCGAGGGAGAAGAGAGAAAAGAGACAAAACCTTTTCGCAGATGTGACTTTGGGGGAGGGCAAACATTTGTACTCAGAAAAGACAGATCACGCAGAAGACGGATCAGAGAAAAAAACACCAAACTTATTTTATATGAAAACGTCAAAAAAATGAGGAAGGAGTAGAGGGCACTAAAAAAAAAAACATCTGCGCCCGTGTGTGATCTCGGGAGGGAAAAGGTCTGGAAGTCATTTGCCAAAGATGAAAGGGAAATCTGGGGCTCAATTCTCTATTATCGAGCTGGGGAACACGCTAGGAAGAATCATGCCCGTCAAGGGATCGTGCGCGGGAAGGAAGAGTTTCGGGGCGAGGAGAGGAGATCCTGTCAGGGGGTAGGAGCCAAAAAAAAACTCGAGGACGAGGCATAGGGGCTGTGAGATACCACTGCTTTGCGATCCATTGGAATTCATGGTGCGAGATACGCTGTCTAAAAACGGATATAAAAAAAAGGAAGGCGGATTGAGAACTTGTTGCAACTGAACAGGTCGGGTGGCAGAAGCGGCGAAAGGAAGGCCATTGGGAGAGGGGGTATCGGCAGGGGGGGAAGATCGTTGGTAGGGATTCAAAAAGACGGGACTGCAGAAAAGGTACGAGTTTAGTCGGGAAAAAACATTAAAAAAAAAAACCATCGTCTGACGGAAAAAATACCTGCCGGTCGGGCTTCAAACACCATCAGTTGACTAGTACTATAAGTCCTTGCGGGGACTACCTTCTTTCATATTGGAAGTCTAAAAGCCCTCGTCCTCTCTCCAACATTGCCTAGGATCTGCTCAGATTGCTTGGTATCCCCGGCCCCACGGATGTCAGACTTCCATCCTAGTGACGTCTCCAGGGCCAGACTCTCTTCCCTGCTCTGGCTCGCGAGCGGTCCGGTCCGGATGTCTAGGTTTCCACGCCGGAAAAATGAGAGCCGTCTTGGCGGCTGGATCATCGCACACGGACGATGGAGACGTGCAGCGCGAGGGACTAAAGGGGTCTCACACCGGCGTTTTCTCGCAACTGGGCCACAACGAGATATAAAAACAAAGGGGAAAAAAGGGCTTATTACGAGGGGGAAGTGCGAAGGTGCGCGTCGTCCAGGGAACGTTCGAAGGAGGGGGCATCCGGGCCCCAATGGCCCTCCAGTCGTTAGGAAAAGTCTGACCTGGGGAGGACTTAATCTCTTGCAAGGGCCTTAGTGTCAGGGGGCGCGCGTCGTGGGGGTAGGCCGCGAGGGAGTTCCTCACTGCGGGAAACTAGACTATGGTCCGAGGAGAAGGTGTTTTGCTGGTGATGGACTAATCTTAGGAAAGGGCGAAGTGGAGGGATGGGGGAACCTCCACGGCTCGGGGAAAACCCAGCAAAGAGGAGCTATCAAGGGGTATGGTGGAAGAAGCATTTGAGAATCTTTTCAGGTTGAGTCGACAGGACTCGTGGACAGGGAAGGGGGGTTCCGCCAAAAAAACCTAACTCGAGTCGGCAGAGCCGGACCACTCATTAGGAGTATGACTGGAATCTGGGGACACGGATGTGGGGGGCGGGGGAGGGCAATGCAGTATCCTTTTCATTCAAATTAGGGAAGTGGGGTAACAATAATTCACAGATACAAGGACAAACAACCTTCCTAAAGGGGGGTTTGGTCAACGAATTCGAGTCCTCTGACCGTAATGGTCAAACAGAGAGGTCGATTCAGGTTGGATTTTGGTTTATGGGATGCGACTCCTGGGAATCTTCCAGAAGACACAAAAGCGTCAGGGTTTCTCAGGCAGTTGGGGCAACGTGGTCGGCTATTAAAACGATCGTTCGGAACAAGGTGTGACCGGGACCAGAAATTGATGAATCACGAGTCTGAACGGAACGAAGGAATCCAAGAGTACGGCAAACCTACACCTCTCCTCTAAGAAAAAAGATTCGGGCCAACGGAGACAGGCTCTAGATCGCCTGGGACGTTTGGGCAAAAAATGCGGAAAAGGAAGCGCCCGACTCAAAAAAAACAAAGGACCCGATGTTAAACCCCGTTTGTTTGGAGAGGAAAGGTATTTGAAACACTCCGCTTGACTTCGAGGCCGCTCAGGACCAGAGCCCGCCGCGGGGGGTAGGGATCCGCAGAAACAGATCGACCACACGACCAGTGCGGGCGTTCGCCATACGTTGATGAGTTAAGTGTGTCTATGACAGCGGAGTCCGTATGAAAAACAAGGATTTGGTCGCAACAATCGGAAACGAGCTCCATAGCGCTGCGACGGAAAAGCACCGCACGCCTGGGGGGAAGTATTGTTTGGAAATGAGGAAACTAGCGGCGCGAACGGGGTAAATAAAAACCCGGAGCGCTTCGGTAAAAGAAGAGGCCATCTCCTCCATCTTCATAAGGTCGTTGTCGAGGGGAAGGGAGAAGATACAACCATCATGCCGTCGAGTGGGGGAGTGGTAAAGGGTGAACAAGTCAGAAACATGAGCGGAGTCTAGCCATTACCAAAAGAGTGAGATCGGCTCGGATACGTTGATCGAAACCCAACGAAAAGGAAACGTCGCACGCCAACGCGTGGAAGTCTGGTCGAACTGCTGAATCAGTTGCGCTGATGGGTCTGCCTAGCGAATAAGCGAGCGTCAAAGGGCTTTGGCGGCGAGCAAAGGGGGCTCAGTAGAGCCAAGTCAGTGGTACCAATCCAGTAAAGGCGACTGGGAAGTGAAATATGGGGCTGCTTTAGAACGGGCCATCAGGAAGTTTTGGGGGGGAACTACGTACAACTCAATCCCGCTCTTCAACGGCAAATCTGGGGGACAGTCCAGTCGACCGCGGGCTTCGCTATGAAAGGGGAAACTTTGTGGGATCTCGGTCATAACTCGTTTTCCTGTTACCGAGGTGAGGTTCCTTCGAGAGGTAAATTTTCCCTTAATTACGTGGTACGGGAACAACGACGGAAACTCGGTGGCTAAGGCTTGGACGACAGCGATGGGGTAAGGAAAATCAGATATGGGTTTTTACCTCGGGGGGGCATCGGCTGATGAGCCTGAAAGTTTCGAAAATCGGGGATTTACACTGCCTGAAGCCTCCACTCAACGCCGCGAGAAAGTAAAATGCGAACCTAAAAGCTAATGTTGGGGGACAGCGCAGGGGGGGGCTGTGTCCGGGAGTTAGAGGGGCAGGGAAAAGAAAGTGGAATTAGGGGTCAATTTCCAAAGCGTCGAAAAGGCATCACTCTCATCCCCGGCACCTCGGAGTATTTAAAAAATGTCGTACGCTCTTTCATTCCAGTTGGGAGCGGGGGTAAATTTACAATAGGGATTCATTGCAACCCCGGATGTGCTGAAAACTAGGGAGGATCTTTTCGGGGGATAGTCCGGAACCGGGCGGACGCGGCCGGGGACGGCGCAGACTCGGAGAAGTTAGACAGCGGTGGAAAAAGAAAAGGTGTGGACCGTTCCGCTTGGGGAAAAGTCCTGAAGGCCTGGAGAAGATCGTGGAGACTTCTCACACAGAAATGGGATCAATCTCGGATCCCGATAACGCCCGAGGGAGGACTGGTTTGGCCTGTCAAATCGTGCTGGCAAAGAGTTTATTCTAAGCGGGTCGATAAAGTGGAAAGAAAGGGACGAGAGCTGGGGGGTAGCGCCGGGGCTTCCTCCGATCTCATAAAAAAAACAACGTATATATGAGCGGAAAAGGAAGAGGCGGATCCACGCTAGAGACTTTCTTCAGGCACGCGTTACCCTGCTTGGTCACACCTGGGGGACCGTAAGCCTCTCGGTCGTGATCTGGCCTAACGAAGTTGTACGCGCCCTTATTTCGGGTGACTAGGGAAAAAACTATCGGTCCAGGCCTTGAAAGACGTCACAGCGGAAAATTGAAAACATATCTTGCCGTGAGAGATAACTTATCTAGAGGGACTAACTGCGGCGTGGGTTGGCGGAGGAGCCTGACGACCAGTAAAAGATGCGCATTTCCAACAAGACGGGGGGACCCGGCATCCGAGCTAGCGTCCCAATGCGCTCCCTTACCTGTCGCAAGACATCAAATATCGAACTCGGAACGAGGATGACTTTAGGGTGAAGGGGCAGACGTGTTGGGAAAGATACGAAGGTCATGGGCAGGATCAAAAAGAGACGAAAACCTAAAAGAGGACACAATGGGTAGATGTCGAATTGACGATAAGAGGGCGTGCGTGTCTTGAAGGGGTGCCGAGGAAAGAGCTATCGAGAAAAGTTGGCAAGGTGCATTCATCAGATCTAAAAAGGTAAAAAACAAGACTGATTGCGACCAATCGTAGTAGGACTATGGGTCTTCAAGAAAGGGTTCAGGATTTGGGGGGGGGGAGCAACACGCCTCCTCGCCGGGACATCAGCGTAAGGAACCACCACCGGAAGGGGCGGAAGCTAGTTGCAGGGTCGAATAACTGCCCAGGAGGGTAACAGGAGACCGCGTCGGGGGACTGGCAGGAACCGTGTAAGCGCAAACGCGGGGGACGGTGGGGGATGAACACATAGTGATGGACAGCTGGGATCCATAGCAAAAATAAAGGCCCTGATAACTAACTTGTTGTGAATGCCTTTGCGGAAATCATGCGCCCTTGTCACGGAGCGCCGCCCAGAGTGAACGACGGGAGAAAGCTTCGCAATCCCTCGAACCGGGGGATAATCTTGAAAAGGGAAAAAGGTCACATTGTGCTTCCCGTAGATGGGCGTTTTGGGGCCCGACCAAGTAGAAGGAATCAATAGGCACGTGCGGGTGTAACTGGATTAAAAGAACGGCAGGGAGTAATCATCGTAATCCACTGACCTCAACACCCGAGGCTAGTGGACCGTTTTTTCTGCGACTGACTAAATCTAGCAGGGGCTGGGTCGTGAGATATTCTAAAACTGGGTCGTACTCAAAGTCGAAGAACCGGGTTGATTGCTTAACGTAGGTGATTCAACCGCGAACTACGAAGACAAAACATCATGACAAGTCGCGGTTTTCTGGGGGGGGGGGGGGGGGGGGGGGGGGAGGGGGGGGGGGGGGGGGGGGGGGGGGGGGGGGGGGGGGGGGGGGGGGGGGGGGGGGGGGGGGGGGGGGGGGGGTGGGGGGGGGGGGGGGGGGGGGGGGGGGGGGGGGGGGGGGGGGGGGGGGGGGGGGGGGGGGGGGGGGGGGGGGGGGGGGGGGGGGGGGGGGGGGGGGGGGGGGGGGGGGGGGGGGGGGGGGGTGGGGGGGGGGGGGAGGGGGGGGGGGGGGGGGGGGGGGGGGGGGGGGGTGGGGGGGGGGGGGGGGGGGGGGGGGGGGGGGGGGTGGGGGGGGGGGGGGGGGGGGGGGGGGGGGGGGGGGGGGGGGGGTGTGGGGGGGGGGGGGGGGGGGGGGGGTGGGGGGTGGGGGGGGGGGGGGGGGGGGGGGGGGGGGGGGGGGGGGGGGGGGGGGGGGGAGGGGGGGGGGGGGGGGGGGGGGGGGGGGGGGGGGGGGGGGGGGGGTGGGGGGGGGGGGGGGGGGGGGGGTGGGGGGGGGGGGTGGGGGGGCTAGATCGCGATTATTCCATTGAAGAAGGATGGGGGGCGTCAAACAAAAGAGCGTTGCCCCACCGCCGGATGCAAGAGACCCAGAACGAGAACCACGATTGTCTAATGAGAAGAATTTGTTCTGGATCTGCTTATACAAGATTTCGTGAAGAGACCGGATCATGATGTGCAAGAAGAAAACTATCTTTGATCAATAAATCGTCCCGCGGGAAAAAAACTTTGATCTGTTACGCGCTGAAAGTCTCCTTAAAAAAAAAACCAGGATGACACAGGCGATCTCGTATCCTTGAGAGTTGGCCATCAAAAAAATGGGGATTTGGCTGAGGGAAATTTTGCGTCGCCGGTTTAGTAAGGAGTACGTTCCCAAGCGGAGGCAAAGAACGTGTCCGGCCGGATCGGGGAAGACCGACAACGTGACAGGGCTGGAAAGGCGGACGCTTCCCCTGATGAGGCTAAACAAGCGGAGACTAGGCAACTGCCACAACCCTCCCTCAGAATCAAGTCGGGGAAATACTTTAAAGAGGCATGCGGGCGGGGAAAAAAACGATGAAGGCGGCGGCCGAGAGTCAGATTGAATTCGGGGAGCGTGGTATAAAAGGTTAAAAAGGATGAACATTGGGAACTTCCCCCCTCCCTAGGGGGAACGGGCTATGGCTGGCACGGAAAGGAGTCCACAATTCTCGCCCCATCGAGCGGAACGAAGCGATCTCAACTAATCCTGTACGATCCATAAGCCAGAACACTACATCAGTCCTCAGGGTATGAGGGCTAAAGGGCTGGTTGGAAGCTCGAGGATGAACCATCCTCAAATATCTACCAATGGCATCATTCGATCTTCCCAATCACGCTTAACATCTGAGACGACGAAGTGAGTAAACTCAAGCTAAGTCCGACCAAGAAGCGGGAGCCAAGCAGGCCGCAGACGCGAGAAAGCAGTAAGCTGTCGCAAACAGGTCATTCTCTACGGGAAGTGGCTGGAACACTCTAAACTGTCGGACGACTAGCAAACGTCGCACTTGATCGGACGACTCTGAATCGGGGGGCGTCTCAGAGGCGGAGGGGGAACGCGAACTCAGAAGGGGGACGCCTTGACTTCGCTCTCCTCGCCTTGCGATTGGAAGAAAGAATCGACTTCACGGAAGGTGAAACTTAGACAATAAAATCTCGAAGAGGAACGGAGCTAAACGGAAAAGCGGGGTCACTGTACTCGTCACCGATCGGGGCACTTGTGTCGACGGCGGAATTTATTCGAAGCAAGGAATAAGAAGTCGACATTAACCGCGGCGACGTAGTATCTCGGATACGATGGGTACCCTCTGGCAGTGGGGGGGGGAAAACCCCCGGCGGCTGATTCAGCTGGAGGAGGGAAGAAACTGAAATCCTGAGATACAATTCAACCTGACTCTCAGGCAAGTCAGTTCAACCAAAGTCACGCTCAGAAAAGGTATGCGGTCAGCGAATGAAAACCAGGAAAGAAAGCACTCAAGCTGATCAGGATCCGCAAGGGGGGACTAAAAAACCTAGGAACTCCAAATTAACATCGGCAATTATTACGGATCAAATTTGAGAGTTCGAGCGATGACGAGAGGGCGCAACGAAGAAAATCCGTCTGGCCGAGAACAATATGCCTGTGACTGAGGGGCTGCCGGACTCTCTGAGTACAAGCGCAGCACAGAGACGACTGGATACAAACATGTGCGCTACTATGACTGGAACCAGCTGTCAGAAAATACGCAAACACCTGAGCAGATGTGCTAGTTCGTGCACAGTTTCGAGGAAGCATTATCACGGGCAACTCTGACGAGTCAAA
>Ga0179591_1346605_pt1 | contig 10633 bp, 7 predicted proteins | sample CZOMad2_1_08_16f_FD_182891 | JGI IMG/M metagenome (GOLD analysis project Ga0179591, IMG submission 182891) | Vadose zone soil fungal communities from Angelo Coast Range Reserve, California, USA - CZOMad2_1_08_16fungal (PacBio error correction) | ecosystem: Environmental > Terrestrial > Soil >...
CGCTGTGGCGGCCGGAACAAACTCGGGGGGGGCCGCCGCTCTTGTCTGGCGACGCGCCGTCGATTGACCAATCCGAAAGACAACAACAACAAAGGTGGAAAGAGGAGATAGCCTTAGGAACTCCAAACTCCTGCCGTTCGCCACTAACCCGCGGAGAAGCGCAACGCTAGGATTGGAGACCTTCTAACACAGCTCTTTCTGAAAGTCGAATCGAATCAAAGGCGCGTGGAGTGGGGAAGGAGGGAGGCCCTATGGAGGGAAGGCGTTAAGCAAAGGAGGGTCGCTGACGTCGCTCACGAAAAATCCTTACACAGTTTGACGACGCTCCCCCCCCAACAAACCCAACCCCCCCACCAAATGAAGGCAGCTCAGAACAAAAAAAAAAAGGGCAGGAAAACGATTCATCGTCTGAAGGGATGCGTCGAGCATGCGCCCGCCATCGCCCAGGCCCTCAGAGTCTGGGCGCCACCTAAGAGGGATTGTGTTTCGAAAAACCCACACTGAGGGGGAAGGCGGGGAAGGGGAAGAGGCGCCGGAAATAAGTTAGGGGGTAGGCGGGCTTAAGGGGGGGGGGCCTCGCACGCGACGGTGTCCTTCTCCGAAAGGGACGTAGAGGGGATAGGGAACTGAACGCATCAATCAACAGCGTGTTTGAAAAAGGTCTCTACAAAAAAGCAAGGGAGAATTGCAGGGAGGGGGGGAAAAAGGGGAGTCGGGGGGGGACAAACGCCACAACGCGTGGTCATCAGTAGTTCGCGACTACGGGGGCAAACGAGACAGCATGCGGGCAGGAGACCTGAGAAGATCGCACACGAGGGTTTCTACACGAGGTCGGTTTCTAGATCGACGAGGATCGAAAACTCTCACCGGACCTTCGCCGACATTTTCCACAGCAAGCGCGTGTGGAGGGTACTCGGAAAAAAAAAGGGGGGGAAAAAGGGGAAACTCGTCAAAGGGCACTCACCGAGGAAAAAAAGGGGTGGTTGATGTCGTCGAGCCCAGAGGCTGTTGATCAAAAACACAGTTGAGTCTCGCCTTGTAAGTAGAGAGGGCGAAGTGACAACAAAACCAAAAAACTACTTACCTGTCGGAAGACGTGAGGGCGCGATCAGGGAGGAAACGGACGGCAAGAAAGAGGGAAAAAGTAGACGAAAATCGAGTTTGTCGAAGGAGGGGGTATCACGACTGGAGAAATCTGTATATCCAGCAGAGGGAAGGGGGTTAGCCTGATGACGAAGGCCTTTGGCGCTGCAAGGAAAGAGGGTATGTGCCTGAACGCCGCCAAGGTGGAGGGGGAAGGACATTAGGGAAAAAAAAGGGTTCGCAGCAAGAGGAAGGGTGCGAGGAGACAAACCCGATGTTTCAGGTCCACTAGGAAACTACTGGGAGCCTTCATCGGGAGGACAAGTTTACCGCACCAGATCGGGAATGGCTGCGGGTCTTAAAGTGTTTGTTCCTGACTGGACGAAAAAAGGACTGAGCAATAGGGGGGAAAGTCATGCAGTCAAGGAAGATCTTCAAAACAAAGAGCAACGCTTGTTTTGTGTTTATGGGTTTTGTTGTTTTTTTTTGGATTGATTGTATGTGTTTGTCCGCAGAGCTGGTGGGGTGGCTGCGGCAGGGGGGGGGGGTGGGGGTGGTTTGTTGGGGGGGGGTTGGGGGTGGAGAGAGTCCCGATTGAAGAAGGAGGGGAAAACTTACCTATCTTTCCTAAAAGCGCGGGGTCTAACGCACGGCCAGATCCTAGGGGTCGCGAAGCATTTCAAACACTTTGCTACGTCACAGAGGGTTGGTCGTGGGAAACAAAAAGACGGAGGTGGGTTGAAAAAGGGACCAGAAAAAGCGATATCAAAGCACTGCCGGCTGAGATCAAGCAAATCATTCGTACGTCGGCGACGACGGTAAAGGTCGCCGCGTCAGGGGAGAGGGGAGGAAAAGCAGGAGCGAAAAACAGAATACGATCACAACAGGAAAAGTTAAGATCGCATCCGCTTAAAACGAGTCGACCTAACTTCTTAGAGCACTTCCTACCGCCAAGACTGCACGAACGGAGGAGATAAGGAAGTCAGGTGGGGGGTGGATCAGAAGGTGGTGACCACGAGCAAATACCTTGACTTTCCATGATCAGCCTTAGGTAAAAAGGGGGGATGAGGCTCGGCGGACCGTGGTGAAAGAGAGGGGGCACTGCGTGGGTAAAACTTGAGGGGGGAGTAGGGAGCTCTATCATCAGCAGGAAAAGGGTCCGATTGTCAACGAGTTGGGCTCCGACTCGAGGGCTGTGTCAGAATCTTTCGGGTGGTGCAGGCAGGGGGATGTCTCGACCCTTCCATAGTCTCGGGCAAGCTTCTCTAACATTCAACGACCGAAGCCGGGAAACGAAAAGACCTCTCCTGTCCAAGGAAGGGGACAGGAACGCTACGGAACAAAGAAGAAGAGAGTTAAAAAAGAGCTAGTAGCTCGAGGACCTAAAGTGCTACCCACGAATGTAGGACGGCCAAGAGAGTGTGCCCAGACCACAACCGGGGGCGCCAGGTCGTTGTGGAGGAAAGGGCAGCTCTCCCTAAGGTGCAAAGGAACCTGACGGAGTGGGAAATTGCAATTGGAGGGAGCTGCCGGAGGGAGGGGGGAAAGGCAAGTGTCCATGCACATCCCCTTGAAACAAAGTATAAAACATGCATCCAGCGGGTAAGAAAACGGAGTCCACAAACACGGCTGACCTAGGTTTCAGCGCATTAAGTTCAAAAAGCAGGCGACTTCCCAAATGAAAGGGGAGGAGAAGAAAGAGTTGCTCATCGAGGAGGGGAGAAGGCAAGAGAGAGAACACAACACCAAAGGAGGAGGAATATAGAGCATCCGAAGACCATATCGGTGACGGTAATGGGCATAAAGGGAAGAGACTTGCAATCGAACGTCTACAAAGAGTGGGAGGCGGTAGAAGAAGTTTGTGGACGCCTTTGAAACCAAGCGTGGAGGGGGAGCTGTCATGGGATACTTGTAGTGGAGGGGTAATAAGCCCGGCGGTAGCCATCGAACTCCGGCAGCGAGGGGCAAGTCAAGCACCGAAAAACTATGGAGGGGGGAAATGAGGAAGATACGTGATGGTACAAAAAGGCTGAAAAGGCCGGTATGGTCCGTGCCTTGGGTCGTAGGCGAAGGAAAAATCTTGGTGTCTTTAATTAAACCGAGCGGAGAGCGAAAGCTCATAATTAATCTTTCGGTCGGAGGAGCACAGGGGGTTCGACCGGAGGGATGACGAGTGTGACGGCGCAGGTAGTTGTGCTGGCAAGGTAAATTTTGAACTGATAAGGGGGGAAAACCACCTCGGTAAAAGAACACGCCGCCATGAAAAAAAACTGACCCTCCGGGAAAAAGCCGAGCAAGCGCATTCGCAAAAACCCTCGAATCGATCAAGCTTCCGCGGATGAAGACTCCGACTACACACGCAACTTTCCCGAACGGATCTCTTTGAAAAGAAGTAAGGAGAACGGGAAAGGGAAGTGGAAACTTGACCGATCTTGGGCACAACGGGGAAAGGTATGATCGGGAGATCGGCTGATCAAACACACATGACTTAAGGACGAGTGGAGGGAGAGGTAGGGGTCCGCTCCGTTAGGGGAAGTTATCTGAGAGTGTCGCCGGTTCGTTGACCCGAGGGAGGGGAGTCGGCGGTCGGGGGGGGAAAAAGGCGTGGGGGTGAGGGTCGGGGGGGTGAGGCCTGCATGCCGCTCACGTGACCGATAAAACCCCGATCCATGGGTCGGAAAAGATACAAGCGGCAAGGGGGGTAGAAATCGCAGGTCAGGCTTGCGACCCAAAAATTTACTGGGACGACCTCATCCTGATGTGTGGACCGGTCGGACAATCTGGCATACACTGCAGGCGCGACAATAGCGGATCGGGAAGCGGACAACCAAAAAGAATATCGGGGGGAACCGATCTGGGAGAATTGGGGGGGGCAACCGCTCGAGCCCTCTTACAGCTACAATTTGCGCGTGAGAGCTCGTCCGCTCGGCTGGGTCACCTCGCTCTCCGGAACAAGAAAGGAAGCGGATGTGGTGGGGGGTACGCCTAAAGGAAGGCCCACAAAGAAAGGATGCCGACTGTCCAGTCCCTTGCGAAGTTTGCCTCAATGATTGTCCGCCGGTACCCAGAAAAGCAAGAGGGTCCGGAACGGAAATCCAAGGCGTGAAAAGGGGAAACTGGGAAGGGGGAAACGCAAAGATGCCGTTTAAAAGGCCGGTTCGGGGAAATACCCTTCAAGAAAGGAGGTCAAGCCGCCTCAGGCCGGGGTTGTGCTCCCGAAAAAGGGGAGGCGGGGGGAAAGAACGGAGGGCAGGCGCGGATCCAGAGGCCCGCCACACATCGACAAGGTCGGGAAGGTGCCCGAGGTCTTGGCCACCGTTGCTCGCAACCTCGAGGACGCAGAAATTTCCTAACAGGTCGCGGCTCCAAGGGGAAAATGGACGAACCGCTCAGGGTCGACATGGCGAGTACGCAACGGGGGAAAATCTGATCAACATCCTGTCGACCGTGGGCGCTATACTACATAGGGACGAGGTGGGTGACTCGCGATACTTTTCAAAGTCGAGGCACAACTGCGATCCTTGATGGATGACAAATGGAGGTCTAATTCGGGGGGGCCATAGAATATCACATCCCTGCGAAACCGCCCTATGGTCTCAAAATCGAGAGATCTGGAGATAGCATGCAGGGGCAAGAGAGTTGTGCAACAGGACGGAACGCAGGGGGGGGGGGGGGAGACCGGAAAAGGGAATACGCGGGGGAACGTTGCAAACTCGTCCGGCCGGATCAACCCGCCGCCCTGCAGAACGGGACTTGAAATGACGTTGAAAAAAAACGCAGGGGCGCAGGATGGTCGATGCCTGAGAAGTTCGGCTGGAGCCCCTTCACGGACAGGGAGACATCAAGGACAAACGAGGTCGGAGACCATTGGAAGGGCAACTCGATGCGGAGAGAGGGAGCAAGAACACCCGCGTCCATAGAAGGGAGTCACTGCCAATTAGTGCAAGAAAGCCTCGGAGGGGGGACCAACGTAGCAGGGGCGATGGCATCGGGGACGATCATTCTCGAGGCAAGAGTGAATGTGGAGCAGGGAAATGGTTGGACTACTGTCCCACCAACTGTCAGGGGAAGAGGATCCACAATTGAGCGTACGAGCCGGTCTCTGAGAACTGCGTCCCGCGGCGTAGGGTACAATACAGATGGAATAGGCTGCAAGGGTTCCAAGAAGGAGATTCCGGAGGAAAGTCATCTTACTAGCCGAAGACCTGGGGCGCAGGGACCACGGCGGCAGCGGACAACCGCCCTCCTTCGGCTGCTGGGAGAAAGAGTAGGGGAAAAAAAGACGAATCTGAAAGAACAACAACTGAGGGAGGGAAAGGGAGAAAATGGAAATATGCGGAGGTTACTCCCGCCCTGACGTATTCCCAAGCAGCCGGCTGAGAAACGCGCTCCGTCGTCCCGTCCTGCGCCACAGCAATGAAAGATCTAAGAAAAGATCGAAGAGGAGGAGGGGGGGAGGGGTCAATAATTAGCATCGCGCAGACTGATTGGCGCAGGCATTAAGACCGATCTCCAAGTCAATCGGTGCGAAACCAACTGGTTGCAAGTGGTGGGAAGAAGTTGGTAAGCCGAAAAACACCTTAAGGAGTTTCACGGATGCTTGGGATTAAAGGAAGGTCGAAATACCCATGCACAGAGACCTTGCCTCTAGCACATGCGTCGCCACCTCCCGGCATTGGGAAAAGAAAAGGTGCGAGCTAGGAGAGAGCCAGGATTCTCAGTTCTCCCGAAGCAGAAGAGGGGGGGGATTACGTAAGGAAATCCTCGCGGAGAATGGGGGGGGGGGTGTCCTGATTCGGGAAGACGGGTCAAATCCTAACTGCACGACAGAGGACCAGCTTGGAAAAGGGAAAAAATTCTGGGCGAATCGGCCAAACTGGCGCCCGGGCGCTTCCGAACGGAAAGGCGGGGTCCCGCCAACCATCGGGTCTTCATCCGGTGAGGACATGAGAAGGGGCCCAAAAGGGAACGGACATCTCGTCGACCGAGCGATCGGATGTTGCGACAAGAGGGAAGTTTTCCTGAGAATGCAGCGAAAACCCTGCATTAGAAGAACATTGGGGTGGACAGAGGCGACGTAGTGTGTGTACTGGTGGACCTCTACATGACATGACCAACGGCACAAACAGAAGAAAAAATTGAGGAGTCGAGCAAGAAGCAAGGAGGTTTAATTCAGGCAACAGTGGGCGTCACGCCCATGTCGACGGAGCGACGACGAAAAAGCCACGGGGGGGAGCCATCGGGATTGATCACCTAGTGGGCCGCAATATGTACGCAAAAAGGGCACTTCGCGACCTGTCGATGGGTATGAATTTGATCACGCAGAACAGCGGGGGGAGAGAAGAAGCGGGGCGGTGGAACCCACGCTAGAGGGAAAGGTGAAAGTCTTGGAGAGAGGGACAAGGGTAGTGAAGACGAAAACCCGAGTCATTGTTTGCGGTGGGAAGAAATGACTGACTCATCTTGTTCGTACGAAGGCGGTGCTCCCGGGACCCGGGTGGCTAGGAAATAGCGGGAGGCGGGGATACTCAAGAAAGGAGCCACGTTCGCGAAAAGAAGAGGGGAGGAAAAAATTAAAGCAGAACGGTTGGTTCCGTGACAGTACAACCCAAACGTTCGCAGCCGAGGTGCAGAGGTTCAAGTCCCGAAGGAGGAAGAAGGGCTGACAAGAAACGCAAGGGGGCTGGGGCGATGGCCCTAACTAGAATCGAGGCGTTGGGTAAGAAACTACGCGCTCCCCGGGTGGTGTCGGGAAAGCCAACTGCAGCCGCCCTGTCGGAAGCAGATTCCAAGCGTTAGAAGGTCCACACATCCCGAGGGAGGGGTCGGTGTCGACAGCCATCGTACTGTGACGCCAAGAAACAGGGCCGGGATCACGGAAATGCCTGTTCGGAAGGGGGGGACGGTATCAGCGCAAAGGATCGGGGAATCGCGACTGTGTGTCGCCGTGGGGGTGAAGTATCCGGGTCCGAAGTCATGAGCTACCAAGAAATAACGATCACCCCGCGACGGACGGGGTAGGGCATCCGCGCTCAACGAACTCGTCACGGTCTCCTTCGGGGGATGATCACTTAAAAGGCGCTGCAAACCCTTTAGGAAACGGGTGCCCGCTACGATTGGTGTGCGGTATAGAAAGGGTAGCCCGACCCTAACGTTTGCATTGACGGTTCAGCTGGGGGGGCCGGTTCCGGGGTTAAGACGAACCGTTGAAGGGAGTTAGTGGCGTCCAGGCGGACACAGGGTGTAGGGCGGGGAGGACTCATTATGCGGAAGCGGATCCAAGATGGAGCGAGGTTTCGCACTGCGCTGACGAGAGGTTAGAACGGGCGTTGGGGAAGGGACCTGCAGTCCAGAAAAGGAAGCAGTGGGGGGGTACGGAGGAAGCTCAGCAATGAAATGCCTGCAGAACAGATCAGAAAGACGCTGGTCGAATCAGCCTTAGCGTCCCGTTCGCGTACCGAAGAGACTTAAAATAGGATGCAGAAGAGAGGACGCTGAGCGAGACCCACTATTTCGGAAAGAAAGAAGGGCTCGGTGCCCAACCTACAAATCAAAAACGCAGGGTCGTCGTCTGCAGAAAGGTGCACCGACGCTCGGGAGATAAGCGGTGCACTGAAATGGTCGACTACTAGGACCTCAAAAGACAAGGGGAGGAGTACAAGGAAACAATGTTGGTCCAACAGCAAAAGAAAGTGGTATCACGACCACGTCCAAAGAGAAAAGAAAAAGGAAGGACAGCGCAGTACCAGATGGGGTCTATGCGCTGCCCATACAAGAACGGGCAGCGAGACTGCAGAGGGAAAGAGATCAGAAACAACAACGGAGGAATGAGGGGGAAAAAAAGAGAGGGGGAAAAAAGACACATCCGAATATCCCAACGTACTCCTGCGGGTATGTGAAAGAGTCGTAAGAATAAGGGACTACTGCGCGGAGAAGAAAGGAGTCTTTCTCAAAAGCCAGTGGGCGATGATACCACAGCGTCGGAGCTGGGCAGGGGTCTAGGGTAATCGCCGGGTAGGGGGAGGAACTGGGAAGGAGCAAGTAGGAAAAACTCCGGCAGAAGAAGGAAGTGCAGGGTCAACCACTCCGGCTTCAGCGTCGGGGGGCCAACAAAGAGCGATGTTGACGGCCCACGAAATTGCACTCCTTTGCCTGGATGGGTCGCCAAACGGGTGAAGAGTAGGCGGAAAATAAAGAGGGGTATTCCCTATGACAAGAGACGTGCGAGGGAAGGATCAATACGTAGTAATCGGACTTCTCTGAGCGACGGCACAGGGGAAACGTAGGTGGGAAGAAGGGCCTTGGCTTCGGGAGTTTTGCTTGGGACCTACGTTCTATAGCGACGGGAAGAGGTAGCGGGAGGCGAAAGCGCCAACTAACGACCCGGCCTTGATCATACTCGAAGCGAAACCTCGCTGACAAATCTAAAAAAGCTTCAGCTGGAAAGAAAGCAAACGGATAACCTGTACGAAACCAGCCTACTGGAAACGGTCACGCCGACCGGATGGTGTCCACCAAGGGGACCTCATGCGTGATTCAAAAACGTTCAAGGTAGGCACAATCCATCGCTTTCAAGCCACCACAACTGCATTGGGACGAAAGGAGTCAAGAGGGGGATATTCCGAGGTGAAGTGCGAAGAAAAAAAGAGCTGTCAAACGAGTTGAGCCAGCTGACGAAGTCGGCCCCGGACGGGTTGAGTCGTATTGGAGAGCAGGATAGAGGAAGGTCTAACCGGGAACCGCGAAGGCCAGAAAGACCGGGGAGTCTATAGAAGATAAGATGGAAGAAAATTTTGACCTAACTAAGGGCGTGGTCGAAGAAACGTGTCCCGGCGCAACAGGGGAACAAATGGTTTCGAAAACTCCAGAAAGCCTATTTGTGGGTACAGCCACGCTTGGGGAAAAACACTTCTTACGCGACAGGAACTCTTCATCTGGCACTGGCCGTGCGCAAAAACGATAGTAAAAAGGAAGGAGAGATCAGTTTGTGGCAAAGCAAGACAGGCCCTCGGGACGCAGCCACAGGAAGTGGTCGTTGCAGCGCGTAACTCATTCACTCGAGAGCGGCAAAAGCCAAAGTAAGGGGGGGTGTTGACGAGGAAAAGAGGGACGCACCAGAAAGGCTGCAGAAAGAAGGCCGCAGATGTCGAGTGGCTCCACGGATTATCATCCGTAGGACTGAACAGTTCCGGAGCACGGGGAAAGAAGCTAGACAAGGGGCGTCGAAGAAAAGGTCACAAGCACAGGCCAAATAATGGCGCGTCGCGGCACATACAGGCACCGTAGCACGCCAGGCTCAGCCTCTCCCGTGGGTGAGACTGCGAGGGAAGTATTCGCAAAAGGAAACTTACGGAAACCACACAAAGAAAGGGGAGTAAACAAGGTCGAGTCGTTCCGACCTTCATCTTGCTCGGGGCAACCTGACGGGAACGAAAGGGGAGGAGGGGGGGCAGGGGAAAAGGGGAAGGAGAAAAGCGCGGTCTGACATTACGCAACTGTGGGACGGAAAGCATGGCGCCGTGGGCGCTCAGACATCAACCATTGTGGTGCGGAGATACAAGGGGGAAAAGGGGAGGAACCTCTAACTCCAAACTAGGCTATCTTCACTGTTGCATGGGGGAAAGGTGCAACACCGATCCTCGTCACGCATTCTCTAAAACCACCGGGGTCAGAAAAAGAAGAATCAGTCGCAGAAAACCTCGTGCAGGGCAAATCTCGGGGCCCCGCCGCACGAAAAAAGGACGATTAAAAAAAAGAGGGCTGGGAAAACTGACGATAGGCCGGCCGTATCCATGAACAGCTCCTCCTCCTTAAACGGGCGAAGGAGTCCAATCAATAAAAGGACACAGAAAAGATTGATGGGAAGGGTCGAGGAGAGTTAGACTTTCTTCTTGCTCCAAAAATGACCGGGGGACTGACATCAAAGACACCGTTCTATTCACTCAGTAGAACATACGAGTATGAGGACGGGAGAAGGGTATAAGTTCACCCAAAGCAGATATAGAGGGGGAAAAACGGTGTTCCAGAACAAAGCCGGGGGGCCGAAGATTGATCGTTGCAAGGTATGGCACTGTTTGAAGAAATGGAGGAGGACTGAAATAGGGAAGGGCGAAGAAACAGGTTAGTTGCAATTTTTGGGAAAAATTGCCAAAACGGGGGAGCTGAGGATAAAAAAGAAGTGAGTACGGAGTCGCCTCGGTCTTTCGTCAAGCAAGGTGAGGGAAAATCCGACTCAATAAGGACTTCGAAGGCCAAGACACTAAGGGATGGGCGAAGATCATCTGGGAATAGACGCTGTAAGCCGGGAAACTCAGGAGGAGTTTACAGACGCGACGAGGGCGTAAATTGGCGACTACCCGGCGCGTTACGCATCCTCATAGGCTACCAAAAAAAAACGGAAGGGAGTAAAAGGGGAAAAAAAATGCGAATGTGACAACTACAGGCACGGCCGTAAGCTCCATCAGAACCCAGCCAGGCGGCAACGCTCAAAAACTTAGTCTAGTCAGAAAAGAGCTTCACGGGGAGAAAGAATGAAATCTAGAGGGAAAGC
>Ga0179591_1315199_pt1 | contig 10632 bp, 13 predicted proteins | sample CZOMad2_1_08_16f_FD_182891 | JGI IMG/M metagenome (GOLD analysis project Ga0179591, IMG submission 182891) | Vadose zone soil fungal communities from Angelo Coast Range Reserve, California, USA - CZOMad2_1_08_16fungal (PacBio error correction) | ecosystem: Environmental > Terrestrial > Soil >...
CCGTAGGCTCGTCCCCGCGTCAAAAGGTTATCATTAAAGTAAACCGGTCGCATGAGGTTTCATGGAGGAAAGTCTGAGACGGGAGAGAATGGGCTTCAAACAGGGGAAAAGGGGGTGGAGAAGGGCAGCGAAGCGGGGGGCATCTGGACTCGTGTGGTTAAAAAGAAGACCCCCAACACAAAGTCCCTAAGCAAATTGGAAAACATTGAAACAAGTCGCGCGGAGGTTTGCGAGAAGATGATTAAAGGAGGGGCACGTCGCAAGCGCTGAGTAGCGGGAGGGAAAACGGAGGATGTGCAGCAGAGTACGATTCGTCAGAACACAAACTTTTCTGCCGGTGGAAACAGCGGGGGGAAACTGGAATTAAAAGAGGGTGGATGAGAGTCGCAAGGCTGCAAAGGGTTCAGGTGACTGTTGGGCGGCGTACTTGAAAGACCTCGTTAGGGTTAAATCGAGGACAAATGGTTGTACTCCGACTTCTTGTTCGTCCCATCTTCCGTCAGGGGGGTAACGCGACTGCAAGGGAAAGAAAACAGTTAACTAGATGCAATGGGTAGGGAACGAAGGAGCGCGGGTGGTGGGGCGATTGCAGGTAGCGGTACGGGGTCTGCAAAAAACCGTTAGGACCCCACCGCAATCTCACTCTGAGGGGGGGATGGGTAAAACGGCAGGCAAGCGAGGCTGGGTGGAAGAAGGCGCGGGCCGCGCCACTCGGTCTATAAAGGAAGACGTCGGCTCCAGGGGAGCCTCAAGGCGCAACGAAGCTCCCTTCCTAACAGCGCGATGGACTGGGGGGTTGGGACGCTATGACGAAGGGTCGCTCAGGGAGAGGTGCGCTGGCCGAAATGAGAACGAGGCGAGAGGAAGTTGATTGAATGCGACGATTTTTCGAAGTACGTTCAAAATGACTGGAGCAAGAAACTCCGGAAAGGCGGCGACAACAGAAAAATGGGGAGTCAAAAAATACAGGGGATTGCTTTCGTATGCAGGGCACCACGTCCCGCGGAAATGATGAAGAGATTCTTTACGGGGGAAAAAGGGGGGGGGCCAGGAAAAAATCCAACAAGCAGGGGGGAGGGAAGACCGATAAAGGACCGTACCTTTTGCAACCATCTGTCATGGGAGGAGCTTTCTAGGCTGCCAGTCGGCGAGAAAACACTGTATCCGGCACGGCTTCAATAGTTAAGGAAAAGGTGTTGTGGACTAAAGAAGAAACAAGGGTGTTGAGGGGCGTGCAGACGAATCGCCTAACTCCCACTCAAAAGAAGGCTCCAATCCCCCTACCGGACTAGCGCGAAAGCTTCACAAGGGGGAATTACGAACCGATCCGATGCCATTGCGAAGAAAAAGGGTCGAACTGCTATCCAGCAGCGAGGGAGTAGGGGCGAAAAAGAAACACGGGGAGGAGAGATAGACATACTGCTAAGGGAGGGGCCGACCGCGCAACAGAAAGATCCGCAGCTCCTAGGGGGGGGGGAAAAGAGGGGGGGGGCACAGGGAGCAGTCGTCGCTCGAGACAGGTCGGGGGGGAAAGGGCTATTCGGTAAGAAAAACCCCGCTTTGGGCCCTACACGCCCTCAGGCCAAAAGTGGAAGTCGCCGTATAAAAAAGACTGACACGAGGCAATGGAAGGGAAAAAAAACGTGCTGCGCCCGCGTCATACGACAAGGGCACCAACGGCCTCCCATCGCTCCAGAAGAAACCACATAGGTGTGGGTGACAGTTAGAAGGGAAAAATAGCGGAAATCAACTCCCTGAGGTTATAAGGAGAAAGACGACACGCTGGCAACCCAAAAAAAACAATGACTCGGACTCACTTCTCTCGGGGGAAGGGAGGATGCACGCCCAGCATATCAAAGGAGAAAAAAAACCGGGGAAGACCGGTAGGAATTGACAAAAACGTAATTTGCGCGAAAAAAAGAAAAGTTCACTAGCAACCGGCGAGGCTAGGAAGAGTGGCCATTGCAAAACGATCACTCTCTAAGGCTGACCGTCGTGCAAAAGAAAGTCTTAAACAACCCTCTTCGCCTCGTCTAACGTGAGAAAGGGGCGGAAGAGCGATGGATGAACATAGAGGACCGGGAAAGGTGGGGGGAAGGAGCGATCATGAGTTAAAACGCCCCGGCTAGGAAGCGCAACGCGTGGGGGGGGGCAACAAACCAGCCCCTTACACCGACTCGAGCCGGAAACTCTCCCACCAAGAGACGCGGCGCTAATTCTTTCAAAATTGGAAGAGCACTTCAAAACCGCACGTACCGACCCGAGCACCAAACCAACGAGAACGCTCGTCGGAAGATGTCTTCCACGACCCAGGGACTGGTGGACCATTTGTACCGGGCATAAGATAAGCCACCCTGAGAGTCACCCAGCGGCTCCCCAACCTAAGATAAGGAACAACCTTAGACAACTAAAACTAAATGTCAGTCCAACGACGACAGACCACGTAAATGAACCTAAAACAAAATGGAATATCGCGCACAGAAGCCGAAAACCGACCGTGCCAAAAAGTGCACGGTATCCGGCTACAGAAATGGTCTGAGACGGAAAAGGAACTCAGTACCAATCTCGGAACGCAGGGTCAAAAAGAGACTTCAAGACGCTCTCGCTGCACCGATTCATCATGCATCGACAGAAGAAGAACCGAAAGGTATTTAATTAAAAGCCTGTCGTATGGGGGACAGATCGGGGGTGTGGGGCGAAGTAAACATACCCCAACACGAGGGCTTCTGAGGACCAACGCTGCTGAGGACAATCTCCTAGACACCATGACGCGTGGCGCCAAAATACACAGCATGGCCTACAGAAAATAAATCCTTCTACAGGCTTTAAATTTGCCCGAAAAATAAAAAATGGCAGATCCCGGGTGGAGCGACCTCGGTACTCAAAGGTTCGTAGCGCAGGGGCAGAAACGTACTGCACGCAAAACTACACGAGACAGACGCATAAATATTAATCCAAAGTCTCAGAACTCACAATGGAACCGCTGTGAAGAAACTACTGCGCAATGACACACAAGTTAACCAGCCTGAAACACAGCGGGCCACACACAACATTAGGGGGAGCTACACGTCGCTGGCCGAGGCTCAACTGGACGAGATCTTCTAGGGGTGTCCTCTAGGGTGTCAAAATCACAAGCACAGGGGTCGATATGAAAGACGGGCCCAGGCGGACTGGAACGGCCCGCTCCAGATGGCGCCGTCGGGGGATCAAGCAGGAGGATCCATTGAGGGATGGGGCATTAATCCCCAACGCTTAATACTCCCCGGTGGTAATGGGAACAATGAAAAATGACAACTGAGCCCCATATACTTCGTAAAAAGAGCCACCTGCTTCGGTGTGCGGAACTAATCGACACACACGGGACGGTACGGGTTCAACATATCTAGAAAAAAACCCGGAGGATTAGTAAGAGAAAAGAGGGGGGCCCAACAACACAGGGTGATGTGTGGCGATGTCGAATTCTCGAACCAGAAGCAAAACGACGTGGGAAACTGACGAGAAGTACTCTGGGTCAGGCTCCGTGGTCAATGGAAACAAATGGATCTCGCCATTGGTGCGTTAAGCTGAAAGGGAAAAAATGGATAAGCAGACAGAATCGCGGATACGTCGGATTGAGGGGGGTGGCAGGTAAAAACATTGACTAACGGATGAAAAGGTCGCACCCTTTGAAGTTTCTTTCATCAATGAGGAACCGAAGGGCGAGACGTCTAAGGAATCAAAGGAGAGGGCCATCCAACGTGCCTAGCCAACTCAAGGCTTGTAACGTGGGGGGAGACGTACCGGATGTGAAGTTGAAAGGAATGCAATCTGGACGCACACGGTCCACAACAGCTGGTCCAATTAGCACAGGAGGGAATGCCGGCAGGGTTCTTGTGACGGGGCGCGTGGTGCTAACGTGCAGACGAGTGCTGTTCAATTACATCGACTACGAGGCCGTCGTCGGAGGCCAAACCAGGGATGACACCGTTGGGTGCCCAAGCCGGGTACTTAAGTAATGGTTGGGGGGCATGTGGCAGAACCAGTCGTGTTTATAGGGTGGGCTCGTCATTCAGGCTAGTGCAGTGTCGCCTGGACGGGCAGCCGAGGACAAGCCGGTGGTTTTTGGGACGTCTTAACCAACCACCACACGATCGCTTCCATACATAGCCATAGGGTCAAAAAAACGGGCCGACGGTCGAGGGGGGTATTCAAGGCGTAAGGGAAAGGGACCAAGTGATGTAAGTCGGGGCGACAGAGCTGCGTGAATGCGCGGGCGAAAAGTGCTACACCGTCGCGGGGGCATAGACGGGGAGTACATGTCAGAAGAACAAACGCGTCCAAGGGGAGACGGTGGGTGTCAGGAACGAGATGAAAAAATTTCGCGGGAGCTCGGAGGGGGACTCAGAGAGGGAAAAATCGGGGTTTCGTGAACAAAAAAAACAACACGTTAGGGAGCGGACGGATGGACGTGAGCAGGCCGGCCCGGGGGGGCTTGCGGGGGGGGTCCCTTGGGGGTTACACCTCCGCGGGATTCGGTTGGGCCCTACGGTGCGGAACCAAAGTCCTTTGAACGTGCACAGGGGTAAAAACTGAATAAAACAATTGTTTGCACGACAAAAAAAGTGGTCACTGGAGAAGAAAAACGTCACGAAAAGTGCACAGGGTGGTGGTAGCATGCGGAGCGGGGGTCGGTCATGCCGTGAGGAACTAAAAGGGCACAAGCCGCAAAAGCGAATAGACTGGGGCGTCGGTGATGGGAAAAGCGGGGCAACGGGAGGCTGAGGGGATAGGTTGGGGCGAATGAAGGAGAAAGGGGGGAGGGTGGGAGGGAGTTTAGAGAGGGGGGGGGGAGGAGTGGGAGTAGAGGATGGGGAGGAAGGAAAGTAGGAGAGGAGGAGGACGGGGTGATGGGGTGTATGGGGGAGAGTGCGAGAGGTAGAGAGGGTGCGGTCATACTGGGGGGGAGGGGGAAGGTTGGGGGGGGGTTCGAATGGAAGAAGAAGGGGGGAAAATCGATGGGACGGGGGAGGGAGGGTTAAGGAGGGTGGGAGAATGGGAGAGGGCGGATGAGGGAGGGGGGGCGGGAGTAAACGTAGGAATCGAGTGTATGGGGGGGAGAGGGGGGAAGGGACAGGACGGGTAAATTGGGGGGGGTTATTGAAAATGTGTAGTGGGGGGGCGAGGCGGAGATAAGTGGGTAGTGCAAGGGGAGAGGGCGATTGTAGGGTACTAGGGCATAAAAAGCGAGAGGGTGAGGGGAGAAAAGGTGAGGGAGAGGGAGAAGAGGGGGAAAATGGGGAGGGAAGGGGGTACGAAAGAGAAGCTGAGGAACTGGCAAGGATCGGTGAAGTTGAACGAAGGGATTGCAAGGACGGAAGGGGTGCGTGGACGAAGAAGGGGTGCGGGGTGGGGATGGTTGGATGCAGCAGAAGAGTGAAAGCGAAGGGGACGTGCGAGAGGTGCGAGGGTGGGTAAGGGGGACGCTGGGCTGAGTGGGCTTAGGAGGGGGGTGAGGTCAAATGGAAGGATAGGGGGATGGAGTAAGGGGGGGAGGTGCGAGGTGGTGAGAATAGGGAAGGCCGCGCTAGATCCTGCATCCACGAGTCCATACTCAAAGCTGGGTCCTCCCCGAGGGACTACTTCAGGGGGTGGTCTCCAATGTGGGGGACAGTACAAATGGAAGAGTGGGCGAAAGCAAATGAAATCATCAACGTGGTACAGAGCTCCCGCAGATTTGTGCCGGACGTACCTACAGGGGAAAAGACACGGGTCTCTCAAATTGAGCGTCGCGGCCACGTGAAAGTTGTCCGCAAAGCTAGCGGGTCTGAAATTCAAGAAACAGGGTCTCCTCAGACAAAGTCTGTGGAAACTCGACCTCTGAACAATGGCCGAAGAAGGTCGCTGTCTGGATGCGGCGCACTCCGCACGTCCCACGGGATGTGGAACTAGAGTTGGAAACCTTTCGGGGTGAAATCGCGTGGGACCAAGTCTTGAGGCACTCTAAGGGGAGGGTGGGACTCGGGGCACAGAGAAAGGTTACAAAGAAAAAAACTGTGGTCAAAACCACTACTGGTGTGTAAATGGGCGTGGCGATGCTTTTACAAAGGGGTGGCGTGCCGATTGGGGTCTTCGCGGGAAATCGCTCTCGACTAGCACAGAAGGTGTCATTGCCTTCACCATTTCAACGGCGGTATGAAAGGTTGGGGCGCGGAAAACCAGTTGCACTGGCAATTAAGGGCCGAACGTCGGCACCGACCTCGACCAACTCGACAAGACCACGCAAAGCGACACTCTCAAAGTTGCCATGGGGAAAGAACCCACACGCATGAGTAACCTTGCGGATACCCAAATTCTTGGAGGAAATAGGACGATAAGGGGAAAAATGCAAAGCATGACTCTCGGCGATCCGATAAACCTCACAAAAAAAAACGAGGATTAAAAAAGGAGAGGGGGCGCAGCGGAAATCGAGGGGGATCTCACATACCTGCGACGGACAACTTCCGGCGCAAGAACCAATTATCCGCATCAGATAAGAGGGTGTCTTAATAGGGGCAACCGCCTTGGAACAAAGGGAGTATAAAAGGCTCCGGGTCGGGGGGAAAGAAAGCCTTGCGGGCGAGGGCGGGCTGGGCGTACTCGACCTTACCGAACCTTACGAAAAAAATGGTTAAAACAAATGTAAATGAAGACTCTGGGCAGGAAGTCCCGACAGGAGGCTCTGAGGAGAGCGCAGGTCAACTACCCGGCCCAGCCGGGCGCCGCCAAGCGCAAAAAGGAACCATTTGTGGGGGGAACAGTTCGCGGGGAAGGGCACAACCCGAACTCCCCGCTAGAAACAAACCTGTGTCACCCGGCATCACAGACAGCATCATCGAAAAGAAAACCGTCGGACGTACGGCGCAAGCGAAAAACGATCGCCCGTCTAAAAGTAGAATTTGGAGCCCGAGCAGTTGCTTCTAAGGGACGCACAAGGGAAAGTATCGGCGTCACAGAGGCGCAACTCACGACCGGACTACTATACGCTCTGGGACCCGCTTTTGAAGGTTCCAGACGGAACGAAGGAAATCACCTCGTATAAAACAGCGTCCAATCGTGTAAAAACCCCAAGCGGCAAAAACAACAAATCAAGGGAAAGGGAGGGCGAGGAGGGCATTGCATCGTAAAACGTCACGTGTATAAAAACATGGGCCGAGTGTGTCCGGGACGAGGGTAAACTGGCGCTGTCCTCATAGAGACGCGTATACTCTCCATGGGCATCACGGAAAGCAGGACCTCACGCGCCAAAAAATCGACCAGCGTCGAGAGACTTTCAGGAGGGAATTGGGGTTAGTATCACTTGGAAGAAAAACAACTCTAACGGGAACACCAAACACCTAATACCTCGAAGCGGACTAAAGACCCTGTCTTGAAACATGGTTGAAAAATTGTGACTGAAGACAGGAAAAACCCGGAGAACATAAAGCGCCCACCAACCAACTAGACCCTAAACGGAAAAGCAACCGGTGCATGAGCGCATCTCGTGAAGGCAAAACCCGGAAAAGAAACAACGACTGGTAAAAGTCAAAGCACCCGGGAGAGACTACATAGGAGGAAAGGCGCTCCACCGTCTCCTCCTCCAGAAAGTGGTTCTACTATCAGGGCTCGGACCCGCGACACGTGAGCCGCGGGGCCGCAGGGGGAGCCTCTTCGAGGAGGCACCGGGAAATAAGAAAGGGGGGAAGGAGACAAGTCGCCCCGCCTCGTACGTTGCAAGACCGCGATGAGGGGGGGGGAACGGATGGGGTGTGGTCTCGAAACAAAACAACAACTGCAGGGGGCGTAAAAGCGAAAACCTTCAGGGGGATATCGAGTCCCAACCGCTTCTTGGGAAAGGAGCACAAAAGACGCCATTGCAGCCAGCACAACCATCCGTCACACAGGGAGGGGGCAACAAGTTCATGAACCGGGAAACGCTCACTGGGGAAAAGCGGGTCGAGACTGCACATCACTGAACTTCAACGTGCGTAACCAAAACTATCAACCCGCAAAAAACTAAACTGGGACGAACGTCTCGAACGTCGAATGAAACCACTTAACTTTTGAAAAAAGCGGCAACGTAAATTCCACATCTCAGGAAAAAGAAAAAGGAAAAAAGTGGCTCGGCACTCGGGTTGGAAGGAAAGCCGCTGGACGGAGAAACCGCAAAAAGCCTCAGAGGGATGGATACACGCACAGGGTGAGAGGGGCGCTTCCGAGAAGACGCGTCTGGAAAAAGGACCCCCGCCTCCCGATCGTCTCAGGTCAGAAAAGAGGAAGGCTTGGAATCCCGTGATTACCAGACTGACGCACCAACTCTGGAACTCAACCGGGGCCATGGAAAAGAGCCTGAGCCCAACCTGGACGACCCCCCCAACAAAAAAAAAAAAAACCACCCAATCAAAAAAACCCAACACCCCTCCCCAAAACCCCACAAAAACCGTGTTTGTTCGTCAAGATAAAGGGGGGCTAGTTCGAATTCACACCCAGAGGGGGGAAGAGGTCCCTCTCTCAACGGAGGGGGGGAGGAAAAAGATGGGCAGGAATTAGGGTGGAAAAAAGGTATTACGTGCCGCAACCAGAAGCATCTTAGCCGGAAACGAAGGAAAAAGGTATCGGCTGGGCGAAAAAAGACGGTTTTGGGCCATGACACAGTGATTAGAAAGGGGGGGGTAAACGCCTCCTACTAACTGAGCCAGCCGGATTCAAACGTAAGAGGACGGAGACGAAATTGTCGGGGTGCCGTTCAATTATTATTATTTCTCATCAACCGTAAGGGGTGCAAATAGGGTACAGACATCATTAAAAAGGGGGTAGTCGGAGCGGAAGGGAAAAGTGTCGAGGGGAAATAACGACGGTGAACGAGCAATATGCTTTAGGGCGGATCCGATTTGAGGGGAAAACGGCATACCGAGTCGCGACAAGGTAAAAGCGGGGGTCAAAAGCGGAAGGTAGGGCAGTGCGCTGGTTTGGCGGTCGCAAAGGGGTGGGGGGACAAAGGGAAGTCCCTTCTTTATGAGCCACACCCACTTACTCTCAGGGGAGATTGGACGCAAATCATAACTGTTAACATAAGGGAAGTAGTACTGTTGGCATTTCTAAATGGATTTGGAAAATTCTGCCCGACCTGAAGACATTGTACATTTTTGTGACTCCGGCAAGGAAAACGAAGAGGGGGGGAAGGACTACCCTCCTTTGGGGTTGTTAAGTCCCACACCCGATCAGTCGGGGTAAAGAATCTCGTGAAACCGGTCTTAGGCTGGGGGGGAGACGTGCTACTCGCCCCTTGGAAATCAAACCGTCAATCAACTTCTGGCAAACTAATAAAGAAAAGGGGCACGGGGGTCGTTTTGAGATACCTCTCACGTCTACTAACCAGCTTTCAACGAACGGGCTACTCAAAGGACCAAATGGCTCAGTGGTAATCACGCGCGTTGGGCGGCGATCAACGGTCCGGGGGGGATGTTACTGTGAGTGGGTTGAGGTCACGATGACCTCTCAGGAATTACAAGGGGGGGGGGGCTTAGGGTTTCGCAGGGGTCAAAATCGGTATTGGTGAACCCGGAAGGGGAGTGAACACAGAAGGGTCCAAGAGGGGAAGGAAACGTAGTAAAAGGGTTGGAAAGAACGATGGCAATGTAGCCGACGCTTCTACTCTGCTGCGGGTTTTGGGGGGGCAGAAGGGCTGTGGCGGGTCCATTTATCCCTGAACCGAAATCCAGAAAAAGCTCCCTAGAGGACCTTGGGCTGTTCGCTCCGGGGCGGCTATTTAGCATGAAGCGAGAGAACTTACGGCCTGGCTCAGCGCTAAAATCAATCTCGAAAAAGGAACCACTTGAAGCGAGCAAGAGGGTCTCAAAGGCGATGAGAGAAGGACCCGGCCTCCCGAAACTGTGGAGGGGACGCTCGGCCTTTTTGTGGCAAAGGGCAAAGGGGTAAAGCTTTTCTCTACGTCAGAGGGGATCGTCAGGTAAGGTGACTTCGAACTGGCCACAAGGGGCCAAGAGAGTAGGCAGGGATTTTCGCAGTGCACGTTAAATGGAAACTCGACTACAGTAGAAGAAAAGGCGGACTGATACGAGGGGGGGGGACTGCTGCTCGGGTCTAACCTGCCGGAAATAACCCGCAGAAGGGAGGTAACGATAGTTTCTGGTAAACAGGGGTAAAAAGGGGGATGATCAGGGTCGTGAACCGGAACGTAGGTGATGGGGGAACTCCGGAGGAGGAGGTCAAGGACATGTTCAAAATCAAGTGGAATTGTTTGTCTTTTTCTCGAGGGCTGCGGAAGAGGGCACGGGGCGTCTGAAATATAGCGAGGCCGCGCTCCAATTCGCCTACTGCATTTACTCTTTGTGAAGTTTTGGGGGGGACGGGGAGGAGAGGAGGGGAGGGACAAAAGACTGGGTGTAGGGGGTGAAGGATTGTGTGGAGAAGCGAGAGTACGTAAAAAGTAAGAACCTGTTTGGGCAACGGGTGGCCGTCAGAGTGGAGAAAGGACGGTACCCTCCCCGCAGGATAGTTCCCGACACGGAGAAGGACATGATTCCAAAATTTGGCCGGTTACAACCCACCGGACGCTTAGGGGCCCTTCCCGGATTGAGACTAGGGAGAGGCAGTGGGGCTCCGATCCGCGGAACG